>Ga0335075_10003642_pt1 | contig 24349 bp, 19 predicted proteins | sample Lox_Sample_24_FD_206723 | JGI IMG/M metagenome (GOLD analysis project Ga0335075, IMG submission 206723) | Soil microbial communities from Loxahatchee National Wildlife Refuge, Florida, United States - Lox_Sample_2.4 | ecosystem: Environmental > Terrestrial > Soil > Wetlands | place: USA...
CCGCCCCCGGCCCCGCGTCCGCCGCCTCCGCGTCCAGCGACTCGAGCGGTGCCCCGGCGCCGACCTCGCGCTGGAACCACCGGACCAGGCTGCCGGTCGCCGCCATGCACCCGTTCGGCACCCAGCCGCCCGGCACCAGGTGGTGGTCGAGGTACAGCCGCCCGTCGACCACCGGCTCCGTGGTGGCGGCCAGGATGTTGCCGGCCCCGCCGAGCTCGACGACCAGGTCACCCCGCTCGACCAGGCCCGCCGCGAGCGCCCCGGCGACGTGGTCGGCGCCGGCGGTCACCACGGGCACGCCGGCCAGCCCGGGGACAGCGTCGCCCGCCACGCCGACGACGCTGGCTGAGGGCACCACCCGGCCGAGCCAGCCGCGGTCCACGCCGCACGCCTCGCAGAGGTCCGCCGCCCACGCCCCCGAGCGGAAGTCGTACAGCCCGCTCTCCAGCGCCCAGTTCGCGTCGACCGGGGCGGCCGGCGTGCGGACCGTGCCGCCCGTGCGGACCGTGCCGCCCGTGCGGCCCGTGCGGACCGTGCCGCCCGTGCCGCCCGTGCGGGCCGCCGCTCCCGGCCCGCCGGCCGCCGGGCCGGCCAGCCGCCAGGCGATGAAGTCGTAGGACCCGCAGACCGACGCCGTGCGCGCGATCACGGCGGGCTCGTGGCGGCGCAGCCACAGCAGCTTTGGGCCGACCGACTGCTGGGTGACCTCCGACCCGGTGCGGTGCAGCACGCCCGCCCCGGCCAGCGCCTGCCGCACCTCGGCGATCTCGCCTTCGGCCCGGGCGTCGTTCTGCAGGATCGCCGGGCGCAGCGGCCGCCCGCCGGCGTCGAGGCAGAGCACGGCGGGCACCATGCCGGTGACGCCGACCGCCGCGACCCGGCGGCGCTGCGCAGCCGCCGTCGCCAGCGCCTCGGGGACCAGCGCGCGGACGTTCGCCCACCAGGCCTCGGGATCCTCCTCGGCCCAGCCCGGCCGCGCGCTGGACAGCGCCACCGGCCGTTCGTACTCGGCGACCACCCCCCGCTCGGCGTCGAGCAGCAGGCACTTGGTCGCCGTGGTGCCGACGTCGACGGCCAGCAGCAGACCGCTCATGCCAGCGGGCCGCGCGGCCTACGCACGCCCGGCCGCCTCGAGGAAGCGCTTGACCCGCTCCTGGTCGACCGGGTTCCAGGTGCCGCCCCCCGCCTTCAGGTCCGAGCCCACGATGACGCCGTCGCTCGCGGCGAGGAAGCCGGCCACGTTGCCCGCCTTGGCACCGGTGTTGACCAGCACCGGCGCCAGGCCGCCGACCGCCTCCCTGGCCTCACGCACCCGGGCCACGTCAGGCTCGGCGCCCGCCATCGGCCCGGACACCAGGATCGCGTCGGCCAGGCTGGACACCACCGCCGACCGCGCCGCCTGGCCCACGGTCCGGCTGCCGATCGTGGAGGCGAACTCCGGCGTAACGTTCATGAAGATTGCGACATCCCCGGCGCCGATCTGTCTGCGGTACCTGAGCAGGGTTGCAGCGTCCGGGCTCCAGAGCCCCATGTCGGACTCGTAGGTCCCGGTCACCACCTCGCGGATGAACGCCGCGCCGGTCGCCGCGGCCACGGACATCGCGGCCTGGCCGTCCCACAGGAAATCGACGCCGAACGGCCGGTCGTCCGGGGCAAGCGCGCTGACCACCCGCGTCATGACCGCCACCCCCTCGAACCCCGCGCGGAGCGCGTAGGGCCGGTCGCCCTCGTTGCAGAACATGACCGCGTCGAAGGGGTGCTGCAGCAAGATGTCCAGGTCTCTGGCTACCCCGTCGATGATGCCGGCGACGCCGCGGGCCTCGTCGTACAGCGGCGTGCCGGGCAGCGGCGCGAGGTGCGCCATCGCGATGATCGGCTTGATCCCGCCCGCGAAGATCTGCTGAAGCCGTGCCGCCACGCCTTTCTCCTTCCACGAAGCAGCCCGTGCCGGTCTCCTTCCACGAAGCAGCCCGTGCCGGCCAGCTCCGTCGATGACCGGGCACGGGCTCTGCCCCTGCAGCCGGTCGGCTGCGTACGATATCCACACGCGGAACGTACGATATTCATACGATGTGCGGCCGGATGAAGGTCCCAGTGAAGATTATCCGCTAGACGGCGGCGGCGACAGGAGGACTTCCCGTGAAATCGATCATCGCCCAGTCTGGCGCCGGGATCGTGGAGGACCCTGCTGACGCCGCCGCGGTCACCCCGCAGCAGGTGCACGGGGTGCTCGCCAGGCACCTGCTCGACGATGGGTACAAGCTCGTCTACGACACCAGGGCCAGCCACGGCGCGTGGATCGTGGACGCCCGCACCGGCGAGGAGTACCTGGACCTGTACACGTTCTTCGCATCCTCCCCGCTCGGGTCCAACCCGGCCGGGCTGGCCGACGACCCGGAGTTCATGGCCGTGCTCGCCGAGGCGGCGGCGAACAAGCCCGCCAACCCCGACATGTTCACCACGCACTACGCGCAGTTCGTGGAGACGTTCGTGCGGGTGCTCGGCGACCCGGCGCTGCCGCACCTGTTCTTCGTCGAGGGCGGCGCGCTCGCCGTGGAGAACGCGCTGAAGGTGGCGTTCGACTGGAAGAGCCGGCGCAACGAGGCGGCGGGACGGTCGCCCCAGCTGGGCACCAGGGTGATGCACCTCACCAGGGCGTTCCACGGCCGGTCCGGGTACACCCTGTCGCTGACCAACACCGAGCCGGTGAAGACCGAGCGGTTCCCGAAGTTCGACTGGCCGCGGATCGACGTCCCGGCGGTGCGGTTCCCGCTGCCTGAGCACCTCGCCGAGGTGGAGGAGGCCGAGGCGCGGGCGCTCGCCCAGGCCGCCGCGGCGTTCGCGGCGCACCCGCACGACATCGCCTGCTTCATCGCCGAGCCGATCCAGGGCGAGGGCGGGGACAACCACATGCGGCCCGAGTTCCTGCGCGCGATGCAGGACCTCTGCCGCGCGAACGACGCGCTGTTCGTGCTCGACGAGGTGCAGACCGGGGTCGGCCTGACCGGGACCGCATGGGCCTACCAGCAGCTCGGCCTCGAGCCCGACGTCGTGGCGTTCGCCAAGAAGGTCCAGCTCGGCGGCGTCATGGCCGGCCGCCGTGTGGACGAGGTCGCCGACAACGTGTTCGCGGTGTCCGGCCGGATCAACTCCACCTGGGGCGGCGGGCTCGCCGACATGGTCCGCTCCCGGAGGCTCCTGGAGATCATCGAGCGCGACGCCCTGATCGACCGCGCGGCCAAGACCGGCAACTGGCTGCTCGGCGAGCTCCGCGCGCTCGGCGAACGGCACGGCGCCGTGGCCTCGAACGTCCGCGGCCGCGGGCTGATGTGCGCGTTCGACCTGCCAGCCCCGGAAACCCGCGACTCCGTGGTCAGGCGGCTGCTGGCCCAGCACGTCGTCGTGCTGCCCTGCGGTGAGCAGACGGTAAGGTTCCGGCCGACGCTGAACGTCACCGAGGCCGAACTCGGGTTCGGCCTGGCCGCGCTGGACCGCGTGCTGGCCGCGGTTGCCTAGCGCCAGAAAGGACTCGCAGATGGCTCAGACTGTCTCCTCAGTGATCGCCGGCCGGCCGGCGGCCGGCCCGCCGGCCGGGCAGTTCCGGTCCACCAACCCCTCGCGCCTGGACGACCTGGTCGCGGACGTGGCGCTCGGCGACGCGCCGGTGCTGGTGGAGGCGGCGCAGGCGGCGCGGCAGGCGCAGCGGGCCTGGGCGGCCGTTCCCGCGCCGGTGCGCGGCCGGGCGATCGCCCACATCGGCCGGCTGGTCGAGGCCAACCAGGAGGAGCTTGCCCGCCTGGTCACCCGGGAGATCGGCAAGCCGTACGGCGAGGCACTCGGTGAAGTCCAGGAGATCATCGACACCTGCGACTTCTTCCTCGGCGAGGGCCGGCGCCTGTACGGCCAGACGGTGCCGAGCGAGATGCCGGACAAGGAACTGTTCACGTTCCGCAACCCGGTCGGGGTCGTCGCGGTGATCACCGCGGGCAACTTCCCGGTCGCGGTTCCCTCCTGGTACATCGTGCCCGCGCTGCTCTGCGGCAACGCGGTCGTGTGGAAGCCGGCCGAGTACTCGGCGGCGGCCGCGGCAGCCTTCCACGAGCTGTTCTGCCGCGGCGGCGGGCTGCCCGACGGCGTGTTCAACGTGGTCTACGCCGACGGCCAGCAGACCTACGCCGGGCTGGAGCAGGCGCTGGACGCCGGGCTGGTCGACAAGATCGGGTTCACCGGCTCGACCGAGGTCGGCGCCCGCATCGGCGAGCTGGCCGGCCGCCACCTGCAGTCGCCCTGCCTCGAGCTCGGCGGCAAGAACCCGATGGTGGTGACTCCGAACGCCGACCTTGACCTCGCCGTGGAGGGTGCGCTGTTCGCCGGCTTCGGCACCGCCGGCCAGCGCTGCACCTCGCTGGGCACCGTGATCTGCCACGCGTCCGTGCACGACGCGTTCCTCGGCGCGTTCGCCGAGGCCACGGCGGCGGCGGCGGTCGGAGACCCGTTCGCCGGCGTGCTCTACGGCCCGATGCTCGACGCGAAGTTCTCTGAACGTTACGAGAAGTTCCTGGCCTGGATCGGCCCGCAGCACAAGGTGCTCGGCTCCACCGGCGTCGGGCGGATCACCGCGGCGAACCCGCGGGACGGGTTCGTCGGCGATCCCGGCGCGGGGCTGTTCTATCACCCGACGATCGTCGACGGGGTGCGCCCCGGCGACGAGATCTTCGGCAGCGAGACGTTCGGCCCGCTGGTCGGCGTCACCACGTACCAGACGCTGGACGAGGCGATCGACCTCGCCAACGCCCCGGGATACGGGCTCTCATCGGCGATCTACACGAACGACGCGCGCGAGGCGTTCCGGTTCCGCAAGGGCGTCGGTGCGGGCATGGTCAGCGTGAACAACTCGACGTCCGGTGCCGAGGCGCACCTGCCGTTCGGCGGCAACGGCAAGTCAGGGAACGGCTCCCGGCAGTCCGGCATCTGGGTGCTGGAGCAGTTCACCCGGTGGCAGGCGCTCAACTGGGACTACTCGGGCAGGCTGCAGAAGGCGCAGATGGACGTGGTGGAGCTCACGCCGGATCTAGGCTTCAGCTTGTGACCTTTCGCCGCATCCGCGTGGACGGCCGATGACGACCGCAGCCGAGCTCGACCAGCATTTCATCCAGACCGTGGGCGGCCTGCCCGGCGGCCCGGCGCGCCCGGACCCGGCGGCGCCGGTGCGCCCGGGCAGCGGCCTGGACGGGGACACGCTGCTGGCGATCTTCGACGCGCAGGCGCAGAGCCGGCACACCGATCTCGCCGCGCGGTGGATGCAGCAGCAGGGCCGCGGCTTTTACACGATCAGCTCGGCCGGCCACGAGGGCAACGCCGCGGTCGCCGCGGCGCTCCGGCCGAGCGACCCGGCGCTGCTGCACTACCGGTCCGGCGCGTTCTACTGCGCCAGGGCCCAGCAGGTGCCGGGCATCGACCCGGTCAGGGACGTGCTGCTCGGGGTGGCCGCCTCGGCCGACGAGCCGATCGCGGGCGGGCGGCACAAGGTGTTCGGCCGGGCGGAGCTCGCGGTGATCCCGCAGACGTCCACGATCGCCTCGCACCTGCCGCGCGCGCTCGGGGTCGCGCTCGGCATCGGCCGGGCGGCAAAGCTGAAGGTGCCGTGCCCGTGGCCGCGGGACGCGGTGACCGTGGTGTCCTTCGGCGACGCCTCGGCGAATCACTCCACCGCGGTCGGCGCGATCAACGCCGTGTGCCACACCTCCTACCAGGGCATCCCGGTCCCGCTGCTGCTGATCTGCGAGGACAACGGGATCGGGATCAGCGTGCCGACCCCGCGCGGCTGGGTGGCCGCCGCCTTCGGCGGGCGGCCCGGCCTCGAGTACCTGGCCGCCGACGGCTGCGACCCGGTCGCCACCTATGACGCGGCGGTCAAGGCGGTGTGGACGGCCAGGTCACGGCGCCGGCCGGCGTTCTTGCACCTGTCGATGGTCCGCTTCCTCGGGCACGCGGGCAGCGACGCGGAGACGGCCTACCGGGCGCCCGCCGACCTCGCCGCGGACCTCGAACGCGATCCGCTGGCAGCAACGGCGGCCGCGGCGGTGGCCTGCGGCCTGCTCACCCCGGGCGAGGCCGTGGCCCGCTACGTGGCGATCGGCGGCATGGTGCACGCGGCGGCCGAGCAGGCGCTGGTCAGCCGGCCGCTGGACAGCGCCGCCGAGGTGATCGCGCCGCTGGCGCCGCGCCGACCGGACCTGGTCGCCGAGCAGGTGAAGCGCGGCCCGGCGGCCCGCTCCGGTGCGGCCGGCGGGTCTGGTGCGGCCGGCGGGTCTGGTGCGGCCGGAGGCGGGTCTGGTGCGGCCGGAGGCGGGTCTGGTGCGGCCGGCGGCCCTGGTGCGGCGGGCGGGCCGGTCACCCTCGCCCAGGCGGTCAACCTGGCCCTCGGCGAACTGCTCGAGACCTACCCCGGCATGTGCGTGTTCGGCGAGGACGTCGGGCGCAAGGGCGGCGTGTACGGCGTGACCAAGGGGCTGCAGCGCCGGTTCGGGGCCGCCCGGGTGTTCGACACCCTGCTCGACGAGCAGGCGATCATCGGGCTCGCCCTCGGCGGCGGCCTGGCCGGCCTGCTGCCGGTGCCGGAGATCCAGTACCTGGCGTACCTGCACAACGCCGAGGACCAGGTCCGCGGCGAGGCGGCGACGCAGCAGTTCTTCTCGGCCGGCCAGTCCCGGAACCCGGTCGTGCTGCGGGTGGCCGGGTACGCCTACCAGAAAGGGTTCGGCGGCCACTTCCACAACGACAACGCGGTCGGCGTGCTGCGCGATATCCCCGGCCTGGTGATCGCGTCGCCGGCGCGGCCCGACGACTCGGCCGCGATGCTCCGCACCTGCGTGGCCGCGGCGGCGGTGGACGGCTCGGTCTGCGTCTTCCTTGAGCCGATCGCGCTGTACCACACCCGCGACCTGCACGACGCCGGCGACGGCGGGTGGCTGGCGCCGTACCCCAGGCCGGACTGGCACGTGCCGCTCGGCCGGGCCCGCACCTACGGGGAGGGCCGTGACCTCACCATGGTCACGTTCGGCAACGGGCTGCGGATGAGCCTGCGCGTGGGCAAGCGGCTGGCCAGCCGGGGGATCGGCGTCAGGGTCGTCGACCTGCGCTGGCTCGCCCCGCTGCCGGCCGAGGACGTGCTCCACGAGGCGCGGGCGACCGGGCGGGTCCTGGTCGTGGACGAGACCCGGCGCACCGGCGGGGTGTCCGAGGGAGTGGTCACCGCGCTGGTCGACGCCGGCTACCGCGGCACGATCGCGCGGGTGACCAGCGAGGACAGCTTCGTGCCGCTCGGCCAGGCCGCCGAAGCCGTGCTGCTGGACGAGCCCACGATCGAGAAGGCCGCGGTCGACCTCGTGCACGCCACCTGACCGTAAACCCATGCAACCTTGCAATAGCTAGTTCGACGGTATATACAGTTCCCATGACTGTGCGCGCGATGCAGGAGGCAACGTACCTGATCCTGACCGCGCTGGCCTCGGGCAGCCAGCACGGTTACGGGATCATCGCCGATGTCAGCGAGATCTCCAGCGGCCGCGTGCGGCTGCGTGCCGGAACTTTGTACACAGCGCTGGATCGCCTCCGGGCGGACGGGCTGATCGGGGTGGACCGCGAGGAGATCGTAGAGAACAGGCTGCGCCGTTACTACCGGCTTACCCCTGAGGGCGAGTCGCGGCTCGCCGACGAGGCGGCCAGGCTGCACGCCAACGCGATGGCGGCGATGCGGCGGCTGAACCCGGGCCTGGCAGCAGGCCTGGCATGAGGCGGGCAGGAGGGCGAGCGTGAACGAGCAGGCAAAGCTGGAGCGGCGGTACCGGCGGCTGCTGGCGTGCTATCCCAGGGCGTTCCGGCGCGAGAACGAGGAAGAGATCCTGGCGGTACTGCTGGCCTGCGCTCAGCAGGGCCAGCAGCGGCCGGGGCTTGCCGCATCTGCGGACTTGATCAAGGGCGCGATACGGGCCCGGCTGCGCCCGGCCCCCGGGCAGCCGCGTAACGTGCGGATCGCGATCCGGCTGATGTGCGCGGGCTTGGTGGCGCAATGTGCCACCCTGATCACGATCGTCACGACGGCCGGCAGCGTCAGGTCAGCCGTCGCCCACCAGTATCCGGGCCTGGCCGCGGCACAGCACGCGGTGAACGTCGACCTGGTCATCGACTACGTCAGCAAACCGATCGGCATTGTCATCTGGCTGGTGCTGACCTGGGCGCTCGTCCGTGGGCGCAACCGGGCCAGAATCGCCCTGGCGGCCTACTTCGGCGTGATGACCCTGAGCCTGCTCATCGCGATCGGCCAGGACTCCCCGGTATACGCGCCGGCCGACCTGTTTGCCGGCGCCGTGGCGTGGCTCATCGCCCTCGCCGCATGCGTGCTCCTGCTCACCGCGACGTCCGGCCGGTTCTATGACCCGCAACCGCGGGCCGTGACGTCGTCGTGGCGCGGGACGTTCGGGAGCATGTAGCAGCGTCCGTGGCGGTGACCATGTGGAAGGGCCTGGCCCGCGCGCTTGTCGAAGAGGGCACGATCTATATCCTGGTCCGCTCGCCGGCCGGGCCCGATCGTCTGTTCAACGCGCTGAGCGCGGCGGCGGCCGACATCGGCGACATCGGCTTCTACGCGACCGAGCCCAGCCCGGCCAACCCCTACGGCGACTGGGAGGCGGCCGAGGTGACCGGGCCGATTCCGGTGCCCGGCGGCGGCATACTGCAGATCCACGCGGGCAACACCCCGCCGGAGATGAGGATCGGCGAGATACCCCGGCTGCTGGCCCAGAGCCTGGAGCTGGCCGGGATCACCGACGCCACGGTCGGCCCCGCCCCGGCGATGGGCACGCGCTACGAGGTCCTCGGGTCGCTGGGACCGGCCGTCCGCACGGTCCTGTGCGGCCCCCCTCCGCTGCCCGGCGGCGACAAGCGGGGCGTGCCGTCGGCGCTGATTGACATCGCCGTGGAGTGGCTGCGCGGCGAGTTCCAGCCCGGGTGGGAACTGCAGGCCCTGCTCATCGCCGCGGAGATCCCGGTCACCTGGGAGAACCTTCGGTCCGTCATCGACGGCGGTCTCAGGGCCCTGATGTCGGTGTCGGTGATAGCCGCGGATTTCACGGCCAGCGGCGCGGCGATCGAGCTGGGAGAGTGCCTGGGCACCGGGGTGGCGATGTCGGCGGCCCGGGCGGGGTGGACCACGGCGGAGATCACGTCACACATGCTCCAGATGCGGGAGGAACTCCGGGGGCACGCGCAGCGGCCAGAGCTGTGGCTGGCCAGCGTCACTGCTGCGCCGGACGACAGGTCTCTGCGCCACGCGGGGCTGACCAACTGGAGCGAGGACTTCCATCATCTGGCGTGGTACCAGATCCTGTCCCCAGAGCGGCTGCGGCTCCTCGGCGGCCCGCCGCCGGGCTCGGCCGAATTGCCCGGCGGCCGGGTGGAACTGACCGTCGGCGGGCCCGAGCAATGGCTCCCCGGCCACCCAGACCACGAGGCCGTCCGGGACCGCGCCGCACAACTCTTGGCCGGCGGCGGCTGATGCGGGCCGGCTGACCCGCGGCCCCCGGCCCCCCGGCCCCCCGGCCCCCCGGCCCCCCGGCCCCCCGGCCCCCCGGCCCCCCGGCCCCCCGGCCCGCCCGCGTCGCCCGCTGCGATTCCTTTTCCGGGCCTCGATGGTCTGCATTGGTGATGGCTGTGCCCGAGCGAAGAGGAGGCAGGCGATGCCGAGCAAGCAGGCCGAGGCGGTCCGGAGACGGTGGGAGGCGGCGCGGCTGGCCGTTGAGTCACCCGATACCGACGGGCCCGACGACGAGTCTTGGGGAGACCTCAGCGCCGAGCCGCGCGAAGTCGACTACATCGAGACCGAGGCGGGCGGGCTGCCGGCAATGTGGGCGGTGCCGAAACGCAGCGCCGCGGACCGGACCCTGCTGTGCATTCATGGCGGGGGGTTCATCGGCGGCTCGGTATACACCCACCGCAAGATGTTCGGCCACCTGGCCAAGCAGACCGGGGCGCGGGCCCTGGTGGTGAGTTACCGGCTGCTGCCCGAGGGTGCCTACCCCGCACCGGTGGACGACGTTGCGGCCGCTTACCGGTGGCTGCTGGGCCAGGGCGCGACCGCGGATCACGTCGCGTTCGCCGGTGATTCGTCCGGCGGCTGGCTGGCCATCATGGCCCAGCTGCGCGCCCGGAACGAGGGCCTGCCGCTGCCGGCCGCGGCGATGCTGATCTCGCCGTGGACCGATCTGGCGGTCAGCGGGAGATCGTACGAGGCCAATCGGGACTGCGACCCGTTCTTCCAGCGGGAGGTCGTGCTCGGGCTCGCGCGTAACTTCCTCGGTGACGGCGCGGACCCCTGCGATCCGCTGGCCAGCCCGCTGCACGCCGACCTGGCAGGCCTCGGCCCGATCTACATACAGGCGGGCGGCGATGAGACGCTGCTCGACGACGCCCGCATGCTGGAGGAACACGCCAGGAAGGACGGCGTCGACGCGCGCCTCGACGTCTTTCCCGGCATGCTGCACACCTTCCAGATGGCCGCCGGCCGGGCCCCAGAGGCCGACGAGGCGATCCTCCGGATGGCCGCATGGGTACGCCCCGAGCTTGGGCTGTGAGTTCCGGGCAACGCCGCGCCGCAGGCCGGCGCGAGGCGCGGGCGCAGACCGGCGCGGGGCCGGCGGCGCCCGGCGGAGGATCACGGCAAATCTAACGGCACATCTGGGAGACGGGCGATGACAGAGATGATGGAACGGTCGCTCGAGTTCGCCGAGCGGACCGAGCCGTTCCGGCGTGAACTGCTGGCGCACTGTTACCGGATGCTCGGCTCAGCCGACGACGCCGAGGATCTCGTGCAGGACACCTACCTGCGCGCATGGCGGTCCTACGGCTCGTTCGAGGGCCGGTCGTCGCTGCGGACCTGGCTCTACCGCATCGCGACCAACGTCTGCCTGACCGCGCTGCAGCAGCGCGGCAGGCGGGCGCTGCCGTCCGGCCTCGGCGGCCCGGCCGACGACCCGGACGCGCCTCCCGCCCCGGCCGAACCCGAAGCGGGCTGGCTGCAGCCGATCCCGGACGCCGCGGTCACCCCGGATTCGCGCGACCCGGCGGCGATAGCCGCAGCCCGCGAGGGAGTGCGGCTCGCGCTCGTCGCCAGCTTGCAGTACCTGCCGGCCCGGCAGCGAGCGGTCCTGCTGCTCCGGGACGTGCTCAGCTTCCCGGCCGCCGGGGTCGCGGCCATGCTCGGCATCTCGGCCGCCGCGGTCAAGAGCACGCTGCAGCGCGCCCGGGCCACCCTGCACGAGGCGGCGCCGTCGCCGGACCGGGTCGTCGAGCCCACCGAGCCCCGGGCCCAGGAACTGCTCGGGCAGTACATCGCGGGATTCGAGCACGCCGACACGGCGGCCCTGGAGAAGGCGCTGCGCACCGACGCCGCGATAGAACTGGTCGGCACCCGCACGTGGTTCTCCGGCAGGTCGACGTGCCTGCGGTACCTCGCGCACGTGGTCGGAACCGCCGGAGACTGGCTGGCGACTCCTACCATCGCCAACGGCCAGCCCGCCGCGGCCGCCTACTTCCGGGACGGCGACGGAACCCATCACGCCTTCGGGCTCGGGATTCTCACGGTCACCCCGGCCGGCGTCGCCCGCATCACAGTCTTCGGCGGCGGCCCTGACCTGGTGGCCAGGTTCGGACTCCCGCCCGTCCACCCGGGACACGGGGGCTGACCGCCGGCCGAGGCGCGCGCCCCTGGCCCAGCGTTGCCCACGTCGGCTGACGCCCAGGCCGCGGCCGCGGTCAGGTGCCGGCGTAGGCCGCGAGGTGCTCGCCGGTAAGGGTGGAACCGTCGGCGGCGATGTCGGCGGGTGTGCCCTCGAACACGATCCGGCCGCCGTCGTGACCGGCGCCGGGACCGAGGTCGATGATCCAGTCGGCGTGCGCCATGACCGCCTCGTGGTGCTCGATGACGATGACCGACTTGCCGGAGTCGACGAGCCGGTCGAGCAGGCCGAGCAGCTGCTCGACGTCGGCGAGGTGCAGCCCGCTGGTCGGCTCGTCGAGGATGTAGATGCCGCCCTTCTCGGCCATGTGGGTGGCCAGCTTGAGCCGCTGCCGCTCGCCGCCGGACAGCGTGGTCAGCGGCTGGCCGAGGGTGAGGTAGCCGAGCCCGACGTCCGCAAGCCGGCCGAGGATGGCGTGCGCGGCCGGGGTGCGCGCGTCGCCGGCGCCGAAGAACTCCTGGGCCTCGGTCACCGGCATCGCGAGTACCTCGCTGATGTCGCGGCCGCCGAGGTGGTGCTCCAGCACCGACGCGTCGAACCGCTTTCCGTCGCACTCCTCGCAGGTGGTGGCGACGCCGGCGATCATCGCCAGGTCGGTGTAGATGACGCCGGTGCCGTTGCAGTTCGGGCAGGCGCCGTCGGAGTTGGCGCTGAACAGCGCCGCCTTCACGCCGTTGGCCTTCGCGAACGCCGTGCGGATCGGGTCGAGCAGCCCGGTGTACGTCGCCGGGTTGCTCCGTCGCGAGCCGCGGATCGGGTTGTGGTCGACGGTCACCACCCCGTCCCGCCCGGACACCGAGCCGTGGATGAGCGAGCTCTTGCCCGAGCCCGCAACCCCGGTGACGACGACCAGCACGCCGAGCGGGATGTCGACGTCGACGTCCCGCAGGTTGTGGGTGCTGGCGCCACGGACCTCGAGCGCGCCGGCGGGCGCCCGCACCGTCTGCTTGAGCGCGGCCCGGTCGCCGAGATGGCGGCCGGTGATGGTGCCGCTGGCCCGCAGCCCCTCCACGGTGCCCTCGAAGCAGACCGCGCCGCCCGCCGGGCCGGCACCGGGGCCGAGGTCGACGACGTGGTCGGCGATCGTGATCGTGGCCGGCTTGTGCTCCACGACGAGCACCGTGTTGCCCTTGTCCCGCAGCCGCAGCAGCAGGTCGTTCATCCGCTGGATGTCGTGCGGGTGCAGCCCGACCGTCGGCTCGTCGAAGACGTAGGTCACGTCGGTGAGCGAGGAGCCGAGCTGGCGGATCATCTTCACGCGCTGCGCCTCGCCGCCCGACAGCGTGCCCGAGGGCCGGTCGAGCGAGAGGTAGCCGAGCCCGATCTCGTCGAACGAATCGAGGGTGTGCTGCAGCGAGGCCAGCAGCGGTGCCACCGACGGCTCGTCCAGGGCGCGCACCCACTCGGCCAGATCGCTGATCTGCATCGCGCACGAGTCGGCGATGCTGATGTTCCTGATCTTGGACGATCGCGCGCCCTCGCTGAGCCGGGTGCCACCGCACCCGGGACAGGTGGTGAACGTCACCGCCCGCTCTACGAACGCACGGACGTGCGGCTGCATCGCGTCGGTGTCCTTGGACAGCATCGACTTCTGGATCCGCGGGATCAGCCCCTCGTAGGTCATGTTGATGCCCGCGATCTTCATCCTGACCGGCTCGTGGTGCAGGAAGTCGTGCAGCTCCTTCTTGGTGTACCTGGCGATCGGCTTGGCCGGGTCGACAAAGCCGGAGGCGCTGTACAGCCGGGAGTTCCAGCCGCCGCCGGTATAGCCAGGGACGGTGATCGCGCCCTCGTTGAGCGACTTGCTGGCGTCGTAGAGCTGAGACAGGTCGATATCGGTCACCGAGCCCCGGCCTTCACAGCGCGGGCACATGCCGCCGGTGATGCTGAAGCTGCGGCGCTCCTTCACGGTCTTCCCGCCGCGCTCGAACTCGACCGCACCCGCTCCGCTGATCGAGGCGACATTGAAGGAGAACGCCTTCGGCGAGCCGATGTGCGGCTGCCCGAGCCGGCTGAACAGGATGCGCAGCAGCGCGTTGGCGTCGGTCGCGGTGCCGACCGTGGAGCGCGGGTCGCCGCCCATCCGCTGCTGGTCGACGATGATCGCGGTCGTCAGCCCTTCCAGCACGTCGACGTCGGGCCGCGCCAGCGTCGGCATGAAGCCCTGCACGAACGCGCTGTAGGTCTCGTTGATCAGCCGCTGCGACTCCGCGGCGATCGTGTCGAACACCAGCGAGCTCTTGCCCGAGCCGGAGACGCCGGTGAACACGGTCAGCCGGCGCTTCGGGATCTCGATGCTCACGTCCTTGAGGTTGTTCTGGCGCGCGCCGTGCACGCGGATCAGCTCGTGGCCGGCGGCAGCGCGCACCGAACGCGGCTGCCAGTCCGTCCTCATGGCCATGCTCATCATGTCTCCATCTGCCAGGCGGGCCCGCCTTCGCGGCCTCCGTCCCAGTCACGGTAGCCGCGGCCGGGCGTCCCGGTAACGGTTGCTGCGGCTCGGGCGTCTCAGCCACCGTAGCTGCGGCTCGTGGGTCCTCGCTTCTCCGTTCCTGCTCAGTCTGGGTTTCTTGATCGTGGTAGCTGACGAGCATATTTGCGCGGTATCTACCACGATCATGAAAAGTGCGTGCCGGCGGCAGCCCGGCCGCCGGGCGCGCGGTGCGGGCCGCTGGGGGGCCTGGTGCTGGCCGGGGTGCCGGGCCGCTCGGGCCTGGTGCCGGGCGCGTGGGCCTGGTGCCGGGCCCGGGAACCTGGGCGGCGGGGGCCTGCTGGCCGCGGATGCCCGGCTTATCCCGCCTGGCGGAGGCGGCGGGCGAAGGCGCGCGCCGCGGCGGCCGGGTCGTCGGCCTCGGTGATCGCGCGGACCACGACCACGCGGGTCGCCCCGGCGGCGAGAACGTCGCCGAGCCGGTCCAGGCTGATGCCCCCGATCGCGAACCACGGCCGGGGCTGCCGCCGCCCCGCAACGTGCGACAGCAGCCCAAGGCCGGTGGCCGGGCGCCCCGGCTTGGTCGGCGTGGTCCACACCGGCCCGGCGCAGAAGTAGTCGACGCCGGGCTCGCCCGCGGCGGCGGCCGCCTGGGCCGGGCTGTGGCTGCTGCGCCCGATCAGCGGGCCGGGGCCCAGAATGCGCCGGGCGACCGGCACCGGCAGGTCGTCCTGGCCCAGGTGCAGCACGTCGGAGCCGGCGGCCAGGGCCACGTCGGCGTGGTCGTTGACCGACAGCAGGCGGCCGTGCCGCTGGCACGCGTCGGCGAACAACTCGAGCAGGCCAAGTTCCTCGCGCGCCTCGAGCCCTTTCTCGCGCAGTTGCACGATGTCCACCCCGGCGCCGAGCACCGCGTCCAGGAACTCGGCCAGGTCGCCGGTTGCCCGCCGGGCGTCGGTGCACAGGTAGAGGCGCGCGTCTGCCAGCCGCTCCCGGATGTCCACGATGTCATCCAATCACCGCGAATAGCGCGGTCAAACGCGGTGCGTAAACTAAAAGCGTCGGAACGTTTCGACCACGGGAGTCCCAGGAAGGGGCTGAGAGGGAGGCTGAACGCCTCCGACCGTCGTACCTGATCCGGGTAATACCGGCGAAGGGAGCGCACGTGGCCATAACCGCGGATGGCGCATTCGCGGACGTCGTCGTCGCGGGCGGCGGCGTCGTCGGGTGCGCGATCGCCTGGCGGGCCGCCGCAGCCGGGCTGGGCACGGTCGTCGTGGACCCGGGGGCCGGCGACGCGGCGTCGCTGGTTGCTGCGGGGATGCTGGCACCGGTCTCCGAGAGCGTCTTCGGCGAGGAGGCGCTGCTGCGGCTCAACCTGCTGGCGGTGAGCAGGTTCCCGGGGTTCGCGGCCGAACTTGAGGAAGCGGCGGGCCGCACCGTCGGGCTGCGCCGCGAGGGCACCCTTGCCGTCGCCTACGACCCCGACGACCGGGAGGCGCTGCAGCGGCTGACCGACTTCCGCCGCTCGGTGGGGCTTGATGCGGACGAACTGGACAGCCGGGCCTGCCGCGACCTCGAGCCGTTCCTCGCGCCGGGCGTTCGCGGCGGTGTGCTGTTCGCCGGCGACTGGTCGGTCGACAGCCGGCGGTTCGCCTCCGCGCTGCGCGCGGCGGCCCGGGCCGCGGGCGTGACGTTCATCAAAGGCCGGGTGACCGCCGTCCGCACCGGAGCCGACGGCGCGGTCGCGGGGGTGCGGCTCGCGCGCGGCGGGACAGCCGGGGCCGACGGAAGCGCGGCCGGCGACCGCAGCGGGCCCGGCGCGGCCGGCGATCGCAGCGGGCCTGGCGAGGCGGGCGGCGCGGGCGGCGATCGCAGCGGGCCCGGCCAGATCGGCGAGATCGGCAGCGCCACCGTGGTGGTCGCCGCCGGGTGCTGGTCGGCCGGGATCGAGGGCCTGCCGGCCGGCCTGCGCGACGCCGTCCGGCCGGTCAAGGGCCAGCTGCTGCGGCTGCGGCTCCCCGCGGGCATGCCGCCGGTGACCCGCCGCACGATCCGCGCGCTGGTCCGTGGCGCCGACGTGTACCTGGTGCCCAGGGCCGACGGCGAGCTGGTCGTCGGCGCGACGCAGGAAGAGCGCGGGCACGACGTCACCGTGACCGCGGGAGCCGTGCACGACCTGCTGCACGACGCGATGAGCGTGCTCCCGGTCGCCAGCGAGCTGGCACTCGCCGAGACGTGCGCGGGGCTGCGGCCGGGCACCCTCGACAACGGCCCGATCGTGGGGCCGGCGGGCCCGCCCGGGCTGCTGATGGCGACCGGGCACTACCGCAACGGCATCCTGCTGTCCGCGGCGACCGCCGACGCCGTGGCCGCCTGCCTGGCCGGCCGCGGGCCAGCGGAGGAGTGGGAGCCGTTCTCGCCGCGGCGGTTCACGGCCCTGGCGGGGACCCGGTGACCGTCCGCGTCAGCGTCAACGGCCAGGCCCGCGAGGTCCCGGCCGGGACCACGCTTGCCCAGGTGGTCGCCGCAGTCACGAGCCTGGAGGCCGGCATCGCCGTCGCAATCAACGGCGAGGTCGTCCCCGGCCGTTCCTGGCCGGCCACTCCGGTCAGCGACGGCGACCAGGTCGAGGTGGTCACGGCCGTACAGGGAGGTTGAGATGACGGCCACTCATATCTTGAACGCGACGCCAGCTGCGGCAGCTCCGCCGCCATCGGCCCGTCTGGCCAGCGGCGAATGGGTGCTCGCCGGGCGGACGCTCAGCTCCCGGCTGATCGTCGGCACCGGCGGGGTGCAGAGCCTGGACGTGCTGCGGCGCATCGTCGGCGCGTCGGGAACGGCCCTGGCCACGGTCGCCATGCGCCGCGTGGCACCGGGCGGGACGGGCTCGCTGCTCGGCGTGCTGCGGCAGGCCGGAGTGGACGTGATCCCGAACACCGCGGGCTGCCACACCGCCAGCGAGGCGCTGTTCACCGCGCGGCTCGGCCGCGAGGCGCTCGGCACCGACTGGGTGAAGCTTGAGGTGGTCGCCGACGACCAGACCCTGCTGCCGGACCCGGTCGAGCTGCTGGAGGCGGCCAGGCTGCTGGTGGACGATGGGTTCGTGGTCCTGCCCTACAGCAACGACGACCCGGTGCTCGCCCGCCACCTCGAGCGGGCCGGGTGCGCCGCGGTCATGCCGCTCGGCGCGCCGATCGGCTCCGGCCTCGGCCTGCGCAACCCGCACGCCGTCGCGATGATCGTGGACCAGGCGGGCGTGCCGGTGATCCTGGACGCGGGGATCGGCACGGCCAGCGACGCCGCGCTCGCGATGGAACTGGGCTGCGACGCGGTGCTGGTCGCGTCGGCGATCACCAGGGCCGCCGACCCGGAGCTGATGGCCGCGGCCATGCGGCTCGCGGTGTCCGCCGGGCACGCGGCCAGGGCCGCCGGGCGCATCCCGCGCCGCTGGCACGCCGAGGCGTCGAGTCCGCTGGCCGGGCTGCCGGAGCGGCCATGATTCCCCGGCTGCTGTCGGTCGCTTCGTCCGACTCCGGCGGCGGCGCCGGCATCCAGGCCGACATCAAGGCGTTCGCCCGCTGCGGCGCACACGGGATGACCGCGATCGTCGCGCTGACCGCGCAGAACACGCTGGGCGTCACCGCGATCGAGGAACTCCCCCCGGCGTTCGTCCGGGCGCAGATCGAGGCGGTGCTCGACGACATTGGCGCCGACGCGGTCAAGACCGGCATGCTGTTCTCCGCGCCGCTGATCGAGGCCGTGGCCGACGCGCTGGCCCCGCGGCGGCTGCCGCTGGTGGTCGACCCCGTCATGCTCGCCAGCACGGGCGCGGTGCTGCTGCGCGAGGACGCGGTCGAGACCCTGATCGCCCGGCTGTTCCCGCTGGCCACGGTCGTGACGCCGAACCTGCCGGAAGCGCAGCTGCTGACCCAGCTGAAGACCGAGGACCGGGCGGAGCTGGCCGAGACCATCGTCGCGATGGGCGCACCGGCGGTGGTGATCACCGGCGGGCACGGCGCCGACCCGGTCGACCACCTGTACGACGGGTCGGCGCACGTGCCCATCCGGGTCGCCCGCGTGCCGGTGGACGCCACGCACGGGGCGGGCTGCACGCACTCCGCGGCGCTCGCGACCGGCCTGGCGGTCGGGCTGCCGCTCGCCGCCGCGGCCAGGCGGGCCGCCCGGGTGGCGGCCGACGCGGTCGCGCACGGGCTCGAGGACATCGGCGACGGCGACGGCCCGGTGCACGTCCTGCACGGCGCCGCGGGGTCCTGACTCAGCCCGGGACCTTGTCCAGGAAGCCGAGCACGCTGGCGAGCCGGCCGTCGCCATCGGTGACGGCCACGTCGAACCCCTCCACGACCGGCCGGCCGTCCTCCGGGCCGAGGCCCCAGGTGAACCTGGCCTGGCGGTGGGGCGTCGTGGTGCCGCTGCGCTACCTGAGCGGCGGCGGGGAGCTGTCGTTCTTCAGCATGACCGCGGTGGTCGGCACGCCGATGGACGTCACCGTGGCGGAACTGGCGATCGAGTCGTTCTACCCCGTCGACGAGGCCACCGCGGCCGCCCTGCGCCGCCAGGCACGGTGACCGGCGGCGCCGCGCCGCTGCCAGGCACGGTGACCGGCGGCGCCGCGCCGCTGCCAGGCACGCCGACCGTGGGCAGCGCCGTTCAGCCCCGCTGCAGCGAGGTGACGAAGCCGGCGTGGCCGGGCCCGCGCGGGAACACCGGCCACACGTTGACCACCTGCCCGCCGCTGACCCCGAAGATCGCGTCGTACAGGTTCACCGTGGTCGGCGCGTACCCGCTGATGAGCTGCACCCGGTCACCGACGCTCGCGCCGAAACGCTCGTCCACGTCGAACAGCGCATGCTCTTCGGCGTAGAACCGGGGGACGTAGTCATGGCCGAGCATGGGCGGCGGCACGTAGTCGATCCCGATCGACTTGCGCCCGGCATCGAGGATCACGGTGTTCCCGTGCCGTGCGACAACCGTGGCGATCACGGTCAGCGCGACCTCGAACTCCGGCACCAGCCTGGCGTGGAACGCGTCCATGAACGCGTACGAGCCTGCCTGCAGCTCGGTGACCTCGGGATTCCGGCCGGTGATGTCGTAGGTGCCGGTGCCGCCGCCGGACAGCGTCCCGGCCGGCAGTCCCTCCCGGCGCAGCAGCGCCAGCGCGATGGTGGCCTTGTCCATGGCCTCGGTGGCCAGCCGCACCCTTTTGTCGCGGTCCGGCACCGCCATGCAGTGGCCCTCGTAGGCCTGGATCCCCTTCAGGCGCAGGCCGGGTGCGGCGTGCACGCGCTCGGCGAGGCGCAGCAGCTCCTCGGCAGACCGGGCACCGCAGCGGTCCATCCCTATGTCAAGCTCGACCAGCACGCCGATCTCGGTGCCGGCCTCGGAGGCCGCGGCCGACAGGGCGTCGATGTTTTCCGGGTCGTCCACGGCCACCGTCAGGCCGGTATGCGCGGCAACGGCCGCGGCGGCGCCGATCTTGCCCGCCGGCACGATCTGGTTGGCGATCAGGACGTCGGTCACGCCCGCCGCGGCCATCGCCGCGGCCTCCCACACCGTCGCGACGGTCACCCCGATCGCGCCGGCGGCCACCTGCATCAGCGCGATGTCCGGCGACTTCTGCACCTTCGTGTGCGGCCGCAGCCTGGCGGTCTGCCCGTCGAGCGCGGCCATCATCGCGGCGAGGTTGCGCTGCAGCGCATCGACGTCGACGACCAGCGCCGGCGTGGGAAGCGCATCGGCCGGCTCCCCGACGTGCCGCCCGTACTGCTCAGCGACCCGTTCCCCGGCGCGCAGCCAGGGCTCTCGCCAGTCGCTCACCGGGCCGGAGTCCGCTCGCCGGGCCGTGCCGGGTCATGGTCGTGCCGGGTCGTCATCTGCACCGCCTCTGCCGCCGGGGTTGCCGGGGCCGCCTGGGCCGCCGGGAATGAGGCCTTTCTATCAGCCCGGGCGGAATTCCGGGAGGCTGCGCGGCGGCGCAGCCTGGGGCCATCCGGGGCTCGCTGCGGTTCAGCTCCGCCAGCCGCCGGGATGCACGTCGCCGGGAACCGGCGCGGTCGCGTCGTACGGAACCCGGGTGTAGGTGTGCGAGGCGAGGTCCAGCGCGACGATGCGGCCGTCCGGCCCGGGCACCGGGCGCAGCCGTTCGCCGGCGAAGTAGCCGTCGAGGCCGGTCCAGCTCCCGTCGCCGCCCCGGCGGAACCGGAACGCGGCCGCCGCCGCCGGCCCGGCCGGGCGGAACTCGAGCACGTCGCCGCCGACGCTCACCAGGAACGCCATCGGGCCCCAGTACCAGGTCCCGACCAGGCCGAGCGTGTCCCGCGCCACGCCGGAAGGCCGCCACTCCGGCGGGGTCGGCGGATCGTTCTCGGCGAGCAGCCGCAGCAGTCCGTCCGTGAACGCCTGACCGCCGCCGGGCGGGGTCGTCGAGTTCGACAGCATGATCGCCGCGTCGCCGCTGGCGGCGTCGACCTGCAGCACGCCGACGAACCCGGGCATCGAGCCGGTGTGGCCGTAGCTCCGCCGGCCGCCGGTGTTCCAGAGCTGCAGGCCGAGCCCGTAGCCCAGCTCCCACGGCTGGCCGGGGACGTCGAAGATCCCGGCCGGCTTGCGCATCTCCGCCAGCGTGGCCTGGTCGAGCAGCGCGGGCTGAGAAGCCGCGCCGGACAGGAAGCCGGCCCAGCGGGCGAGGTCGCCGACCGTCGTCCACAGCTGGCCCGCTGGCGCCATCGCCGCCGCGTCGTGCTCCGGCTCGGGGAGCAGCAGGTCGGCGTGCGGATGCACGGCGAAGCCGGTGGCGTGCGGCGGCTCCGGCCTGGGCGTGGTTCGCCGCATGCCCAGCGGCGCGAGCAGCTCCTCGGTGATCACCTCGTGCCAGGGCCTGCCCCGCAGCCGGGCCACGACCTCGCCCAGCAGCGCGTAACCGACGTTGGAGTAGTGGTACTGCCAGCCGGGCCGGAGCCGCTGCGCGTCCGGGCCCAGCGAGCTTTCCGCCAGCGAGCCGAACGACGACCCTGCCGTCCGCTCCCACCACGGCCCGGCGGTCTCGGCCCGCAGCCCGGAGGTATGCGACAGCAGCTGCCCGACCGTGAGCCCGGCGGCGCCTGCCGCGTCGACGTGCCGGCCGACCGGGTCGGACAGGTCGAGCCGCCCCTGGTCGCGCAGGCGCAGCACGGCGACGGCAGTGAAGGTCTTGGTGATCGAGCCCGCCCGGTACTGCACGTCCGGCCCGGCCACCGGCCCGTCGGCCCCGTCAATCCGGCCGCGGCCGCCCGCCCAGACTAGGCCGGCCCCGCGGGCCAGGCCCGCGGCCACCGAGGGGAGCCGGTGGCTCGCCTGCTCCGCGGCCAGTCTGTGGTCCAGCAGCCGTCGCGTCCGCTCGTCGGTCACGCCGGCCTACGCTATCGTTCCCCGGATTCGGTTGGCAGCCGCGTGTGCGTGAGACTGAACCCTTTTCGTCCTCCCTACCGCGCCCACGTACGCTGAGCCGAGAGGGGCGGATGGAAAGAGTTCACTGGGATGGTCTGGACGGACGAGAGGATCCTGAGTGCCGTATAAGATCCCGGATCGCGACGTCGTAACCATCGTCGATGCGCCGCCGACCCCGGTGGCGCTGCTGGCTCCGGACGGGCGGTTTGTCGCCCTCATCTACTACGAGTCGCATCCGCCCATCGCCCTGCTGGAACGCCGCCACCGCAGGCTGGCCGGAATCCGGGTCGACCCGGTCCTGGCCGGCCGCCAGCGGGTGCGGCGGCTGACCGGGCTGTCGGTGCTGCGGCTGGCGGACGGCACCGAACGCGCGGTGCCGCTGCCCGAAGGGGCGCAGCCCAGCGTTCCCACGTGGTCGCCCGACGGCCGCATGTTCGCGTTCACCGTGGACGAGGCCGACGGCATCGGGGTGTGGGTGGCGGACGCCGAGTCGGCGACGGCCAGGCAGGTGCCCGGGCTGCGGGTTCGCGACGTGCTCGGCGGTGACCCGCTGACCATCGGCGCCGCGGTCAGGTGGACCCGCGACGGCAGTTCGCTGCTGGCGCTCGGGGCAGCCGGTGACCCGCCAGAACTGCCCGAGCCGCCCGCGGAGCCGCGGATCGAGGAGACGGCGGGCAAGCGGTCGCAGATGGCGACCTACCAGGACCTGCTGCAGACCGACGCCGACGCGGACGCGTTCGAGGCGCTGGCGACCACGGTCCCGCTCCTGGTCGAGCCGGACACCGGCGCGTTGAAGGAACTCGGGCCGCCCGGGCTGTACCAGCGCCTGTCCGATTCCCCCGACGGCGAGCACCTGCTGGTGCACCGGCTGCGGCGGCCGTTCTCGTTCAGGGTTCCTTACCAGTACTTCGCGCGGACGGTCGAAGTATGGTCGTCAGCCGGTGAGGTCCAGTATGTCGTCGCCGACCTCGGCGTCAGCGACGAGGTTCCGCGCCAGGGCGTGCCGACCGGGCCGCGGCAGGTCTCCTGGGAGGAGCGCGCCCCGGCCAGCCTGGTCTGGACCGAGGCCCTGGACGGCGGCGACCCGATCGCGCCCGCCGACCACCGGGACCGCGTGATGCGGCTGTCCGCGCCGTTCACCGGGGCCCCGGAGCGGGTGCTCGACGTGGAGCACCGCTGCCTGGGCTGGCTTGACCTGGATCAGGCCGAGCAGGTGCTGCTGACCGAGCACGACCGCGACCGCCGGTGGCTGACCACCTGGGTGTGCGACCTGGCGGAGCCGGAGCGCCGCCGGGTTCTGTTCGACCACTCCGTGGATGACGCCTACACCGACCCCGGCTCGCCGGTGATGGCGACCAATCCCGACGGCAGCCGGACCGTGCTGCAGGACGGGTCCGTGATCTACATGCGCGGTGACGGCTCCACGCCAGAGGGGGACCGGCCGTTCCTCGACCGGCTCGACCTGGTGACGCTGCAGAAGGAACGGCTCTACCAGAGCCCGCCGGACAGCCTGGACCACGTCCTCGGTTTCCCCGCCCGGGCCGCCCGCCCGGACGCGGCTGCGCCCGTTGCTTCTCCCGGCCGGGCGGCCAGCGCCGCGGACCGCACGGAGGTCGTGCTGTGGCACGAGAGCAGCGCCGAGCCGCCGAATCTGTACCTTGCTCCGCTCGACGGCTCACGCCCGCGGGCGCTGACCGCCTGGCCGGACCCCCACCCGCAGGTCACCACGATGCAGAAGCGGCTGCTCGTGCACGACCGGGGCGACGGGGTGCAGCTGTCCGGCATGCTCCACCTGCCGCCCGGATACGACCCCGCCACCGGCGGCCGCCTGCCGCTGGTGATCTGGGCGTATCCGCTGGACTACGGCGACGCGTCCACCGCCGGCCAGGTGCGCGGCAGCAGCCAGCGGTTCACCCGGCTGAACGCGCTGGAGCCGACGTGGTTCGTGCTGCGCGGGTATGCCGTGCTCTCCAACGCGACGATGCCCGTGATCGGCGATCCCGAGACGATGAACGACACGTTCATCGAGCAGGTCACGGCGGCGGCCCGGGCGCACGTCCAGGCCCTGGACGACATGGGCATCGCCGACCCGGCGCGGGTCGCGGTCGGCGGGCACAGCTATGGCGGGTTCATGACCGCGAACCTGCTCGCGCACACCGATCTGTTCGCCGCGGGGATCGCGCGCAGCGGCGCGTACAACCGGACGCTGACTCCGTTCGGCTTCCAAGCGGAGCGGCGCAGCTTCTGGGAGGCGGCGGACGTCTACGACCGGCTGTCACCGTTCCGCTATGCGAACCGGATCGACGCGCCGCTGCTGCTCATCCACGGCGAGCAGGACAACAACTCGGGAACGTTCCCGGTCCAGTCTGAGCGGCTCTACCAGGCGATCCAGGGCAACGGGGGCACCGCGCGGCTGGTGCTGCTGCCGTACGAGAGCCACGGCTACCTTGCCAGGGAGTCGGTGCTGCACGTCCTCGCGGAGCAGTTCGACTGGCTGCGCCGCTGGCTCGGCTGACGCCCTCGGCCTGCCACGGGGCCTCGGCCCGCAACACGCCCTCGGCCCGCAACACGCCCTCGGCCCGCGACACGCCCTCGGCCCGCGACACGCCCTCGGCCCGCGACACGCCCTCGGCCCGCGACACGCCCTCGGCCCGCGACACGCCCTCGGCCCGCGACA
>Ga0335075_10003643_pt1 | contig 24348 bp, 26 predicted proteins | sample Lox_Sample_24_FD_206723 | JGI IMG/M metagenome (GOLD analysis project Ga0335075, IMG submission 206723) | Soil microbial communities from Loxahatchee National Wildlife Refuge, Florida, United States - Lox_Sample_2.4 | ecosystem: Environmental > Terrestrial > Soil > Wetlands | place: USA...
CCGGGACTCGTCCGGCTAGCCGAATGGCGGCCGGAGTCCCCCGCGGATGGTCCCGAAGACCCGGCTGATTTCCCGCTGCTCGCGGGCGTGGGCAGGCTGGGCCGCGGTTCATCCCGGACCTGAGCCTGGACATCGTCACCCGCATTCGACGGCCGGGTGAGCCGTCCGGGTGAAGTCCAGCAGGAGCGTGCTGACCGCCGCGGCGGCCTCGAGGGGCAGCCAGTGGCCTGCCCCGGCGACCTGCCGGATGGTGACGTTGTCCTGTCCGCTGGCCAGCGCCCGGCAGTAGTCCGGCGTGGTCATGGTGTCCTGGTCCCCGACCGCGATCAGCACGGGGATGTCGGCGGGAAGCGGCCCGGGATCGGCCGCGGCGCCGAGCGCCTCGACATTGCGCGCGTAGCCCTCCGGGTCCTGGCGCATGACCAGTTCACGGGCGAGGACCGCCACTTCGGGCTTGTGCGCACGGGTGAGCCCGGAGACCGACCCGCCCACGACCAGGGCCGCGACCGCGGCCTGGTCCGCGGTCCGGATCAGCGCCGCTCGCTCCTGCTGGCTGTGCCGCCTCGATTCCCCGGGCGCCGGGACCGGAGCGAGCAGTACCAGCCCGCGGATGTGGGCGGGAAGCCGGGCCGCGAGAGCCCGGGCGACGAGCGTGCCCATCGAGTGGGCGACGACCACGGCCGGGTCGGACACGCCGAGCGCGTCCAGGACGGCGGCGACGTCGTCGGCGTGGGACTCGATGCTGACCAGGCCGGCCAGCGGCGACCGGCCTGCCCCGGCGAAGTCGAGCCGGATCACCTGGCTGTGCGGGGCCAGCGCGTCCGCCTGGATCTGGAACACGTTGCTGGTACCGCCGAGGCCGTGCAGGCACACGACCGGCGGCCCGCTGCCGTCCACTTCAACGGCGAGTTCCCTGCCCTTGATCAACATCGTGTCTCTCCCTGTGGCTAGGATCTCCCCCGCTTCCCGTTCTCTAATATAATACATTACGTAATGTAAATAAAATCGTCCGCCGATCCTGGGAGCTGTCATGCCGGAACAAGCCGGACGCGGCCGCCCGCGTGACGCGGCCGCCCATGCCGCCGTCCTCACGGCCGCTGCCGAGCTGCTCGTCGAGGGCGGGCTGCCCGCCGTGACCATCGAGGCGGTGAGCGCGCGCTCCGGCGTAAGCAGGCCGACGATCTACCGGTACTGGCCGAACCGCACCGCGGTCGCGATCGAGGCGTTCGCGCAGCACATGGCCGGCCGCGTCCCCCTGGCCAGCACCGGCGACCCGCGCCGCGACCTGGCCGAGCAGGTCCGCCGCGTCGCCGCGTTCTACCGGACAGACGCGGGAACCGTCTTCGCCCAGCTGCTGGCCGCGACCGTCACCGACCCGCAGGCCGCTGAGCGGCTGCGCGAGCGGTTCCTCGGTGCCCGGCGGGCCGATGTGGCCAAACTGTGGCAGCGCGCCATCGACCTCGGCCAGGCCAGGCCGGGCATCGACGCCGACATCGCGATCGACATCCTGTTCAGCCCGATCGTCTACCGGCTGCTCGTCGGCCACGCACCGATCGGCCCGGCCGAAGCTGCCCAGTTCGCGGACGCAGCCCTCAGCGGCCTGCTGGCCCCCGCCAGGCCGGCCCGCGCCTCATCGGCCAGCGGCTGAGGACCCATAGGCACGTACAAGTGATGCGTGGCTGACCTGGCCGGTGTTTCCTAACGTCGGTGCAATGCGAACCGCCGTTTCGGCGTCAGCTTCCCGGCAGCTCCGACCAGAAAGATCCAATGGAATCCGGATTCCCGCCCCCGCAGATCGATACGAGCAGGCCGCACCCGGCCCGGCTGTATAACTACTATCTGGGGGGCAAGGACAATTACCCGGTCGACCGCGAGGCCGCCGCGGTGCTGCTGCGCACGCTGCCCGAGGCCCGGGAGATCGCACGGCAGAACCGCTTGTTCATGCAGCGAGTCGTACGGCATCTGGTCACCGAAGCCGGCGTCCGCCAGATCATCGATATCGGCACCGGCATCCCGGCGGCCGGCAACGTGCATGAGGTCGCGCACGAGATTGTCTCCTTCCGCGACGCGCTTGCGCCCGGCAGCTATCTCGCGCTGTCGCACGGCACGGCCGACTTTCACGTCCCTGGTGACGTCGGCCTGGCCACGACCGTGTATTCGAAGGCCACCGCACCCTTGGTCGTTCGCGACCACCAGCGCGTGACGGCGATGTTCAGCGGCTGGGACCTGATCGAGCCTGGAGTCGTGCAAGTGCCGCTGTGGCGGCCGGACCGACCCGCGTCGATTCCCCGCGATCTGGCCAAGATCGGGATCTACGGTGGCGTCGGGCGGCTTGGGCACCAGCAGCGCTCGTGACAGGACGGCCCGCTGCCGGTTTCGGGGTTAGGTTGGGTAAATGTGCGAATGCCTTCATCCCGGCCTCCAGTCCGGCTTCTGCTTGCCGTCCTGATGATCGTGCCGGTGGCCGGCGCGACCGTCCTGGTTGCCCGCACCGCCGGTACGCATCCGCGCTCAGCTGGCCAGGTCCAGCCGGCCGGCCGCAGCCCGGCCACGCGGGCCGCCTCGGTCAGGCACGCCGCTTCCCGAACGCAGGCCGCCGGGACGCAGACCGCCGCCGGGACGCAGACCGCCGCCGGGACGCAGACCGCCGCGGGAACGCAGAACATCTCGGTCAGGCAGGCCGTCGCGGCCAGCCAGGCCGCGCTGGCCGTCGTGGGCGGCCCTTCCCAGGTGGCAGGAGCCGCTCTGGCCAACGCAGCCACCGGCCGGGTCTTGTGGAGCGTTGGCCTGAACACCGAACGGCCTATCGGCAGCATCGTGAAGGTCATGACCGCCCTGGTGGTGATCCAGGCGGGCGACCTGAATCGGGAGATCACGGTGCCCGGATCGGTCATCGCGTACCTGGACAGCCAGAACGGGCCGAGCACCGCGGGCCTGATCGTCGGTGACCGGCTGACCACGCTGGAACTGCTCGAGGCGCTGCTGCTGCCGTCGGGCTGCGACGCCGCCTATACCCTGGCGCAGGCTTACGGTCCCGGGATCGGGCCGTTCATCGCCAAGATGAACGCCGAGGCCCAAAGGCTCGGGCTGACCGGCACGCACTTCTCGAACTTCGACGGCATGCCGTGGCCGAGCGAGTACTCCACCTGGTCGACCCCCGCGAACCTGATCACCCTGGGCCGGTACGCGATGAGCTACCCGGTGTTCCGCGCGATCGTCGGCCAGGTCAGCTACACGCTCCCGGCCGGTGACGGCCACCACCGCTACGTCTGGCAGAACACCAACCCGCTGATCGGCGCCTACCCCGGCGCGGCTGGGATCAAGACCGGCGACACCCAGGCGGCTGGCAACTGCCTGCTGTTCGAGGCGACCCAGCACGGCCTGACCCTGATCGGGGCGACGCTGGGCACGCCCGGCGACGACATCACCGCCACCGGCCCGGTCGCCACGCAGGTCCTGAACTGGGGCTTCAGCCAGTTCTAAGCCACGGTCACCATGGGACGATGCCATGACGATCCTGGAACGTGCCGGTTGGACCGTCCTTGGGCAGGGTGGCGAGGCGCACGATTGCGTCCGTGCCCTCGGTCACCGTCTGGGTGCCGCGGTTGCTGTTGAAGTCGGTTCCGGTAAAGCCGGGGTCGGCCGCGTTCACCAGGATGCCGTCCAGCGCCCGGGCGTACTGGACGGTGAGCATGGTCAGCGCCGCCTTGGTGGCCGGATAGACCGGCAGCGTCACCGCGTTCTCCACGCTGCCCGGCGTGAGGAGGCGCGCGAAGGACCCGACGCCGCTCGACACGTTCACGATCCGGGGATGATCCGAGGCGCGCAGGAGCGGCAAGAACGCGTGTATGACCCGGATAGGCCCGAACACGTTGATGCCGAAGCCCTGCATGGCCTCGTCTGCGGTGAGGTCCGCCGCGCCCACGCGCGGTTCGGCGGTGCCGGCGTTGTTGATGAGCACGTCGAGCCGCCCGTACTCGCTCCTGACCCGTTCGGCGGCGGCTGTGACGCTTGGGTCGTCCGTGGGGTCGATCTCGACAAAGACACCCCCGAGTTCGCCGGCCGTCCGCCGCCCGCGCTCCGCATCGCGCGCTCCGACGAGTACGGTGTGGCCGGCCTCCAGCAACCGGCGCGCTGTCTCGCGCCCGAGGCCCTTGTTGGCCCCGGTGATCAGGGTAATGGTCACAAGCCTCCCCACGTGGCGATCAGCCGGCTGGCGAAATCCAGCGTCTGATCAAGGCTGGGGAACACCGCGAAGGCGTCCACGAACGCCTCGTCCGTACCGGACTTGGCCAGGTGGGTGAGCTTATCGGCCAGCGAGTCCACGGATGTGCCCGGTTCGAGATTGATGCGCATGGCCGTCTTCAGCACATCGGGATCACGGCCGGCGTCCTGCGCCGCATGGCGCGCAACCGACCACAAGTGGTCAGCGACGGTGTCCGGCAGCCCTTCGAACGCGAGCCAGCCGGCGCCGCGGCGGCCAACCCGGCGCATGGCGGCCTCGCTGGCACCGCCGACCCAGATGGGCGGTCCGCCCGGCTGGACCGGGCGCAGATCGGCGTGGACCGGCGGCAGCGAAAAGAACTCGCTGTCCCAGGCCACCGGGTTGGTCGTCCACCACGCGTGCAGGAACGCCAGCAGGTCGTCGAGCATCTTCCCGCGCCGGTGCCAGTCCGCGCTGCGGGCGATGTCGTGCTCGTCCTTCATCCACCCCAGTCCCACGCCGACCTCGAGCCGGCCGTCGCTGAGCACATCGAGTGTGGTCAGCAGCCGGGCCAGGTGTGGCGGCTCGTAGTAGAACGTGCTGAGCGTGCTGGCGTTCAGCCGCACCCGGCTGGTCGCCGTGGCAGCGACCGTCCAGAGCAGCATCGGATCGAGGTAACGGGTCATTTCCGGCGGGTACGGCTGCTCCTTACCCGGGTACGGGGTGTGCGGCGCGACCGGGGTGACCAGGCGATCGGCGACCCACAGCGAGTCGTAGCCGAGATCCTCAAGCCCGCGGCAGAACGCGCCCAGGGTGACGGCGCTGCTGACGGCGGGCCCGATCACGGGGATTCCGAAGCCAAGCTTCATGCTGTGAACCTCCGGCCTTAAGAAAGCGAGCGATCACTCACTATATTAGGTTACGGGACCCCTCGATACGATCGGAACCCGCACCGCAGGCCGTCTCGGCCAGCCGCTGGCCCGTCCGAGGAAGTCCATCCGGCCGGATGCGGCGGCCGGCCGACGTGATCACACCAGGAGTTGCAGGCGATGCCGAAGGTGAGCCCGGAGTACCTAGCCGCCCGCCGTGCGCAGATCACCGAGACGGCGCGCCAGCTCTTCTCCCGCAAGGGGCTGTCCGACACCTCGATGTCCGACCTGGTCGCGGCCTCCGGGATGTCGATCGGCAACATCTACCGGTATTTCGCCAGCAAGGACGAACTGGTGGCGGCGGTTGCCGAGGGACGCGACGGCACCGTGGGAGGTGACTTCCCGGCCGCCGAATCCCCAGGCGAGGCCCTGGCCCGCCTGCTTTCCTACGTGTCGGCGCCGGCCGGGGTGGACCATGCCCGGCTGACCGCGCAGATCTGGGGCAGCGCGGCGGTCCAGCCCGCGCTCGCCGAGATCGCCCGCACCCGGCACGCCGCCCTGCGCGACCATCTCGCCGCCCGCATCCGCGACACACGCCCGCCCGGCGCCACGGCGGACGATCAGTCGGCCACCGACATTGCCGAGGTCATGCTGGCCGCACTGGTCGGCTACGCCAGCCTCGTCGCCGCTGGCTTCGACGTCGCCCCGGCGATGTTCCGCCAAACCCTGGAACGCCTGCTGGACCCGCCCGGACCGTGATGCCCGCGCCGGTCCCGTCCGGCCGGGCGACGGACAGCCGGCGGCACCGACACGTTCCCCGATGGCCTGCCGACTATTCTGGGCGGAACATGACAACGCCATCTGACAGCACGCCCGGGCCGTTCGGGCTGCGTCCTGCGACCGCGGGCGACCTGCCCGCGATCAGGGCAGTGATCGACGCCGCGTATGCCAGGTACCTGACGCGGATGGACAAGCCGCCCGGGCCGATGTTCCGCGACTACGGGCCATCGGTCGAGGCCGGCACGACCTGGGTCACCGGCTCTCCCATCACGGCCGTGCTCACCCTCGACCCTCGCGACGACCTCCTGTATGTCGAGAACGTCGCCGTGGACCCCAGCGCTCAGGGCCGCGGGCTCGGCCGTGCCCTCATGGAATTCGCCGAGCAGGAAGCCGCCCGCCGAACGCTCAGCCGCATGGGCCTGGTCACCCACGAGGTCATGACCGAAAACCAGGCCATCTACGCCCGGCTCGGCTACATCGAAATTGAGCGCCGGGTGGAGGACGGCTACCGGCGCATCTACATGGAGAAGCGGTTGACCGGCTGATCCGGTGCGGCCGTCCCGGCCCGTGGGGTCAGCGCAGAACGCTGACGCCGAGGGAGAAGTTGCTGCCGTTGACGGATCCGCCCATGGCCAGACCCATCATGAGCAGGCCCGCTCCCTCCAGCCAGTGCGCCATCTTCAGGCCGCCCGTGTCCAGCGGGCGCAGGCCGAGACTCTCGATGAACGATGACACGCGCGCTTTGGCTCCGGCGTCGTCCCCGGCGATGAACACGTCCAGCGGGCGGTCCCCGGCCTGGCGGGCGGCCAGGACGTGACCGAAGAGGGTGTTGAACGCCTTGACGACGTGCGCGCCCGCCGGGGCGGCCTCGGCGATCTCCTGTGCCGCGGAGCTGCCCTCCGGCGTGACGAGCCCGGTGAAATCGGGGGGAGCGAAGGTGTTGGTGACGTCGACGATGACCTTGCCGGCCAGTGCGTCCCCGTACTTGCTTACGACCGGTGCGGCGCTGGCGTACGGCACGGCCAGGATGACGATGTCGCCGGCCGGGGCAGCGCCGAATTCTCCGGCTGTGGCGCCACCGCCGAGCGCACTGGCCAGGTCGGCGGCTTTCGTCGCGTCACGGCCGATGACCTCGACGGTGTTGCCGCCGGCGACGGCGATGGTGGCCAGGACGCGGGCCATGTTGCCCAGGCCGATGATGCTGATGCCGCTCATGGGGTGTGCCTGCCTTCGGAGTCGGATGGAAACGATCCCCGGGAGTCCGCGCATCAGGCGGAGACGGGGAACAGGTTGACAGCTCAACCATAATCCCCTTTGGTTGAGTCGTCAACCAAAGGGGATGGCTGGCCGTGCGCCTGGGCCAGCCGGGGTCAGATTCCGAGCCCGGCAGCCCGGCTGACGGCTTCCATGGCCGCGGCTTCGCTGGGGGTGCGGCGCCGGCCGCCCACCTTGAAGAACCCACCTTCGATGTTCGCATCGGCGACCACGGCGGCGATCTCGGCCAGGAACGCACGGAAGCCAGGCAGTTCCGGGGCGGCCTTGTGGGCGACGATTTCGGTGGCCGAACGGATCGCGGCCAGCGCGGAAGGCTCGTAGTCGGCGTACCTGGTGCCGACTCGCCATCCGGTGCTGAAGGTGGACGCTGCCGCGAGCTCACGGATGAACCGCTGCGGATGCGTGATGCTGCTATCTCTCAGCTTCCTGATCAGCGCGAACATTTCGTCGGCATCGCCGGTGTCCTCCGCCAGCGAGACCAGCAAGCCAGCGGCCATCATCGCCTGCTGCAAGATCGCCCACTCTGCGGCGGTGAAATCCGCCTGGCCTGAGCCGTCCTGGACCCCGCGCCGCAGGGCCTGGAAGCCCACGTCGTCCAGCAGGGCCGGGATGCTTTGCACGGCGGCCACGTTCTTCTCCCGCTCCTCGTCCGGCAACTCCTCCCACAGCACGAGGTCGGGATGCATGCGCCCCTGCCGGGCGGGCCCGGAAGCGTACCCCCGCGCCATCCGCTCCCCCATCCAGCGCTCATGTTCCAGCTGGGCGAGCAACTGCACCTCCGCGTCCTCGAACTCGAACGTCAGCGCCCGGTCGAAGGCCGGGACCATGAAGCAGCCGATCACGGCCAGCTTCTCTCCGACCTGCCGTGCCTGAGCCCGGTTGGACTCCTTCATCTCGTCCGGCAACTCCTCCCACGCGCGCAGGGACGGCCTGCTGCTCAGGGACTCCCCCCGGCCTGCGGCGGCTTGCAGGTAGGTCCGGTGGATGGCCCGGGCCAGCTGCTCGGTGACCTGCGTGGTGGTGTAGCCGCTGAGGCTGTCGATGACGCGGTCCTGCGCTGTCAGGCGCGCTTTCATGCGGCGGCACTCGTGCAAAATCGCTCCGGCGTCGAGGAAGGTCTGCTCGGAACGGCGGTCAGCGGCCCGCCCGATGACGTCCTGGCCGACCATGATCACCATCATGAAGATGAGCTGGGCCAGGGTGGACAGAAACGTCATGAACGCGAACGGGTAAGGATCAAACCGCTGCACACCTACCTCGGCCAGGCCGATCCAGCCCACCTGGATGAAGGCCGACGCGTAGAACGCCTGCATGCTGCCCAGCCGCTCGGTCAGCCAGGCCGCGATCCGGTCGTTGACGCTCACAGCCTGGTCGATGGCCTGCGGCGGCGGCTCCACCTGATGCCGCTGAATCCAGGGGTGCGGGCTGGAGTCGAGCAGGCTGATCCCGCGGCTCAGCGCCCGGTCATGCCGGTCCAGGTGTTCCTGGAGATCGGCCACCTGCTCGAAGATCGCCTCGGCGTTCTGATAGGTCTGCACCGCTCGCCGGTCGGCGGCCACGCCCAGCACCCGCTGCCCAACCAGGATCACCGAGCACAGCAGGAGCTGCACCACGTTGTCCAGGAACAGCAGGAACTTGAACGGATACGGATCGAGCCGGTGTAACGGGCCCCAGGTGGCCAGCGTCATCCAGCCACCGACGATGACCAGCACCACGTACAGCGCCGGCATCGAGCCCACGCGCCGGGTTATGCCCGCCGCGAGAACAGCGTTGAAGCCGGTCTGCTCGCCGGCCATCGTGACCGGGCTTTGCGGCAGCTCAGCCGGGCGCGCACCGGTGCCGATGGCACCATCTTCCTCTGCCATCCCCGAACCCCTGGGCAACCTCCGGGTGCCCGCTTGCCTGGCCAAAGTGGCGAGCGGGCACGGTCGGCTCTCCGCGGCTGGCCAGCACCCGGAGTTCTACACGAGCCCTCTGAGCTTCTCACGAATTATGTCGGCGTGCGGATGCTGCAGCTCGTCAAAGATCGCAATTGATTTGGCGTAGGTCTTTTGCGCTGACTTGAAGTCACCCATCATCGCATACGAGTCCCCCATCTCGGTATATGCGAAACCGAGGCTATAATCGTTTCCCGTAGCTTGGAAAATAGCTGCGGCCCGTTCATTAAGTTCAATGGCCTCGTTATACTCGCCCAGGTTGTGAAGAGCGTATGCCACCTCACTCAGGCAGGAAGCCTCGCCCACCCGGTCACCGATTTTGCGGGCCAAGTTCACACCGAGGCGGCCATATGACAACGCCTGCCCGAAGTCATGGAGCGAACGGTAGGCATTAGCAACCGAGCCGAGGGTGCTCGCCTCACATATTTCATCGCCGCTGCTACGGAATATATCCAGGGCCTGCTTTGCGTGAAAGAGTTTCTCGGCAAACATCTGCTGGCGGCCGTACAGTTCCGCGATCCCGTGATGCGTGAGCGCGATCTGGTTTGTGTCACCGTTCCCGGCATGAATGCTCAGGGCGCGCTCCAGGTGAAAGTGCGCTTCAGGGAAGGCGCCACCGTCACGAAACGCGTTGCCCAGCCAGCGATGAGCGCCGGCCTGGCGGAAGGCATCGCCTTGGTGCACAGCCGCCTCAAGCGCGAACCGGCTCAGGTCCACTGCTTCCTGCCACCGCCACGCCGTCTCGAGGAAGGTGATCGCAGCCCTGGCCGTTTGCCACGCGTGGCTGGCAAATCCTCCTTCGCTGGCGGCGGAAACCGACGCGATGAGATTGGAGATCTCACTTCGGTACCAGCAGGTCGCGGCGGCCTGGTCCGCTGGCCGGCCGACCAGGACACCCGGCGGATGGGGCGGAAGATCGTCGGGAAGCCATCCTGGGTACAGGGCCCCGGCCGCCGTGTGCGCGTTGCGCAGGTAATGATCGATGATCCGGCCGACCGCGGCTTTCCGCTCGTTCTCGTCCTGGTGCGAGCATTCCTCCGCATAGACGCGGAGCAGGTCGTGGAGTATGTACCGTCCGGGCCTGTGCTCGATGACCATGTGCGCATGGACCAGTTCGCCGACCGCCTTGGCGGCTTGATCCTCAGCCAGGGCGGAGATACTGCCGGCGGCGAGCAAGGTGAAATCCAGGCCGGGGTGAGTCCCGAGCAGGCGGAACATGCGTTTGGCCGGCGTGCTGAGTGCGTCGTACGAACTCCAGAACAACGAGCGCATGCCCGTCGACGGGTCCTCGCCGGTCAGTCCGTCGAGGCGATGGCGGGCGTCACTTAGCCGCTGGACCAGATTGTCCAGGTCATGCCGGGGGCGCAGGACGGCATGAGCCACGGCCAGGTTGAGGGCGAGCGGGATCCCGTTGCACAGGCCGATTAGCTCCTCGGACGCTTCGGCCTCGCATGCCATTCGCTCTGCTCCAAGGCGTCGGGTCAGGAGCTCTCTGGCCTCTGGCGTACTCAGCAGACCCAGGTTGATGGGGAATGCGCCGTCCAGTGCCACCAGTGAGGCGAGCATGTTCCTGCTCGTCACGATGGTCAGGCACTCGGATGACCCGGAAAGCAGTGACCGCACGTGCGCGGAGTCACGAGCGTTGTCCAGGATCAGAAGTATCCGCTGGCCGGCCAGCGCCGCACGGTAGTGATCGAGCTGGGCGCCCGGCGCCGCCGGGATAGGAGCCGGCGGGATACCGAGCGCCTCAATCAGGCGCCTGGCCACCACCGTCGGCTCGGCCGGAACGTTCGACGGGTGAAACCCCTGGAGGTCGATGTACAACTGCCCGTCGGGGAAACGCTCCGCGTGCTCATGTGCCCAGCGGACCGCCAGCGCGGTCTTGCCGATCCCGGCCATGCCGCTAATCACCACGACCGGCCCGGCACCGGAACCCGGGGCCTGGGCGGCATAGCGGGAAAGCTCCTTCAGTTCGGCTGCGCGCCCGACGAAGTGGGGGACGCCCCGCGGCAGCAGATTTGCCGGCCCGCTGCCCATCCGAACCGGGCTGGCGCCGGCCGGTGCCGCAGCCGCAACGGCCTCGGTACCGTCGCCTGGATCCGCTCCGCCTTCTTGTGCACACAGGAGCCGCTCATGCACGGCCTGAATCTCACGCCCGGGTTCTATCCCGAGATCATTGCGGAACTGCCGGGCCAGGCGCGGGTAGACCTCGAGAGCGTCGGCGTGCCGGCCGCACCGGTCCAATGCCGTCATCAGCGCGGCGGCGAAGTTCTCGTGATACGGGTGCTCCAGGGTAAGCCGGACCAGTTCACTGATCAGCGCAAGATGGGCGCCATTGACCAGTTCGGCGCTGATCGCCGACTCAAGGGCGGCCAGGCGCATTTGCTCCCACGGCGCGCCAAGCCTCTGCCGAAGATCGTCCGGGATTAAATCAGCGAGCAGCGGCCCCCGCCAAAGCGCCAGTGCCGCACGCAGCTGGGCAGATCGCTCATGTGTGTCGTGGAGGTCACGGGCGCGCACGACGAGCGCGCGAAATCGATGCACATCGATTATCTGTGGATCAATCTCTGCCATATAGCCGGCGCCGCTGCGCATCAGCCTGATGTCACCGGCCGATACCGACAGGTTCTTGCGCAACCTCGAAACGTACGTATGAAGCGTCGAGTGCGCCGTGCCGGAGGGATGATCGCCCCAGAGCAACTCAACCAGTCGCCCAACGGCAACCGTCGCGTTGGGTTCCAGCAGCAGAAGTGCGAGAAGGCGCCTTTCCCCCCGGCGCCCGATGGGCAGCACCCGGCCATCATGTTCCGCCTCAAACCGTCCGAGCAGGCGAAATTCCATCCTCAGCCCTCGCCCTGCGTGAGGGTCGCGCTGACCACCAGCGTGTCCATGACCGGCGGGACGCGACGATGCCGAACCGCCCGAAAACATGGTAATGGTCTCGTAAAGGCCGGACGCGGAATGAGGCCAGCCTGGTGTGCCCGGCGCCGGCGGGCACTCCCGGGCGCCGCCTATGACCGCGGCTTGCGCAGGATCAGGTGAGCGAGCTGCCCGAGCTGCCGGTACGGGTCGGTGGCGCCGAGGCGTTCCCCGGCGTCGAGCAGCGCGGCCAGCTGACCTGGTTCACAGAGGCGGCGCGGGGTCGCGTTCCTCCAGGTCAACCGCGATCCGCACGCCGTACCAGTTCTCCAGCCCCAGTCCTTGCGCAGCCGCGGCGGCGGTGAGCGTCTCGAGGTCGTCAGCGCGGGCCGGAGTGCCGATCTCGTTCATGTAGCGCATGTCGCGCCCTTCGGTCCGGGCGGAGTCGTACTCGCCGAAGGCCGCCAGCGCCGCCTGCCAGTCCTGCCGGGCCGCCGGGCGCCAGAGCGCCGAGGTCGTGGTGCGTATGGCGAGGGCTACGATCCCGCCGGGCGCGACGTGCGCCGCGAGCTCGGTCATCACCGGCGGGCTGGCCGGGAGATACATCAGTACCCCATGAGCAGCACCACGTCGAAAACCTCGCCGCCGGTCACAGCGGCGAGGCGGCCAACCGAACCTTCTCGCAGCATGACGCGGTCCCATACCTGGCCCGGCTCAGCACTCAGTGCGTTCTGGAACGCGACGCGCATCTCGGGATCAGGCTCGACCGCGAGCACCTGGTGACCGGCGCGTGTCACCGCGCCAACGTACCAGCCGGCCTGGATCGGGCCGGGTCAGGAAGGCAGGACGGCCGGTGATGAGGCGGAGAAGGACGGGTCCGAGGAGGAGCGGCCGCCGATGGGCCGGTGGGCGGTCAGGGTTAGCAGCAGCCCCGCCCCGGCCCAGACCGCGAGCACCGTCCAGGGGCCACCCGAGCGCACGCCGTCGAAGTAGCCGACCGATCGCAGCAGCGTGGCCGCCGCCCCCGTCGGCAGGCACTGACCGATGAATCCCCAGATGCCGGGCAGCATCTCCGGTGCGCTTGACATGCCGGAGAAGGGGTTGCCGAGCAGCATGATGATGACACTGCCGGCCCCGAGCCCCACATGCCGTTTGCCGAAACGGGCGCCGAAGTGAGCCAGCCCGGACACCCCGGCCGCGGCGGCCAGCGAGGCCAGGCCCATCGCGCCGGCGATGGCGGTGAAGTGTCCCGGGATGACGCCGAGCCAGGTGTGAGCCACAGAAGCCGACGCGAGACCTCCGCCGACACCGAATGTCACCAGCGCGGCCGCCCGGCGGGTTGGGTCGGGCACGCGCATGGTAAACGCAACGCCCGCGATCAGGCTGCCGAGCATGAGCGGCAGCACGGTGAAACTGAACGCCGCGCCGGTCTGGTCGGCCGCGCTGGTGGGCACGATGTCGGTGACGTTGGCCGGGCGCGTGCTGACTCCGTCCATCTTGGCGGTCATGGCGGTCAGGACGCTGGCGACGGCGGGGCTGCCGCCCGAGGCCACGAGCACGTCGATCCGGCCCGGCCCGGACACGAGAATCGCCCCGTACGTCTGCCTGCTAATGATGTCCTGACGCGCCTCGGCCGCCGAACCGACCGGGATCAGCCGGAACGCGCCGGGCTTGGCCGTGTCCAGCTCGCCGGTGACCAGGGCGACCGCGCGGGCGGGCCCGGCGATCGCCACCGGGAGATTCCGCGGCGCGATGCTGGTGGCCGACCACGAGTACGTGGTGACCATGATGAACTGGATCGCGATCACGCCGACGGCCAGCGCGAACGCCATGAACGTCGGCACCGCCGCGCCACGCGGCGCGTGGCGCTGATGGTATGCACTCATCTGGGTGGTGCCCGGCTGTATGGCGCCGGGCCGGCTGGCGGCGTGCTGGCCCGGGTGGACCCACGTCTCATCCAAGGCAGCCATCTCGGGCAGCCTCCTTCTCATACAAAACGGATAGCCGTTCTCTTTATGCACATCCTGCCCTCGCTGCGGCGAGTTGTCAAGACGAACGTCCGTTTTATATTCTGGGGGCATGCCGAAGGTCAGCCAGGAACATCTCGAGCGCCGCCGCCAGCAGATCCTCGACGCGGCCACGGACTGCTTCGCCAGGCACGGCTTCCACGCCACGTCGATGCAGGACATCTTCCGTGCGTCGGGCCTGTCCGCCGGTGCGGTCTACCGCTATTTCCCCAGCAAGAACTCGCTGATCAGGGCGATCGCCGAGAACGTGATGAACGAGGTGCTGGCGCCGGCCATCAACGCCGTCTCCGGCCAGTGTCCCGATCCGGCCGACGCGCTGGCATCCATCGCCGTGCTCTTCGAAGCCAGCGAACTGCGCGCCCGTACCCTGCCGGTCACCGTGCAGGTGTGGGCCGAGTCGTTCCGCGACCCGGACATGGCCGACCTGGCCCGGGACATGATCGACCACATGATTGAACGGCTGACCCAGATCCTCCCGGCCGGCACGCCGCCCGAGGCGGCCCGCCTGATCACGGCGGCTCTCCAGGGCTTCGCCCTTCAGTCAGGCATCCTCGATGACGTCACCCCCGGGCTGGTGGCCGCCGCTTCCCGCGCCTTCGCCGCGCCGCAGCGGGAGCGGTGAGGAACACTACGCGCCTGGCTCGTCGCTGGTGACGGCGGCGAGGAGCCCGGCGAAGTCGTCGCCGCACGGCCCGCATGCGGCCAGGTGCACGGCCACGCCGGGGTATCGGCCGGCCGCGTCCTGGCCGGCCGCGACGAGGTCGACGTAGATGTGCAGCACGGCCGTTGCCTGGCCGCAGCCGACGTCGCGCGGATCGGTGTGCAGGAAGCGCTCCAGCATGTCCTGTTCGTTCATCGCCGCCCCGCAGCTGCCTCGTCCAGATAGTCCTTTGCTACCAGCGCGCGGCGGATCTTACGGCGGGTGTCGAAGATCACCTTGTAGATCGCGTTACGCTGGAGGTTCAGCTTGCCGGCCAGCGCGTCCAGCGGTATCCCGTCGACGACGATGGCGATGAAGATACGCCGCTGGTGGGCGGTGAGCTCGGTGTCAATCACGTGGCGTACCTCGGCCAGGATGCCCGTGGCCTCGGCGTGCTGGTGCGGGTCAAGTCCGAGCCGGTCCGGGAGGCGCTCCCACTGCGCGGTGTCGAGCGCCACCGGCGGGTTGCGCCAGTAATGGCGGCCGAGCTTGCTCGACACTTCCAGGATGACGAACTTGTAGGCCCAGGTGGTAAAGCGGCTGTCGCCGCGGAACTCGGCGAGCTTGCCCAGGATCGCGAGCATCGCGTCCGCAGCGGCCTGGTGGGCGACGTCGTCAAGTTCCGGGCCGGTCACCGGAGTGCGGCTCGAGCGCCTTCGGACCTCGGCCAGCGCGATCCGCAACAGCTTGCCGTGCAGGTCCCGCTCGGCCGCCTCCCGTTCCCCCGCGGCCGCGCTGGCTAGCCGGCCCAGCCAGCTGGCTGACTCGGCATCCAGTTCGCGCGGCGCTGGCCTGGCAAGCTGCACAGCGTCATCGTACCCGGACGTTGCCGCCGCGCCAGCGGGGCCGGCCCGCGCACGCCAGTTGGTAAGAACTCGCGACCGCCTGGACGCCGATCAGATGTCCCCACCCCCGCATGACACGAAGGAGAGTCATGAAACCCATCTGGATGCTGGCCGCCGTCACCGTGGGCGGCGCGGCGGCCGCCGCGCTGACGGCGCTGCCGGCCAGCGCGGCCACGGCGCAAGCGTTGCCCGGGCCGGCTCACGCGGTGTTCGTGCAGACCGACAACACCGCCGGGAACACGATCGTCGCCTATCAACGGACCGCAAGCGGCGGGCTGCAGCAGGTGGGCAGCTACCCGACCGGAGGGAACGGAGGACAGCTGACCGGCTCGGTGGTCGATCACCTGTCCTCGGAGGGCTCGCTGGCCTACGACCGGCAGGCCGGCCTGCTGTACGCGGTCAACGCGGGCAGCAACACGATCACCGTGTTCTGGGTCCGCGGCGACACGCTGATCCGCAGCCAGGTGATCAGCTCGGGCGGGCAGTTCCCGGTCAGCGTCGCCGTCCGCGGCCACCAGGTGTTCGTGCTCAACGCGCTGGGCGGCGCGTCGGTGTCCGGCTTCGTCCAGTTCGGCGGCCGTCTGATCCCGGTGCCGTCCTGGCAGCGGGATCTCGGCCTGGGCACGAGTTCCTCCACCGTGTTCACCGGCACGCCCGGCCAGATCGCCTTCACCCCCGACGGGTCTCAGCTGGTGGTCACGACCAAGGGAGCGTCCAACAGCGTTGACGTCTTCCAGGACGGGCCGTTCGGCCCGTCCGCCCAGCCGACCATCACCTCGCTGCCCGGCCAGGTGCCCTTCGGAATGACCTTCGACCAGTACGGGCACCTCGCGCTGGCCGAGACGGGCACCAACACCGTCGCCACCTTCGCCATCGCCCCCGACGGCACGCTCAACCAGCTGGGCGGCGCCGCCACCGGGCAGGCCGCGACCTGCTGGGTCACCGCGGCGCCGGACGGCACGCTGTACGCCTCCAACGCCGGCAGCGCCAGCGAGTCCACGCTGAGCACCCAGCCTGGTGGCGCGGTGACGCTGCTCGGCACGACCCCGACCGATGCCGGCACCGTCGACGCGACCGTGTCCTCCGACGGCCAGTACCTGTACGTGCAGGCTGGCGGAGCCGGCAACGTCGACGCCTACCGCATCAACCCCGGCGGCTCCCTGACCCAGACTGGCTCGGTCACCGTCCCCGGCGCGGCCGGCGGCGAGGGCATCGTCGCCTCCTAACCGCGGCACCGGCAGTACCGGGCAGCGCCAGGCGCCCGGCCACCCATAGCTGGCCGGTCGCCGGCGCTGCCCGTGGTCCACCAAGACGCCCCGGAACGCATAATTCAGCCGCGCAGGGCTTCCAGTGCCTGGCGGCAGGCCTCGGCAGCCCGATGCGTAGCGGCTGTGCACAGCCGGCAGTGCTCATGCTCGGCCGCGGTCCGCTTGCACTGCTCCTCACTGCGCCGGCACGCGATGAGGCACGCCTCAAGCTGAGCGGTGATCAGCGTGCTGTCGTCCGCCGTCGCCCGGGTGAGCAGGCGGCGGGTGGTGGCGACAACTTCGCTGCAGTCCAAGTCGCACAGCACGGATGCGCGCATCCGGTCGATGTCTTGCTCGGCCACCATGCCGGCTGAGCACGCGATGACGGCCTCCTCGCAACCCGAAAGAGCGTCCACGATATGCGCGAGGGTTCGGGAATCGAAGGCCGCGTGCACTGCGAGGCTCTCGATCAATTCACGTTGCATCATGCCCTCCCATCACGGGACTTCGGAGTGGGTCTACCCGTTCCGATGAGCCCAGGCGTGTTCTCGTTACGTGACCCTGCCGATACTCACCGTAACTAGTGGGTGCCGTAAAAGTTAGCACCCGCCTCCCGCAGACGCGTGCTGCCTACTGGAATAGAAGCATCTATGTCAGCGCGGTGTACCCCGGTCCACGGCACCGGTTACCGACAGGACGTACCACAGGCCCATGTCGTCGGCCTGACCGGTGGCCTGGCCGGGACTGCCATCGCCGATCCATAGGTAAAGGGGCCAGCCGCCGTAGGTTATCTGCAGCTGTCCGTTGGCCCGGCGCACCGTCCCGAGCAGGGATGCCCGGACCCCAGGGCCCGCCTTGGGGCGGGTAACACCGCGCGGCAGGACCAGTGGCGGCCACTGCTGAGCACAGAACCCACTGCATTGCGAGCGGCCCCGGTGATCGGGCGCGTACATGTACAGCGTGAAACCTTTGCCATCCGTGATGATCTCGCCCAGGCCCGGGATACTGCGAGACAGCACCACATACCGCAGCGGGCCGTTCACCGGACCGTGGCCACACGCCGCGGCGGCCGCGCCGATGACCACGGCCGCTGCCAGCAGGCTGACCCGGCGGGGTACCGCCGTCCTGGGCAGCCGCTGCCCAGCCGAGGGTGCGTTCCGGTAGGCCACGGGGCATCCGCCGCTAGATCATGATGACGAGCATGAAGGCCATGGTCACGCCCATCGCGATGCGGCAGCCAGCGGCCGCCCGAGGGCTGAGCAGCAAGGCGCGGGCGGACGCGGACCGCCTCCCGGTGGCCGGCAGCCCCTCACCGGCCGGATGGCTGCTGTCGGCGGGCTGGTCCTGCCCGGCGGGAACACCGGCGCTGGTCCCCGCGGAGACAGCTGAGGCGGCCAGGCTCACGGATCCAGTCCCGGCCGTGGCGCCGACCAGCGCGGGGCGGACGAAGTAGCTACCGTGCCCGTGGCCCGGGCCGGACAGCCGGTCGAGGTCCAGGACGACGTAGGCGGCCAGCCACAGGATGAAGATGAACGCCACCACGGGCGCCCTGAGCGTCTGCGTCGCGCTGGAACTGCCGCCCATGCCGCTCATCCCGCCCCCGCTGCCGACGGCGGTCGCGTTCAGGGCCACGAACATGTACAGCATCGCGGCGCTGTGCACCAGGTGCGGCATATGGTGGCCGTCGGCTAGCACCCGGGCGCCCTGCCCCCGGGATTCGCGGTAGACCCGCCAGCCGAACCACACCGTCAGCACGGCGAAGATCGCATCCCACCAGCCGTTCGGCAGCGTGATCAGGCTCGCAACCAGCATGCCCGCCATCGCGATGCCCATCAGCAGGTGTGCGATGTCGATGTCCGCGTCCCCGGTGGACCCGGCCCGCGGGCGGGCGGCCACCAGCCGGCCCGCGCTGATCGCCGCGACCAGCAGCATGACCGCGGCCAGGATGTCCAGGATCCAGGATGGTGTCATCATGCCGTCGCCTCTTCCGCGCCGGCGCGCTCGGCCGCCACCGCGGCCGCGGCCGCGGTCCGCGTCGGCCAGTAGGTCACCGCAAGCAAGATCAGCAGCAAGCCGGAGTTGGGGTCGGTGGCTCCCCCGGCCAGGATGGCCCCGAACGCCTCCCCGAAGATCCAGATGACCGCGGCCAGCACAATGGCCAGCACCAGTGTGGCCCGGGCGGCCGACCGCGGCAGATAGACGCCGACCGCGATCAACCCGAGAGCGACGGCCAGCACGACGGAGGCGGCCAGGCCCTGGTGGGCCAGAAGCGAGGCGGCGTGATTGTCCAGAGCAGCCAGCCAGCCGGGTTCGCCACTGGCCATGCCCGCGATCATGCTGCTCAGCGCCTGAGGCGCCCGGTTACCCGGCATCAAGGCGAAGTAGGCCAGGCTCCCCCACAGCACGAGCCACAGCGCCCGGGCCACCGGCGCGCCTACCGCGCGGGCGGCGGCGAACGGGGCCGTGGCCGCGTGCCGGTCGGAGGGCCACAGCAGCACGGCGAGGAGCGCGTAGATGATCACTGCTCCGGGGGCCCCGTTGACCGGGCTCGCCGCACTGTTCAGCACCTCCCCCAGCCCCTCACCGAACCACCACACGCCCAGCGCCCACCCGATGGAGGCGGCCAGCGCGACCCGGACCGTAGGCCGGCAGGCGATGCCCAGGGCCAGCAGCAGCTGGATCGTGGCGAAGACCGTGTTCAGCAGGACGGCGTGATGCTGGACCAGATTCGCATCCCAGTTGATCGGGCTGGCGATCACCCTGGGGTTACCGGACGCGGTCCCGGCCAGCATCTGGGCAAAACCCTTGGTGAACATGAACGACTGGTACTGGAGCACAGCGTCGAGCAGCCATATAACCGCCAGCGCGAGCTGCAGCACCCGCCTGGTGTCGGGCGGTCGCCAGCTATCCGCTGTTGCGACACTTGCGCTGTCCCGCCTCGCGGCTTGCCCACCCACGACGGCGATGTCACTCATCCCGGTTCCTTCCGGCTTTCCGCGGGCCAGGACCGCTATCGCGGCTGGCCCCGGTGAACATGGCACCAGTCAAGACTTTGTAGTCAGAAGATTAGATGGCAGTTGGCGAAGCCGGCAAGAGGGATAGCATAAAGCGCGGACCAGGCCTCGTGAGCCTCGTATCTCCGCAGGTAGATGGAGGTTTCACCGATCATTAACATTGAGGATTCCAGTCCCGCAATAACCCCTCCCAGGTATACCCGAATACCTGGAAGGGGTATCTTCGATACCTCAATAGGGTATGGAGTCAGCCCAATATATTGGCCCCGCATTCCTCTCCGTCTCGGCTATACGGCCCCGGACGCCCGGGAGTGCCAGTTTCCTGCCCTAGTCTTGGTGCGATGATCGGCCAGAGCGAGAGGCGAGGTAGGCAGGGAGGACACACGATGAGCCCTGAAGCCAAGGTGCTCGGGTTCGTGATCTTGATGGTGGCGGTGTTCTTCGGCGCGTACAAGGCGGGCTCGCTGGTCGGGCCGGTCGTCCCGGCTCACGCCCCGGTCCGTCCGGCGGGTAACGGCACGCCGCCCTCGATGAATATGAATATGGGTGCCAGCCGTGCGGCGCTGCCGGTCCCCCGGGAACAGACGGCGCACCGGTGACCCAGCCGACCACCGCCCGGCCAGTGGAGCTGGTCATTGGCGGGATGAGCTGCGCCGCGTGCGCGGCGCGGATCGAGAGACGGCTTAACCTGCTCGACGGTGTTGACGCCACGGTCAGCTATGCGACCGAGCGGGCCTATGTGACGAGCCTGGGCGGCCATGAGCCCGCGGAACTGATCACCGCGGTGCAGGCGGCCGGATATACCGCGGCCATGCCCGCGGCGGACCCGGAACATCCGGATACCCTGGCCGGCCCGGACGCTCAAGCCGCGGCCGCGGCCCGGCTGCTGGGATGGCGGGTGGCCGTCTGCGCACCGCCGGCGCTGGCGGTCATCGCGGTGGCTATGGCCCCGTCGCTGCAGTTCGCCGGCTGGCAGTGGGTTTGCCTAACGCTGACTCTCCCGGTCGCGCTGTGGGGCGGCTGGCCGCTGCACCGGGCGGCCTGGCGCGGCCTGCGGCACGGCACCGCGACCATGGACACCCTGGTCAGCCTCGGCATCACTGCATCGCTGGTGTGGTCGATCCAGGCGATGCTGTTCGGCGGGGCGGGCATGACCGGGATGAAGATGCCGTTCGCGGTCACGTTCGGCCCGGTGAGCCCGGGCACCCTGTACCTCGACGTGGCCGCCGGGGTGACCGTGGCCGTGCTGGCCGGGCGCTACCTGGAATCACGGGCCAAACGCCAGGCCGGATCCGCCGTGACCGCCCTGGCCAAGCTGGGCGCCGGCACGGTCGCCGTGCTTCGGGACGGAACCGAACGGCGCACTGGCATCGCCGACCTGGTCACCGGGGACGAGTTCGTCACCCGCCCCGGTGAGAAGATCGCCACGGACGGCGTGATCGTCGCCGGGAACTCGGCCGTTGACGGCTCGCTGCTAACCGGCGAGTCCACACCGGCCGAGGTCGCGTCCGGGGACACGGTGACCGGCGGCACCATCAACCTGAGCGGTCGCCTGGTCGTCCGCGCGACCCGCGTCGGCCGCGACACGGAGCTAGCCCGGATCATCGAGCTGGTCACGCAGGCGCAGGCCACGAAATCGTCGGCGCAGCGCCTGGCCGACCGGGTGGCCGGCATCTTCGTCCCCTGCGTGATCAGCCTGGCCGTGACTACCCTCGGCTTCTGGCTTGGCACCGGGCTGCCCGGCCAGTTCCCGATGAGCTGCACGTTCGCCGTGCTCGTGGTCGCCTGTCCATGTGCGATGGGCCTGGCCACTCCCACCGCGCTGCTCGCCGGCGTCGGCCGGGGCGCCCAGCTCGGCATCCTGGTCAAGGGCGCGCAAGCGCTGGAGGCGGCGCGGCGTGCGGATGTGATCGTCCTCGACAAGACCGGGACGCTGACCACCGGCGTCATGGCGGTGCAGCCACTCACCCTGGCCGACGGCACCAGCGAGACGGAGGTACTGCGGCTGGCCGGCGCGGTCGAGGACTCCTCCGAGCATCCGGCTGGCCAGGCGATCGCCCGGCACGCCACCGCCCGGCTCGGCGCCCTGCCGCCGTCCACCGCGTTTTCCAGCGTGCCGGGCGCCGGGGTGCGCGGCACCGTGGACGGCCGGGCCGTGACCGTGGGCACTCGCCGGTTCCTGGCCGAAAACGGGCTGACGATACCGGCCGAACTCGACCAGGCCGCCGAAGCCGCTGAGCAGGCCGCCCAGACCGCGGTGCTGGCCGGCTGGGATGGCCAGGCACGAGCGGTGCTGCCGGTCGCCGATACGCTCAAGTCCGGCAGCGCCGCGGCGGTCAGCAGGCTGCGCGCGCTGGGCCTGCGGGTCGTCATGCTGACCGGGGACGCCTTGGCCCCCGCGCAGGCAGTGGCCCGGCAGCTCGGCATCGGTCCCGGCGACGTGTTCGCCGGCGTGCGGCCCGACGGCAAGCTCAGCCGCGTCCAGCAACTGCAGGCCGCGGGCGATGCCGTGGCCATGGTCGGCGACGGGGTCAATGACGCGGCCGCGCTGGCCCAGGCCGACCTCGGCATCGCGGTGGGCACCGGTACCGACGCCGCCATCGGAGCCGCCGACCTGACTCTCGTCACCGGAGACCCGCAACGGATCGCCGACGCGATCACGCTGTCGCGCGCCGTGATGCGCACGATCCGCGTCAACCTCGCCTGGGCTTTCGGATACAACCTCATCGCGCTGCCCCTGGCCGCGCTCGGCTATCTCAACCCGCTGTTCGCCGGCCTGGCCATGGCGCTGAGCTCGCTGGTCGTGGTGTCGAACAGCCTGCGCCTGCGCCACCTGGCGGCTGGCGCTCCGCGCCGCCGGACCACGTTCCCGCCCGCCCTGCCCGCGCCGGTCAGCCCGGCCAGGGCGACGTGACCGCCCGGGGCCGGGCCCGCGCTGCGGGCCCGGTAGCTGCGCCGCTCGCCTGCGCCATGGCCTTGACCGGGCTGCTATCCGTGTGGGTGGCGACCGGCGGCGGCGGGACCGTACACCGGATGCCGCTGCAGTTCACGCTGGCCGCGATCTCCAGCCCCCGCAACCCAGCGGGCCCCGGCAGCCAGGACCCGACCGCTCCCGCCTACCTCACCATCAAGAACCTGGCCGGCCCCGATGAGCTGCTGTCCGCCCGCGCCCCGGCCGGCCGGGTGATCCTCGCCGGGCGCGGCAGCCAGCCCTTCGGGGCGGGTGCCCGGCTGACCGGCCTGGCCATTCCGGGGCACGCCGTGACCAGCCTCACCCCGTTCGGCCCCGACATCGTGGTGATACGGCCCCGCGCGATGCTCATCGGCGACAGCCTGCCGGTGACGCTCACCTTTCGGCACGCCGGCCAGATCACTGTTGATTTCGCGGTTACCCCGCCCGGAACGCCCTGACCTTTCGCGCCTGCCCGCGAGCAGGGCGCCGCCCGGCACCGGCCCAAGGCGCTACGCGCCGCGGACCGCTGTCGCGGCGACGGTGGTGGCGATCAGCCCGATGACGGCCGCAGTGATGGTGGGCGCGGCACGGCCGCCGCTGGCCAGGGCGAGGCCGCCGATGGCGGCGCCGAGGGCGCTGCCGATGTAGATGGCTGAGCCGTTGAGCCCGACCGCGACAGGTGCGAGGCGCGGCACGGCCGCGAAGAGCCGGTGCTGCTGGGGGACGATGGTCAGCCCGACGGCCAGGCCGAGCAGGGCCATGGTCACTGCGGCGGCGAAGTCGCTGGTGCGGGTGGCGGTGAGCGCGGCCGTGACGACGGTGATGCCGCCCGCGCCCAGGATCAGGGCGATGCGCGCGCTGCGCCACTGGATGAGCCGGGGCACCAGGACCGTCCCGGTGACCTGCCCGGCGCCGTAGCTGAGCATGGCGACCACGATCCAGGCGCCGGAGCTGTGCATGATCGCGGGGAGATAGGCGATGACGAGGAAGCCGGGGGTGAGCACGGTGACGGTGCCGGCCAGGATGCCCAGTACCTGGCGGTCAGTCAGCGCGGCGGCCCGCTGGCGCAATGACATCCGCGGTGCGTAGGCGGCCGGGAGCAGGATCACCGCCAGGGCGGACAGGATAGCCAGGGCGACCAGCACCCACATTGCCGTGCGCCAGCCCCAGGTCTGGCCGACCAGGATGCCGAACGGCAGCCCGGCCACGATGGCTGCGGAGCTGCCCCCGGCGACGACCGCCAGGGAACGAGCGCGGTGCTTGTCGTCACTGAGGATACCGGCGGTGCTGTAGGCAGTGGCCTGGTAACCGGCCGCCCCGAGCGCGGCGAGCGCCCGCCCGGCCGCGACGGTGGCGAAGCTGGGCCCGGTGGCCTGCACGATCATGCCGGCCACGAATACCGCCATGCCGGCGGCGAGCAGTTTACGCCGGTCCCAGCGGCCGGCCACGGTGGCGATGACCGGCGAGCCCAGAGCGTAGACCAGCGCGAACAGTGTGGTGAGCTGCCCGGCGGTGCTGGCGGAAACGTGCAGCGATGCGGCGACTTGCGGCAGCAGCCCGGACAGGACGAACCCGTCGATGCCAAGGGTGAAGGTGCCGATCGACAAGATCAGCAGGTCTGAAAGCCGCAGGGCGCGC
>Ga0335075_10003644_pt1 | contig 24346 bp, 21 predicted proteins | sample Lox_Sample_24_FD_206723 | JGI IMG/M metagenome (GOLD analysis project Ga0335075, IMG submission 206723) | Soil microbial communities from Loxahatchee National Wildlife Refuge, Florida, United States - Lox_Sample_2.4 | ecosystem: Environmental > Terrestrial > Soil > Wetlands | place: USA...
CGAATTTGACGCGCACGCGGGTCGGGGGTCGGGGTCGCGGGGTCGCCCCGCTTCCTGAAAGTCTGGCCTGCGTAACGGTCCGCGAAGCTGACGCCCCGGCGCCGGAGTTAGAGACGAACGATCTCGGGAAGGGTGTGGACCGCGGGGCCCGCGCACACCGAAAGTGGCACGAACATCGCGATCCGGACATTGTGCGACCTGTGCCACGTGGGGCATGGTCAAACCTGTATTTTTGTCGCGTGTCATCGCTACCCGCCACCGAAGACGGGAGCACAAGTCCGCCCGCGCAGGCCTTGACCGGCGATGACGCACGGGCCGCGACGAAAGCCGTAGCGACGGAAACCGGGGCCACGGAAACCGGGGCCACGGAAACCGGGGCCACGGAAACCGGGACGCCCTTCCAGGCCACTGCCCCACCGCTCCCGCGGCGGATTAGCAAGCTGGCCGCCCGAGAAGACCCGCAACACAAAAGCCAAGGCCGGGGACAAGCACGCGACGGCCGACATGACCCTGACGAAGACGAGGACACGGGACCGGCCTTGGACGGTGGCTCAGCCCTTGCCGCAAACGATGCGGCCAGTGGGCTCACGGCGGGAATTACCGATGAAGTGGAATTTCCCGGCGAAGGCGAACCCTCCGCTAGACCGAGAGTCCCGCGGCGCTCGCTGCTGCAGGCCGGCCTGGCCGGCGGGGTGGGCGTCGCGACAGTCCCGGTGATCGCCCTCGTAGACACGCTGACCAAGTCGGCCTCGCTCCAGCCCAGCAACGTCAGTTACCCGCTGAACTCCGACTGGCTCTTCGGCGGTGACTACCTAGTAGGCGCCGAGGCGATCGAGTTCGACGACTCCGGCTTCGCTAGCGTCACCCTCCCGCACAGCACGGCCCAGCTCTCCTGGCGGGACTGGTACCCGTGGGACTGGCAGCGCGTCTGGATCTATCGCCGCCACTTCGACGGCGCGCCGCTGGTCAAGGGCCAGGCAGACAACCGGGTGTTCGTCGATTTCGACGGGGTCATGGTCAACGCCAGCGTCGTGTGCAACAACCAGTTCGTCGGCCAGCACACGGGCGGCTACCTGCCGTTCTCCGTGGAGCTCACCGGCCAGCTGACCAAGCACGACAACCTGCTCTCGGTCATCGTCGACTCACGCTGCCTGGGGGTACCGCCGATCCCCTTCGATGACCCAGGGCCGGGCAGCATCGACTTCATGCAGCCGGGAGGCATCTACCGCGATGTCACGATGCGGGTGGTGCCCCAGGTTTTCGTCTCTGACCTGTTCGCGCTCCCGCGGAACGTCCTCAGCCAGTCCCCCACGGTCAGCGTCCAGTGCACGATCGACGTCGGCCCCAATGCCAAGCGCGCCATCGGCCGGGCGACCCTGCTGGTAGAACTCCTAGAAGGCAGCGGCGGGCAGAGCGTCGCCAGCCGGTGGGCAGCGGTGACAGTCAGCAAACCCGGCCTGGTGACCGCCAGCCTCACCCTCGAAGACCTCGGCCCGGTCAGCCTGTGGTCGCCGGACAACCCTGCCCTCTACACGGTGCAGGCCACGCTGAACGTACCCGGCATCGGTGTCAGCGCGCTATCCAAGCAGATCGGCTTCCGTGAGGCTGCCTTCCAGAAGGACGGCTTCTACCTGAACGGGCAGCGGCTGCAGTTGTTCGGCCTGGACCGGCACCAGCTGTTCCCGTACACGGGCATGGCCATGCCTGCCCGGGTGCAGCGCAAGGACGCGGAGATCCTCAAGGACGAGTTCAACTGCAACATGGTCCGCTGCTCGCATTACCCGCAGTCCCCGGCGTTCCTGGACGCCTGCGATGAACTTGGCTTGCTGGTGTGGGAGGAAGCGCCGGGCTGGGATCACGTGAGTGACGAGCCGTCGTGGCAGGAGCAGGTTGTCCAGGATGTCACAGGCATGGTGATCAGGGACAGATCCCGCCCGTCCGTGATCATCTGGGGGACCCGGCTGAACGAGACCGGTCCTTCACCGCTGTGGGCGAGGACCAGGCAGGCCGCCAAGCAGCTGGACCCGTCCCGGCCCAGCTCTGGCGCGATGGACCACTACACCACCGAGGGCTGGTCGGAAGACGTCTTCGCCTTCAACGACTACACGGTCGACGGGCACGGCAACGCCACGCTGCTACCGCCCATCGGCGGGGTGCCGTACCTGATCACCGAATCGGTAGGCATCATGGAGGCCAGGCCGGCGCACTTCACCTGGACCGACCCGCCCGCGCTACTGGCCAGACAGGCCGAGCTGCACGCCCAGGCGCAGAACAAGGCCCGCGAGAACATCCGTTACGCGGGCCTGCTCGGCTGGGCCGGCTTTGACTACAGCTCACTGCATGAAGCACACCCGTGGAGCGTCAAGTGGGCGGGCGTGGCCGACTGTTTCCGTGTGGCCAAACCCGGTGCCGCCATCTACCAGACCCAGCTGGACCCGCAGATCCGGACGGTGATCGTCCCGGTGTTCTTCTGGGAGCCAGGCGGCACCCAGCCCGGCGGGTCAGTGATGATCGCCAGCAACTGCCAGCAGCTGGAGATTTCCGTTGGCGGCAGGCACGCGATCACGGCCCTGCCCGCGAACGACAACCCGCTCTACCGCAATCTGAGCTACCCGCCGTTCCTGGTCACCCTGCCGGCCACAGCCGTGCCGGAAGACCTGCGTATACAGGGGTACGTCAGCGGCCAGCAAGTGGCCGAGGTAACGATGTCCGCCGACCTGACCCGTGACCACCTGAGCATCGCGGCCGACGACGGCTCGATCGCCGCCGACGGCGCCGACATGACCAGGGTGGTGTTCCGCGCTGTGGACGCGTACGGCAACCAGCGCAGGTATCCCTACGGCGAGGTCACGCTGGGCCTGTCCGGCCCCGGCGAGCTGGTCGGCGACAACCCGTTCGCGTTCGGTGATTACGGTGGACTCGGCGCGGTGTGGGTACGGTCAGTGGCGGGGAGCCACGGCACGATCACCGTGACGGCCATACACCCGGCGCTCGGCTCCGCCACCGTACAGCTACGCACGCAATGGAGCGGTTCGGCCGATGTGCCGGTCTTACGGAACGATAACTCTCGATCGTGAGGGCTTCACCGCCCGCATCGACCAGCTGATCGCCGTGTACATGGCCGCGATGCGGGCTCCGCACGAGCAACTGGCCGGGCGGCAGCTGATCATGGCCGGGCATAGCGCATACCCGGGTTTCGCCGCACTCGCCTCGATGGACGATGACGAGGTGGCCGGCTTCTGCTACGGGTTTCACGGCACGCCCGGCCAGTGGTGGCACGACCGGGTCCGCGCCGCGCTTGGCGACCGCGGTGGCTGGCTCGGCGACTGTCTTGAGCTCGCCGAACTGCATGTGCGACCGGAATACCAAGGCCGGGGCATAGGCTCGGGCCTGCTGCGCTTGCTCACCATCGGCAGGCCAGAACGAACGGTGGTGCTTTCGACCGGAGACAGTGAAACGGTGGCCAGGCGGATGTACCGGCACACAGGGTTCACCGACCTGCTGACCGGGTTCCGGTTCGACGGTGTCGAGGAGCCTTACGCGATCATGGGCGCCGAGCTGCCGCTCAAGCCCAGCCGCTGATAGATCTCCCTCGTCGCGCGGGAGAAGTTCAGCGTGTAGAAGTGCACGCCGGGCACGTCCTCGCTGAGCAGCCGCTCGCACAGTCCGACCGCGTAGTCCACGCCAATTTCTCGGATAGCCGCCCGGTCGTCGGCGACCGCGTGCAGGCGGTCCCACAGCTCTGTCGGCATGCGGCATCCGCTGAGCTCGACCGCGCGCTCGATGATGCGCAGGTTGGTGACCGGCATGATGCCGGGGATGATCGGCACGCCGCAGTGCATCGCCGCGACCCGGTCCCGCAGCCGCAGGTAGTCCTCCGCGTAGAAGAACATGTTCGTGATCGCGAAATCGGCCCCGGCACGGCACTTGGCCACGAAGTACGAGGCATCGGTTTCCGGGTCCGGTGACGCCGGGTGTTTCTCCGGGAACGCGGCAACGCCGACGCTGAAGTCGCCGACGGTCTTGATCAACCGCACGAGTTCGTCCGCGTGGCTGAGTCCATCCTCGCGCGGAATCCACGGACCGTTCGGGTCACCGGGCGGGTCTCCGCGCAGCGCGAGGACGTTGCTGACCCCCACCCCCGCGTAGGAGCCGATCACATGCCGCAGCTCGGCCACCGAGTGGTTGACCGCGGTCAGGTGCCCGACCGGGGTCAACGTCGTCTCGGCCGCGATCCTGCCGGTCACCCGCACCGTGCGGTCCCTGGTCGAGCCGCCGGCCCCGTAGGTGACAGAAACGAACGTCGGGTGCAGCGGCTCCAACTGGCGGATCGCCCGCCACAGCTGTTGCTCCTCCGGCTCAGTCTTGGGCGGCGAGAACTCGAAAGAGAACGATTGCCGCCCGGACTTCAGCAGCTCCTTGAGGCTCCGCACGTTAGTACGGGGTGCCACGGCCTGAGCCTGACCGCGCTGCGGTCTGGGTGGTCGGGGAGGCATACAACCAGCCTAACCGTAAACCCTTGCCAGACCCACTAGTCTCGCCCACAATATGGGCCGCGCCGGTAAGGCTCCAGCAGTTCGGACGCTCGTCCAGGGACCTAGAGAGCGAGGGCCTGCGCGCGACGGTTGACTTCGGTACCCCGGTGGCTGACGATCGCGTCGATCGGAGTGCCAGGCAGCGTGTCGTCGGCCGTGAACAGCCAGCGTAGCGCCTCATCCTCGCCGAAACCGCAGTCGGAAAGCAGGGTCAACGTGCCGGGCAGGCCCTTGACGACCTGCTTGCCGTCAAGGAAGGCAGCCGGGACGGCGGTGTTGCCGTCCGGGCGGGTGACCGCGAGGAGCTTGCGATCACGGAGCAGCTGCTTCACCTTGTTCGCGGGCAGGCCGAGTCGGCCTGCGACTTCGGTGAGGGACAGCCATTCGCCGACGAGGGAGTCGGTCAAAGGGTCAATCTGGGCCACGTCACCAATGTGCCACGCGTATGCCATGATCAAACACCCGACTCGCCTCAGCCTTCAGCGCCGCGAGTCGCCCGTAGCACATGCTAACGTGCACGCTGAGCCACTCGCTGTTCGGTGCGTACCGTGTATACAAGCTTGCCCGCCCGCCCGCGCCAACGGTGCTTCACGCACCGCACAACTGCCATCTGCGGCACACGGGACACCCATCACGAAAAGCGCGACACGCCCCTAGTGTACTTTATGGGGTGTTTACCTGCGGTGATCGCAACTCGATAGTCGGCTCCGAGCGGCGCGGCGTGAAAATAACGTGGAGGTTTACCGCTTCGTGTCCGTCTGTCATACGTATACGACGGGCAGACTTCCACGTTGCGGCAGAACACCACGTTAAATCGAAACCAGGACCGGTCCGTTTACAACACAGGCCCCTTGCGTCACACACGCCGCTGCCTGCCCGCACGCCGTCAGCCAGGAGGCTACAGCACCGGTCAACAGTAGCCATAGAGTGCAGCAAAGCCCGTTTGTGGCGGGGATGAGGCCTGTGTGGCCGACCCACCCGCGGGACGGGGAACTGCGGGCTGGGCGAGGGGCGGGCGAGCCGGCGGGAACCGCGGGCTGGGCGAGGGGCGGGCGAGCCGGCGGCGCGGCGCGGTTAGTTAGATCGCGGCGTCTTTGATGGTGACAGAAGGGTCGGCGAGGCGGGATTCATCGACGGCGCCGCCTGCCTCGATGACGCGGCGGGCCTGGACGAGATCGCGGGGGCGGTCCACGGTCAAGATCGCGGTCAGCCGGCCGTCATCGGTCATCCAGCAGGCGGCCCATTTCTGGTCGCGGGCCGGGTCAGCGCGCCAGATGAGCCTCGTCGCGTCGCCGTGATAGCCGGCGTACTGCACCATCCGCCCGAACTGCTCGGACCAGAAGTACGGCACCGGGTCGTATACCTCGTCGCCGCCGAGCAGGTTGGCCGCGACCACTTCAGGCGCGTGCAGTGCCACATCCCAGTGCTCGAACCGGAGCCGGCGACCGAACCGCACTGACTCGAAGGCCGCGCAGTCGCCCACCGCGAACACACCGGGCACCGAGGTGCGCAGACCGGCGTCCACCGCCACGCCGTTCTCCATGACCAGGCCCGAGCCGGCCAGCCAGGCAACGGCAGGCCGCACGCCGATGGCCGTCACGACCTCGTCCGCGGCGAGCCATTCCCCGTTCCGCAGCGCGAGCCCGCCCGGCTGGACGCCCTCCACCGCGACATCGGTGCGCAATTCGACGCCGGCCTGCTCATACCATGGCACGGTAAGCGTTCCTATCCGCTCGGTGAGCGCGGCGGCGAGCGGTGTCCGGGCCGCCTCGAGCACGGTGACCTTACAGCCGTGCCCGGCTGCGGCGGTGGCTAGTTCGGCTCCGATCCAGCCGGCGCCCACGATAGCGAGCCTGATTCCGGGGGTCAGCACGCGACGCAGGGCGAGCGCGTCGTCATAGGTGCGCAGAAACCGCTGCGGGCCGGGGCCAGGCAGGGCAATCGGGGCCGCGCCCGTGGCAATCACCGTCGGCACGCCGATGTCTATCCCGGCAGCGGGCGCGCCTGGGCGGAAATCAACGCCGAGTGCGGCAAAATCGGCCTGCAGCGACGGATCGGGCGGATTGGCGTCGATCAGTACCTTTTTCGACAGCGGCGGCCGGTCATATGGAGCGCGGATCTCCGCGCCGATCAGCGTGATCGTCCCTGCGAAACCCCGGGCACGAAGCTCCTCAGCGGTCCGCAGGCCAGCTAGTCCGGCGCCCACGATGACGATCCCCGCTGCCAATTAGCACCTCCAGTATGCGCGGATAACCGTACACTCGCATTCAATGGACGATACGCTGGCCGACTCCCTGACCGGGCGGCTCCTAGACGGACGCTACGCGGTCACGGCGCGCATCGCACACGGCGGGATGGCCACCGTATACCTGGCCACCGATACCCGGCTTGACCGCCAGGTCGCGCTGAAGGTCATGCACGCCGAGCTGGCCAGGGACGACGACTTCGTGCGCCGCTTCATTGGTGAGGCCAAATCGGTGGCCAAGCTATCCCATCAGAATGTGGTGGCGGTCTACGACCAGGGCGCCGACGGGCCGTTCCTCTACCTGGCGATGGAGTACGTGCCGGGGCGGACGCTCAGGGATCTGCTGCGTGAGCACGGCAGGTTCTCCCCCATGGCGACGCTGGACATCATGAGTGGCGTACTCGACGGGCTCGCCGCCGCGCACGCCTCCGGCATCGTGCACCGGGACGTGAAGCCGGAGAACGTACTGCTGACTTCGGACGGGCGGATCAAGGTCGCGGACTTCGGCCTGGCCAGGGCACAAGCCGCAGCCGCGCACACCCGGTCGGGCTTGATCATCGGGACCGTCGCCTACCTGGCGCCGGAGCTGGTCACCGGCCGGATTCCAGTAGGGCCGCGCGCTGACGTGTATTCGGCCGGCGTGCTGCTGTTCGAGCTGCTGACCGGCCGCCAGCCGTTTACCGGGGAGACCCCGATCTCGGTCGCCTATCAGCACGCGAACTCCGACGTGCCCGCGCCGTCCGCGCTGCTAGCCGGGATACCGGCCTCGGTAGACCGGCTCGTGCTGGACGCCACCGAACGCGACCCGGCTGCTCGCCCGGCTGATGCCGCCGTGTTCCGCAACGCGGTGCGGCGGGTCCGCGCCGAGCTGGGCCCGCCCGCTTCGGCACAGGCCGGGGGGTTCGGCCCGGCTGGCTACAACGGCGGTGCCGGTCCGAGGGGGCTGACCGGCGTGATGGGCGCCGGCGTACAGGGCCTGGCCGAGGCGCCGTGGCTGGGCACCGAGAACTGGCAAGGGACAAACGGCTGGCGCGGGCCGGACCAGACAGGCAACCGCAACAGCCTCGCCGGGAACAGCCCGGTCGACACCAATCGCATGCCCGGCGCGAACGGCTGGTCAACACAGCCCGGCGACGGCATGCCCGGCAACACGGGCGGGTCCGGCAACACGGGCGGGTCCGGCACCATGGGCATGCCCGGCAACACGGGCGGGTTCGGCAACACGGGCGGGTTCGCCGAGGACGGCAGGTCGCACACCGTGGTGGTGCACCGCGACGAGGCGGCGGAATACCTGGGCCGCGAGCCATTCCTCGGACGCTGGCTGTTCAGCCGGAGGCTGATCGTGGTGGTGCTGGTCTTCGCCCTGGCCGTCGGAGCTGGCGTTGGCGCCTGGTGGTACACCAGCGGCAGGTACACGCTAATACCCACGGTGACCGGCGATACCGTCACCGAGGCGAACGCCGCGCTGCTGCACAACGGCTTCCAGGTCACTACCGGCGCGGAGGAGAACAGCAACACGGTACCTAAAGGCATGGTGGCCGGCACCAGCCCGGCCGGCCGGGCGCTGAAGGGGTCGACGGTCGCCATCTTGGTGTCGGCCGGCCCGTTCACGTCGGTCGTACCGGCGGTCCGCGGCGACATGCTGGCGGTCGCCAAGAGCGCGCTGGCGCGAGTGCACCTGAACGCCATGCCCGAGCAGGTCGGCTCGACTTTGCCCAAGGGCACCGTAATCGGGACCACCCCGAAGGCCGGCACCACGTGGCCGCAGACGCAGCCGGTCACGGTCCTGGTGGCGGGCGGCCCGCCAATGCCTAACTTCGTGGGCATGCAGAAGAGCGCCGCCGCCGGCCTCGCGGCCAGCGATCATCTCGCGGTGAGCTATGTCAGCGATACCAGCAGCAATGCACCGACCGGGCAGGTCGTCGCCCAGTCCCCCGCCAAGAACTCGATCATGCACAACGGCGAGACCGTGACGCTCACCGTCGCGGCGGGGCCGCAGGAGGTCCCGATTCCCGATGTGATCGGCGATTCCGGGCGGCAGGCCAAGCAGACCCTGCAGCAGGCCGGCTTCAAGGTCGTTGTGGTGGGGACGAACTTCCTCAGCTTCAGCCGGGTTTTCGACGAGGATCCCACACCCTCCGGAGACGCACCCTACGGCAGCACCATCACCATCTTTACCGACTTCTCGCTCACCGGCGGAAACGGCAACGGCGGAGGCGGCGGGGGCGGCAACGGTATCGGCGGTCTCGGACTTTAACGCGGTCTCGGACTTTAACGCGGGTCCGGACTTTAACGCGGTCTCGGACTTTAACGCGGGTCCTGATGCACGTGCGCCGGGCGATGCGATATGGTGTCTGCCATGCGTCAGCAGTTCTGGTTTTGGTTTGGCTACCGGCCCGGTTCCCGGACGGCCGCCTGCCAGACCATGCGCTGACAGAGACCTAGCGAGAGCCCCGGGCCAACGGCCCGGGGCTTTTGTTTTGGGGCAACGCTTGTTTTGGGCAACGCTGACTTTTACTGAGGAGACACAGCATGGTGGTAGTGATGGAGGCCGAAGCCGGCGAAGCAGACCTCGACGGCGTGGTCGACCTGGTCAGAAAGGCAGGTGGCGACGCTTTCGTCAGCCGGGGCGTGACCAGAACGATCGTGGGCCTAGTGGGCGACATCGAGCATCTGAGCACGCTGAACCTGCGCAGCATGCCGGGAGTCAGCGACGTGGTGCGGATCTCGGCACCGTACAAGCTGGTCAGCAGGGAACACCGCAGGGAACGTTCGGTGATTCAGGTGGCCGGCGTACCCATCGGGCCGGACACGCTGACGGTCATCGCCGGCCCGTGTGCGGTGGAGACGGCCGAGCAGACCCTCCAGTCCGCGCTGATGGCCAAGGCCGCCGGCGCCTCGCTGCTGCGCGGTGGCGCGTACAAGCCGCGCAGTTCCCCCTACGCGTTCCAGGGCCTGGGCGAGGCCGGGCTGAAGATCCTCGCCGACGTGCGCGCCGAGACCGGCCTGCCGATCGTGACCGAGGTGGTTGATCCCGGCGACGTGGATCTGGTCGCCAGCTACGCGGACATGCTGCAGGTCGGCACCCGCAACATGCAGAACTTCCCGCTGCTGCAAGCCGTCGGCGGCATCGGCAAGCCGGTCATGCTCAAGCGGGGTATGAACGCGACCATCGAGGAGTGGCTGATGGCCGCCGAGTACATCGCGCAGCGCGGCAACCTCGACATCGTGCTGTGCGAGCGCGGCATCCGGACGTTCGAGAAGGCCACCCGCAACACCCTGGACATCAGCGCGGTCCCGGTGGCGCAGCGCCTGTCCCATCTGCCGGTCATCGTCGACCCGTCCCACTCCGGCGGCCGCCGTGACCTCGTGCTGCCGCTGTCCCGCGCCGCGATCGCGGTCGGCGCCGACGGCATCATCGTCGACGTACACCCGCACCCGGAAACGGCGCTGTGCGACGGCCCCCAGGCGCTGGTGGAGTCGGACCTGCGCGAGCTGGCCAGCGTGGCCGCCCACCTCTCGCCGCTGGTCGGCCGCACGCTGACCCCCGCGCCGGCACCCGCCGCGACACCCGCGTAACCAGCCCGTTCGCGATCGGGACATTCCAGGAGCAGACTGGGAGGCATGTTCGAGCGTTTCACCGACCGGGCCCGCGGGGTGGTGGTTCAGGCACAGGTCGAGGCCAGGGAACTACGGCACAACTTCATCGGCACCGAGCACCTGCTGCTCGGGCTGATCCACGAAGACGAAGGACTCGCGATCCGCGTGCTGCGCGCGCTGAATGTGGATCCGCGTGCGCTGGCCGACCAGGTCAAGGAGCTGGTCGGCCAGGGCGACAAAACGGTGATCGTGGGCGAGCACATTCCGTTCACGCCCAGGTCAAAGAAGGCGCTGGAGCTGGCGTTGCGCGAATCGCAGCGGCTTCAGCACGACTACATCGGCACCGAGCACATCCTGCTTTCCCTCCTGGCCCAGGCAGAAGGGCCCGCGTACCAGGCGCTCGTCCTCAGCGGCGTCGACCTGGACACGGCGCGCGCACACGTAGACGCACAGGTAAAGAAGCTGCTCCGCGAGCGCGAGCGGACCGTTACCACCCGTCCTGTCCAGCTCCGGGTCGAAGGACCGATGCCGGAGTCGGAGGCGACATATCAGCTGCGCAGCATCAACAGACGGCTGGCCGCGATCGAGGCCAAGCTCGGCATCGAGCCTTCGGCCGCCGAGCGGCGGCTACGGCAGTTCGACGCCGAGATCCTCAAGGCACGCAAGGAGAAGATAGCCGCGATCGACGCCAGCGATTTCCCGGCGGCCGCCAGGCACCGCGAGCAGGAGAGAAGGCTGATCAGCCAGCGAGCCGAGGCCCAGCGGGCCTGGCTTGAAGAACTGGAAGAAGAACCACCGTTGTTATGACTCCTGACGGTATTCCTGAGCGGTAAGGGCGAGTTCGGTAGCCAGTTCCTCGGCGTCCAGCCTGGCCTCGATGCGGTGCAGGTCGGCGACCTTGGCCTTGGTCTCCACCCGGCGCGGAGTGAGCAGCGTGCAGCAATCCTGGTCGGGCAGTTCGGAGATGGCTAGCGTGCGGATACGGCGGGCCTCGGCCATGATCTCGGTCTTATCCCATCCGATCAGCGGGCGCAGGATCGGCATCCGGACCGCGTCGTCGAGCGCGGCCAGGTTGGTGAGTGTCTGACTGCTCACCTGCCCCAGCGAGTCACCGGTCACCAGCGCACCGCCGCCCAGGCGCTTGGCAAGCGCGGCGCCCGTCTTCAGCATCAGCCGGCGTTGCGCGACGATCTGCAGCCTGTCCGCGCCGGAGGTGGCGAGCGCCTGCTGTGCCTTGCCGAACGGCACCACGAACAGCCGCGAGCCGCCTTGGAACCGGTCCAGCCCGCGCACCAGCGCGTAGGCCTTGTAAATGGACTCGGGGCCGGTGAGCGGCATCCCCGAGAAGTGCAAGAAAATGCAGCGCATGCCGCGGCGAATCATCCGGTAGGCGGCCACCGGCGAGTCGATTCCGCCGGACATCAGCGCGACACCACGACCGCTCATTCCCACCGGGAGCCCGCCCTGCCCCGTCAGCCCCTCGGTGAAAACGAATACCTCGTCCTCGTCCACCTCCACGAACACTTCGGTATCCGGATGACGGAGGTTGACCGGCAGCCCGTACGCCTCCTGGATCTGCTTGCCGATCAGCACGGCGAGCTCGGTGGAGGTGAGCGGGAAGCGCTTGTCCCTGCGCCGGGCCCGGACGGCGAACGAGCCAGACTTTCCGCTGGTCAAGCTGACCGCGGCGGCCACCGCGGCCTCGGCTGTCTTGGGCACCCTGGCCGGCGTGCAGACCCGGACGATGCCGGGGATGTCCCGCATCCGCTCGGCGACATGGTTAGCCGCCCGCCTCCAGTCCTGCTCACCCCGGCTCGCGCCGTCGGCGATCCGGAGCAGAATCACGCCGTCTCGCTGCCGCAACTCGACCGGCACGCCGATTTCCCGCACGGCGGCGCGGATATTACCCTGGAGCATGTGATCGAATTGCGTCCGGTTCCGGCCTTTGAGCACGATCTCACCGAGCTTGAGCAGAACACACGGCTCGCCGTTGACGGCAAAAACTGGCATCCCTCCAGTTTGCCAGTAACGGAGTGGTGCCAACTGTAGGTGCGAGAGTGGTGCTAGCCCCAGTGCCTTCCGCCGCGCTGGGCAATAGCGTGGCGCCGTGAGCGTGAGCGAAGAAATCAGGGCATCGGCGGCAGCCCACCGCGACCTCGGGCCCGGTTATGAAAACGCGGTGGCGGAAGGACTCGTCGAGCGTATCGGCGAGGAAATCGACCGACGGATCGACGCGCGAGTCTACGGTCACGTGCGCTCAGGACCGGTCTTCCCGCAGCAGGGGCCGAAGCAGCGGAATACATCGGGCGTGGGCTTCTGGGGCGCGGTACTGGCGGCCGTCTCGATGGCCCTGGCCGTGGGCGCCTCCGCGGTGATACTGCACACTGGCGGGCAGGGTAATGCCACCGGAGGCGCTGAGTGCCTGACCGCTTTCGTCTGGGTCGTGATCGGGGCCATCAACGTCTCGTACGCACGGCGACGGTGACTGTTCCGTTATGTGGGACACGTACCGTGTGAGCCATGAACGATGAGATCCGCGCCGCGGTGGGCGCCCATCAGGATCTCGGGCCCGGCTACGACGACGCCGTAGCCGAAGGACTCGTCGAGCGCATCGGCACCGAGATCGACAAGCGGATCGACAAGCGGCTAGGCCAGGCAGACGGCGCCCGCGAGGCCACGCCGCCTGCTCAGCCCGCTCCCGCCGCCCCGCCTCCCGCCGTCCCCGCGCGGAGCCGCTCCGCTACGCACGCGTGGGTGATACCGCTGGTGGCCCTTGGCTCCCTCACGCTGGGCGTGATCACCACGGCCATCTTGACCTCGCCCAACCGCGGTACGGGTACAGGGGAAGACATCGCCCTGGTCGTGGTCATCTGGGTGGTCATCATGATCGTGAACATCGTGTACGCGAACACGCACAAGAGCTAGTCGAAGGTACCCGCCTCGGGCATGACCGCGCAGAGCAGGCGGTTGTCCCCCCGCTGCCATAGCGTGCCGATCTCGGCGAAGCCCGCGGCCCGCAGCGCGTCCACGTGGGTCTGCAACTGGGTCGACTCCGTGCCGTGGTGACCCGCGTCGACCCGGCGCCGGTCGCGCTCGGCACTGTATCCGGCCAGCGCCGGGTCGGCCGCCACCGCCTCCCACCAGCCGGCCCAGCTCTGCGTGTGCCCGGCGGGGAAGCGCCTGGCGTCCTCCTTCTGCCGGAGCGCGGTGTCGAGGGCGGCCAGCACCGGGGACTGCTTGGCATCCACCTTGAAGTGGTCGCCGTTCAGCAGCAGGCCGCCCGGCTTGAGCACGGACGCCAGTTCGGTGTAGAACGCGCGGAGTTCGGTTTCGGTTAGCCAGTGCAGCGCCGTCGTGCTCACCGCCACGTCGGCCGACCGGTCAAGGCCCAGCCGGGCGGTCCAGCCGGATTTGCGCAGATCCAGATCCACTATCCGCAGGCCCGGACGCAGGTCCGGGTAGGCTGCGGCGGCCAGCGCGAGCGTGACCGGGTCGGCGTCGATCCCGATGATCGTGGCCCGCGGCAGGCGGTCCTTGAGCCTGACCGAGAGCGAACCAGGGCCGCAGCCGATGTCCAGCACGACTGGATCCTCTCGGCTGGCCCCCGCCTCGACCGCGTCGATGAGCGCGGTGAACCGCTCCTCGCGGTCGGGCAGGGAGACCTCCTGCTGACGGTCCCAGCGCTCGATCCACTCCAGCGCGGCCCGCTGATCGAGGTCCGGCATGACACCCCCTGAGTAACTGGCTAGAATAATTTTGACAGTAACGAGACTAGCCCGGGCAAAGGTAACTGGTCAAGTGGACTTCAACAGTCACACAGATGCGGTCGTGCAGGCCGCCGTCGGGCTGGTCAACCTGCTCACGCCCGGGTTCCGCCGCGGGCGGGAGTACGAACCTCCTTCGGGCGACACTGCCACGGAGGCGGTGGCCGAAGTACTCCGCTCAGCTGGCGGGCGCAGGGCGCCCTCGTGGGAGGAAGCGATGTCGCTCAGCTTCGTGGCGGCCGACCTTCGCGCGGTGTTCGCGGCGGGTTCGGTCGACGAGGCGGCCCACCTGATCAACGAGATGCTCTCCCGGACCGGGGCCAGGCCGATGCTGGAACGGCACGATGGAGAACCCTGGCACATGCACTTCCACGCCGCTGACGAGTCGCTGGTGAATGGCTGGGCAGCCGGCTGCGCGACCGGGCTCGCGGTGGTGCTCAGCGGCGAACTTTACGACCGGCTCGGCGTTTGCACCGCCTCCCGGTGCGACCGGGTCTACGTGGATACCTCGCGCAACGGAACCCGGCGGTACTGCTCGACCTCATGCCAGAACCGGGTCAAGACGGCCGCGTTCCGGGCGCGGCTACCGTAGAAGTTTTCGATTCGTTATCTTGGACGGACCACGAACGGCTCACGGCGGCCGGAAAATGTCAGACCCTCGTCGTAACGTGAGCCGCATGATGAACCTAACGCGCCGCCGCCGCACCAGCTCGCCGGACAAGCCCATCGCGACGAGGGCCAGGGTCACCGCCGCGACGTTCATCGAATCCCGCATGGGGGCGATCGCGCTCGACGTCAGCACGGTGGGCTGGTCGGTCCAGATCGTGCCCGGCGACGAGTACGCGCTGCCGTGGGCCTACACGGTCGGTCTGTGGGCCACGCATCGCGCGCCGGAGTTCACCATAGCGGGGCTGCCGACCGAGCACATGAAGATCATCCTGAACGCTATCGCCGAGCGCGTCGCGGACGGGACCCGCATCGACGTCGCCGACGAGGTTGACGGGATCTGCCCGTGCTCGCTTACCGTCCGTCCGGTGCACGTGAGCTGGCGATGGACGAATATGCTGGCGATTTCTGACCGTTATTATGGATATGTCCGCCCCAGCTACCTGCAGGTGGTGTGGCCGGACCGCAGGGGCCGGTATCCCGGAGACCGGGGGTTCCAGGCGCGCTACGACGGCCGGCAGCCGATGCTGTGGCTGCCCGTGGAGGACCATCCGCCGGGTCCGTGGACCACGCTGTGAGGGTCCTCAGACGTTCTTGGCGTACGAACGGAACGTCACCACCGACAGCGCCACGCACGCCACCGCGAGCGCCGCCAGCCCGCCGCAGCGCACCGCGACCGCTGCCCAGCCGGGAGAGGCCGACAGCGCCGAGCGCCCGACCTGGACCACCCAGTTGAGCGGATTCCGCGAGGCTATGGCCTGCATCCATCCCGGCATCAGCTGCGTCTGCATGAACGCCGATGACATGAACATCAGCGGCAGCATGAAGAACGTGTACACACCGATGATCGCCTCACGGGAGCGGAGCAGCATGCCGACCGTGTTGGACAGGGCGCCGAACACGACCCCGACCAGGATCGACGCCACGATCAGCACCAGGACACCAGAGAGACCGCCCGGATACCGTGCGCCGCCGGCCAGGCCGAGCAGCAAGATGATCAGCGTCTGCACGGTCGTGCCGACCGCCTGCTCGGCGACCGTCGCGTTCATGATGGCGAGCCTGCTGGCCGGCGAGACCAGGAACCGGTTCAGCGTGCCGCGCTCGATCTCCTCGATCATGGTCATGCCCGCCCACATGTTCCCCGACATCGCGTTCATCGCGACGATGCCCGGGATCAGGTAGTCCAGGTAGGACTCGCCGAAGTGAAAGCCTGGAATGTCGATCACCCGGCGGAACAGCTCGCCGAACAGGAACAGCCAGATGGCAGGCTGCACCACGCTGAACGCCATGACCCACGGCTGCCGCACCAGCGCGTGGATCTTCCTGCCGGTGAGGTAGCCCGTGTCCGCTATCGTCGCCATTAGTTACCCGCCTCCGCTAGCTCGCTGTACTGACGTCCGGTGGCCCGCAGGTACACCTCGTCCAGCGAGGGCCTGGCCACGGTTACCGATAGCGCGGGGCTTCCCGCCCGCTGCAGGGCAGACAGCACCATGGGCACCGCCGCCGCGCCGTTGTCGCTGCGCAAGGACACCGAATTGCTGGCGACGTAGACGTCGCGGGCCTCCGGCAGAGCGGTCAGCGCGCCGTAGACTACGCCCGGGTCCGCTGAGGCGGGCAGTGCTGCCTGGACGACGTCGCCGTGCAGCGCGCCCTTCAGTTCGTCGGGCGATCCGGCGGCCACCACCCGGCCGTGATCCACGATGGCCAGCCGGCTCGCCAGCCGGTCCGCTTCCTCCAGGTAGTGGGTGGTGAGCAGCACGGTCATGCCCTCCGTGCCCGCCAGCCTGGCGATCTCCTCCCACATGGCGGCCCGCGCCTGAGGGTCAAGTCCCGTCGTCGGCTCGTCGAGGAACAGCACGGCCGGCCGGTGCATCAGGCCAAGCGCGACGTCCAGCCGGCGCTGCATGCCCCCGGAGTACGTCCGGGCCAGACGCCCGGCCGCCTCGGTCAGCCCGAAGTGCTCAAGCAGTTCGTCGGCACGGGCCCGTACGCTCGCCCCGCGCATCCCGTACAGGCGGCCCTGCAGCAGCAAGTTCTCCCGCCCGGTAGCCGTCGGGTCGGCGCCCGAGCGTTGCGCGACGACGCCGATCACCCGCCGCACCCGGCCAGGTGACCGCAGCACGTCGATCCCCTCGACGCTCGCGCTTCCGGAGTCCGGCCTGGCCAGCGACGTGAGGATCTTGACGGTAGTCGACTTGCCCGCGCCGTTCGGGCCGAGCAGTCCGAAGATCGTGCCGCGCGGGACGGCGATGTCGAGTCCGTCCAGCGCCGTGACGCGGTCCTTCTTGCCGCGTACCGGATAGGTCTTGACCAGCTGATGTGCATCCACAGCTGAGCTCATGGCGATTACTCCTCATGATGGCTTGATCGCACCCCGCGAGGAGAATCCGGCTAAACTATCGACTGCAGCCTCGTCGGCCGTGACCACGCGGGATCGGTGTGAGGTTCTGGGCCCCGGCTTGCGTGTTGCCGCACCAAGCCGGGGTTTCCTTATGACTGCTGCCCGGTGCCTCCCCTCCTGTTGAGCATCTCGGCGATGGCCGCGGGAACCTCGGTACCCTCCGGCAGATCGGGGACGCCGCCGCTGCCGTCCAGCCCGCCGGCCGCGTGCAGCGCCTGCCAGAAGCCGAGGCCAGGGAACGCGCCGTTCTCAAGCTCGGCCAGCAGGCCTCGAACCCAGTCCGCCTCGGCCCTGCGCAGCGCTAGGTGGTACTCGTTTTCGATCAGGAACATCCGGGGCACCTGCCCGCTCTCGTCCAGCATGGTCAGCTTGGCCGCGGTGGTCTCGTTGTCCTTGTCCAGCGCGTCGAGCCGCTGCCGCAGCAGCGCCACGACCTCACCTGGTGGCAAGATGCCGACGTCGCCGAGCCCCGCCTCGAACCGGGTGTACTCGCGCTCAGGCTCGCCGATCAGCTCGCGCAGCCAGTCCTTGGCTTCGGCACGTCCCGCCTCGGTGATCCGGTAGGTAGTCCGCTCCGGCTGCCGCCCCTCCCTGACCACCTCCACGGCCGCGATGAACCCGTTTTTCTCCAGGTTCTGCACCACGGTGTAAAGCGACCCCCAGTTGATCTTGATGGCCTGGTCCTTGCCGCGCTCGCGCAGTACCGACGCTATCTCGTACGGGTACATGGGCCGTTCATGCAGTTGGGCGAGCAGCGTCAGCGCCAGCAGGTTGCCCACCTTCCGCCGCTTCGCCATCCGGCACCACTCCACTCGATCCATGCACTCGCCGTACGAGTCCTCGTAGCAAAGTACTCGTACACGAGTATAAGCAGGCGAGTACCCGCCACGCAACGCTCCGCGCTAGTCCCCGGGCGGGGACGGCCCCCCGGGCAGGGACGGCCTGAAATAACGGGCTATGGTGCGACTACGGGGGTTTGCGTTTCGTTGGCCGCGATCTGGTATGAGACAGTGTGGCGTGTGCTAGGCCCGGGCGGCACGGCGTGAAAACAACGTGGAAGTTTACCGCGTCGTGCCCGTCTGTCATACGTATACGACGGTTAACCTTCCACAATGCGGTAGACCACCACGTTAACGGCGACCGGAACCTGCCCGTGAGTCACACTGGCACCTTGCGACGCATAAGCCGCCTCCCTTTCCGCGCCCATCGGACAGGAGCACCCAGTCGGCCTGCGGCCCCCGGGTAAAGCAGACCAGCGCCGTAATCCGAGGGAGTCCGAGGACGGGAGAACCGCGCCATGGTGACAGGTCCGGTCATGCCGGACTTAATCCGGCGCGGCGACCGGGACGACCGGGACGCCGACGCAGGCGTGCGGGGACGCTGCAGCTAGCCGAAGAAGATTTCGGCTTCGGCGTAGCGCTCCGGCGGGACGGTCTTAATCTCGCGGGTCGCCTCGGCTAGGGGGACGCGCACGATCTCTGTACCGCGCAGCGCCACCATCACACCGAACGCCTCATCGTGCACCGCCTCGACCGCGTGCACGCCGAACCGGGTGGCGAGCACCCGGTCGTACGCCGTCGGTGTGCCGCCACGCTGGATGTGGCCCAGGACCGTGCACCGGGCTTCCTTGCCGGTCCGCTTCTCGATCTCGTCGGCGAGCAGTTGCCCGACGCCGCCCAGTCGCACGTGGCCGAAAGAGTCAAGCTGCCCGGTGGCGGTGGTGAGCTCCTCGCTCGCCGGGTGGGCACCTTCCGCGACCACGACGATCGGTGCGTACCTGGTCTGGAACCGGTGCTGGACGTACGCACAGACCTTCTCGATGTCGAACGGACGCTCCGGGATAAGGATCACGTTCGCGCCGCCGGCCAGCCCGGCGTGCAGCGCGATCCAGCCGGCGTGCCGACCCATAACCTCGACGATCAGCGCCCGGTGGTGGCTCTCGGCGGTGGTGTGCAGCCGGTCGATAGCCTCCATCGCGATGTTCACCGCGGTATCGAAACCGAACGTGTAATCGGTGGCGCCCAGGTCGTTGTCAATGGTCTTCGGAACGCCCACCACCGGCACGCCCTGCTCACCGAGCCGGGTGGCGACGCCGAGCGTGTCCTCCCCGCCGATCGCGATCAGCGCGTCGACGCCCAGGCCGGCCAAGTTGTCCTTGATCCGCTCGATGCCGTTACGGCCACTAGAACCATCGTTTTTCAGCGGGTTAGTGCGGGAGGAGCCCAGGATCGTGCCGCCTCGCGGCAGGATGCCGCGCACCGCCTGGATGTCCAGCGGCACGGTATCCCCCTCAAGCGGGCCCCGCCAGCCGTCACGGAATCCGACGAACTCGAGGCCGTACTCCTGCACCCCCTTGCGCACCACGGCACGGATAACGGCATTAAGTCCGGGGCAATCGCCGCCGCCGGTGAGGACTCCCACGCGCATGGGGATAACCCTAGCGGTACCGCGTGGGTCCATGGTGAATGCGCGGCGACACTACTCGGGAGTATCCGCGAGTTCGTGTTCAAAAGCGTGCATGACCAGCCGAGCCCGGTTGCGCAGGTTGCCGCTTGCTGAGCGTGTGATCGCGTGTACTTGACCCCGGCACAGCACACGGGTAGGACCGTACGCGATCACCGGGTTACCGTCTACTGGCGGGAAGGGACGCTGCAACTATGTCCTCGGACCCAGCTGGTATCGCTCCCGCCACAGGATGAACACGCTCCGGGTGGTCCGGGCGCCCGCTCGCTGTCCCGCCCGGCGGCCCGGAGCCGCCTCGTCCCATATACAGTAGCTACACTTGTTGCGTTATCCGAGAACCGGCACATGCTGACATAAAGGCACTGACGGATCGCCGTAACCTACCGCAAGAAGTGTAACGCTACGGCCGTAGCGATATTTCGCCGGAGCCGGCGCCTGCGGGCCGGCTGCGGGGCCGGCTGCGGGCCGGAGGCTACACCTCGACAGTAACCGGATGATCGCGTGTACTCTTGCCCCCTCGCGCGCGCTTTGTCCCGGTATGGGCACCCTAGAACGGGAGCGGGTACGTCGCCAGACTCGCGCACCGGCTCTCGTGGCGGGTGGTTACCGCCGGCGATCACTCGGCGCTTTCTGCCTCCCCGGGTTTGCCCGCTAGCTCTGCCTTGGCTCGGCGCGCGTCGATGTCGACGTACTCCTGGCCGGACAGCTTGCCGATTGCCCGCATGATCTCGTCGGTCACCTCACGCAAAACCTGCCGGTCGGCTTCCTGGCCGTGGTATCGGGAGAAGTCGAGCGCCTCACCGAACTTCACGCCGGGCCTGATCCGAATGTCGGGCATCAGCCGACCGGGCGGCTGGAACTCGAACGTGTTGATCATCGCGCACGGAACCACCGGGGCACCGGACTCGATGGCCAGCCTGGCCACGCCGGTTTTGCCTCGGTACAGCCGACCGTCCGGACTGCGCGTGCCCTCGGGATAGATGCCTAGCACGTTGCCGTGAGCCAGCACGCGCAGCCCTGTGGTGAGTGCTCGCTCGCTGGCCTCGCCGCCGGTGCGGTCGATCGGGATCTGGCCGACGCCGGCGAAAAATGCCTTGGTGAGCAACCCCTTGAGCCCGCGTCCGGTGAAGTACTCGGCCTTGGCCAGGAAGGTGACCTTGCGCGGCACAGGCAGCGGCCCGAAGAAGTGATCGGAGAACGACAGGTGATTGCTCGCCAGGATCACCGGGCCGCGTCTTGGCACATTGCCCACGTCACGCGACCAGGGCCGGAACACGATCTTCAGCGTCGTGCCGAGCGTTGCCTTTACCAGCCAGTAGAACACGCCCACATCGTCCCACGGTCCGGGGTATGCGGCGAGCACGCCTTCGTGCGACGATGCGTGCATGTCATCCCCAGTCACAGTAATGCCGGGCGCGGAGCCGTTCGAGCACGCTGGCGGACCGGTCGGCGTGCTGCTGTGCCATGGCTTCACCGGCAGCCCGCAGACACTCCGCCCGTGGGCGGACCACCTCGCGGACAAGGGCCTGACGGTCAGCCTGCCCAGGCTCCCCGGACATGGCACCACCTGGCAGGATATGGCCACGACCGGCTGGACCGACTGGTACGCCGAGGTTGATCGCGCGTTCACCGCACTGGCCGGCCAGTGCCAGGAAGTGTTCGTGTTCGGCTTGTCCATGGGCGCCTGTCTAGCGCTGCGGCTCGCCGAGGTACATCGCTCTGCCGTGCGAGGGCTGGTGCTGGTCAACCCGTCGCTGGCGCCGGACACCAAGCTGTTCCTGCTGGCTCCGGCGATGAAGTACGTGGTCAGGTCGTTGCCGGGAATCGGCAGCGACATCAAGAAGCCCGGCGGGTATGAGCTCGGCTATAAGCGGGTTCCGGTACGGTCGGCGGCCACTCTGCCGCGCATGTGGCGGACCACCGGCGAGCACCTGAACGAGGTGACACAGCCGGTGCTGGTTTTCCGCAGTACGACTGACCACGTGGTCGGCCCGGCCAGCATGCCCGTGCTGCTGAACGCCCTGCCGGAAAGCCAGCTCACGGTCGTCCCTCTGCCCGACAGCTACCATGTCGCTACGCATGACAACGACGCGCTGACCATCTTCGAGGGCAGCACCCAGTTCGTCGCCGACCACGCTTCCGCGGCAGGCCATTCGCCGAGTTCATAAGCCCGTGCGGGATGTTCCCTTTGCGAGGCTTAGCCCACTTCAGGCTATTCGATAAAGTGCGCGACTGGCGGCGTTGTGTCACCCGCCGAGCCACGACAAGCCCGTATGCACGACGATGTACTTGCGGACGGGTGGACTATCGTTGAGGACGTGCCAGAGTGGGATCCGAACAGCGAAGAAGAAGCGCGTGAGGATGCCGCATGGCGTGACCTGGTCTCCAGATTCGATTCGCCGCTCAGCACGACCGAGCCGGTGCCGTGGCCCGAACGGGAGGAAATGCCCTCCGTCACCCCCGGCACGACGGCCGTCGGTCCCGCACCGGGTACCGTCGGCCCCGCACCGGGCGCCATCGAGTCCGCACCGGGCGCCATCGAGTCCGCGGGGACTGTCGGGTCCGCGGGTACCGGGTCGGCTGACATCTGGCGCGCGGCCACCGGTGCCACGCCCGACAGCGAGCACTATGTGCCACCGCCGCCACCGCCCCTGCCCAAGCTGGACCCGCTGTCCAAGCTGGCCTGGCTGGCCCTGTTCGGCGGCCCCGGCTACCTGCTGGTGGCGACCGCGGCGCGATGGTCGATGCCGGGGCTGTTCGTGTTCATCGCGGTCGCCGCGTTCGTAACCGGCGTGGCGCTGCTGGTGTTCAGGCTGAATGACTCCGACCGAGACGACTCAGATGGTGACGACGGCGCGGTTGTCTGATACGCAATGCCCACTTTGCGGACGGCAACCCCCGCGCGGGCAGCGCGGCGTCTGATCTGGCAAGGTCGGCGGCGCCGACCAGGCCGGCGTCCGGGCCAAGCTGCACGGCCCTGATCTCGGCGAGCGGACGGTGGCCGCGGCCGGTCAGCGCGCGCTCGAAGGCAGTCCGCGCGGGCTCAAGCAGCAGTTCGCCCGCCTCGGAGACTCCGCCACCGATCACGAAGCAGGCCGGGTCCAGGATCGCCGCCAAGTCGGCGAGCCCTTGACCGAGCCACCCGCCCACGGTCTGGAAGCAGCGCAGCGCGGCCGGGTCACCCTCGGTCGCCGCCTGAGTGATACACGGACCGGAAATGCCGTCCGGAGTGCCGCCGCCCAGTTGCAGCAGTCTCATCGCGCCTTCCGGCGTGCGCCGGGCGAACTCACGTGCCTCGGCGACCAGCGCGTTGCCGCTGCAGTACTGCTCGAAGCAGCCTCGGTTCCCGCAGCCGCACAGCCGTCCGTCCGGCACCACGCGCATATGGCCCGGCTCGCCGGCCATCCCCCACCGGCCGCGGTAGAGCTCCCCGCCGATGATGATGGCGGCACCGATGCCGGTCCCCACCGCGACCAGCATGACGTCGGAATACCCACGCGCCGCGCCGAACCTGGCTTCGGCCCAAGCCGACGCGTTCGCGTCGTTCTCGACCATCACCGGGCGGCCCAGCCTCTCCTCGACCCGCTGCTTGAGCGGCTCGTCGCGCCAGGCCAGGTTAGGCGCGAAAAGCATGGTCGCGCGTGCGCTGTCCACGAACCCGGCCGCGCCAAGCCCGATGGCGGACACCTCGTAGCCGACGAGCAGTTCAGTGACCACATCGGCGATGGCCTGTTCGGTCTGCATGGGGCTGGCCGCGGGTGTGGAGCGTTTCAGCTTGGCCACGACCCTGCCGTCGGCGTCAACGACCCCCGCCGCTACCTTCGTGCCACCGACATCAACTCCGATGGCCAGCGTCATGAAGAGCTGTCCTGGTGACCGTCGTCTGGCGGCTGCGTCTTGATCGCCTGCTCGACCACGGAGAAAGCGTCCTGAACCGCGGAGGCGAGGACGCCGCCGACGCCAGCCAGCCGGTCACTCAAGCCGGGCCCGGACACCCTGAGCCGCCGGGCTGCCTGGCACACCGGGCACCACTGGCACTCGGGCGGCTCGTCGGGCGGTGGCTCAGTCGTCGCCGTGCCCCAGACGTCGCGGCTGTCGCGCTTGGTCTGGCCGAGCGTGCGGCGGACGTTGTCCGCGACCTGGTTCGCCATGCTGCGCGCGCCGGCCTTCATCAGCCACCGCTGAAGGTCCGCGACTTGGTCACCAGCCGACTTTCCCGGCCGGTCACCAGCCGGTTTTCCCGGCCGGTCACCAGCCGGCGTGCCCGGCCGGTTGCCGACCGACGTGCCTCGGCTGCCGGCCGACGTGCCGCGGCGGTCCCTAGCCGTCGTGCCCTGCCCGGCACCAGCCGACATGTCCACCGGGTCGAGGGACGACCTGCTCGGCGCCTCGATAAAACGCGGAGCTGACCCGTCATCGCGCCAATCGCTGAACCGCTGGGCCTCCGGCTCGCTAGGCCGCTCGCTGGACAGCCGGTCAGCACTAGGCCTGTCGGCACCGGGCCTGTCGGCATCGGGCCGGTCAGCACTAGGCCGGTCGGCACTAGGCCGGTCCACGTTGGAACTCTCCACATTGGGACCGTCCACGCTGGAACCGTCCACGGCGGGCCGGTCCTCGCCGTGCTGGTCGCTGGCCGATTCGGACACCTGGCGCCTCCCTTCCTCGATCGTAC
>Ga0335075_10003645_pt1 | contig 24342 bp, 15 predicted proteins | sample Lox_Sample_24_FD_206723 | JGI IMG/M metagenome (GOLD analysis project Ga0335075, IMG submission 206723) | Soil microbial communities from Loxahatchee National Wildlife Refuge, Florida, United States - Lox_Sample_2.4 | ecosystem: Environmental > Terrestrial > Soil > Wetlands | place: USA...
TCGGAGTGAACACCCCCACCGGCGGCTCCAGCGTGATCGTCGCCGTCGCCGACTGTGTCGTATCCGCCTGACTCGTCGCCGTCACGGTCACCGTCTGCACCGCAGTGATCGCCGACGGGGCGGTATATAGCCCGCTCGCCGACAACGTCCCCACCGCCGGACTCAGCGACCACGTGACCGCTGTGTTCGTCGTCCCGCTCACCGTCGCCGTGAACTGCTGCGTATCGCCTCCCGACAGCTGCGCCGTCGTCGGACTCATCTGGATGCCCACTCCGGAACCGGCCAGGATCTCAATGGCGCTGACCTTGGGCTTGTCGGCTGACCCCGGCGTGAACTGGATGGTGATCGTGTTGTTCGTCACCGTCACCGGAAACGTCTTGTCAATCGCCGTATCCGGCGCCCCCGCCGCAGCCACGATGTCGAAGTTCGTCAACACCGCAGTCCCGTTGATCGCCACGTTGAAGATGCGCTGCCCGGCCGACGTCCAGTAAATCTCCGCGAACTTCAGCACCACGTCGTAGCTTCCGTTCGGCACCGTGAACTGGTAGCTGAACGTCCCGTATCGCTCCGTCTGGTACAAAGTCGGATCGCTGGTGTTCAGAATGTTGCTGGTCGTGTTCGCCGCAGTGCCCCCGGTGAAGTCCGTGTCGGCGCTCCACGTGTAGCCCTGCGAGTCCGTGTACGCTCCTCCCCCGGCATTCACGCGAATCGGAGTGAACACCCCCACCGGCGGCTCCAGCGTGATCGTCGCCGTCGCCGACTGTGTCGTATCCGCCTGACTCGTCGCCGTCACGGTCACCGTCTGCACCGCAGTGATCGCCGACGGGGCGGTATACAGCCCGCTCGCCGACAACGTCCCCACCGCCGGACTCAGCGACCACGTGACCGCTGTGTTCGTCGTCCCGCTCACCGTCGCCGTGAACTGCTGCGTCTGCGATTCGTACAGGCTCGGCGACGAAGGACTTACCTCCACCTGTACAGATGCAATTTGCAAGCTCGCAATAGCGACATGCGTCAGCGCATCCGACGTTCCGGTGATCGTGAGAGTGGGGTTACTGTACGCATCGCCGTTGGCCACCGTGACCGTCAGGGTCGAGGTGATCCCGGGTGCAATGGAGCCGGGATTGAACGACGCTGTGTCGCCGGCGGGGAGGCCAGACACGCTCAAGGTCACAGCGTCTGCAAAGCCGTTAAGCGGAATGACGCTTACCGTATAGGAGGTGGTTCCACCCGGACTTACAGCCTTTAAACTCGGAGAAATTGACAGATTGAAGTCAGGGGCAGACGTAACATTGAGGGATGCGGTTCCAGTTTGGCTAAGCGAACCTGACGTCCCAGTAACTGTGAATGAGTACTGATTCGGCGGGGTACTTGCGGGCGCTGTAATCGTGAGTGTTGATGTTGCCCCAGCTTGGACCGAGGATGGGCTGAACGACGCAGTGACGCCATTCGGGAGTCCTGAAACGCCGAGAGCGACCGAGCCGGCAAATCCATCGATCGCGCTGGTGGTGACGGTATACGACACCGTGCCTCCCGGAGCAACCGACTGACTTGCCGGGCCCGCGGAAATCGCAAAATTCTGTGACGAAAGTAGTCCGTAGACGTTTACAGTGTTTGAAAAAGTCGCCAAGTAGACTTGGCCATCGTCCACCGTCGGCGGGTTGAATTTCGCCCAGGTTCCCGCGTCGTCGCGGGCATCATCCATGGTGGAGTCCCACAATTCGTTCGCGAGGTTGTTAGCGTCAAAAGCATAGAGCACGCCGGGAACAACACCGTGGGTGCCGTCGCTCGTCCCACTGGTAGCCCAGACAATGCCAGTACCCGCCGTGCTGCCGTTTGCGGAGAGGCTCAGCGTACCGTCAGCGTATCCTGACGGAGTGAGGAACGTCGTCTCTGACAGAGGGGTGGTATTAAACGTAGAACCGGTGAACTGGTAGGCTTGAAGGGATTCTCCCCCAGCCGGCCAGACGTAGAGCGTCGGACCGGCTCCAGTCGTACGGTTCCAAAACACGGGGCCGGCGTGGATCGGTCCGCTGAGCGAAAACTGCTGCGGAATCTGGGTATCACCTGTTGCCTCGTGACCCATATTGGTATTCGGCACGACGAAGAATTGCGAGGTTTTACCGGCGGTGACCAGAAGATTCGTGCCCGGAATCATAATTGGGCCAGACGAACCGAGGTCAAGGTCGTCCGCCTGCAACTCGGCGTAATCGTCAGGCGTGAAATAATCGGTGATCGCCAGGACGTCATTCGTCGTGCTCAGCTTAATAAGGCTGTCGCCAAAACTCGAGAGGCCGTCCCAATCACCGTTTCCGGTCGCATAATACAAATTCCCGCTGGAATCTATTACCGGCGCTCGACCTGACATCCATATCCCGCTGTTCTCGCCATTGGGACTGGTGCAAAGTACGCTCGTCTGCTGCAACGTCTGGGCGTCGTACGCCATCACCCATCCATGCCAATCAAAATCGTCTTCGTGCGAAGCAAACGAAAAAACTACTAAGCCGTTAACGAGAGCCAAACTCGACCGCTGATTTTCAATGGACGGGTCGAAGACCAGAGTTCCGCCTGAGCTGCCCTGCCCCGTGCCGGGCACAGACCCTTGCACGACAACTGGCCCGCCAAATTTCTCCGCTCCAGTCGTGATGTCGAGTGCGTGTAATCTGAATACGTAGTTCGTGGTGGAACCGGACACCTCCATCGTGTAGGTCACCAGATACATCGTGTTCGTCGTCAAATCAATTACCGGTGTACTTTCGATTCCGACATTGCCGACGATATTCAGGCTATTCGAGCCGACGATATTGGTGATGGGCACGGCTGTCACGCCAGCGGAGGGATTCCGAAAATCCACCTGCCAGAGAACCCCGCCGTTCACGGCGTTGCTGTCCGCATCGAACGCGTAGACTACGTCGTTCATGGTTGCGACGTAGAGTACGTTGTGCGTTCCTTCGCCCGGTATCGTTACATTCGGTACGTACAACGGTTGCGCATAGACGGATCCGTCCACGGCATAGCTAAAAAGCTTCCCAAATTGATTGACGTTGACGTTTGATGTATTCAGTACCGTTTCGGAGAGATTGGCACCGGTTCTAGAGTTATCATACCGCTCCGTAGTGACAGCCGTTTGGGCGACCGCCACAATAGGACCTAGCAGAAAAGTGATTGCGAGCAGGCAGGAATACGCAAATGCGTATGTCGACGCCCTCTTATTTAACATGGGTATGTGCTTAGCAACTGGGGTACCATCTGCAGCCATAACTTCTGCGGAAAGTGCACATCATCCAGCCATTTACGGCATTTGGCAGCCGTTCCGGCAGGAGGGGGCAAAGCACGGGCGGGAAGAGTGAAAACATTTTCCGCATGTGTGCAATCGATCGACCGCCGAGATCGCGAAGCCCGGAGCCTTAACTTGCTCGCAGACATAGGCTTCCGCGGCAAATCGAGCGGTTGCCTGCCACCATAGCCGTGACACCGCAGATCGGTTATTTGCGCGTCCAGCGCGACGACGAAACAAGAATCTCTCGAAGCTCATACGGAGCGGACCTATTGAGCTTGCTAAGCGAAGATGTAAGACTACGAACGCGAAACACGAGCGGGAGATAGCCCTCGGCTCGCCTCTTTTTCGGTGAACGACTTCCACTGCCTCCGCTGCGGACGCACGCACGCACGAATAAGCTCAGGTTCGCTCCACGGCACGTCGTGATAGCCTGACCCCAAATAGCAGCTGTGTGGATCGCGCTTCCATTCTTGGGGAAAGAGCGCGACGACATCTTTGTCTGTCACTTTGGCAGCTTCCTGGATAGGGCGGCCCGTAACACAGGAAAATAGCGCTCCAGGGATGTCTCGTCCGGGCCCCAGCGTCAAATGTCCTATCTGCGTGGCACGCGGGTTGATCTCGATGAGATACGCGTTTCCAGTTTCAGCTTCAAGAATGAAATCGAAGCCGTTAATTCCCGACAGTCCAAGGCGACGAACGATCTTGTCGGCCGCTGACTCCATTTCGGCATTTTCGACGAACCTGAGAACCGTCGAGTATCCAGTGGCGTTCGTTTTGTTCAGGACTTCAAAATGCAAGCTGGCCAAGACTTTGCCCTTCCAACAGGCAACCAGGCTAGTGGCTTCTCTCCCCCCAACAAAAGACTGTGCGCTAACGTGTGCTCCGCTGCGCAGCAAGGAACGTCGCACCAAGCTGGAGTCCTGATCAATCAGTGCGCGCTTCAAGGCCCGCGCGACCAGCGGAGGTTTGGCGAGTAACGCGAACGCCTTTTGAGCTTGCGACTGATCCTCAACGATTCGGACACCTTCGCCGGCCGATGTGTCATCTGCCTTTAGAACCGTGGGAAATCCATGCTGCTGCAACCAATCTCTAAGATCCTTCTCATCGGCTATGTCGCGCGCTGCCGGTGTCCGGATTCCTTGCTCCTTGGCGATTTGAATGAAGTCCGCACGCCGGTAAAGAATCGGAAAGTTCTCGGCCAGTCCGAGGGAGTGCTCTATCCGATCAGCGATGCCCGAATGGTTTCCCCGACGGATATGCTTCGCATGCAGTCGGTGCAGATGACGAACGGTAACATCGTCGCACGGCACGATGAGATCGGGCTTTGAATCGATAATGGCCGACTCAAAGGACTCCTCCGCAGAAAATCCGCTGTGCGTGTAGGTCCGGCGGATCGACGATCGCAAAGTCGTCAGAGAGTGCCGCCAAGGACAAACAGCATCAACCACAAATCCCGCCTCAGCTAAAGCCATTGCCAGCCGGGATGGGGGCAGCCAACGAAAGGCGCAAGCAAGCAAGACCGTCGGTTTCACGCGAGTAAAGTCTCCAGTGAGGCGGTTATCAGAATCCCTCCCCCGGCTGATCGTTCGCGACGTAATTGATGCGAACAAGGGGGCCAAACGGCACTTATTCCCAATACTGCGGATGCTAGCGCCCGGCATATTCCTACAGTTGATGATGTCCGCGCAAACCTAATGCAACCAGAATTCCAATTTTTCACCCGCTCCCCGCGCCCGCGAATTCCGTCAACCCGGCGCACGCCGCTGATAATACAGAGCTTGTGATATTGCGAGAGGTAGTCTCCTTCTAGGTCGGTCGAGCACATTCCCCTGTGAATGGAAGCATCCTTCCACTAACAGACAATTGCAATGACAGCAGTTAGATCGGTGCACCAAGCGGCAGCCGCTATCGCGCTTCCTCTGCCTGCCAAACGCAAAGTACTGTGCGTTTCGTCACTGTCAGAGGTACGGGCAGTACCTACTTCCGCACATCGCTGTTGTCGAAGGCCTAAGTGCTGACCTATATTGGCAGTGAACCAAATCTGAGTTGGCGATACCAAAGAGTTCTCTATTAGGGGAGAGCGATGGCTGGTGGCCCTGACTGGTCGAGGACATGGACGTTCTTTCAGGACGGATGGCACGAGGGCAACGTTCCTCTCATGGGTCCACGGACTCATGCGGCGTGGCTCTGCTCGTTGGTTTTCGACGGAGCACGAGCCTTTGAGGGTGTCACCCCCGACTTGGACCTCCATTGCGCCCGGGTTAATGAGTCAGCCAAGAAGCTCTTCCTCAGACCCACCGTTTCGACGGAGCGCTGGATAGAGTTGGCCCGCGAGGGGATCGCGAAATTCGACAAAGACGTGCCGCTCTACATACGGCCGATGTACTGGGGAGAAAAAGAGGGGCCTTGGATTCAGGCAGCGGACCCCGATTCGACCCGGTGGTGTATCACGATCTATGAGGCTCCCATGAGGAAGCCGACCGGTTTCTCGACCACGCTGTCGCCGTATCGCCGCCCGACGCTGGAGACGATGCCGGTGGATGCCAAGGCTGGATGCTTGTATCCAAACAATGCCAGGGCAATCCTGGAGGCAAACTCTCGTGGGTTCGATAACGCGATCGTTTGCGACATGGTCGGGAATGTAGCGGAACTCGCGACTTCGAATGTTTTCATGGCAAAAGACGGTGTGGTTTACACTCCAATTTCGAACGGAACATTTCTGGATGGCATTACCCGTCAGCGGGTCATTAAACTTCTGCGCGGCGCGGGCGTTACCGTCGTCGAGAAAACTCTCACCTACAAAGATTTTCAAAATGCCGACGAAATTTTCTCAAGCGGCAATTATTCCAAGGTTGTTCCTGTGAAGCAGATCGACCAGCGAGCTCTGCCCCTCGGGCCGTTTTATGCGAAAGCAAGGGAGCTCTATTGGAATTTTGCACATTCGTGAGCGATGGTGGCCACACTGCGATTTTCACGCGCACCGTTTCTCGATGCGTAAGTAACCGATCTCAAGGGCGCTTCTCAGGACGGCTCTGAATAGAAATTAACCGGCATCGGTCCGCCGATGATTATCGCTCGCGCTCGTCCCTGGGCCGTAACTTTCCCAACCGAGAATAGAAGGCAAGGCGTGGCACAACAGCCAAGTCCAAGCATGGTCGAGGAACTGACGGCAGCCTGGCAGCGTGTGCTTCATACACCCTCCGTTGGCCCGAGCGACAATTTCTTTGAAATGGGAGGAGGGCCGACGGCGGCGGCGGAGCTATCCTGCGAAATCGAACGCAGGCTGGGGCGCACCATGCCACCTATGACCCTTTACCACACTCCGACGATCGCCTCGCTAACGGAAGCCCTGCGGCACCCGTCGTTCCCGCACATTCCTGCGCTCACTCGGCTGAGGCCGGGCGGTGGCGGAACTCCTCTATACATTGCACATGGCGTCGGAGGCAGCGTCCTCGAATTCTTCGAACTGGTCAAGCTGATCGACTCCGGACGCGCAATCTATGGCATGCAGGCTAAAGGCTCCGATGGAACAAGCGATCCACTCGATCGCATCGAGGATATGGCGGCGTTTCATCTCCAGGCTATCCGCCAGCTCCAGCCTCACGGGCCCTACTTTTTGGCCGGCCACTCTCTAGGCGGACTCGTGGCATTAGAAATTGCACGAGCGGTGCTTGAGAGTGGGGAGGAACCCGGTCTGGTCGTGATGATTGATTCGTACCCGCACTTAAAGCGCTTAGCTCCAAACCAGCAGGCGCGACTAATCGCGAGTCTTGTGGCTCGGCGTGTTTTCGGAGCTAAGGAACCAACTGAAAATCCTTCTAACGAGCAAGGAAGCAGAAGCCCACAGAATCTCGAGGTTCCCGCTGCCATTGGACGAGCGATGCGCCGTGTGCGCGAAAGTGGCTATGTCGCTCTCGAGAGGTATCGTCCCAGGTTCTACAACGGCAAAATTCATTTTATTCGTGCGCAAACGCCCTCCATTTTCCCGAAGGACGCTGCCGCGGTTTGGAGTCAATTTGCAAGGAAGTTTGAGATCGAGACCGCACCTGGCGACCACCTCGGTATGCTCACGACCCATGTTGACGCTCTCGCGAGTCTGCTTTCCCGTTATGGGCGCGAATTTGACGGCGTGGCGACATGAGCCGCCCCATTGTGTTTGTTGAGTACGATTGCTCCGTACACGATTCCTTTTATGCATAACAACTCGAACCGAACGAAGGATTGTGACTGATGAACGGTGCCGAGGCCGTGGTCCGTACTCTGATAGCCGGCGGCGTTGATACGTGCTTCGCAAATCCCGGCACGTCCGAAATGCACCTGGTAGCAGCGCTTGATCGCTCGCCCGAAATACGATCTGTGCTAGCGCTTTTTGAAGGAGTTGTCACAGGCGCTGCCGACGGATACGCACGAATGACCGGAAAGCCTGCGTGCACGCTCCTGCATCTAGGGCCCGGTTTCGCAAACGGCATGGCTAACCTGCACAACGCGAGCCGGGCGCGTGTTCCGTTGCTCAACTTGATCGGCCAGCATCCCGCGTACCACTTGTGCTACGACGCCCCGCTGACATCGAACGTCGAAGCGATAGCGCGACCTTATTCCAACTGGTTGCGGACCATTCAGAGCCCAAACGATGCCGGCCGTGACGCGGCGGAAGCAATTGTCGCAGCACGCACGCCGCCAGGGCAGATATCGACTCTCGTCCTGCCGACAGATGTAGCCTGGAGTGACGGCGCCACAATCGGCAAGCTTCATTCTCCCCCGCCCCCAGCGCTACCCGCCGTGGAGCGGATCGATCGCGCCGCGGCTATGTTGAAATCGGGATTGCCAACGGCGCTGATCATCGGTGGGAGAGCACTCTACGACGGGGGGCTTGCCAGCGCAGCTAAAGTTGCCGCAGCGACCGGCGCGAGGTTATTCGCGCCTTATCCCTTCACCCGCCTTGAGCATGGCCGAGGAACTGCCGTTATCGAGCGCGTGGCCTACGTCCTGGAACAGGCCGCCGAGCAGTTCAAGGAATTCCGGCAGATCATCCTAGTAGGAGCTGCCGCGCCGGTGTCCTATTTCGCATACGAGGGTAAGAACAGCATACCAACTCCAGACGGCTGCGAGATATTTACGCTTGCAGAAGCGGCTGAAGACGGTAGCGGCGCGCTCGCGTCGGTTGCCGACGCGCTCTCAGCCAAAAGTGGCTACGCCTCCATCGAAAAGCAGGATCGTCCAGCGGCGCCCACCGGCAAAATCACTCTTGCGGGCCTCGCCCTCGCAATCGCCGCTACGCTCCCTGAAAACGCGATCGTGGCCGATGAATCGATGACTTCCGGCAGAGGTATCTTAGCTGCCACTCGCGGCTGCGCTCCGCATGACTGGCTCGCCTGCACCGGTGGATCGATTGGCATCGCTATGCCATTGGCCGTCGGCGCCGCGGTCGCTTGCCCGGACCGACGAGTGCTATGCCTGACGGCGGATGGCAGCGGCATGTACACGCTACAAGCGCTGTGGACCATGGCGCGCGAGGGCCTGCGTGTCACAACCGTCGTATTCGCGAATCGCGCTTATGGCGTGTTGAAGCGAGAATTTTCCAATCTGGGCATCGGTGAGGCCGGAGCGCGCGCAAAAGCCCTGTTCGAAATCGGGCGACCCGATCTCGATTGGGTTTCGCTCGCGCATGGTATGGGAATACCTGCGAGGCGCGCAGATTCGCTCGAGGAGTTTAGTGACGGATTGCGGAGAGGGTATGAAAGCGGGGGACCGAGCTTGATCGAAGTTCGCCTCTAGTGCTTGCCTATATATCGACCACGTCGGGATAGTCGAGGAGCCTAGCCAACTGCACGTCGCGAATTACCCGCCCGGTTTACGGGTATTTCTTCCACAGCATGAATTCCAGCCGGACAAAACTGCTACTCACAATCGCGAACGGTGACAAGCGCAAAACACTTCGCGATCCGGAGTAACATCGGTCGGTTTAGTAAGGGCGCGCTCGGCAGGAGGCAGAAGCAGCTGTGGCCAGGCGCGGTGCGTCGATCTTTCTCGCCGCCACGTACCGCAGCCAATTTCCGTAAATTCCAGTCGCGGCGGCCCGCCACCGGTGCTGCAGCCTGCGGCCCAGTTCCTCTTCGGGAAAAGTCGGCAGAAGTTCAGGTGTCCGATTCGATTCTGCGTTCGCTCGGAAATTTGCAAGCATCGTAGCTGACTCGGAATCGAAATAGCTGTGCGGCATCGCTGGATAGTCGTCCCGCTCTTTTTTTAAGAAGCGGCCGATATCGCGACGATACTCCTTCAGCAAAGTGCGCGCGCCATATTCGGGATGCCCTTGAAAGTGAACGAAAAGGCTTTGGCGCTTCTTTTTCACGAACAAGTCGGGACCAGTCTCGGCGGATGTTGTGAGAATCGTGTAGCCGGCAGCCGAAAGATCTTCCTGCCGAACCCCGTTCCAGCGGGAGTGCGGAAAGCTCAGCGGCGCCGCTATGTGCTCTGTAAGTGCGTGTGGCCGGGCCACGATTTGGTCGAATACCCCAAATTTTTTCTGCTGCAAGGGATGGCGCTCGATTCCATCGGAGTGAAGTACCCCTGCGTGTGCAGCCAGGCAGGACAGCACTGTGGACTTGGTGTTTGATTCCGCCCAGTCGAATAGCGTTGAGAGGCTCCCCCAGTAGGGCTCCTGCCGCAGATCGCGTTGGCGCGGTTCCGTTCCCGTAATGATAATCCCGTCGACACGGCTGCCCCAAAGTTCTTCGATCTCGCGGTAATAGTTGGCGACATGCCGTTTGGCTCGCTCACCGCGCGGAACCTCTGGGAGGGAGTAAAGGCCAACATGCACCGCCATCTCTGCCGCTGCCGCGGCGAGCAGATCGAAAAATTGCGACTCGGTATCCTCCAGAGCCGCGTCGGGCATGTTGTTAATCAGCGCTATGCGGACGCATTGAGGAGACATTCGCAAATCACCCAGGGTCTTCAACTTCAACGCGCTACCTCGCGCGGTGAAATGATCGGGCATCCGTCTTCCGTCTGCCATCAGCGGCATCGGCAATCTCCCAAGGCGCTATGCGTTGCGCCGGTAACTGTCATGCTGCGGCTTCCAGCGCCTGCGCGAGATCGGCCACGATGTCATCGATATGCTCGATTCCCACGCTTAAACGCAGCATCTCCGGCGTCACTCCGGCTTTCGCTTGTTCTTCGGGCGTCAACTGCCTGTGGGTCGTAGACGCTGGGTGGCACGCCAGTGATTTGGCATCCCCCATGTTGACCATGCGCTTGAAAAGTTTGAGCGCGTCGAAGCACTTTCGGCCGGCTTCAAATCCGCCCTTCACGCCGAATGTCATTAGCGAGCATCGCTTTGAGCCCATGTACCTTTGCGCCATGGCGTAGAGCGGGCTGTCCGGGAAGCCCGCATAGTTTACCCAGGCGACCCTTGGGTGATCGCGCAGAAATTCAGCTACTTTCCGTGCATTTTCCACGTGCCGTTCCATCCGCAGCGGCAGTGTCTCGAGACCCTGTAGAAACAGAAATCCATTGAAAGGAGACATCGTCGCGCCGGTATTGCGCTGACCGACGGTTCGGCATCGCGCCACGAACGCCGCATCGCCGTACTGATCCACATATACAACCCCGTGATACGCGATTTCCGGCTGGTTGAACATGTAGAATTTCTCGGGATACTTGCGCCAGGGAAATTTCCCGCTGTCCACAATCATTCCGCCGATCGACGTGCCATGTCCGCCCATGAATTTAGTCATCGAGTGAACAACCACGTCGGCGCCGTATTGAATCGGCTTTAGTAGGATCGGTGTCGCCACGGTGTTGTCCACGATCAAGGGCACACCGTGGTCATGCGCCACTCGCGCAAGTCCCTCGATATCCGCCACATTGCCCGCGGGATTGCCCACGCTTTCGCAATATACCGCGCGAGTATTCTCATCGATCAGCGCTTCCACGGCGGCGGGATCGTCTGACTTCGAGAAACGCGTGCAGATTCCTTGTTTCGAAAGAATATGAGCAAGTAACGTGTAGGTGGCGCCGTAAAGCTGCGGCAGAGAAACGATGTTGGTCCCTGCTTCGGTGATGTTGGCCAACGCATAGTGAATCGCCGCCATGCCCGCGCTAACGCTGAGCGCATCAACCCCGCCTTCCAGCGCGGCAACTCGCTTCTCCAGAACTGTGTTCGTCGGGTTGCCGATGCGGGTGTAGATATTGCCGGGAACTTCGAGGTTAAACAGCGCCGCTCCGTGCTCGGCGCTATCGAACTCGAACGCAACCGTCTGATAGATCGGGACCGCGACCGCTTTCGTCTCGGGGTCCCCTGCGTACCCGGCGTGAATCGCCAGCGTCTCGTCTTTCATTATTCCGCCACACCTACCACACTTGGGTTGGATACAGATGCCTTGCTATACGCGCGTCCTTTGGTCAGCGCTCTCGTGATGTTGCGAGCCGTATAACCCGCGCCGTACGCAAACCGCATCAACGGGCCGAAGCTGTTCGCTGCCGCCACTCCTACAAAATACAGACCTGGAACGGAAGATTCGAAATCCAGCGAAAGCACCGGAGAGCCGTCAATTGTTTTTAGCTTCGTCCGAAGCTGAGAACTCAGGAACTTCAAACGGTCCACGTCAGGACGATATCCCGTCGCGCAAATCACATGATCGGCCTCGATGGCGTGCTTGCTTCCGTCCGCGGCCCGAAGAGATTGACGCACGTGGTCCCCTTCGACCTCGGCCCGATCGAGCGTATAGCCCAGCAATAGAGGAATCTTCCCAACCACCATTTCCTTGGCGAACCACCCGCCAGAAGGTCCAAGGTGCTTGCGTACGATAGCCAAGCGCCATCGTTTGGGCAGTCGGTGAAACCAGTGTGGCGCGTCAGAGTAGATCCGCGAACGGAGACCCGGCCCCAGGCCCGAGCTCGGGTGCCGCAGTCGTTGCCATAAAGATCGTTGCCGATTGGGATCCGGTTTGCCGTGGAACGCGAGCGCCGTCCTCCGCGCCACGAGTTGCACCTTCGCACCCGCTTCATGCAACAGTCCGGCAAGGTCGATGGCCGAAGCGCCAGCGCCAAGCACCACTACTCGGCGCCCTCGCTGCGGCTCCAAGTCGGTGTGCTGAAAGCTGTGCGATACGAACTTGTCGGGTAGCTGTGCAAGGCCGGTCGGAAGGTAAGCAAAATGCGTGATTCCCACTGCCAAAACCACGCGACGAGCCTTTACTTTCTCGCCGTCCTCCAGCGTCAGCTGAAAACCATCGGAGAGCTGGTCGATCCCGGTGACAAGCTTGTTCTCCAGGTCGGGCAGGAACTTCTCCTTGAACGCCATGCCAAACGATATGAACGTATCGAGCCGCACGGGAATGCCCGTATCCGCGTACGGAATTCCGCGCTCGGAACAAAACTGCTTGAGCGTAAAGCTTTGCTCCGGATCATCTATCGTCGACGCAAAACCATCCGACTTCAGCATCATGCCCTTAGGCATGTGAGAGAGCCAGCTGTCCATCGGCCGGCCAAAAATGCGAAATGGCACGCCGCTGCGCCGCAAATGGGCAGCTACAGATAGTCCATACGGTCCCGCTCCAACAATCGCGACATCAACCATGGGAAAGCACCATCTCCTCTCGCCGAATTCCGCTACCGTCGCGGTTTCCAAAGACCGCCAACGCTGAACGTCCGTTCATGGCAATTCATGAACCATTCATGTTGTTCTAAGCTATTGATTCTACGTGTGTTGAGAAGGGCAAATATTAACGAGGGGAAGCGCTTAGCCACTGAAGGTAAAACTTTGCCCATAAATCCTGTCGCCAAACCACGGTGACGGCTCTGCCTGGCCGGGAACGCAAGCGTAGTCGGCCGTATGCCGATTACTGTGTTGCAGTTTATCTAACCGCCGAATCAACGGTTTGCGCGGTCGCCCGATCCGGAGAATCCGCTTTTGCCAATGCGAGCGCCGCATAAGCTGTCGCCGCGTCGTTCATAAACTGAGATACATTCGAGAACGGGTTATGTCTGCGCTTGTTCGGCGAATATGCCGACCAGTGGCCATCGATCCAGCTCTGATTTTTTGAGAGCCACTTCAGACCCCTATCCAGATGCGCGTTGTCCCGCGGCACCCCGGACTCCTGCAGCACGTATGAGATCAGACCCGTTGCGTAACCATCGCTTTCGAGCACCAGCGGAGTGCCGTCTGTCCGCTTCCAGCTTCCCGCCAGAGTGGACAGGCTCCAGCCGCCGTCGGGCCGCTGCTCCGAGAAGATCTTTTCGGTAATGGCCCGCCGTGTTCCGGTATCGATCAACGCCGGCCACCTCGATGAAGCCCACAGTAGCGTCACCTGGTTGATGGTCGTTTGCGCGCCGTAACTGCGGTCTAGATAGTCGCGCAAGAGCGCGAGATTTGGCTGGATCGTCGCGGTATCGCGATACGCTTCAGGGGCCGTACCTACCGCCAAAGCCGCTAGGCAAGCGCCATAATAAACGGAGTCGGGAGCCTCCCACGGTTCCTGCCGGAATTCGAGCCAGGACCACGCACCTCGATCCTCTCCCGACGTGTGCTGCAGCTCCCACATATACGTGAAAGCAGATTGTGCGTCAGCACTAAGGGATCCACCATCGCGCGCGTCGTGCGTTGCCAGGATCAGTGCATTCAGCACCGACTCGGTCCCGCGAGATTCCTGATCCTTGCCGCGGTAGTACGGACCGATCTGCTGCCACCGCCTGACTCGTTTTCGGACGTCTTGAACGAGTTGAGCGCCTTCGGCCGTGCCCGCCCCGTCGTCGGGTACGTCAATTACCGGACGGGCAAGCGCATACGAAAGCGAAGTATGGCAGGAGACACAGAAGGTGCCTTCGTCGCGAGCTGCCCCATCCCAGGCAGCCCAACGAGCCTCGCGCCGATCGAGGTAATGCGCCGCCGCACGCTGTTGCCATGCATAGGGTGTCCCCTCTCGCCCCCTCACGCACGCCCCGAGAACGCTGGCACACGCGAGCACAGCGGATACAAGTAGAACTCGCCGACAGTTTCTTCGCACGATGCAATCGCTGATGGGTATATTCACGTTTGGCCAGAGAAGTCGGTACGAAGCCAGCGTCCAATTGGATCCAAGTTTCCTTCGGGTCAGACACGGAAGACACCGTCTACTTCAGTCAAAACTGTTCGGCCGGCAGGCATTTATATGCCTCTAACTCAGGGAGCTCGCGCTTTGCGATCTTGCCGGAAGCGGTCAACGGCAGCTCTGGAAGGAGCAGGACATGCGACGGCCGTTTGTACGTCGAGAGATTCCTCCCGGCAAACTTCGAAATTTCTGCCGCGGTAATGCCCGATCCCGGCATCGGTTGAACAAAGGCGATTATTTGTTCATTCCCTTCCTGCCCATCTAGGCGCCGGCCGATTACCGCCGAACGCGCGATTTCGGGGTGGCTGTTTAGCAGTGCCTCAATTTCGGCGGGATATACGTTGTATCCAAACCGAATGATGAGCTCCTTGGCACGGCCGACTATGAATAGGTCGCCTTCGACGACGCGTGCGAGATCGCGCGTATTGAACCAGCCCTCCGAATCAATCACCGCGGCTGTCTCTTCGGGCGAGCGATAGTAGCCCTTCATCACGTTCGGACCGCGCACCCACAACTCGCCAACTTCTCCGTCCACAACTGCATGGCCGTCGCTCGCGACCAATTTAATTTCGACGCCAGGGAGTACAGCCCCGACCGAGGTATCGGAACGCCTGTCTTCCACCCTGGTTTGCGCGATCGTCGGCGAACATTCCGTGATGCCGTACCCGTTGTTTAGCGTCAGGCCGAAAAGGTTCTCAATGGACGTTTTTAGCTCCAGGTCGAGAGGCGCCCCAGAGGACGAAATAATTCGAAGTGATGGAAACCGCAGCGAGCGAATCGACTGTGTCGCTGCGTACGAAGCCAAAAGAGCAAACATGCCCGGCACACCGACAACAATCGTGAGCTGATTTTTACCGACTTCATCGCAGAACGTCCGAGGATCGAAACGGCCTGCGATGTAAAGCGTGGCTCCGCTGAGCAGTGGTCCCAGCAAGTTGACTGACAGGCCCGTGACATGAAACATTGGCAAAACACCGTACATGCCATCCGTCGGCGTCAGGCGACGAATCTTTGCGGAGGTCGCCGCGACAAACAGGAGATTGCGGTGACTCAGCATCACGCCTTTGGGAAGCCCTGTCGTGCCCGACGTATAAATTAGCGCCGCTACGCGATCGGATATCCTACCGTCGATATCTTCAGGAATGGCGGTTTCGTTCAGCATGCCCATTGCAACGGCTCCAACCAGTCCGAGATGGTTCGTTTCCGCCCCGTGACGCCGCGCATGCTCTCTCGCGTGCGGCGATGCGCCAACATAAAGGATCCTGCGGGGCGTGCAGTGTTCCCTGATTTGGTCGACCTCCCTCGCCGAGAAGCGCGCGCTGACGGGCACCGGCCAAGCATCGATGCCGCTCGCTGCGAGCAGGAAAACTGCGAGGGATCGGCAGTTTTCTCCAATGATCATGACCCGATCGCCCGGCCGGATTCCGCTTTCCGATAAGAATCGTTCAGCCTCCGTGATCGCGCATTCCAGCTGACCGTACGTCCATTTCTCGCCGGATTCGACGATCGCTACCTTGTCAGGCGTTTCCTTTGCCCAAGGCCTCACGACGTCTCTTATGCGAGACGGCAGCGAGTTCAAATCGATGGATATGGGATGAGTATTGGTCTTAATCAACTTTATTGTTATCCCGCCCGTTTCGCAGGCCTGTTAACGTGTTCCAGGAGACACATGCTCTCGCCGGCCTCGGCGCTACGCGGATCACCTGAACTCACGGACTGCTGCTTCGGCAACCAGGTATTGACGCCAATTCCGGAAGGTCGTGCGCGTTTCCGCGCAGGCTAATTTCCGATGCTGCTCGAAGCTAGGCCTCCAGGAGTTCGACTAGCAGATTCGATTGGGTCATAATCCAAGCGATCTTCTTTTGGTTAAAGGCGACCGCCGGGTCTGGACCACTGATCAAATAGCAACCCTTCCTCCTGAGCTGCTCGACCGAACCTGCAATGTCCTTCACTTCGTAGCAAACGTGGTAAACGCCGGCGCCCTTTTTCAGGGTGCCGATTACCGGCGAAGTCGGTCCAAGCGGCGCTACTAGCTCGATGACCGGGTCTCCATCTCCGCGACTGAGAAAGCACACCGAGACCTTTTGGATGGGATCGTCAAAACATTTGGATTTCAACTCATAACCAAACAGATCTCGGTAGCTTGGAATCGCCTCCGCAAGTGTCTGGACGGCAACTCCGATGTGGTGAAAAGCAAAGTCGTTCATGACGCTCCCAGCCTAGGTTAAGTTCAGGGGGAGATCCCTGAATTCAGGTTGTCGAACCGGAGGAAACAGGTGAGATTCTCTTCGATGCGTATACATCGTAAAGACCCGTGCCGCGAAAATTCGTCCCCTGAACAATGGTCATCGTGAAACCATGAGACTCTAGAAGCAGTTTCACTGCGCGAACCCGATCGTCGATATCGTGAACCTCGAGCACGATCTGCTGAATCATCGGCCAGTGCTGTTCTTCGATGCCGGCGATGACGTCGAGCTCACTCTTCTCGACATCAATTTTAAGCAAATCGATTTTTTGAACCTTCTGTTCCTCAATAATGTTCGACAAGGTTCGTAAGGTGCAGTCAAAAAACACCGGCGCAAATCCCGCGGCAAGCAGACCTTCGACATGATCGCCGAGGTCCGGGTGTTTATTGAGAAGGATTTTTTTCGCCACCTGCTTTTCTTGTTCGGGGTCCCAGTATCGTCCGGATAAAGCCGAATTGCGGTCGTAAAACGCGAACCTCGCTTGGCCCGGTTTGGCAGCTAGACCGCAGGAGAAAAGATGCACGTCGATGTTGTGCAGGCTTACGTTCGCGCTCAAAACGTCGTATATCGGCGGTATAGGCTCGAACGCGTAAATCTTCAGCCGAGCCGCCTGCTGGCTGGCGAACAACGAAAACAGCCCTATATTGGCCCCCACATCGAAAATACAATCGTCATCTTGAATCGTAATTCCGTGTTTCAAATAGCTCCGGTCACGGTAGATATCCTCGTACAGCAACGAGGCCTCTGCACGATTGACGCAGAAGATCTCTTCCCGGTTTGGAAGCCTGACTTTGTTCATTGGCGGCTCGTGCGCCTCCTAGGGGGTCCCGTAACGTCCGTTGGCTCGTCCGAGAAACACTGCAAAGTTGTCCGTTAGAGTGCGCTACGCAGATATTGTTACGTGGTCTCGGTCCCCGCGGTCACGAGACGCTCACTTCCCCCTTCACCAACCAGCCAGACAGCGCGTCTGCAACCCTGGCCACGTCCGGCTGCTCCAATAGCGAGAAGTGGTCACCGGGCAACGTGCACACTTCAAGGCTCCCGGTAACAACCTCGTGCCATCCGAACGTCATATCTTTGGCGGTCTCTGCCTTCTGCGTCTGCGCTCGGATCAGATGGACCCGTCCCGGATACGGCTTGGGGACGTAGGCTTCACCTACCGTCGACAAAATGGCGATGTCGTCGTAAATCTCCTGCGAACTTAACGTCTCTTTCGATCCCAGTCGAGCCTCCGGGGAGCGAAGTTCCCGTCTGCGCGTATGCCAGGTCACCAATCCCCGAAATCCGGAGCTAATCTCGTTCCATTCACCTCGAAGAACTCGGCGACCATACTTTGACACGCGGCCATACACGTAATTCGCCTGATATTTGAGAGTCCGCGCCAAGGGCGCTCTCATGTAGTAGGCGGGGTTCGCCGATTCAACCATCACAACCGGCGACACCGTTTCCCCCATTTCCGTAAGACGCCGCGCAATCTCGTAGGCCACGATTCCGCCGAAGCAGAACCCAAAGAGCTGATAGGGTCCATGCGGCCGGATTTTCCGGATGTCTTCTATGTATAGTTCCGCCAAGTCTTCGATCGTCGGGACATGTTCCGTCTTGAGTTCAGGAGCGCGAATCCCATAGAGCGGGATGTCCCGGTCGAGATAAGAAGCTAGCCCGCGATAGCGAAGCACGTGCCCGGTTCCGCAGTGAATAAAGAAAAGGGGCGGACGGTCCCCTTGCGGCCGCATCGGCACGATGTGCACCGCCACCGGATCGGCCTCTGACGGCGCAAGCTCGCTTGCCAGGCTCTCGATGGTGGGGTGCGTGACCAGTGTTGAAATGTCAAATCGCCGGTGGAATTTCTTCTCAATCTCGATCATCAACCGCACGCCGAGCAAGGAATCCCCACCAAGCTCAAAGAAATCGTCGGTCGTCCCAATATCCTGGCGATCGAGCAAGTCTTTCCAGATTTCCACAAGCTCAGCTTCCACCTTGTTGCTCTTGCGTGCGTGGCCCGCCGCCGGCGCGGCAGCTGGCGCAAGTTCGCTTGCCAGACCCTCGATGGTGGGGTGCGAGACGAGCGTTGAAATATCGAATCGCCGGTGAAATTTCTTCTCAATCTCGATCATCAACCGCACGCCGAGCAAGGAATCTCCACCAAGCTCAAAGAAATCGTCGGTCGTCCCAATATCGTGGCGGTCGAGCAAATCTCTCCAGATCTCCACAAGTTCAGCTTCCACTTTGTTGCTCTTGGGGATCTGACCGGTCGTGGGTTCGGCGACGGGCGCAAGTTCGCGTGCCAGGCTCTCGATCGTGGGGCTCGACACCAGCGTTGACACGTCGAATCGCCGGTGGAATTTTTTCTCAATCTCGATCATCAGTCGGACACCGAGCAAAGAATCTCCGCCGAGCTCGAAAAAGTCGTCGGTCGTCGCGATGTCTTCGCGATCCAGCAACTCCCTCCAGATTTGCACCAATTGCGTCTGAACCGTATCGTCTGCAGCTGAATTTCCAACCTGTACGGTCTGTCTTGCTTCAGCCATTTGCCTCTCCCCGTCGCCCCCAACACCCTGCCCGCGGTCCCTGCCGCCCGTTACGGCCTGCACCGGCTCGATCTGCTTTACAATCATGGGCGCTCCCGCGACTACGGCGGTGGCCACATCCAATTCGTAAGTAGCTATCTCGTTTTCTGATTTAGCGAGCCGGAAGCCCAGGTTTGGATAGTGCTGCTCCACGAGTTTGTTTCGGTCCGTGGGAATATACCAGCCGATCAACTTCTGCACGCCTTCTCGCCGCGCCTGATCCAGAATGGCCCGAAGGACCATATTCTCGACCCTTCGGCCTAAAACTCGGCAGCTCATTAGCCACGTATCGATTTCCCAACGGTCAGATGACGCCCGCTTGCAAATAACCACGCTGATCATGCCGTTGTCGCCAAAGACATCGGACAACCTTACCTGCAGCGTAAAATATCTCGGATCGTCCTGTATGGCTGCCACTTCCGCTTCGCTGTACCGCCGGGTTGTCAAATTAAACTGGTTGGATTTATTGATCAGCTGAGCGATGCGCGCGCGCCCGGTTTCATCAAACGGCTGAAAGGTGATCTGCATCTCCAGAGACGCCAGATAGGCTTCCAGGTCGCCGGCTTGGTGCTGCAGCGTAGCTCGGCGCGCATTGTCTTGGTAAAAATCGGCTCGGCGGGCATCTTCCTCCGAAAACGCAACCGTTTCAAAATATCCGGCGGCCGCCAAGGTTCGAGCGTAGAGCGCCGGGTCATCCGGCAGTTCGGGGACGGCAACGTCGGGTAGCTCTCTTCTCACCAGCATGCGCTCGGCGGGGTTGTCATCCAAAAAGACCATCGCGTCAAGTCCCAGAGAGAGGTCTTCCGCGATCGCCCTGATGTTTCTCGGTTTGTCTTTCCAGTTGGCCTGGAAAACCGCGATATGGTCTTCGCGTAGCAGCATGTCCGGGTGTGCTCGAAAAGGAGAGCGGGCAATGTCGTCCTCGTTTTTCGAGCATACTGCCAGAACAATGCCCCGAGCACGCAGGTCGAGAGCCAGCCGTTGCACGCTCAAGTACGCTTCGCCGACGGCGTCACCTTGCCCAATTTTTATGTGCTCGATGCCGTCGTCGCCTATCACCCCTCCCCAAAGGGTATTGTCCAGATCGAGGATAAGGCATTTGCGGCTCTTGCCCCTGATAGCCGCTATCAGTCTGCAAATGTGCTCCGCATAGAGGGGCACAAACTCGTCCGAGAAAGGTACTTTCGCCATATTCCACTGCATGGGCGAATACCATCCGGACAGTCCCACGGTCGAAGCAAGATGCGCAGTGTCTAGGATTACGTCCGTCGAACCTGCCGCCATATCGGCGATGCCGGCATTGATATCCTCAAGGATTCTCCGCAACGATCCCGCGTAAACGGCGTCCATACTTCCAAACAACGTCTCCGGGGGCGGGCATAGAGTCTGCAGTATGCAAATCGATTTGCTGTGCCGCTTGACGCCCTCCCGCACCGTCTCCAGGTACGCGAGAGATGCTTGTACAGCATCACGTGCTTTTGCTTTGTCGCCGATCGCACTCCGGATCGCCAGGCCGCGATAGTCGATAGCCAGGAGAACAGCGTCCGGAGAGGAGCGATAAACGCTCGAATCGGGCGAAAGCGCGTCTTGCAAAACCTGATCGTATCCGCCTTTAGCAACTTCGAGCGAAACACCGTGCCTCGGGGCTGACCCGACCAGCGCCGGCACCAACATATCGACTGTGGAATTACTCAGAATCCCTAGACGAAACGGCACTAGTGGCCGGAGGTCAACGTTGCTTTCCTGCGCCGTCTGGATGGCTCGCGCCAAGCGCGAGAGCTGAGTCTGTCCGAGCGAAGCAGTGGCTAGCGCTCGTAATTCGCATCCGGCCCCTTCTGTCAAATTCCCGACTGCCCTGCAACGATCATTGAAATCCGCCGGCGCGTCCGGCAACCAGCTTAACTGGCTATATATGTCCTTACTCATGATATAAGTTCCCGCTGCTTCCGAATCGCATGTTATTAACCTGGTGTTTGCGCGTTCTAGTTCAAAGATTTTTCGCTATCGGGCTGGGCAGTCGAAATGGCGGCCGGTCTTGAACCGGCCTCGATAGCCGGCGAGCGCGCGTCAGGGGTGGGAATCGGCGCGGGGCGGCCCTGACAGTTTGCCTGTCGAAAACAACGAAATCAACTTAGCCCTCTGTTCCGTGCGTAGAAATCGGACGAACTCTTGCGAGACGGGCCGCGTGTCTCGCCGCACAGCAGCCCAGAAGAAGCCCGCCAAGCGCGCCATGCAGCCAAAGAAAAACGGTTTCTCGGGGACGCGCAGTAGGCATTTGAAAATTTCGAAAACCGGATCGCTGCCGAAACCATGGTCCATTCGCCCTTGGCGGAACTTGTAGCGAATCAACCCGCTGGCTTCCCCGGTGCGCCGGTGATGAAAGATCTTCAAGGTCGGGAATGCCTCGATCTCCCAACCCTTCATTTTCGCGGACGTTTCAGCGTGCCAGTCCTCACCGCCATATTCCAGTATCGCGTACCCTCCGATAGCCTCGTAACATTCCCGGCGGACCAATTGCGCCGCGTGCGTTACGGCGTACGTCCTGTTGGCGCTGCGATTCCTAAATTCGCCGTTCTTTTCCTCGTAGAAAAAACCACCGCCGATGCCGAGACGCGGGCGCCGGGCGAACTGCGCGATCAACTCCTCGAAGTAGGTGGGCTCGAGCGACACGTCCGCATCAACATTGCCGATTAATGAATATTCGCAGTCCGAAAGTAGCCTTGCGCCGTCGTGAAGAGCGCGCACCTTGGCGCCGAAGCTTCTACCCGGTCGTCGCTCGCGCCTCACATAACGGATAAATGGCCACGTCTGGACGTAGCTCTTGATGATCTCGTCGGTTCCATCCGAAGAGCCATCGCTGACTAAAACCCACCGTTCCGGCAGGACCGTCTGGTGCGTTACCGACTCGAGCGTCTTTGCAATCGTTGCCTGCTCGTTATAAGCCGCGGTCATCAGCACGTACTTGCCGCCTTCTGACCGCAGGGGCGTGATCGAGGGATGATTCCCCGGAGTTTCGCTCGCGTTCACAAACGAAGCCATTCAGCTAAGCACCCGCCCTCGATCCGAGGTATTCCACCAGTCCCTCCCGCCATGGGCGGAAGACGTTTAGGCCGCGCGCTTTCAGCGCCTTATTCTCAAGAACCGAGTAAGCCGGACGAGGCACTTTGGCTGGAAATTCGTTCGGCCCCGCAATCGAAAGCTTCACCTTGGTGTTGGTCAACGCGAAGATTTCGCGAGCGAATTCGTACCACGAGCAGCTGCCTTCCGCCGTGGCGTGATAAAGCCCGTATTTATCCGACCCGCTCAACGCAACGATTTGCGTGGCGATCTCCGCGGTGGGCGTAGGGGTCACAATTTCACTGTCCACAACGCGCAACTCGTCTCTTTCCTTCGCCAGCTTGAGCATCAGCTCGACGAAGTTCAAGCCTCCCTTGGCCCTGCAGGGACTTTTGCCGTAAATCGCGGATGTTCGAACAACGAAGTGCTCCGGTAAGGTCGCGCGGACGAAGTACTCGCCACTGAGTTTCGAGTTTCCGTACGAATTCAAAGGGCGAGGCGCATCCGACTCCTCATATGGGGTTCTCTTCTCTCCGTCAAAAACGTAATCGGTGCTCACGTGCACCAACTTGGCGCCGATTTCCTTCGCCGCTGCGGCTAAATTTCGGGCGCCCAGGCCGTTGACCGCAAACGCTTTCGCGGGATCTTGCTCGCACTTGTCGACGTGATGCATCGCGGCCGTGTTAACCACGACCTGCGGGCGCGCGTCCGCCAGGTACTTCTCCAGTGATTCCTTGTCGGACAACTCGACGTCAGAATGCGTGGCGGCCGCGACTTCATCGCCATTCGCGAGGAACGCTTTCACCACGTCCGTTCCGAGCTGCCCATCGGCTCCGATGACGAGAATTTTCATCGGGCCTAGGCACTCACCAGAGAATGAACGTCCATGCCGCTTTCAAGCTTCTTGAACGACTGGATGTTCGAATACGCGGGATTGTCCCAATCCTTGAACTTTTCCATATTGTCGACTAGCGATCCCACAATTGACTTGACGTCGCCGGAGGGATGGAAGCTCAGCACCGTCTTTGCTTTGTCCACACTCACCTTATAGTTGCGAAAATCCTGAATGTGCTTGATGTTGAGGTTCACCTTCACGCCCAGCCGCTCTTCGGTGGCGGACCTGACCAGGTCGGCTACTTCTCCGACCGTATAGTTGCCGGAGGCGATGTTGAAAATACCGGAGAGCTTGTAGTTGGCCTCGATCGCCCTTATGTAGGCGGTCGCGGCGTCGTCGATGCTCAGGATGGGCCTCCATATCGACGGGTTGTTGACAGTGACCACGTGTTCGCGAACGGCGTTCCGGAACATGGTATTGATGATCAGATCGAATCTCATGCGCGGGCTGTAGCCTGAAACCGTGCCCTTCCGAAGCGCGATCACCGAAAAGTTTTCATCCGCCAGTTGCATCGCCGCCTGCTCTCCCTGAAGCTTCGAGATGCCGTAAGGATAATTTGAGCTTACCGGGCGGGTCTCGTCGAACAGCTCGTTCTCGGTGTAGCCGTACACCGAGCAAGAGGACGCGTAGACATATCGCTTCACTTTCGCGTTCTTCGCCGTGTAGGCGAGGTAGGCCGGGGCAGCCGCATTGAAGATGAAATTCTTGCTCGGTGAAAATTCGGCCATGGGGTCGTTCGAAAGGCCAGCAAGAAAGATCACCTGGTCGTAAGGCTCCAAATCCTCCACGGTCAGGTGAAAAATGTCTTTATTAATGATGCCTACCTGGCGAGGGAGATGATTCCCGAACCAAAATAGGTCCACAACGTCCACCTTGTAGCCGCGATCGAGCAGCTTCGGAATCAAGACGTTGCCAATGTATCCCGCACCGCCGGCGCAAAGAATTTTCATCGTAATCTCCTATAGTCGTTCGGAAGTCTAGTATTTGAAGTAGTCTGATTCTGGTTTCGCTAGCCATTGCGCGAGCGTCTGCGCTTTCTTGTCCTTTTCCGAAAGCTCCGCCTCGCTCGCAGACACCGGCCATTCGATGCCGATCGCAGGGTCGTTCCACAATATTCCCGATTCGCCTTTATTGTTGTACATCCCGGTGCACTTGTACTGAATCTCTGCTGATTCGGAAAGAACGCAAAACCCTCGCGCAAACCCAGCGG
>Ga0335075_10003646_pt1 | contig 24342 bp, 19 predicted proteins | sample Lox_Sample_24_FD_206723 | JGI IMG/M metagenome (GOLD analysis project Ga0335075, IMG submission 206723) | Soil microbial communities from Loxahatchee National Wildlife Refuge, Florida, United States - Lox_Sample_2.4 | ecosystem: Environmental > Terrestrial > Soil > Wetlands | place: USA...
ACCACTTCGCCGGCAAACGCGACCGCACCGAAGTAAATGGCGACCAACGTCCCGGTGGCCAGCGTGTAGGTTACGCCGCGCTTAAAGATCAGGTCGACGTCCATCAATCGGTAGCGAACGATGGCGTAGCTAAACGTCAGTGGAAGAAAGACCTGGCAAAGCACGCCAATCTGGCTCAGCAGCGTGGGCGCAGATGCCGGGGCCAGCAAATAGGGAATTGCATAGAGCAGCGTGAACGGGGTGACCGCGAGCAGCGTGCCGCGTGTCAACCATTTCAGCTGTTGGCGCGTTAGCGGATTATCGGCTCGGCGATAGTTGATGAAGAACACCAATGCCGCCGCGACGTAATACACCGTCATATAGCCGATTGCGACCTGATTCAGCCGGTGAAGCAGGAGCTCCGTAGCCGACCAAAGTCGAATGGCTGCGATGAACAGACCGACAAGTGCGATTCCCGGGAGATAGAGTAGCCACGCCATGCGACGGCGGCGCATGGTCGGATTGTGCTCAGGAAATGTGAATGCAAAATGCAGAAGTAATGCTGGCTGTGCGGCGCTTGCAGCGATATTTCCCCAGAAAATGAACCAATCGAACAGGTTCAGCTTCCCCGTGTAATTGAACGAGTAAAGAATGAACGACGCCAGACAGAAGATGTAGAAATGAACGGAGCGGGGCGCGGTCCACCGTCGGAACAAGATATAGAGGCCGATCAGCAGGTAAACCAGCGCGATCAGGCGAAGACCGATATTGATATCCCGATCCGTGGGCACCAGAATTACCGGAATATTTTCGAGGCGAACGCCGGCGCGAATGACGGAATAGGTGGCTTTACTCCAGATACCGGTTGCGAAGAGTTGCCGCTGCAGCGCTGTAATGCGTGGGGTGCGATGGTTATTGACGGCCGTGAGCAGATCACCGGGTTCAATCCCGGCGCGGTCGCCTGGACCATGGGCAATCACTTTTTGCGCGATCAGACCGCCAGGTGCCTCAGCCCACCAAACCTGGTCTGTCGGAGTCTGAAACTGGCCTTCGTGGGTATAGTTGATCGACGCCAGAATCACCGCGGCAACTGTCAACGTTGCCAGAACGACGGCGGCGATTCGGAATGGAATGTTCCGTGGCATTTCGAGGCTTTTCTTTCCGCGTCAGAATGCCAAGGCTAATTGTGCGGTTTCTGATGCAGTATAGAAGTGTTGTGCAACTTGCGTGCCAGACTCACCTAGCTCAGTCTTCCGGAATCTACCCCCTGCTACTGCCATCACTTAACATAGATAGCTAGCGTACATTCGAGCCCCAAGCATCGCCGTTGGCACTTGTCATTCCGTTGCAAGCTGCATTTTGCTTCGAGTTGCAACATAGCGCCGCCAATTTTAATCGCGTCTTCAACTGGCACTTAGCTGGGAGAACCTCCATCATTCGAGGCTGGAGCCCTGGAACATCTGCGAAAGCTATCCACAATTCTAAATCGAAATATATGATTTATGGAATTTCCGGCTCAACTCTCGACGTCTCCTCCGTTTGCGGACGTTCTGCGATCAGGATTCGCAGATCGCGAAGATTGTTTCCCGAGGGTCCCGTGACGATGGCCGCTCTTCGATCGGAGAGGAATGGATAGGCGTCGAATCGATCGAGCGCATCCATTACCCGGGGTAGCGCATGGCGTGCTACGGTATCGCGATCCACTACCGCTCCGGCTGCAGGGCTATTTCCATCGATGCCGTCCGATCCAGCCGACAAAATGGCCACAGGTTCGTCTTCCGGGCGCAGCAGCGTGGCGGCATAGAGGGCAAATTGCTGATTACGTCCTCCAATGCCCACCGTTCCAGCGGTGTCGTTGCTCGTCGGCAGAGTGACCCTGACTTCGCCCGTTGAGATGATGCATGCGCGAGAGTGATGGGCGCGGCAAGTTCGCAGTCGATCGAGCAAATGTCTGGCTGCAGTTTTGTACTCCCATTCGTCGCAGTTGTTGTCGATGACAGCAAAATAACCAAGCGCTTTTGCGTTCTTCGCCGCCGCTTCGGCGAGGTTTTGGGCACTCAAGAGCACCGATGCTTGAGCCTGCAACTCTCCCGGTTTTGGAGTTTCCACGAGGGCGTCTGACTCAAAGAATCGCCGCACAGCAGCGGGGAACTGAGCCAGCAGCTTGTAACGGTCGAGAATTTCTCGGCACTCCTCGATGGTGGAAGAATCTGGAATCGTCGGTCCGGAGCCCAAGGCATCCTCGCACCCGACCGGAACGTCGGAAAGTAGCAGAGATCGGCACATTGCATTTCCGGCTGCTTGCGCAAGACGACCACCCTTCACGGCCGAAAAATGCTTTCTTACGCAATTAATTTCTGTAATCGAAGCGCCGCTGCCGACTAGCGCGCGATGAAAGCTCGCCGTGTCATCCAGAGAAATTGAGGAGTCCAGCGGCAACTCCATCATCGCCGATGCTCCCCCGCTGATCAAAAAAAAACATAGCGAATTGGAGCGCGCGTCTTGCGGCAATTCCCTCAACATTGTGAGCGCCGCGCGTGCGCCGTCGAAGGACTCCTGGTTCGGCGATGGATGGCCGCCGGCAAAAAATTGAATTCCGCGGAGAAGTGTTGTGGCGACGCTCTGTGATTTCTCCGGCGCGATCAAAACACCCGCCAGATCGCAGTGGCTAGGCAAGCTCAGTTGTTGCAGCAGCGAAACAAGCATGGTGCGGGCGGCTTTTCCGACGGCGACAATTCGCACTCGCTGCACACACCCGAGATCGATCGTCTCTTCGCCCAGTCGCAACATCTGCCCGCGCACCGACACGTGACGCGCGACCGCCCGGTCGACGCTGCAGTCGGCGAGGGATTGATCAAAAATCCTTCGCGCAATCTTGCGCAAATTCGCGATGCCTTCATCCACTTGTGAAGTTTTCATCAGCGTGTTCCGGACATAAAATTGCCTTGCACCCAGTGAATGATCTCGGCCTGTACCTGGTCCAGCTTGCCCACAAAAAAGTGGTCTGCATCCTTGATCCACACCAGCTGTTTTGGTTGCGAAGCTGTCGCCACCACTGCCTCCACCTCCGCGACCGGGCCGTACTGGTCGTGATCGCCGCTAATGAAAAGTTTGGGTTGCTTGCACTCCGGCAAATAGCGATACGAGTAATGCCGGCCTTCCGCCACGACCGGCAGCCCCAACGCAATTAATCCGGGAACCCGCGGGTCGCCGCAACAAACTCGCATCCCGACATTCGAGCCGAAGGAGAATCCAGCAAACAGAATGGGACGATGAAATTCCTGTTCCAGCCAATCGAGCGCCGCGCGCACGTCGTCCTGCTCTCCGTGGCCATTGTCATGCACTCCCTCGCTTCTGCCGACGCCGCGAAAGTTAAAGCGCAATACTGGAAATCCTAGGCTATGCAGCGCCTTCATCGCGCGGTAGACCACCTTGTTGTGCAGCGTGCCGCCGCCCATCGGGTGGGGATGACAAATCAGGGCGCAGTAGGGCGCGTCATCTACGCCACGGTTCAGCAGCGCCTCCAGCACGCCTGCCTGGCCGGGAAGATCGAAGGATCGAATCGATGCAGGAACGGGCGAGGATTCCATAGGTCAACAATACGGTTATTTTACGTGCTTGAGAAAAGGTACACGCCCAGGCGTTGCATCCGATGTCGTGGATCACTCCGCTAGCGGTATGCTGGAAATGCATGCCTACAGACCCTGTCGCCCTCACACGCCAGTTGGTGGACATCGAATCCATCAGTGATAACGAAGCCGCGGTCGGCCATTTCCTCTCGCGATATCTTCGAGAGCAAGGTTTTCAGGTAGAAACCACCCCCGTTCCGCAGAGTGCGGGCCGCGAACGCTTCAATGTGTATGCAGGAATTTCCAGCGATCCACCGGACGTGGTTCTCTCCACTCACATGGATACGGTGCCGCCGTTTTTTTCCAGCCGCGAAGACGATCAATATATTTATGGGCGCGGCAGCAGCGACGCCAAAGGCATCATCGTCGCACAGATCGTGGCCGCAGAACGCCTGCGTGCCATGGGAGTGCGGGTGGGGTTGTTGTTCCTTGTCGGTGAAGAACACGGCAGCCATGGCGCGAAGGTCGCCAACCTGAAGCCAAAGGGTAGCCGCTTCCTGATCAATGGGGAGCCGACCGACAACCGCCTGGCACTGGCATCCAAAGGCGTGCTGAACGCCGTCATCCGCGCGCACGGAAAAATGGCGCATTCGGCCTATCCGGAGTTAGGCGACTCCGCGATCCATAAGCTTGTTTCCGTTCTGGAGCGACTCCTGCACATGCCGCTGCCTTCCGATCCGGAGGTTGGGCCTTCAACGCTGAACATCGGATTGATCGAGGGCGGGTATGCACCCAACGTGATCGCAGATAAAGCGTCGGCGACGATTCTTGTGCGTCTGGTCGGACCGTCCGACAAGATTCGCGCCTCCTTGAAGGACGTCATTGGCGGAGACGCGGAACTGGAAGTCGCGCTGGAAATTCCATTTCAGAGATTGAAGCGAATTGACGGGCTCTCCACCATGATCGCCGCGTTCACGACCGACGTTCCCGCATTGTCCAACTGGGGCGAGCCGCTACTGTTTGGGCCGGGATCGATCCACGTGGCGCACACGCCCAACGAACGGCTCGCCAAACAGGAACAGCGAGAGGCAATCGATCTATACGTTCAGGTCGCACATCGTCTAGTCCAAGGATCCTTCGCATCTAAGTAACAGAACGATTCAAAACAGAAGGGCAATGCGCGATGGCCGATCTACACGAACTCGGGGACGAAATTCTTCAGCCAGGGAAAAACCCTGAATCCGCGAGCGAACAAGCGAGCGAAGAGCGAATGAATGGGCTGGTGAACGCGTCGTCCTCCTATCTGCGCTCTGCCATGCATCAACCTGTCGATTGGCAGGAGTGGGGTGACGCTGCGTTTGCGCGTGCGAAGAGCGAGAACAAGCCAGTTCTGTTGGATATCGGCGCGGTCTGGTGCCATTGGTGTCATGTGATGGATCGCGAATCCTACGAAGATCCTCAGATTGCCGACATTATCAACGATCACTTTGTCGCGGTGAAAGTCGATCGTGATGAACGGCTGGACGTGGACACGCGATATCAAGCGGCGGTGCAGGCGATGAGTGGGCAGGGCGGCTGGCCATTGACCGTCATTCTGACCCCAGAGGGCAAACCATTCTTCGGTGGAACGTATTTCCCCAAGGACGAACGCTATGGCCGTCCCGGTTTTGGCCATGTGTTGCTGACCATGGCGCATGCCTATAACGATCGGCACGATGAAGTCATGGAGTCTGCCGATAGCGTCGTCGCAGCGATCGAATATAACGAATCCTTCTCAGGACGGTCAGCGGATTTGCATGCCGGCATCGTCGATAAGCTGGTCCAGTCCGCGTTGCAGCAGTTCGACAAATACAACGGCGGCTTCGGAACCCAACCGAAATTTCCGCATCCGACCATTCTGGATTTATTGCTCGACCATGCAACCCGCACCGCCGATCAAGCCGCGCATAACGTCGCTCGCCTGACGCTGGACAAAATGGCGAGCGGTGGAATGTACGACCATCTTGCCGGGGGTTTCCATCGCTACTCCGTCGATGATCGCTGGATTGTTCCGCACTTCGAGAAAATGTCGTACGACAATTCGGAGCTATTGAAGAATTACGTCCACAGCTTTCAAAGCTTCGTCGAGCCGGAACACGCTCGCATTGCGCTGGAAGTGATTCAGTGGATGGACACGATTTTGAGCGACCGCCAGCGCGGCGGCTTCTATGCATCCCAGGACGCAGACGAATCACTCGATGACGATGGAGATTACTTCACCTGGACGCGCGAGGAAGCGGCTGCCGTCCTGACCCCGGAAGAGATGGATGTTGCCGCCGCTTATTACGACATTGGCGAGTTGGGCGACATGCACCACAATCCGCAGAAGAACACGTTGCATATCGACCATTCATTGGCGGAAGTTGCGCGGAGGTTTGCAATCAGCACCGATCAGGCGACCGAACGGCTTCGGTCCGCGAAGAAAAAACTATACACAGCTCGCTTGCAGCGGCCGACGCCCTTTGTGGATAAGACCGTCTACGTGAACTGGAATGGTCTGGCGATTTCTGCCTACCTCGACGCGGCACGCGTGCTGGAGCTCGATGTACCTCGCCGATTTGCGTTGTTTTCGCTCGATAGAATTCTGCGCGAATCCTGGCATGTGGATGGCAGCCTGGACCGCGTCGTCGCCTATGCGGACGGCAAATCCCCAGCAACGCCAGTGGCCGGAATGCTCGACGATTATGCGGCACTGGGGCTGGCATGCCTCGACGCATGGGAGTCGACCGTGCACCTGCATTATTACCAGCAGGCAGAGCGAATCGCCGACGCGATGATTGCGCGTTTCTATGATGCGACCAACGGCGGGTTCTTCGACACCGCACAGAATTCCTATGCAACCGCTCCGCTGGGAGTGCTTGCCGCCCGCCGCAAACCGTTGCAGGACTCACCCACGCCAGCAGGGAATTCGCTCGCGGCCATGCTGTTGCTTCGCTTGTCTGAGCTTAGCGTAAACAATAACTTACGAGATAAAGCGGAAGATACACTTGAAGCCTTTGCCGGAGTTGCGGAGCAGTTCGGCTTGTACGCTGGCGCCTATGGTTTGGCACTGCAGCGATATCTATTGCCGCCGGTGCAGGTTTGTATCATTGGGGACGACGAAGAAGCTCGGCGCTTGGCTGTGATTGCGACGGCCCGCTACGCTGTGAATAAAACCGTGCTGAAATTTCCTCGGTCTGCGGTCGAGACGCATGCGCTGCCGCCTGCATTGGCGGAAACCCTTCCGCATCTTCCGGAGATGCGCGAGGCGCGAAGTTTCGCCGTAGTCTGCAGCGGAACAAGCTGCCAGCCGCCGGTATATGAAGCTGAAGCGCTGATTGAACTGCTGAATCGACTGTTGGAACCGAGCGCCAGGGGTGTCGAAAAATAGATCTGTTTCGAGAAAATTGAAATTCACCTTACGAGGCTGAAATGGCGAAGACGTCGAAAACAACCATCGATTCGAATGATTTCCGGGTTCCTCCAGGCAAGAAGGTTAGCTTGAAAGAATGGCCCACTTTTGTCAAGCCTGTGTATTCCACCAAGGAAGCCTATCGAACAATTCTTGAAGACCATGTAACTAAGATGAGCTCGCTGCAGCAACTGCTCTACGCTTGCAGCCGTTATGCCTTGCTCTTGATTTTTCAAGGCATGGATTCCGCGGGCAAAGACGGCGCCATTCGTCATGCGCTTTCTGGGATCAATCCAGAAGGCTGCCAGGTTTTCAGTTTCAAGCAGCCCAGCGCCGAAGAACAGAAGCATGACTTTCTATGGCGTACGACTTGCCGCTTGCCGGAGCGGGGAATGATCGGCATTTTTAATCGTTCCTATTATGAGGAAGTGCTGGTGGTGCGCATACATCCAGAGTTGCTGAAAAACGAGGGGCTGCCAGATGCTCACAAGGGAAAAACTTTGTGGAAGGAGCGATATCGCTCCATCGTGGATTCAGAGGAACATCTTTACCGCAACGGAACCCGGATCGTAAAAATATTTCTTCACCTCTCCAAGGACGAGCAGCGGAAGCGCTTTCTTTCACGCATCGACGATCCTGAGAAAAACTGGAAACTCAGCATGGCGGACATTCACGAACGCGAGTACTGGAAGGATTACCAGGAAGCATACGAGGATTGTTTGCACGCAACCTCGACTCGTCACGCGCCTTGGTACGTTGTGCCCGCGGACGACAAGGAGAATGCGCGATTGATCGTTTCCAGGATTGTGCTCGACGCGCTGACTGCACTAAAAATTGGCTATCCGAAAACAACTGAAACACGCCACGCGGAATTGCAATCCATCCGGAAACTATTGGACACGAGATAATGACGTTGTTGAACGGGGAGCGAAATTTCCAGGTGCTCGATTCGACGTCTGCGCGGTACGCAAGGTGCTTGGCCATTGCACATGCTTGCTTCAAAGAACCCCTTCAGGAGGTTTTCGCATGCAGAACAGGTATGTCGCCGCTGGGATTTTGTCGGCAGCTCTGATTTTGACTCCACAGACGATTCGTCCACAGACGCCGCAAGCACTATCCGCCGAAACACACGGGCCGCACGGTCCGTGGCCGAAGCCAACAAACCTTCACGTACTGCCGAAGAATATTTCACACGATGACCTGATGAAGGTCATGCACGGATTTACCGGATCGCTGGGCGTGAAATGCAACTACTGTCATGCGGCGGCGGCGCAGCCGCGCCATCTGGACTTTGCCTCGGATGCGAAGCCGGAAAAGCGGATCGCGCGCACGATGATGCGGATGACCCGTCAGATCAATCAGAAATACCTGTCGCAGGTGAACGTTGCGGATGCCAAACCGGAGCAAAAGCACGTGACCTGCGGGACCTGCCATCGAGGTCACGACATACCGGTGGTGTTTGTTGCGCCACCAGAGCATAAACCGGGCATGCCCGCCGCGACCCCAGCAAGCAACGACGCCCCTAAGCCAGAATCATAAGTTGATCTCGAGTCGAGGAAGACCCCTCGGCGCTCAGCATGAATAATACTTTCCAGCGTTAGAAGTTGGATAGGGTGGCTCATGAGTCGTCAGCGAGCGCAAATGGTTTTTCACTCGCCTTCCTTTGGATCGGGCACAAAGCGATAGCCGATGCCGCGCACAGTTTGCAAGTGAACTGGGTGCACAGAATCATCTTCGAGGTAGCGTCGCAGTCGGACGATAAAATTATCGATCGCGCGCGTATCCGTGTCCTGATGCAGATGCCAAACCTTGTCGAGAATCTCACTGCGGGAGATGGCGCGACCAGGGTTGCGGACTAGATAGCGAAGCAGCTCAACCTCCATCATGGTCAAGCGCACCTGTTTGTCGGCAGCACGCAGTTCCAGCAGGCCAAAGTCGATAGTTTTGCCTGCAAATGTATATTCATCCGATGTTGGCAGTTCGTTTTCTGCCTCGCGAGGACGAAGCCACCGGGAGCGGCGCAGCAAGCCATTCAGGCGGGCCAACAGAATCGACAGCTCAAACGGCTTTGGCAGGTAATCGTCCGCCCCGGCAGCGAAGCCTTCTAAAACATCTTCGGGTCTGCCGCGCGCCGTCAGCATCAGCACAGGGGTGTAGTTTTGTGCAGCGCGCATGGCGCGAGCCACAGCAAATCCGTCCATGCCAGGTAGCATCACATCCAGAACAACCGCGTCGAACGATTCGGATTGTTTCAAGAGCAGATCGACTGCGGTTTCACCGTCGGCGGCGACTACGGCCTCGTGTCCCTCAGCTTGAAGATTAAACAACAATCCCTCGGCGAGATGTGCCTCGTCCTCAACAACCAGGATGCGGCTGTCGCTCTGTCGGTCTGATTCGCGGGTAGCCGTTCCGCGCGAGTTCACTTCATCCTTGTTCACGCATCTCCTTCGTCCTATGAATGCAGCAGCCGTGGCAACTGAACCGTGATGGTCGCTCCACGGCCCTCGCCATCGCTGGTGGCGCTGGCGTCGCCGCCGTGTTGCCGTGCAATGGTCCGCACTAGAAATAATCCCAGTCCGGTTCCCTTCGTTCGCAATACAGTCAGGCTTGGCACCCGATAGAATCTCTTGAAAATTCGCTTCAGGTGAACATCGGAAATGCCAATCCCGTTGTCAGTCACTCGAAGAACAACCCACGCATCGTGTTCAACTGTCAGCTGAACGCGAATTTTCGGATCTTTCGGAGAATACTTCACAGCGTTATCGAGCACATTCATAATCGCCGCGCGCAGATCCTCCGGATTTCCGACAACCACGGTGGACATGCCGCGCGTTTCGTTCAGAAACTCGATGGCCTCGGGAGGCAAATGGTTCCGAAGCGCGACCACCTGGCAGGAATCTTCCACCATCTCTTTGATGTCTACGCGAATGCTGATGTCGTCGGGTCCACGCTGACCGACTTCGCCGGCTTTCAGCACCTGCTCCACGGTAGCCAGCAGGCGTTCACTGTCATTCAGCATGATGCGGTAAAACTCCTGGCGCTTGTCGTCGCTTAGATCGCGTCGCTGCAGCGTTTCAAGATACAGTCGGATGGAGGCTATTGGAGTTTTCAGCTCATGCGTGACAGCGTTCAGGAAACTGTCATGGCGCTCGTTGCGCCGGATTTCGCGCACCAGAAAAATGGTATTCAACACGACGCCGGCGATTAAAATTCCAAAGAAAAAAACGCCCAGAACCAGCGGTACAATTTCATGCCAGTTCAGGATGACCCAGCGAACATTCAAGGCAATCGCCAGCGCCACCAGGCATGCACCCAGGGTGATGAAGAAAGCAATAGCTCCGCGGCGACGGGTGATCTTTTGCATACGTATCGAAATGCGTTTGGGCAAACGAAAAGCCTGACGGCAGTATAGAGCGGATTTCCTTTTAGAAATCGCTCCAGCCGTCAGGCCTAAGGGCAGGAGAGGGACGTCGATATTTAGGAGCCGCGAACCCCTGCGGGACGCGGATCGTTCGGATCGAATTGCGCCACCTTGATCTGTCGCGCAAGGCCAAGCTTTTTCAGAATCCAGATGCCATAGAAGTTCGGATCAAACTCATACCATGTCAATCCGTGACGAGCTGAAACCGGATGAGCATGATGATTGTTGTGCCATCCTTCGCCGCCGGTCAGCAACGCAACCCACCAACTGTTGCGCGAGTCATCGCGAGTTTCGAAGCGGCGCGAACCCCACAGGTGAGTCGCAGAATTCACCAGCCAGGTTGCATGCAGCCCGATGGTAACGCGAAGGAATACGCCCCACAGAACCCATGGCCATCCGCCAATCGCCAGCAGGATAAGGCCTTCGATGGTCAACGGAACCCAGTGATATTTGCTCAATACGACGTAAAAGCGATCCTTCGCAAGGTCCGGCGCATAGCGAGCAAGCATCGCAGTCTCGGTGTGCAACGCCTTGCCTTTCAAAATCCATCCGGCATGGGCCCACCAGCCGCCTTCGGTCGGCGTGTGTGGATCTCCGACATGATCACTGTATTGATGATGAACACGGTGGGTGGCCACCCAGAACATCGGTCCACCTTCGAGCGCTGTCGTGGCGAAGATCGCCATGACATATTCCACCCACTTCGGTGTTTTGTAGCCGCGATGCGTCAGCAGCCGGTGATAGCACATGCCGATGCCGATGTTGATCGCTAACATATACGTCACGACCAAAACGGCCAGCGCGCTCCAGCTAAAGTAAAAGAATGCGGCAATCGCTCCGGCATGAAAAATGGCCAGAAAAACTGCGGTCGTCCAGGTCACGCCCTTGTCCTGCGTGGCGCGGCCCAGCACTGGAAGGGTTGGCTTGGTACGTGCCGGTGAGGGAACTTTGTACACGGGAACAGCGACCGGAGTTCCTACGAACGACGCTTCAACGGTTTCGATCGTCGCGGAGTGAAGGGGGGAAGTCTCAATGGCGTTCATCTCGACCGCTTCGTTGGATATGGGAGCCACGCATTACCTCAAAGAAAAAATGAAATTGTTGCTATATCAAGGCTAGCAGCGGGGAAGAAGGCTATATGTAAGACTTTTGTAATTGCCCGTGACACACTTTCTCCAGGTTGCCGGAACGTCGCGCGGAACCGCATTTGGCACTTGTCTGTTGCGATGAAAATGTGCTGCATTGTCGCCGAATTCAAGACAGCTACAACATGATTTGATACGTTGGAATGGCCGTGATATTTTCACCGTGGATCCGCCTCGCCTCGTTCTCAACATTGTTGGCATTTTTCTCCGCTTCGGGGCTGATGCTAGCGCAGGACTCCCCACCTGTGGCGCGAACCATTCCGCTGCCGAGCAGCAAAATGTTGATCGAGCCTGTTCCCGGCTCTCCGCAAAAAACAAACAGCCTCCCAATGGCAATCGCGATTTCTCCGGACGGCCGCTATGTTGCGGTGGTGAATGCTGGCTACGGAACAGCGGAGTCGAAGGGCGAGCAATCCATCGCGATCCTGGATGCAAAATCACATAAGCTGCTCGATTTTCCTAATCGTCATACACCCGAAAGGGCGCAGCAAACGCTGTATTCCGGCATCGTGTTCGGCAGCGACGGCCAGCACCTGTATGTCAGCATCGCCTCACTGACAAATCCGCTGCCAGATGGAAAAAATGCGGTGGGGAACGGCATTCTCATCTATCGATTTGTCAATGGCCGGGTGACGGAAGAGAAAATTCTGCCCATCCCGTTGCAGCAGCTTGCAGACGGGAAACACCAGAACAGAATGGGCACGCATGCGTTGCCTGCTGGCGAGGCGAACCCGTATCCATCGGGTTTGACGATTGTTCACGGACGAGATGGCGATCGACTCTTGATTGCGGACAACCTCTCCGACGACGCGCTGCTGATGGATGCGGCAAGCGGGAAAATTCTGTACCGCTTCGATCTTTCTACCAGCCGCACTATCCCTGCTTCGTATCCCATTGCAACCGCCGCGACGCGAGATGGCAAACGCGGGTTCGTCGCACTCTGGAATGCCTCCGAAGTCGCCGAATTGGATCTGGTGCACGGCAAAGTGGTACAGATGCTGCCGCTGTTGCCGCCTCGTGACCCAATCGATCCCAGTTCGCATCCTGCAGCCTTGGTGCTGAATGAGAAAAAGAGAATCCTCTATGTCGCGTTGGCGAATCGGGATTCCGTAGCCGCGGTGGCAATTGGCCGGCACGCTGGCAAACATGGCAGCATGCATACGCTCGGATTTTTCGACACGCGATTGCCAGGGCAAACCTACTTTGGCGCGTTTCCAGATGCGTTGGCGCTTTCGCCTGACGGGAACCGACTGTACGCGGCAGATGCCAGCTTGGATGCCGTTGCCGTCTTCAATCCTCACGCGTTAAAGCGGCATTCGAAAGATCCCATCCATCCGCACGGATTTATTCCCACCGAATGGTATCCAACAGCGTTGGCTACGACGTCGGATGAACTCTACGTGACGACCGGAAAAGGTCAGGGAACAGGCCCCAACAATTTCGCACCTAAATATGTGCCTCCAGGCCTCGCTCACAGCAAGTTGCCTTCGCCTCCGCACACGTACATTGCATCGCTGCTGTATGGTTCTCTGGCGGCCATGGATCGTGCCGGTGTCGATCAACAGCTTGATGAATTTACCAATCAGGTGATGGAAAGCAACCGCATGTACGCGGCGCGGCAGAAGATTCTTTTTCGCGCCGGCGGCAATCCGATTCGCCACGTGATTTACATCATCAAAGAAAACCGCTCTTACGATCAGATCTTCGGCGATTTGAATGCGGGCGATCGCGATCCCAGCCTCACCATGTACGGCTGGTCGATCACTCCAAACGAACACAAGCTGGCCGAGCAGTTCGGCATCCTTGATAATTTCTATGACTCTGGAGAAGTTTCTGGAGATGGACACGTCTGGTCGACGGCAGCAATCACCAGCGACTACACCGAGAAAACATGGCAGCAAAGTTATCGCGGCGGCCAGCGCACCTACGATTACGAGGGCGTCGTTGCCAATGGATTTCCGCTGCAGGAAAAAATTTCCGATGTCGACGAGCCGGCCAGCGGATATCTATGGACCAATCTCGCGAAGCACGGCAAAACCTATTACCACTTTGGCGAATTTGTCGCCACCGAGTTTTGCAGCGCAACGGTAGCGCCGAAAAAACCTGTGAATCCCCTGCAGGGAACGCCAGAACCCACTCCACAGGAGTGCGCGCGCAATTCGATTCACAAAGGCGAACCAATCCCGGTGAACTATGGCGGAGGCATCAGCCAGTATCCGTGGAGAATTCCGCTGATTGCGCGAGACATTGCCACCAAGCCGGAACTGGTCGGTCACTTCGATCCGCAATTTCAGGACTTTCAGCTTAGCGTGCCGGATCAGTTCCGCGTCTCAGAATTTCTGACGCATTTCGACCGGTGGGTAGCTGATCGCGAACACGGGAACGATACCATGCCGTCCTTCGTAATGCTGCGTCTGCCCGACGATCACACTGCGGGCACCACTCCCGGCATGCCGCGACCAGAAGCGTCGGTTGCCGATAACGATCTTGCAGTCGGAAGAGCTGTGGATGCTGTTTCGCACAGCCCCTACTGGAATGACACAGCATTTTTCATTCTTGAGGATGACGCGCAGGATGGGGCCGACCACGTAGACGCCCATCGCAGCATCATGCTGGTGGTCAGCAAATATGCACCGCGCCCCGCAGCCAACGGAGCCCCATTTGTCGATCATCACTTCTATACGACGGTCAGCGCGGTTCGAACATTGGAAACTTTGCTGGGTCTGCCGCCGATGAATAACAACGACGCTTTTGCGCCGCTCATGACGCCGGAATTTTCCGGCGATGGCACCCAGCCTCCGTTCAACGCGGACTACGTGAATCGCGACAACGGCAGGATTTATGAAGCGAATACGGCGGCAAGTTACGGAGCGAAACAATCCGCGAAGATGAACTTCAGGCAAGCTGACATGGCAGATACGGCGAAGCTGAACATCATTCTCTGGCGCGACGAAATGGGAAGTCGACCGATTCCGCAGCAGCTACTCACGCCGCACCCTCATCATCCTGACGCAGATGGTGACTGACGCAGCCTTTTCAGCTATTCGGCAAAATCGACATGGACGGCTTGGGGTATGACGCCGCGTTCGTGGCCCATCTGCAGTAGCCGGCGAATGGCGTTCTTTCCATCTTCTCCATAGTCCAGCGTGCGCTCATTGACGTACATGCCCACAAAGCGATTGGCGGAAGGTGTATCCAGGTCACGGGCATATTGCATGGCGTGCGCCAAAGCTTCTTCGCGATGATGCAGCGCGTAATTGACGCTGTCGCGCAGCGCTTGATTCATCATGCGGTGCACCGGTGCTCCCAGATCGCGACGAATGGCATTGCCACCCAGCGGTAATGGCAGCCCGGTTTGTTCACGCCACCATCTTCCCATATCCAGCACGCAAGTCAGCCCATCGCGAGCGTACGTTAACTGACCTTCGTGAATGATCAAGCCCGCTTCAAATGTACCGTCCAATACTTGCGGAATGATCTGATCGAAGGGAACGACTTCCGTTTTTACCCCGGGCAGTGCCATCTGCAACACCAGGTTGGCTGTCGTCAGTTTGCCTGGAATAGCGATGCGGACCTTTTTCACTTGATCCAGGGAGTAGCTAGGTTTGGCAACAATCATCGGACCGTAGCCCTCGCCGACGCTACCGCCGCAGGGCATCAGGGCATACTTCTCCTGCACGTAGGGATACGCGTGGAAGGAAATGGCGGTCACGTCGTAAAATGCCTCCTGCATCGCTTTCTGATTCAATGTTTCGATGTCGGTCAGCGTGTGCGTGAACTCATAGCCGGGAACTGTAACTTTGCCGGTTGCCAATCCATAAAACATGAACGCGTCGTCTGAGTCAGGACTGTGTGCGATGCTGATCTGCTGAACTGCCGCTGTCGTCTCCATTGCTGTCAATCGTCTCCATATTCAGAGTAAAGCAATGGGAGCGGGGAATGCACATCGGCGGATCGCGAGTGTGTTGGACGGGTTTAGAATTCGGATATTTTATTTCTCGACTACGGTTGCTCCCCATTCCGCGGGGCAGCGGTCATGCGCATGGCGTGAGAAAAGCCAGTGATGTCCGTCCAGGTCGATGACGCCATATTGCAGTTCGCCGTAAATCGTCTCGTGGAGATCCTCCACAATTGTGGCGCCTTCCAATTTCGCTCGTTGGAAGTGAGCCTCAACATCATCGACGAATATAGTGAGGCTTTGTGTTCCGTAACCCAGATCCGCAGGTACTGAGCGACCTGCCGGCGCGCGTTTCAACATGATCCAGGCGTCACCAAGATGCATTTGCGCACCGCTGATTGGACCGGCATCATCGCCGTAGTGGTAATGCTCGCGGAATCCGAAGACTCGTGTCAGCCACGCCGTTGCTTCCGCGACATCACGGTACAGGATGTGCGGCAGCACAGTGTTCGTCGGCACCGAACGATTCTTCAGCATCAGTCAAAATTAGCTCGGTACACTGCCAGCCGCAAGTCAGCCGCTGTGTGCGCCGATCTACGCAACCTGATCGGAAGATTGCAGCGACCGCTGATACCGCCAGTTGCTTCTCTGCGTGCGAATCAGAACGAACACGGACACGCCCAGCAGCAGCCCTTCCAACATGTAGTTGTATCCATGCGGCAGATGCTTCGTGAACCGTCCGCCGCGCTTTGCCTCCGGCTCCGCAACAACGTCGGCAGCTTCGACAAGCACTTCCGTCATTGGAGGCGCAGGCGTTTCCATGGCTGCCTGCATCGGTTCCTGAATCTGGGCCGCAATCGGCGCTGCCATCGGTTCGTTTGCAACACTGTTCGCGGAAGCCATCATCTCTAGCGCAATTGGGTCGATGAGGCTCGTACTGATTTCGGCAACTTCCGGTTCAAGATCGAACTGCGCGATTTCCGCGTAGTCGGTTTCGGTGGAGAAGTCGCTTTCGTAGGTCGGTGCCTGCGCGCCGGCGAGAGAAAATTCACCACTGGTAAGGGGGGAAGACCGCAAAATCCTGCGCGCGGTCCAAAGCAAAACGACGCATAGCACGAAAATTGCTGCCATGGCAGTACCGTAGAGAATCTGCATCGCAACCACCTGGTAACCTGGGAATTGAGTACTGAAGTGCAGCCATCATAGCAAACATGTTGCGTACTTGAATGTCAATGCTGTACGAGGGGAACCAACAAGGCAACAACGTTTGTAAGGGTGAATCCGTCGGATAGATGTGGCTAATGTCGTGTTCAAGCGCCGTTTTGGATGGGGGATGGAATCGCGCGGGACCCACGTCTTCTTAAATTCTTCGCCCGGTATCGCTTCTACCGCGAGCCTTTTAAATCCGCCGTTTAGCCCAGAGACCTTAGCCGTTGGCAGGCTTCGGTTAAGTCTTTCGGCTTCTTTGCATAGCAGAACCGCATGAGATCCTCGCCCCGGCCCTCAGTAAAGAAAGCGGTTCCGGCAATGGCGGCGACGCCGGTACGCGCCAGCAGGTTTCGAGCCCGCTCCTTCGCGGTCGCGCCAGGAAGTTGCGACACATCCGCAAGGATGTAGTACGCGCCGTCAGGAATGGAAGGCGTCATGCCCGCGGCAACCAGAGCGTCCACGAGTTCGTCGCGCTTCTGCTCATATTCCTTGGCCAGGTCAATGTAGTAGTCGCGGGGTAGTTCCAACAGACCCGCGAGAGCTCCATACTGTAGCGGGGAAGGAGCGCACACGTAGGCGATATCGTGGAAATATCCGATGGCCGGAATCCATTTCGGATCTGCCGTCAGATAACCAAGCCGCCAGCCCGTAATGCTGAATGTTTTGGAGAATCCGGAAATCGTGATCGTACGCTCTGCCATGCCTGGCAACGAAGCGAAGCTGATGTGTTGCGCGTCTCCGCACAAAAAGTATTCGTAAATTTCGTCTGTAATCACGAACAGATTATGTCGCTCGGCCACCCGCGCAATGGCCTCCAGTTCTTGTCGGTGAAATACTTTGCCCGAGGGATTGCAAGGCGTGTTGATCACAATCGCCCGTGTTTTCGGGGTGATCGCGTGCTCAAGACGATCCATGTCGAGCGACCAATCGGGAGCATCCAGCAGCACCGTCACTGGATTGAGTCGCTGCGACAGCAGCGTATTGCGGTGGTAGCCGTAGAAAGGTTCGAAGAGCAGAACTTCATCGCCGGGGTTAAAAAGCGCCATGCACGCGGCCAGAAATGCTCCGGTGGCGCCTGAAGTCACCAGGACGCCCGAATCCGGTTCGCTGCTGATTCCGTTGTAATCGAATAATTTTTTAGAAATCTCGGCGCGAAGCGAAGCAATGCCATCCAGGCGCGTGTAGATATTGTGTCCATTTTGAATCGCCGCAATGGCGGCCTGCACAACCGGCGGCGGCGGATCGATGTCGCACACGCCCTGAGCGAGATTGATGCCCTGGATTCGATCGCATTCCACCGACATGGCGCGGATCTCGGATTGCAGGATGTCCGCAGAAATGTCGCTCAGTGCGAGTTTCGCAGCAGCAGCGTGGCGCGTTACCATGGGTGTCGACATGAACTCTTGCAGTCTATCGATTTTGCCTATGACTCGCCAACTGACTTTCTCTAGTCCATTGCCGCTTCTCGGAAAGACTCAACATTTCCCACTGTTTGAGGGCAAATTCATCTTATTTTCACCTGCGTGCCTTAGAAGGATAGACGTGCCTCCGAAAAGCACAGGGGCGGCATGAAGCAATGACCGCTTGAAACTTTCGATCTCGATATTTAAGAGGGACTCTCAATGATTCGTCGACTTCTTGCTTTGGCGCTGATCCTTGGTGCCACGACATTCTGTACTGTTATGGCGGCAGCAACCGTTAACATCCTCGAAACCGGCTCAAGCCTGCTCTATCCGCTTTTCAATCTCTGGGTTCCGGCTTTCAACAAGATCGATCCCAACGTCAGAATCACGACCCAGTCGACGGGCAGTGGTACAGGCATTTCGCAGGCGGATGAAGGTCTCGCGCAAATCGGCGCATCCGATGCCTATCTGAGCGACGCGCTGCAGCGACAGCACCCGGACATGCTGAATATCCCGCTGGCTATCTCAATGCAGATGGTGAACTACAATGTACCCGGGCTGAACGCTCGGCACCTGAAGCTGAGTGGTCCGGTGTTGGCTGCGATCTACATGGGCAAGATTCAGAAATGGAATGACAGCCAGATTGCTGCGATGAATCCCGGCGTAAAGCTGCCCGATCATCAAATCATTCCAGTTCACCGCAGCGACGGTAGCGGAGATACATTCATCTTTACTCAATACCTCTCATTCAGCACCCCCGACTGGAAGAACAACCTCAGCTACGGGACGACAGTGAGTTGGCCACCGGTTTCAGGTGGATTAGGAGCAGTCGGCAATCCGGGCATGCTGACCGCGCTCACGGGCAATCCGTACTCCATCGCTTACATCGGTACCAGTTATGAGGATGCCATTGAAAAGAATGGGATGGGCGTTGCTGCCCTAAAGAACTCCGACGGCAGGTTCGTCCTGCCAACCGAGGAGACAGCGGCGGCCGCGGCTGCAGTGATGATGCCGAAAACTCCCGCGAACGAGCGCGTCAGCCTAATTTTCGCGCCCGGAGCACAGTCCTATCCGATCATCAATTACGAGTACGCGATTGTGAACCGCAAGCAGCCGCAATCGGACACTGCAGCGGCGTTGCGTAAGTTCTTCACTTGGGCGATCAGCAAGAGTGGAGGCAGCGCACCCCACTTTATGAAGGCAGTGCACTTCGTTGCGCTTCCAGCACCAATCGTCAAGCTAAGTGCGGCCCAGATCGCACAAATCCAGTAATGTCACAATCGTTTGTTATGGAACCGGCGCCGGGCGTGGAAAAGATGGTTTCGCACTCGGCGTCGAGCTCTATTAGGACACTTCCTGCCGGCTTTGCTGAGTTAGGACGGAAATCTTGATATCTCGCATATTTAGTCTTCGTACGATCACTGCCATACTCGGCAGTCTGGTGCCGCTAGTCCTGTTCGCGATCGTAGCCTTTCTGGTGATCTACTCCTGGCCGGCAGTGCGTTTGAATGGTTTCGGATTTCTCATCCACAATGGTTGGAGCCTCGGCAGTCAATACGGCGAACCGATCACAGTTCATGGCCAAATGATCTTGCCGGGAGCCCACTACGGCATCTTATTTCTGATCGTTGGTACGCTTCTGAGTACCGCGATCGCGGTATTGATCGCTCTCCCGCTGGGAGTAGGCGCGGCGATGTTTTTGGCCGAGGCCGTTTCGCCTATTGCACGGCCTTGGATATCGTTCTTTGTCGAGCTTCTGGCTGCCATTCCGAGCGTGGTCTTCGGTCTTTGGGGCTACGTGGTGGTGATCCCGTTCCTTGGCCAGCATCTCTTTCCCTTTATGGTTCGATGGCTTGGATTCATTCCATTCTTCGGCGGTGCATCGGGCAGCGGATACGGCCTTCTTACCTCCAGCTTCGTGCTTACTCTTATGATTGTGCCTTTAATCACCTCAACGGTGCGCGATGCACTCGTGACCCAGCCCACCGGATTTCGCGAAGGCGCGCTGGCACTGGGCGCGACACGTTTTGAGGCTCTTTCAGGAGTGTTGCTGCCGAATGTCCGCCGGGTAATCGTTGGATCTACGATTCTTGCCACTGGCCGCGCCCTCGGCGAAACCATGGCCGTCCTCATGGTCAGCGGCAACGCCCTGAACTACCTGCCCAGCAATATCTATACACCGATTTCCACCATGGCTGCTTTTATCGTCTCGCAACTCGACAGCGCAATGCAGGATCCGACCGGCATGGCAGTGCGATCGCTCGCCGAGGTCGCGCTGGTGCTCTGCGTGATCTCCGTGATTGTGAACAGTTTTGCCAACATCCTGATTTACTATCAAGGCCGCAGAAAAATGGTGTTTGTGTAATGGCTACAACCGCCAGGGAATACGGTGCGTTAATCGCCCGGCCGCCGCTCGGTCGCGTCATCCATCGGCGTCTCGTCAACTATATTGGCTGGGCTTTATGCACACTGGCCTTTCTGCTGCTCGGCAGCGGCATGGTGTGGATTCTAGTTGTCGTCTTTCTGCGCGGCTTTCATGCGCTCACATTCACAGTCATGACCCATGTCACACAAGGTGTAGGGGGCGGACTTCTCAACGCAATTGAAGGCACAGCTTTGCTGGCCTTCGGAGGCATTCTGCTGGCCGTTCCGCCGGGAATGGCCGCCGGGATTTATCTCTCGGAGTACGACAAAGGGCCGCTGGCTCCGGTCATTCGTTTCTTTTCAGACGTTCTGGTCGGAGTGCCTTCGATTGTGGTCGGCTACTTCGGCTATGTCACCATGGTCGCGTGGCTCGGGTGGGGCTTTTCGGTTGCGGCCGGCAGTATTGCCTTGGCCATCATTTCGCTCCCCTATATCACCCGTACCACTGAGATGGCTCTTCGCCAGGTGCCTCGTACCTTGCGCGAAGCGGGTCTTGGGTTGGGCATTACAGAGGGCAAGGTGATCATGCACATCATCGTCCCAATGGGCCTCCCCGGAATTCTTACCGGCATTTTACTTGCGTTTGCCATCTCGATGGGAGAGACGGCGCCGCTGATCTATACGGCCGGCTGGTCCAATTATCTCTGGAACGGCCAGATCACCCATTCACCGATTGGTTATCTGACGTACGCGATTTGGGCATTCATCACCGAGCCGTTTGCCAGCGCAAATGCCCTCGCCTACGCGGCTGCGTTGCTGGTTACGTTGTTCGTACTGCTGATAAGCGTTGTTTCTCGCATGGTGCTACAGCGGCGTTTGGGAGCTTAATGCCAACCATGTCTGACGCTGTACTGCAAAATGCGGCTGAAGCGGGCAATTGTTACGCATGAGCGTGTCCTTGGCCACAGCCGTTGTTGTTTCTTGTGCGGCATTATTGCTGCTCACTGTCCCTATCATTGTTCCCTGCCACACGTGGCATCGCAGGTGGGGAGGGTACATTTCGTGCTACTCTCAGGATTGTGGTCGTCAGCACGCTCTCCCGGCTGATTTTGACGCTCGGAAAAATATTATCGTAGGAGTCGACGGTAACCAGTGATGACAACCTCAATGAAGCCATTCGATCTTAGCCAGCTCTCCAAGGCACATGACATCCGTTTTGCGGAAGATGAGCCGGCAGATGAGCAATTACCCTGGCCGCAGTTCACTGTATCCAAACTCGACTTCTACTACGGCTCCCACAAGGCCCTGAAGGGCATTAACCTGATCGTTCCCAATAAGCGAGTCATGGCGTTTATCGGACCTTCAGGATGTGGCAAAACCACCCTTCTAAGAACCTTCAATCGGATGAATGAGACGATTCCCGGAACGCGCGTGGTGGGCAGTATTCGTTTGGGGGATGAGGATCTCTTTAGTTTTCCGGTGACCAGGTTGCGTCGGGCCGTGGGCATGGTCTTTCAGAAGCCTGCACCATTTCCGAAGTCCATTTTTGACAACGTGGCGTATGGCTTGCGTCTCGATCCCACCGTTCGTCGCAACGAGATCGCGGACAGGGTGGAGAAGAGTCTTCGCCGCGCCGCCCTTTGGAATGAAGTGAAGGACAAGCTGCACCAGTCGGCCAACGGAATCTCCGGTGGTCAGCAGCAGCGGCTGTGCATCGCACGTGCGCTTGCGGTGGAACCGGAAGTGCTATTGCTCGATGAGCCCTGCTCCGCGCTCGATCCCATCTCGACGGCAAAGATCGAAGATCTCCTGTTTGAAATCAAAAACCTGTGCACCATCGTGATCGTCACGCACAACATGCTGCAGGCGGCGCGCGTTGCCGACTACGTCGGATTCTTCCTCAACGGCGAGTTGATTGAGTTGAATCGCGCCAAGCAGATGTTCCAGAATCCGGAAAATCAGCAGACGCAAGACTACGTGACCGGTCGCTTTGGTTGATAGCCGCCATCGACTGATACGCTAGAAACAATGTCGGCGCGGTCGATTCAAGAAATCCACTCCATGCATTTTGGCGCTCAGGGCACCGCGTATCAGGCGCCGGGTCGCGTCAACCTTATCGGTGAGCACACGGACACGAGCGAAGGCTTTGTGATGCCTGCTGCGCTTGATCTGCGAACACTTTCCGTTCTCAGCCCGCGACGCGATTCGACTGCAAATATTTACTCCGTAAATTTTGACGAGCAGGCCAGCCTCGATCTGCAGCATTTGCCCTCGCACCGGCGCGTCCATTGGAGCGATTATCCGACCAGCGTTCTTTGGACACTGGAGCAGCGAGGAATTCGTCCCGAGGGCTTCGACCTGACGCTGTCGGGGAATGTCCCGCTCGGCTCTGGGTTGAGTTCCTCGGCCTCGGTTGAAGTCGCTGTCGCTATCGCTGTTCTTGCGCATGCCGGGATGACGCTCACCAAGCCTGAGATCGCGAAAATCTGCCAGTTTTCTGAAAACAATTTTGTCGGCGCGCAGAGCGGCATTATGGACCCGTTCACTTCCTGCTGCGGCGTCGACAATCACGCGCTGCTGATCGATTGCCGCTCGCTCGACTATGAAGCGCTGCCGCTTCCCAGCGAAGTGCTGTTGGTCATCTGCAATTCCATGGTGAAGCATTCGCTCGCCGGCGGAGGGGAATACAACGCGCGACGTGCCGAGGTTCAGGCGGGTGTGAAGATTATTCAGAAGCACTATCCTGACATCCATACCCTGCGTGACGTCACCGAAGAGCAATTGCGGCGCTGCGAAAGCGACATGCCAGAGGAAATCTTCCGTCGCTGCCTTCATGTTGTTACCGAGGACGAACGAGTCCTTGAGGCTGCGGCTGCGTTGCGCAGCGGAGATTTTCACAAGTTTGGCGGCATCATGCACGACGCACACATCAGCATGCGAGATAACTACGCAGCCAGCTGTATGGAGACGGATTTGCTGGTGGAACTGGCGGCGCGGCAGCCGGGCTGCTTCGGCGCGCGCATCACCGGAGGCGGATTCGGCGGCTGCACCATCAACCTGGTAGCCGCGGATCATGCCGACGATTTCGTGCACAGCCTGCGGGCCGGATATGAAGAAGCCACCGGCATTCGAGCGGAAATCTACCTGAGCCGCGCCTCCGACGGTGCCGGCCCGCTGCTACCTTAGTCGATCATGCAAAACGGCCCTCTCTTTCGAGAAGGCCGCCTTTCACAAACGAGAATTGCAAAACGGGCTATTTCTGCGCCTGCCAGAATGCCGACCCACGATTGGAATAATCCACCCGTACGGTGTTGATGGAATATTTTCCAACGGGCACACTCAGGTGATCGCCGGAAACGGTCAGCGGTGTGCCTTCCGGTTTCTCCATCAGGTTGGTGACAGTTGCCGCGGAGGCTCCTTCAGGAACGGTGATGTTCGCGGTGGTCTGTTTGCCCGCCCACTCATAAAAACGAAGAATCAGGCTGTTGCCGTCTTCGCTTTTCTTCATCGCCGTCAGCACCAGATTTTCAGGTTTGACGGTGACAAAAGAATGCGTCGCCGGTAGCTCGCCGGTATGCGCGGCTACTTGCATGGCATGCAGCGGAATGTTGAAAGCAAACCCGTGCAACACCGTGTTCGCCTCACGCCATCCGCTTGCATGTGGATAGAGAGAATACTGAAAATGTTGCGGACCGCGATCGGCATTGGGATCGGGCCAGACTGGCGAACGTAGCAACGACAGTCGCAGATCATTGCCTTTCACATCGTATCCATACTTCGAATCGTTGATCAGGCTGAAGCCATGTTGTCCGTCGCCGAGATCAGCCCATCGTTGCGCTGGAACCTCAAATTTAGCATCTTCGACAGAATTGTTTCGCGTTGTCGGCCGTTCGATGGTCCCGTAAGGAATTTCAAAGGTTGCCT
>Ga0335075_10003647_pt1 | contig 24340 bp, 23 predicted proteins | sample Lox_Sample_24_FD_206723 | JGI IMG/M metagenome (GOLD analysis project Ga0335075, IMG submission 206723) | Soil microbial communities from Loxahatchee National Wildlife Refuge, Florida, United States - Lox_Sample_2.4 | ecosystem: Environmental > Terrestrial > Soil > Wetlands | place: USA...
TCGCCGTGCTCGCCTGTCTGGTCTTTCTTCGTTGGCAGGGTTGGAGCCGCGCGGCCATCGACCCGGTGGTGGTCGGATATCTCTCGCATCTCGCGGCCGACCTGCTGACGACCAGGGGCTTGCGCCTGTCCTGGCCGTCGCCGCAACGGCAGGCCATCGGCCTCTGCCGTACCGGCTCATTGACTGAATCGGTGATCGTCGTGGGCGTAGCGATCAGTACCGGCGCCCATGTTCTGCAGTTTCATCGGGCGATCGGACTGTAGAAGTAAAAGACAAAGGCTTATGCTTGGCGGTCCCTGGGCGACGGCAGAATTGCTCTCGTCACAGCAGGGGATGACTGACGCCGACTCCCGGCCCTTGTCCTTGCGCGCCAGGAGCGTTGCCTCCGCAGTTGGCGCCAGCGACGCCTGCGACCGCGACGGAAAAGGCTAGCCGGATTTTGATGCGCGAGTGCGGTGGTTGAGACATGCGTTCAGTGCCGGCCGGTGATGCGATCGATCCAGGCCCTGCGTGGATCGTCCGAATTCCATGCCTGGGGCGATTCCAACCTCTACCTTCGTCGCGATAGCGACGATCGCATCGTCCTCACCGTCGAGCATCGCGCCGCTGCCGCCACCCCCAATGTGACGCTCGAACTCGCCCCGCGTGATGACGCTCTTGCCCTTCAGCCCATCCAGGCCGATCCGCAACCCAAAAGCCGTGCCGAGCCGATCTCCGTGGATCAGCGCATCACCGCGGCTCTCGCCGACGGCAGCAAACCACGGCCATTCTCCGAACTGCGCGCATCATGCCGCGTCCGCACCACCACTCTCTATGAGCGCCTCGCCGCCATGACCGCGGCTGGTCGCATCGTCAAATCCGCCGACGGATACCGCCTCGCCGCCCCCTGATCGCTGCGACAGACAGATCGGCCAGGCACCTCGACGTGGACAGTCCCAACTGCACCATCCCGCCAAACCGCCGCTGCCTGCGCTACGCGCCAGCCACTTCCCACTTCCGCTTCCCATCCCCTCTACAGAGCCCGGGAACCGGAAGTGGGAAGCCCATCGAATGTCGCGATCAGACAACCATCAAACAACCTGATCGTGCTCAGTACGCCATATTCGGCGCAGTATGGTTGCTTGGATAAGGAACGAGTGCCTCGAATCTTCTCCCGCTGATCGCAATCACAGCGCGTGCCAAGAGGCCGTGGCTGACACACACGGAACTGCTCATTCTGCTCTTCCTTATGGATCGGGAGGCGCCCTCCTTGTTCGGTGGCCCTCACTTTCACTGGGAGCCTGGCCCGTTTGGCCCTAAGGCACCTTCGTTGCTCGTAGTCATGGATGAACTAGGCGACCAAGGCTTCATCAGGATTATGAGGCTCGGGCGACAAGCTCGCGGCATTTACCGCCTAACTGAACGTGGCTAGATTATCGCGGCCAAAGCAATGAAGAGGCTGACGGTATCCGCGAGGGATTGGCTGCGAGGTACCTGTCAGTGGGTGACATCAACCGATACGTTGCAATTGGTGGAGGATGAGATTCCGACAAGATATCCGGAGATGATCGTTCGTGCGGCAAAACCCATCCCTGAGTGACGAGCTCAGGCTGCAATAGGAGTGATGGTGCGCCAGTTCCAAGGAAGCAGCTGGTCGAGCCGTGAGGCCAGCATAGCCGTAAATCATGGGCGCGATTCCGCACCAGAATTATGCACCGGAAAAGCGGTTTGTTTTCAGCGCCCTAGTTTTGGTGCAGAATTCTTGACCAACGGCACAACAGCGATCCGGCTCCCTCCGCCGTCGTGATCAGACTGCGCACATGGCAAAAACTAAACGCCGCGCCGCCAGAGAATTTGCGTTTGAACCGCATACTCGGCCAAAATCCCCATCAAGCGGCTACAGCGCCCAGCGCCTTCATCCAAGCGATCATGAGGAGGGATAGCGTGACCCGAGTGTTGCTAGTCGGCCTGCTTCCGGAAACGGTGGACTATTCCGACCCCGCTCTCCCACCAGGAATGAATGCAGAGAAGATTCAGGCCGGAATCGACTTGGGTTTGAAGCAGATAACGGATCGAGGATTGCAGGCCGACGCATGTCTGATCCGACCCGATGCCACGGCGGGTCCGACTGTAGAGCAGCGTCTGGCAACCACCACGTACGAATGCGTTGTTATAGGTGCTGGGATTCGACTCCCGCCCAGGAACTTGCCGTTGTTTGAGACTGTGGTCAACGCCGTGAAAAAGGTGGCCCCTAACGCTTCCATCGCGTTCAATACGGTCCCTGAGGACAGCGCGGATGCCGCAGCTCGTTGGTTGCCAAGTTCTCGGCAGGGTTAGTGAACCAATACCAGGCAGCGGGATGGCCGCAGCGACGTTGCCGGTTGGTGCATTCCCGTTACGGTAATATCTTCCGGGACGTCCGGAAGTCTTAACCTTCGCAAGTACTGCTGACTTAACATCTCGTTGGTCTATCACAACAAGGTGCCAGTGCTTTTCAGCGTGTCGATCATTCCGACGTAGCTGCCGTCGATGTGCTCGAATGTTCCGATAATTATGATTTCCTCCTTTGTTGTTGGAAGCCGCCCCCGGCTTTCGTCGGGGCAGGCTCGCGGCGTACCGCATGGGCGCCGTCCGACCGGCCAATACTGAAGGCGATCGCGGCTGAACTGGTGCTGAGCGCCTGAAAAACGGCCGGTTTCATGCAAGGCGCGGAAACGTTGAAAGGCGACTTGCTGACTCATGAGTGTTCTCCTATCTCATTTGCCAGTACGCCTCTGCGTGCGATAGCCCTTAACGATCGAAGCCAAACAGTTTCTGCGCGTTGTGGTGGAGAATCTTGTCGGTGAGTTCGCTCGGCAGGCCGAGTCGCTCGATATATGCAAAGGTCTCCCGGTAGACCTCCCAATCTTGCAACACCGGATAGTCGCTGCCGGTCACGATATGATCCGCCCCGAACGCTTTGAGGGCGCAAAGGAACGCCGGCTTCGAGCCGTAGCACACACAGTCGTAGTAGAACCTGCGGGCGGTGACGCTCGGCGCCTCGGCGAGGTTGGGATGGCCGCTCGGACCCTGACCCTGTTTGTCGAGACGGTTCATCAGCATCGGGATCGGGCCGCCGAGATGGGGCACAATGAACTTGATGCGCGGGTAACGGTAGGGGATCTGCTTGGCGATCATATGGAGCACGAATGTTGCGTCCTCGAGCGAGGTGCCGACCGACGCGCGATAGTTGTAATCGGTGATGAAGGAAGAGCAGATGGCGCTGCCGGCAGGGTGCACGAACAGGACCGCGCCGCGGCGGTTCATCTCGGCGTAGAGCGGCTCGAACTCGGTCTCGGCGATCGAGCGGCCGAGGCATACGATGTTCATGTTGACGCCGACGCAGCCGAGTTCGTCAAAGCCGCGCTCCATCTCCTTCAGCGACGCGTCGATATGCGGTAACGGCAGCATCACATAGGAGCTGATCCGGTCGGGGTAGCGATGCGCGAACTCGGCATATGCGTCGTTCAGCATCCTGACCGCGGTGACGCACTCCGCCTCATCCGGCAGATAGGGTGGGTGATTCGGTGACAATACCTGCCGGCCGACGCCGGCATCTTCCATCAGCCGGAAACGGGCCTCGATGTCCTCCTGCGTATCCGAGAACGGGTGTCGCGCCAACCCGCGCTTTACTGCCAGATGGGTCGGCGAGGCAAAGCGGTCGCCCATGAACTCGCTGAAATTCTTCGGCGTGTAGTGCGCATGCACGTCGCAGATCATCACCAACTCCTCTTAGGTCACACGGGTTCGACGGGACCAGATCGATCATGCTCGTCAAGGATTTGCTCCGACACCTCCCGAACAGCCGCTACGGTAATGGTTGCTGGCGCCGGCCACGCCATGATGCGAGACCGAGAGCTGCAGATGCTGGGCAAGGACGAATCGTGTTCCGATCCTCCTGCATAAGCCGAGCATGGAAGCCGGGTGAGTTGACTACCATGGCGCGACCAAAGGGATGGCAGAGCGTATCCGAGGTCCTCGGAATCAGGCTATCACGAGCGCACCCACCGCGTCCAAGGCGAGGACGCCTATCCTCCGGATAGAAAAGGGATCATCATATGCCGTGTGACGTTGGTCCCACCCGCCGCCAGGAGGTGTCATTTCTACATTGCGCGCCACCCACGTTGCTGCTTGTGCTTATAACGTGAGTGAAATGGGTCGTGCCGTCAGGGTAGTCGTGGGGTTCTTGCTCAATCCGCCAGGCTTCGCCGGGTCGGCATTTCTGATGCAACGCCGCCAACCGAGCGAGCAACTGCAGACCTTCAGACGAGTTTACGTCCATCCATCGGGAGCCGACCAGCGTGTCGGCCATAGGTTTGCCGGCGGATTTGATGCCAACCCAGCCGTTCTGCAAAGGGGTTTAAGGGCAAATCCACCGCGCCCAGCCACGGCCCAGGCCCATCGGTGATCCGAATCGAACGTTCGGTTCCGTTGCTACCGGAGCCCCAAGACCGGAACCGTTAGCTGATGGCAACTGCGTCACCGCAAGGTGGGGTGGGGAGGAAGCCCTGAGGCGAATATCGGTACTGACGAACAGGAACCGGATATCAGGTTGGTGCGGTTGGGGGAATCCCACCGCAGCGAGATTCGCTTATTGGCGGACGGGCCCTAGGTATGCAGGTGCCGCAGATGTCAACAGGGGAGGTCTGGGTTTCGAAGGTTGTGACGGCGGACATTCAGTACCATGCACGCGGCAATGCCATTTCGCCGCCTGCCATCTGCCACGCACGGTTCAAGCAATGAGGGCGAGGATAACAGTTGCCAACTCCTCTTTCCTGATTGGCTTCTGAAGCACCGCTGCGCCGCGGAACCGTTCAGGAACGATTGAATCTCCGTAGCCGGTCGTGAACATGAACGGAATGCGACGCACGCTCAGCATATCAGCCACAGGGAAGACCTTCTCGTCGCGAAGGTTGACGTCGAGCACCGCAAGGTCGATGCGATCAGTGCCGGTGACCAGCTGGATCGCCTGTGTGATGGTTCCGGCAGGGCCCAGGATGGTGGCGCCCCAACTCTGCAGGCGCCGGACCAGGTACCATTTTTCTACGGCGCGCTCTACGTTGCCGGTTTCGTCGCGCTCTTCGCTAAGCAAATGCTCCAACAACTGAAACATACTAGAACAAAGGACCAGAGACAACAATCCAATTCCAGTCGACACCGCTAGTGTGACATTCTCGCTGACGATACTTCGCTCCAGAACAATGGTAAGATTCGACATTTTCGCTCAATCAAGCTAAGCAGTTTTTTCATCGTGCCGGCACCCGTGAGCGGGACGCCGCAGCTTGGCGTATCGAACGCAAAGCCTCATTAGCGGCATCTCTGACGGCGTCGTCGGCATCGTTGAGAACCTGGGTCGAGTCAGCAGCGAAATTTTCTGCTGCTCCGATAGGCGCGTTTTCGAATACTTGAACGCTCGCACGCCGAACCCGACGGTCGTCGTCGTGAAATACGAGACTCAACGCACGCAGCATCTCTGCCGATTTGTATCCAATCTTGTTGAGTGCAATGATCCCAGAAAGTTGGACTTCGGCGGAGGTATCTCCAAGCAGTGAGTTGCGGCGTGACCGGCTTGGCGATGCCGCATTGCAGTCGTGTCTGCCGGCAGGCGCACTCGACGGCAAACCTGGTGATCGGCTGACCGGGCCGATCGCCCGGGAACAGCCACTCCTTGGGGCGGGTGGTCTTCCAGTAGTCGCGGAGAATGTCCAACAGCTTGGGCGAGAGCATCACGTAGCGATCCTTCCGCCCTTTGCCCTCTTCGACGCGGATCACCATGCGCTGGCTGTCAATCGCGACGGGCTTGAGGCGCACTACCTCGGACACCGGCAGCCCAGCCGCGTAACAGACGGTCAGGATGACACGATGCTTCAGGCTCGCCACAGCGTCGAGGAATTGGCTGACCTCCTCCCGGCTGAGCACGTTCGGAAGCTTGTGCGGTTGCCGGCAGGTAGGGATGTCCGTATTGACCAGCCAGTCACGCTCGAGGGTGACGGTGTAGAGAAACCGCAGGGCAGCCACCGCGGCCGCGATCGAACTGGCAGCAAGGTGTTTGTCCTGTGCGAGATGCACCCGATTGGTTCGGATCTCTTCGTGCCCCAGGCGCTCGGGCGATCGGCCAAAATGACGGGCGAACTAGGAAACCTGCTGCAGATAGGCGGTCTGGGTCAGCGACGCGAGGTTGCGAACCTGCATGTCCTCGATCATGCGACGGCGAAGCGGGGTCATTGGCAACTCCTGTGCGAGATGAAAGGCGCCACCGCATCGTCTCGCAGCCAGGTTGTCAGACGAGGGGAGGTCGGCGCGCAGCCGCCTCCGACAGAACCCGCCCGGGGAGCATCATGTCGTCGAAATCAAAGAAATACCGCGAAGCGGTTTAGTCCAAAGTACGTTATCAAGAATAAGAGCCGGAGAGGTGAGCCAGGACCACTCGGACAGAGACAGCGAATGCGTGGCCGTCGACATTCCGCGGCCGGACCGGTGGCGACACGCAGTCCCGAACCGATGGGACCGCCGATTCGAATACCAGCGGGTTTGCAATTCAATTCGGAGCTGCGTGAATGCCGTAGGGTCCAGGAACCAGGGCGAAAATATCCAGCAAGGGCCGCCTACGCCAGTTTTGCGGCGGTCCCGCGCCAGGTTGGCGGACCGATCGGAACTCACCCACGCCGACCATCGGTCAGACGTTGTTCAGCGAGTTCCCGATATCTGGGACCGAATACGAAACCATTGAAGAGATCATGAGGCGAAATACCAGCCGCCCGTTCGAATTGTTCTACTATACGCCTCAGTCCGTTCTGGATTTTGCGGAATTCTTTCGGGTTTTCAATGTCATTCGTGATATATGGTCTCACTAACCTACGGTGCTCGACTTCAATCACTACCTGTCCGCCTTCGGTGACACCAACGCGCAGTGCCGCGAAGTTGGGCGCCCTGAGCGCGGCCATCGTCGCATATACCGGTTTGTCCATATCGCCGTCGGCCATTGGGTTAAAAGCATAGGCCCATCTCGACCTCTTATCGTAGTCGTATCCCGGAGTTGTCGTCGCGAAAACCTGAAGTACCTCTTTCAGGACCAAGACAAACTGATCCCGGAAAGGGCCGGGGGGCCGGCAATGCTCAGAGGTTGCGCCCATATCCACTCCCCTTACAGGATGTGATCGTTATGACGTTACGCCGGCAGGAAGCCGCAGTCGAGGACGTCGCCGAAGTTGACGTGGCATGGTGGCGGGCGCAACGCATCGTCCATTAGTACAACGTCGAACACCACCATACCGATCCGCCACGCCAGTCCCGCGCGATGTCACCGCGGAGGTGGCCACACAATCCTCGCCGCCGCCGCGACGGACTCGCCAGGCCCCCGACTGGACCTTGGCCGGCGCGGTGGCGCCAATTGACTGCTGCCTCACGGGGGAGCAAGGCAAAACCAATCGCCGCGCGTGAGGAACATCAGCATGCTACGTGGCATCGATATCGATATCGTCATCGTGCCTGGCAACGCTGGCCTTGTACACGCGCGAAGTCGGCAAATGCTCAGTTTCATGCTCATGGGTAGATCGGAGGATGAGCTGTGGCGGGACATGGACCCGGTCTTGCGGGATCTTTTTGATATCCAGGGTGATAAGGTTGTGATGATGACGATCGATCGACCAGGGCGCCGCGTGCGCGTCGACGTGGAATGACGACGAGTGAACAGTATCGCGCTCGGATCAGGGCCCTCAGGTTGACGCCGATTGGTCGGGGCAGCACTGGGAAATATCAGTTTCATCGGGCTCTCGGCGGCCGGGTCTACCCGATCCGCGACCCGGATGACCTGACAGAGGCGGAGCGCGAGGAGATGATCAAGTACTATGAGCAACAATTCTCCCCGGAGTGAACCATCGCTGAAGCGCGTGCGATACTGCATCGCGCCGGCGACGATGATCGAGGTCATCCGACTCGGCCCAATCCCTGAGGAACTGGATGCTCCGAGTGAGACTTCGGCATCAGCGACCACTTGACGAACCCACGCCGAGTTTCGTTGTCCGTTGCAAACGGCGTCAATGGGTGCCCACAGTGCGACTGCCACAGACGGACCATTCGGCCTCAACGAACGAACGGTACTTTTCTGTAGCATGAGACCGTCCCAGACCTGGGGGTGCTAACTTCGGCGCCTGGAAGACCGACCGGGGGGCGAGGATAGAATGGCGGGTGACGATCGAACTGAGCGGCGCCGATGGAACGAAGCGGATACACGAAGTTGTCCGAGGTAGCGGCAGCGACCCCCATTCGCCCCTCGATCCGCTCGCCCTGACGCTGGACGACGGCAAGGCTCTGTTGGCCGGCGTGCAGCGGCACCTGGTTGAGGCGCGGGTCGCGGAGTACAGCGCGCTGCGCCGCCGTTGCTCGCACTGCCAGAGCCTCCGCTCGCTGAAGGACGCGCGCTCACGGCAATTGAACTCGTTGTTCGGCACGGTCGAGGTGGCGGCGCCTCGGTTCAAACCCTGCCGATGTGCGATCACAGAGCGATCGACACTTGCCCCGGCATCGGAGCTCATGCCGGACCGGTGCACCCCCGAATACGAGCGGACATTGGCGAAGCTGGGGGCTTGGTTGCCATATCGCCGAGCCCGGCAGTTCCTGTCGGAATTCTTGCCGATCGGCGATGACCTGCCGTGGCAGGAGACGATCTGCCGCCGGACCATAAGGGTTGGGGCAGGCCTCGAGCGTGAGAGCCTGTCGCGGGCGAAAATGCAGCGGACGGTGCCGCCTTCAGAGACGATGACAGTGTCGATCGACGCCGGGCATGTCCGAACGGCACGTGGCCACCAGGGCAGGACGTTCGAGGTTATGGCGGCCCAGGTCCGTAATGATGATGGAAAGCCGGTCTTGTTCAGCGGCGTGTCCGGGGAGGCGGACCAGTAGAGCGCGCAGCTGATCTGCGTGCTGAGCGGCCTCGGCATGACGACGGACACAGAGGTGACGATCCTGAGCGACGGCGCCGACGGCCCGCGATCTCTGGGGGAGGCCGCGAGCATCGGGACTGTCTTCCATGTATTCGACCGGTTCCACTTGGCGATGCGTGTTCAGCATGCTGCTCAAAGTGGCGCCAGTGGATGTTCAGGTCGTACTCATAATAACCCGAGCGCCCTTGCGGAATCGCAGGTGGGCCAAGGTCACGTCCGGCGAGGACGCCGACAATTCCCAAGAGCCGTAGCGCGCGGCACACAACCGGAAAACGTACAGGTGGATGCGGCCCCGCCCCATGGCCACCTGGATCACGCCATTCAGTTCACGAAGCGTGAAGGTCGCCGGCACCAGGACGCGCCGCCATACCATCGGACTGATCCCGACCAGCCAGATTTTGACCTGCAGGACCGCGGCGTTCACCGCGCCATCCGAGGACGAGGCGACCGCGGCCGGCGGCTTCAGCCGTTGTTTCATCCCGCCAGCTTACCGCCTCCCAAGCTACCCGTCGTCGGGCACTCCAGCGTTCCTGATGCTCTCGCGACTGCCCTAGTCGCCGTCGCTTGTCATCGCCAGCATCCAATTTATGTTGCCAGGGCATGCAACGTCATCGCCACGGCCGATGATCGGTTCTCAATCCCCAGCTTCGCATAGATCTGCTCAAGATGCTTATTCACCGTGCGCGGACTCAACCCCAGGATCTCGCCGATATCGCGGTTCGACTTCCCTCGTGTTAGCCAGATCAGCACTTCGGCTTCGCGCGGCGTCACCGGCAGCCGCGCCCTCAACCGCGCCTCCTCCTGCGACGGCTGGCTTGCAGCGATGCGCAGCAAGGTCTCGCCCGGCCCGATGCGTCCCACGAGGCGGATGTCCACACTGGCATCGCCACTGCCCTCCGCGAGAATCGGCAACTCCACCATTTCGCGGCTGCCCTGCTCGCCCAGCAGGGCACGGAGCAGCGGAGGCAGCGTCGCCCCATCCGGTTCCAGCACGCCCGCCAGTAGGCGCGCCGCTCCGGGCGTCGCCCAACGCAGCTTGCCGTCCGATCCGGCGGCGAACAACGCATGACCGGCAGCGTCGATCGCCGCGTGGGCGCTGGCAACCAACTGCGCCCCGGCCAGATGCACCCGGATGCGCGCCACAAGCTCCTGCGGCACGACCGGCTTGGTCACGTAATCGACGCCGCCGGCTTCCAGCCCGCGGATCACGTGGTCGGTATCGCTCAGCCCGGTCATGAAGATCACTGGGATGATCTCGGCGCCGGGCATCCGTTTCAGGCGGCGGCAGGTCTCGAACCCGTCCAGATCGGGCATCACCGCGTCCATCAGCACAAGGTCCGGCCGCATCTGCTGCACCGTCGCCAGGGCGCGTTCGCCGCGCAGGGCCACGAGTACGGTGAAGCGCTCGCGCTCCAGCGCATCGGTCAGGAAGCCCAGGGTCCCGGGACTGTCGTCGACGATTAGCACCGTCGGCGCCCGTTGCTCCGGGAATGCCGGCATGTCAGGCGGCCTCACGCCGGGCGGCGGCGATCATGCCGGACAGTTCGTCCAACCGGAACGCTTCCGCCGCGGCCCGCATGCGTGCCAGGAACCGGCCCGCCGAGGGATGCGCTCCCCCCAGTTCGTCCAGCCGGACGCGCAGGGCGCTGAGATGGCCGATGTCGATCAGGTGCGCCAGGTCATCCAGATGCGGCTCCAGCGGGGCGGGAACCGGGTCATGCATGCCCCAGGCGCCGGGCTGGGCTTCCTCCACCCATTGGAGCCGCAATTGCTCACCCAGCGTCCGCAGCAGCGCGTCCAGGTCCAGCGGCTTGGCCAGAAAGGCATCGTGCAGGCGGCGCTCGCCGAACAATGCGGCGGGATCGTCGGGATGCGCTGAGACCACGATGATGACCGCGGTCTCGTGCACGCCCTCACGAAGCTGCCGCGCGAGCAACCAGCCATCCATGCCGGGCATCGACAGGTCCAGGATGAATGCATCAGGACGGCATTCGGCGGCAAGCCTCAGGCAGCTTGTCGCGTCCGGGACGGTGAGCAATTCGATCCCGAGCGGCGACAGCGTTTCGTCCAGCAAAGCGCGATGCGTCGCGTCGTCGTCCGCGGCTATGATCACGCGGCGGCGGCCAGCATACCCGGTGATCCGCCGCCGTACCGGCGCCGCCGCAGAGGGCCGTGCCACTTCAGCCAGAAGCAGACGCACCCGGAAACAGCTTCCCTCCCCCGGCTGGCTGGTCACCGAGATTTCTCCGCCAAGGATTTCCGTCAGCAGCTTGGTGATCGTCAGCCCCAGCCCGACCCCGGGAACTGCCGGGCCATGATTACTCTCCACCCGTTCGAACGGTTCGAAGATGCGGCGCAGATCGTTGCTGCCGATGCCGACGCCGGTATCCTGGACTTCGAATTCCATCACTGCCCCACGCCGGCGGACGCGGAACGTCACGCCGCCGCGGCGAGTGAATTTTACCGCGTTGGACAGCAGGTTGATCAGGATCTGCCGCAGCCGGGTTTCGTCGGTGTAGACGCAGGCCGGCAGGTTCTCGGCGCGATCGAAGCTGAAGGTGATGCCCTTCTTCGTCGCTTGCAGGCGGAACATTTCCACCAATTGCTCCAGGCAATCGATCAGCCGCACCTCGCGGCGGTCGATTTCAATGCGGCCGGCCTCGATCTTGGAGATGTCGAGCAAGCCTTCGATCAGCCCGGCGAGGTGCTCGCCGCTGCGTCGGATGGTGCGGATCGCCTCCCGCCGGTGGCGCGGAATGGCGTCGTCCAGGTCCAGGATCTGCGCATAGCCCAGCACCGCGTTCAGCGGCGTGCGCAGCTCGTGGCTGATGCCGACGACGAAGCGGCTTTTCGCCAGGTTGGCTGCCTCGGCCGCCTCCTTGGCTTTTTGCAGCTTGGCGTCGGTGCGCTTGTGCGCGGCGATCTCGGTCAGCAGCAGCGCGGTCTGGCGACGCGATTCGCCCTGTGCCACGGCGCGCGTTTCCTGCGCCAGCACCAGCAGCCAGGCGGCGACGCCGGCGATGATCATCAGCACAAAAAACGCCCGCCACATGGCGTTGGCCAACAGGGTGTGGCCCGCCTGGTTACCGGTGGCCGCCTGCAAATAGATCGCCAGCAGGATCAGCCCGATCACGCCGGTGGCGCCGGTGAAGATGCCGAGGAAATGCGGCAGCGGCCCATCCATGTAAGGCCGCAGCGGCGACGGGATCAGTGTGCCGATGGCGGCGCGAACCTGGGCCGACGTGCGGCCGTGCGGCTTGCACGCATCGTGGCAGCGCGCATCGAGCGAGCAACACAACGAGCAAATGACGCCGCTATAGGCCGGGCAGAAGGCGGTGTCCTGCGGTTCGAAGATGTTGCCGCACACCACGCATTCGCGGCCGGCAGTGGCGGTTTCCCAGTTCCGCCGCGCGCGCCGCGCCAGATAGAAGCGTCCGCGCGTGGCTCGGGCGATCACCGGCGCGGTAGCAAACGCGAGCATGAGCGAGAGGAACGGCGCGCCTGCCCTGGCCAGTGCGCCGAACATGCCGAGATGCGCCGCCAGCCCGGTCATCACGGCGAGCGCCATGGCGCCCACGCCGACCGGGTTGAGATCGTAGAGATGCGCCCGTTTGAACGCGAAGCCGCGCGGGGCAAGGCCGAACGGCTTGATCAGTACAAGATCGGCGACCAGCGCGCCCACCCACGCGCTGGCGAGCACTGAAAACAACGCCAGAATGCCCTCGATCGCCGAGAATAGACCGATTTCCATCAGCAACAATGCGATGGCGACGTTGAACACCACCCAGACCACGCGGCCGGGATGGCTGCGCGTCAGGCGGGCGAAAAAATTCGACCAGGCGATGGAGCCGGCGTAGGCGTTGGTAACGTTGATCTTGAGCTGGGCCACCACAACGAAGATGCCGGTCGCGGCGATGGCAGCCCAGCCGGGCAAGACGGTGGCGAAGGCGACGCGGTACATCACCGCCGGCTGCATGGCGCGTTCCGCCGATACGCCGGCCCGCAGCGCCAGCCAGGCCAGGAAGGAGCCTGCGAACAACTTCATCATGCCCGGAACGATCCAGCCGGGACCGGCGCCGATCACCGCCAGCCACCAGCGCCAGCGCTGTCCCGGCTGCGGCTGCGGCATGAACCGCAGGAAATCCACTTGCTCGCCGACCTGGGCAATCAGCGACACGATCACCGAAGCCGCCGCGCCGAACGGCAGCAATGCGAAACCGGCTGCCTCGGTGCCGCGCAGGGCGGTCCAACCGGCGATCCCAACGTCGCCGTGCGCCGCGATCGCCAGGAACGGCAGGACGTTCAGCGCGAGCCACGCCGGCTGCGTCCAGCGATGGAACCGGCTGATCACGGTGATGCCGTGCGTGACGATCGGGATCACCACCACCGCCGACAGCACGTAGCCGAGCCACAGCGGCACATCCACGCAGATCTGCAGCGCCATCGCCAGAATCGACGCCTCGATGGCAAAGAAGATGAAGGTGAATGTCGCATAGACCAGCGACGTCACGGTGGAACCGATATAGCCGAACCCGGCGCCGCGGGTGACCAAGTCGATATCCAGGCCGCGGCGTGCGGCGCAGATGGTGATGGGCAGCGCGGTCACGAAGATCAGCGCGCCGACGGCAAGGATTGCCGCCGCGGCATTGGCGAATCCGTATGTCAGCGTGACCGCGCCGCCGATTGCCTCCAGGGCGAGAAAGGACGTGGCGCCCAGCGCGGTGTTGGCCACCTGCGCTGCCCCCCAGCGCCGCGCCGACACCGCGGTGAAGCGCAGCGCGTAGTCTTCCAGCGTCTGGTTCGCGACCCAGCGGTTGTAGTCGCGTCGGGACGGAAGGATCCGCTGCCGGAGCGCCATGGGTGGGGTGATGCCTCCTCGTGCGTCGGGTTCGCACGCCCCCTCCCCATGACCCGCATTGATCGTCGGGTGTGTCATGCTCCTGTCAGTCCATGTTGTCCGGCCTGGGCTGTGGCCGTCTATCGAAAAATCACCGGCGATGGACGCCATACGGCAAATGACGTATTCCGTTGCCCCGACGCTCTTCCGACGATCGCTGATCGCCCGCCGCATTTCGTCTCCGGCGGGCGCCATCTCTTTCTTCGCAGCAATGGAGCGGCCATGCCGGATACGCTGATCAAAGTGGATCTCTCGCAATCTCCCTACGAGAACGACATGATCCATAATCGCTGGCACCCGGACATCCCGATGGTTGCCACCGTCAAGCCCGGCGCTGACTTCATCATCGAGTGCTATGACTGGACCGGTGGGTTCATCAAAAACAATGATTCCGCCGCGGATGTTCGCGATATCGACCTGAGCATCGTGCATTTCCTCAGCGGACCGGTGGGCGTGGAAGGGGCGGAGCCGGGCGATCTGCTGGTGGTGGACTTCCTGGATATCGGCGTGTTCCCGCACAACGCCTGGGGGTTCAACGGTTTCTTTTCCAAACAGAACGGCGGCGGGTTCCTGACCGATCATTTTCCCTTTGCGCAAAAATCCATTTGGGACATCTCCGGTCTGTTCACATTCTCGCGCCATGTGCCGGGCGTGAGCTTCGCCGGGCTGATCCATCCCGGTCTGATCGGGTGCCTGCCGTCGCAGGGCCTGTTGGAGACATGGAACAAGCGTGAGGTGGACTTCATCGCCACCAACCCCACGCGCGTGCCGCCGCTGGCGAACGCGCCGTTCGGGCCGACCGCGCATATGGGACGAATGAAGGGCGATGCGGCGAAGGCGGCCGCGGCAACTGGCGCGCGCACCGTGCCGCCGCGCGAGCATGGCGGGAACTGCGACATCAAGGACCTGTCGCGCGGGGCGCGGGTGTATTTCCCGGTCTATGTCCCAGGCGGCGGGTTGTCGGTCGGCGACCTGCATTTCAGCCAGGGCGACGGCGAGATCACGTTTTGCGGGGCGATCGAGATGCCCGGCTGGATCCATCTGCGCGTCAGCAGCGTGATCAAGGACGGGATGCGAAAATACGGGATCAAGAACCCGATCTTCAAGCCGAGCCCGATCACGCCGAGCTACAAGGACTATCTCATCTTCGAGGGTATTTCGGTGGATGAGATGGGGAAGCAGCATTACCTGGACGTGCACGTCGCGTATCGCCAGGCGTGCCTGAATGCGATCGAGTATCTGAAGAAGTTCGGATATTCGGGGGCGCAGGCGTACGCCATTCTGGGTACCGCGCCGGTGCAGGGCCATATCAGCGGCGTGGTGGACATTCCGAACGCGTGCGCGACGTTGTTCCTGCCGACGGAGATCTTCGATTTCGATATCATGCCGGGGGCGGATGGGCCGACCCGGTACCTCGACGGCACCGTCGATGTGCCGATGATTGCCGACACGTAGGGCGATCGGTGCCGGTCTATGAGTACGCGTGCGGGGCGTGCGGCGGGTTTGCCGCCGAGCGTCCCATGGCGGAATACGATCTGCCGGCGCCCTGTCCGGCATGCGGGCAGGCGGCACCGCGCGCCCTGACGCTGCCGCAGGTGGCGGGGATGGACGGGGCGCGGCGGACCGCGATGGCGGTGAACGAACGCAGTGCGTATGCGCCGCGGTCGGCGCGCACGGAGGGCACCGGCGTGCCGGTAAAGCCGCGCGCGCCGGTCAAGGGCTTTGCCGGCGCGCGGCCCTGGATGATCAGCCATTAGAAAGGCGGACCCTCCGGCGCGCAGCGCAGGAGGGTTCTTGCCGCGGCTACTGCGCGGCCTGCCGGACCGGAATCCCTTCGATGGGGCAGTCTTCCACGCCGGCTTCGCTGCGCGTCAGCGCCTCTACCTGAAGCCGCATCGCCTCCGGATCGGCGATCCAGCGGCGATAGAACTCATACGGGCATTCCGCCTTGCCGCTGGCGTTCTCGCGCGAGTTGATCATGCCCGTGTAGCCGCGATGCAGCAGCTTGAACAGATGGTTCTGCGACTGCATGCTGCGCCGGGCGTCCCGGATCAGCGGGATCGACACCTGCGCGTACTGAATGCCGTTCTCCTCCGTGCCGCACTCGCCCAGCGTGCGGCCGTCGAATCCGATCACCGATGAGTGGCCGAAATACGAGTACACCCCATCGAAACCGGTCGCATTCGCCACCGCCACATACACATTGTTCGCCCAGGCCATCGCCTTCGCCATCATAATCTGCTGCTCTTTTGCTGGGTACATATATCCCTGGCAGCGCACGATCAGCTCGGCCCCGCGCATGGCGCAGTCGCGCCAGATCTCGGGATAATTGCCGTCGTCGCAGATGATCAGGCTGACCTTCAGACCTTTCGGCCCGTCCGAGACATAGGTGCAATCGCCGGGGTACCAGCCCTCAATCGGAGTCCACGGCATGATCTTGCGGTATTTCTGCACGATCTCGCCCTGGTCGTCCATCAGGATCAGGGTGTTGTACGGCACCTTGTCGGGATGCATCTCGTGGCGCTCGCCGGTCAGCGAGAAGATGCCCCAGACGCCGGCCTTGCGGCAGGCGGCGGCGAAGATGTCCGTTTCGGCGCCTGGAATCACCGCGGCAGTGTCGAACATCTCCTGCCGGTCGTACATGATGCCGTGGGTGCTGTATTCGGGGAACACCACCAGGTCCATGCCCGGCAGGCCGGACTTCATGCCGACGATCATGTTGCCGATCGCCTTGGCGTTGGCCAATACCTCGGCCTTCGTATGCAGGCGCGGCATTTTGTAGTTCACCACCGCGACGCCCACCGTATCGCGGCTGCTGCCGATATCGCCGTGTATCATTTCAGAGACCTCCTGCTGGAATCATGACGAGGCGCGACCGCACGGCCGCGCCTCGCATAACAGAACGGATCAGATCGCGCCGGGTGCCGTTACGGGCACGGAGCCGGCGGCCGGTTTGCACATGTCGTGACAGGCCGAATCCAAGGAGCAGCAGAGGGAGCAAATGTTGCCACCATGGAATGGGCAGCTTGTCATGTCCTGCTTTTCATATTCGTAGCCGCAGCTTGTGCAGGCCAGCGTGGCACGGGTGATCTGCTTGTCGTCGAACGGACGGCGCGCCAGGTAGTAGCGTCCCTTGGTCGCGATCGCGATGATCGGCGTAGCGACGAAGGCGAGGCCCAGGGCGATGAAGGCCGAGAATGCCTGCGCCGCCGGCCCCAGCAGACCGAAGAACGCCACGATCGAGACAATGGAGGCGAACACCATCGAACCGAAGCCGACCGGGTTGAAATTATAGAGATGCGCCCGCTTGAACTCGATGTAGTGCGGGCTCAGCTTCAGCAGCGGCTTGTTGATCACCAGGTCGGCGGTCACCGCGCCGATCCAGGCCACGGCGACGTTGGAATAGAAGCCGAGGATCTTGCCCAGCACCGCGAACATGTTGAGTTCCATCAGCGTCAGCGAGATCGCCACGTTGAAGAAGATGTAGACAACGCGGCCCGGATGCGCATGCAGCAGGCGGGAGAAGAAGTTGGACCACGACAGTGACCCGGAATAGGCATTGGTGACGTTGATCTTGATCTGCGACAGGATCACGAAGAAGGTCGCGACCGTCAGTGCGGCGAAGCCGGGAAACAAATAGTGGTAGCCGGCGATGTACATCTGGATCGGCTCGTTGGCGTGATCCAGCGGTGTACCGTGGGTGAATGCCAGCGAGGCGAAGAACGATCCCATCAATTGCTTCGCCGCGCCCAGGATCACCCAGCCTGGTCCTGCGGCCAGCACGGCAAACCACCAGACGCCGGCGTTGGACTTCGTCTTTTCCGGCATGAAGCGCAGGTAGTCGGCTTGCTCGCCGATCTGCGCGATCAGCGACAGGGCGATGCCGGCGGCGGTGCCGAACAGCAGCGGGTCGAAGCCGGCCTTGCTGGGGGAACTGCCGGCGAAATTGACCCAGTTATGTATGGCGTGCGGATCCACTGTCAGAACCGCGACGGGGGGCGAGAACAACAGCAGCAGCCAGAGGGGTTGAGTCCATACCTGCAACTTTGCCAACAGGGTCATGCCGAACACGACCAGCGGAATGATGATCAGCGAACCCAGGGCGTAGCCGATCGGCAGGGGGATATCGAAATAGATGTTGAACGCCTGGGCCATGATCGACCCTTCGAGGGCGAAAAAGATGAAGGTGAACGAGGCATAGATGACCGAGGTGATGGTCGATCCCAGGTAACCGAATCCGGCTCCGCGGGTCAGCAGGTCCACGTCCACATTGTACTTGGCACAGTAGTAGGCGATTGGAATGCCGGTCAGAAAGATGATCAGTGCGGCGGCGAGAATGCCCCAGAACGCGTTGGCGAAGCCGAACTGCACGGCCAGCGAACCGCCAATCGCCTGATCCGCAAGATAGGCGATACCGCCCAGCGCCGCCGATGCCACGGCATAGGACGACCAGGTGCGGAAGCTCTTCGGGGCGTAGCGCAGCGAATAGTCTTCCAGCACGGGGTTGTTGACGAGCTTATTGTAAGATCGGCGCACGCGCGGACCGTCGGCGGTGATGTCGGACACTGTTCTTCGACTCCCGGTTCAATCGCCGGGAACCGTAGAATCGGGATGTCGCGATGTTGTATGCGGCATTTGACGTATGTGGGGCAGGCGCCCGCCGGATGTCAGCTGCCATGGCCTGGGCAGGGCGGTTGCATGCCGACGGCACCGCCGGCGTAACGTGCCGGCGCCCGGCCGTAACAGGTGTCGTGGTTGAGCGAGGCCCGGCTTTTGCCGTACCCCGGCGTCAACGGTCCGAGCTCATGATGTTTGTCAATGCGGAATGCGTCTCACGAATGTGTGATGCTCGCGGACGCGACAATGTGGAAACGGTCTTGCTCGCAGAAGTGTCGTGAAACACGGAGTCAATGGATCCTTTTCGTGCCGGACGTTTCTCAGCACCTCCCATTTTGGATTGCTTCGCGAAAGCCACAGACTTTTCGACCGGAATAGTGGGTAAGGCACACACTAAGCGCGAGTGGACGAAAGTGCCTTGAGGACGCCGCGCAATTTTGTGATCTAAGGCATCGTGCGGGTGTAGGTAACGCGCACGATCCATGGAGTTACGATGACCTGGCGGATATTCCTCGACTACGTGGAGGCTCCGGCAGGATGGACGTGCCCCTTATACTCTTAATCGAGGACGATGCTCTGGTACGTGAGCTACTCGGCTCCGAGTTCGCGGACGCGGGGTTTGAAGTTGTGTCAGCTGACGATGGTGATAGGGCCATCGCCGCACTGGAGAAAGGCACGAGTCGATTCAATGCCGTTATCACCGACATTGATCTGGGTGACGGTCCGAACGGCTGGGATGTCGGTCGCCGTGCCCGTGAGTTAGTGCCCGATATGCCCATCGTTTACATCACCGGCGACCGCGCACACGAGTGGTCAGCGAAGGGCGTCCCGGACAGCGTCGTGATTGCAAAACCGTTTGTACCAATGCAGGTTAGCACGGCAATTTCGACGTTGATCACGGTCGCGGACACCCGCCGCAGCAGGTCAGCTGTGACAACGGCGCCGATGGAATGAAGCAGACGTACGAGGTTGCTCGTGGTGGCGAGCGGCGACCCCTCTTCGGCCTTAGCCCGGATTTCTCACAGGATGCCGACGATCTGACGAAACCTTAGCATCCATCTGAATTCTTTAAATGCTGGGCAACCTCGCGCGTAAATAGACCGTTGGTCCCTCATCCAATACAATGCGTAAATATGAAGGAGGCGGGCCGATCGTTCTGTTGGTAGTGGTTGTTACCCGTGAGTATGAGAAAAGCGGGTTAGATTCGCTCTGCCTGTCGCTGGACGATGGCAAGATGGTGCTGACCGGCGTCCGGCCGCACCTGGTTTCACCGCGCGATGCGCATCCAACATGCCGCTCAAGGTGCCGGCGGCTGGCCGGCTGACACTGTCAACGACCGCCGGAACAGGACCAAATTCATCGATGCGGTCGAACACATCCGGTGGCGCCTTTGGCATGGCCAGACCCGGCGGGCACTCTGCCTGATCCAGCGCACACTACCGGTCGTCACAGCGATGGCGGAAGGAAAATCCGCCGCGGTCAGATCGGCAGCGAACCTGGTGAGGGCATTGACCGCGGTGGAGACCGACGTATTGGCTCTTGCCGCTCTGATCATCGATTATGCGTCGGCGCGGTTGGATGACGAGTCGTTTTCGACCTCGCCGACCGAAGGTGCCGTGCAATAGTTGCTGCATCGCCGGATGGGAGGGCACCAGCAAATGCGCTGGTCGCCCCGTTGTGCTCATCTGATGCTCCAGGTTCGGACAGCACCGTCAACGGGACGTTTGAAGCGGATCACGCTAACATGAGCTGCCGTCGCCGCTCATTTCGCATGGCAGCGTGATCACCCCCACGTTTGGGACGGTCTCATTGAGCAGCCTGCGACAGCCTGCGTGGCAAGCTCGCCGGGTCGGACGATACGCAGTGATCGGTGGTCGATTTGGTCCGAACTAAAGGGTCAACCCGTATCGGACCGACTGCACGCTCACTAGGGGCCGGTCCTGCGAGGCGGCGTTGGAGGAGAACAGACTGACATCGAAGAACAGTGCCGCGTTTGCACGCGACGGCTGCACCTGCCCATCCCACGCGACAATGAAGTTCGCAAGGTTCTGTGCGAAGCTGTCGATCGAGGCGTTTCCGTCGCCGCTGATCGTCAGGTCAATCGCCGGCACCAGCGCCATCGGAAGGCTGGGGACAAGACCAGTGTCGGCCTGAAGCACGGTGCTGCGGCGCCCTCGCACCGTGTTGCCTGGAGCGCCACGCGTGTACTCGTAACCGTAGCTTGCGGCCACCCGCAGTGTCCGCTGCGCGCCGGCAGGGGCGGCACTTCGGGCGAGCAACCCCTCGAGGAAGGCTTGCAGGGCGGGATTCAACTGCTGCGGCGTGCCTTCGCCGATATCGAAATCGCCGGGCACCACCAGCGCCGGAATCAAAGACGACGGAAACGCGGTATATGGCGTCTGGTAGACGAACAGCGGACACGTCGCTGTCCCTGCTACCAGATTGGCGTTGCGCACGATCGACACGTCCGGCTCGTAGGACGGGATCAGCACGACATCCAGGCTGGCTATGGTTGCGCGGTACTGCAACACTCGGCGGCCCCGCACATTCGGCCCAGGGTGGTCCCCCGGATTCAAGCAATCTGGGAGGGTACAATGGCAAAGGTTGGCTCGTTCGACCGCTCGGTTGACGCCGGGAGCGTTGCCCTCGGAGTCAAGCTCGACAGCATTCCGTTCAGTGGCTACCACGTTGTGATCATCGCCATACTGGCCCTCGTCGGCTTCGTGGAGGGATATGATCTGGTGATGACTGGTTCGCTGCTGCTGCTGGCGAAACAGCCTCTTCATCTAACAGGCTCCGACATTCGCTGGCTTGCCGTTGGCCCAACCCTGATGCTGTGCATCGGCGGTTTTTTGTCTTCAGCAGTGTCCGATCACTGGAGCCGAAAAACCGTCATGCTAATCGGCGTCATTGCCACAACATTTTTGACACTGCTGATACCTTTGGTGCAGACCGCTCGGCAGCTTATTATACTTCGTCTCTTGACCGGCTTTGGAGCGGGTGGTGCGGTGTCGGCGGCATTTCCGATCGCCGCTGAGTTGATGCCAGCGCAGCACAGACGTACGTATGGTGCGGTTTACGAAATGGCATTGGCAAGTTCCTTCACCATCGTGCCGTTTCTCGCCTTCCTTCTTGCCGATAACGTAGAGGCGTTCCGGCCACTGGCCTTGCCGGGCGGCTTGGCAGTCACCGTGGTTCCGGTCCTGGTTTATCTTGGGATACCAGAAAGCCCACGCTGGCATCTTCGCCGAGGTAACGTTAAAGCCGCCGTGGACGTGGTAAATCGGATCATCGGTCGGTGCGGTAGCCGTGTATCGCCTTTGACCGTTGCTGGCCTCGGAGAATCGGACTATCGCCGTGGCGGGCTTCCGCCATATTGGTCGTTGTTCGCTCACGGTCAACTCCGGTGGACGTTGGTTGGCATTTTGGCCGGCGTTTGTGCTGGGACGGCGTATTTCCTGATAGCAGTACTGTTGCCGAAGGCGCTGTCTGATCAGGGTGCTGCCGTCAGCCTGAGTTTTGGCCTGAGTTCGCTCATTTTTTTCGCAAGCATTCCGGGCAAAGCCTTTACCGGCTTCCTAATGGAGATAATCGGCCGACGCTGGACAATTGCCTATGCCTTGGCGGGATCGATTCCCGGGCTCTGTTTGATGCTGCTGGCACACCAGGCAGGGGAATATGCAACCGTGGTGATGGTTGCAGGATCACTAATCACGGGCTTCACCGTCCTGTCAGCATTCACAGCAACCCGTGTTTATCTTTCCGAGCAGTTTCCAACAGAACTCCGTGGGCGAGGGCATATTTTCGGCGAGTCCTTCGGACGGCTCTTCGCCGGAGTTTTAGCTCCCTATCTGATGGAACCACACACCGGCTCAGCAACGATATTTTTTGGCACGATTCTAGCGGTAGTGTGCGTTGGTGCCTTTATTCCCGTCGGCTTTGGTCGTGAAACGGTCGGCCAACTCGAAGCGGTGTCGGAAGGCGTCCCGGCACCGGCGTGACGTCCAATGCCAGGATGAGTGCGTGCGCAGTCAGTTGTCCCGTCGCCCGTCCGTCCGGGACCGAATTCAAGTGGTAGACGACCCTCTAGTGCTGGACGATCCCGCCCACGCCAAAATCTTAGTACGTGGGCGGGCATATCATCGCCGTTCCGCACAAAAAGGACCATGTCGGCACTCGATAGGCGATCGTACTGTCGTGCTCGACCACGCATTCTGTGTCGCAGACCTTGAACGACATGATCCCGCGCAAAGTCTTCGTCACCTCCTTCACTACGGTCTGGCAGGCATCGTCGAAGCTCATCTCCGACCGTGCCGTGACATAAATGTTTCGGATGATCGCCATGTCGGTCTCCGTATGACAGAACGGGCTGGCTACATGTGTTCTTTGCAATGCATCTGGAGACCGTCCCAAATATGGGGGTGCTAACTTCGGCGCCTGGAAGACCGGGGGCGGGGATGGAATGGCGGGTGACGATCGAGCTTAACGGCGCTGACGGGGCGAAGCAGATCCATGAAGTTGTCCGAGGTGGCGACACCGACTCCCATTCTCCCCTCGATCCGCTCGGCCTGACGCTGGACGACGGCAAGACCTTGCTGGCGGGCGTGCAGCGGCACTTGGTTCAGGCCCGGGTTGCGGAGTACAGCGCACTGCGCCGCCATTGCTCGCGCTGCCGGGGCCTCCGCCCGCTGAAGGACACGCGCACCCGGCGGTTGTGCTCGTTGTTCGGCACAATCGAGGTGCCGGCGCCGCGGTTCAAACCGTGCCGATGTGCGGTCGCGGCGCGGTCGACACTTTGCCCGGCATCGGAACTCATGCCAGACCGCTGCACCCCCGAATACGAGCGGGCATTGGCGAAGATGGGGGCTTGGTTGCCATATCGCTGCGCCCCGCGGTTTCTGTCCGAGTTCTTCCCCCTCGGCGATGATCCACCGTGGCATGAGACGATCCGCCGCCGGACCATAAGGGTTGGGGCAGGCCTCGAGCGTGAGAGCCTGTCGCGGGCGAAAACGCAGCCGGCGGTGCCGCCTTCAGAGACAATGACGGTGTCGATCGACGCCGGGCATGTCCGGACGGCGCGTGGCCACCAGGGCAGGACGTTCGAGGTGATGGCGGCCCAGGTCAGCAATGATGGTGGAAAGCCGGTCTGGTTCAGTGGCGTGCCCGGTGAGGCAGACCAGCAGCACGCGCAGCTGAACGGCGTGCTGAGCGGTCTCGGCATGACGGCGGACACGGAGGTGACGATCCTGAGCGACGGCGCCGACGGCCCGCGATCTCTGGGGGAGGCCGCGAGCACCGGAACTGTCTTTCATGTACTCGACTGGTTCCACCTGGCGATGCGCGTCCAGCACGCCGCTCAATGCGCCAGCGGCTGGCCGAACGCCACGGTCCGCGACCGCCGGGACGGTGCGCGCTTCGCCGATGCCGTCGAACACATCCGCTGGCGCCTTTGGCATGGCCAGACCGGGCGGGCGCCACACCTGATCCAGCGCACCCTTACGGCCGTCAAAGCGAAGGCGGACGGAAAAACCGCGGCGGGCAGATCGGCGGCGAAGCTGGCGAAGGCGCTGATCGCACGGGAGACATACGTGTCCGGCCTCGCCGGCCTGATCATTGATTGATTACGCGTCGGCGCGGCTGGGCGGTGAGCCGTTCTCCACGTCGCCAACCGAGGGCGCCGTGCAGTGGCTGCTGCATCGCCGGATGGGTGCGCAGCAGCAAATGCGGTGGTCGCCGCTTGGTGCTCACTTGATGCTCCAGGTCCGAACGGCCATCGTCAACGGCACGTGCGATGCGGATCACCGCGACATCTGCCGGCGTCGCCGCTCATTTCGCGTCGCAGCATGATCGCCCCCATGTTTGGGAC
>Ga0335075_10003648_pt1 | contig 24340 bp, 12 predicted proteins | sample Lox_Sample_24_FD_206723 | JGI IMG/M metagenome (GOLD analysis project Ga0335075, IMG submission 206723) | Soil microbial communities from Loxahatchee National Wildlife Refuge, Florida, United States - Lox_Sample_2.4 | ecosystem: Environmental > Terrestrial > Soil > Wetlands | place: USA...
CTCGCTCAGCACCTGCGGCAGGTTCACCGCGAAGGGGTGGGGCGGGATATATTGGCAGGCGTAATAGCAGCCCTTGCAATTGTGGCAGAGGTTGGCGAGCTGGCCGATGTCGCCGCTGGCGAACATCGCCCGGCGCTGGAGCGCGGGGAAGACCGCGCAATAGCCCTCGCAATAGCGGCAGGCATTGCAGATCGCGAGCTGCCGGGCGGCCTCGGCCTCGATCTTCGAGAGCGGATCAGTGGACGGCATGGCGCGCCGCCTCCCGTCCCGCGATCCGCCCGAAGACAGTGCCAATCGTCATGCCGAAGCCGGCGAGATAGCCTTCGCCGAGGATGTTGCCCGACATGATCTCGCCAGTCGCGTAGAGATTCGCCACGGCGCCGCCGCCGGCGAAGAGGACCTGGGCATGATCGTCCACCTTCACGCCCATATAGGTGAAGGTGATGCCGGGCCGGAGCGGGTAAGCGAAGAAGGGCGGCTGGTCGATCGTGCGGGCCCAGTGGGTCTTGGGCGGAGTCAGTCCCTCGGTGACGCAAGCGTCGTGCGCGGCTGGATCGAAACGGCCCGGCTGGACCGCTTCGTTATAGCCGGCGACGGTCGCCGCCAGCGCCGCGCCGTCGAGGCCGAGCTTTCCGGCGAGCGCCTCGAGGGTGGGCGCCTCGACCGGTGGGAAGACCGAGGGCATGAACAGGCCGACCGATTTGGCGTCGAAGATCGACCAGGCGATCTGGCCCGGCTGTCCGGCGACGAGCTTGCCCCAGATGGCATAGCGCTTTGGCCAGAAATCCTCGCCCTCGTCGTAGAAACGCTGCGCGTCCCGGTTCACGACGATCGAGAAGGGGATGCAGTCGAGCCGGGTGACGATGCCGCCGTCGAAGCGCGGCGCGCGCGCGTCGATCGCGACCGCATGGCAGCCGGTTGGATCGCCCTCGGTGGCGACGCCCTGGTCGATCAGGTTCCGGAGCACGCGGCCCTTCGCATATTCGGTGCCGCGGATCAGGAAATTGTCGGCGCGTTCACCCCAATTGGCGCGAAGCCAGTCGAAATTCGCCTGGAAGCCGCCGGCGGCGGCGATGTAGCTGCTGCCCCGCGCCGTCGCCGGGAAGCCGCGATGGCTGAGGCGGACCTCTTTGACCCGGCCGCCCTCGATCGGCATCTCCACCACCTCGGAATCATAGGCGACGGCCACGCCGAGCCGCTCCGCGGCCGCATAGAGCGCGTTCAGATGCGCCTTGCCGCCGCCGAGAAAGAAGAGGTTGGTGCGCGACAGGCTGAGCGTGCCGGTGAGCGAGGGCTGGAAGCGGCAGCCGAGCCGGTCGAGCCAGGGCACCGCCGCGACGCTGCCGCGGATCGCCATGCGGGCGAGATGCTCGTCGGTCTTGCCCTTGGTGACGAGCAGGAGATCGCGCCAATATTCCTCCTCGTCATAGGCGCCGACCAGGGTGGCGATCGGGCCGTCGTGCATAGCGCGGAGGTTGCGGGTGTGGCGGCTGTTGCCGCCGCGCAAATGCCTGGGCGCATGTTCGATCACCAGCACCGACGCGCCCGCTTCCCGAGCGGTGATCGCCGCGCACAAGGCGGCATTGCCGCCTCCCACGACGACCACGTCGAAATCGCGCGAAAACAAGATCCTCGCCCCGCCTGCTGTTATGTATACTATTGTGCACAATCTGCCCGGACAAGGCAATGCCCGGATGCGCGGGCGCGCGGATTTTCAGGGGGTCTGGATGCCGAGCCTGACCTTGAAGGCGCTGCGGATATGGGCACGGGCGGCGGCCTCAGCCCCGTCCGGATCGCGCGCGGCGATGGCGCGCAGCGTATCGTCATGCTCGTCGATCGACACGCTGCCCCGATCGGCGACGGCGAGGGTGGTGCCCGCCATCAGCATCAGGGTGGTGCGCATGTTCGCCAGCGAGCGGATCAGGAAGCGGTTGCGCGAGGCGTTGTACATCTGCTGGTGGAAGAGCTTGTTGCGCCTCACCAGTTCCTGCGGCCGGTCCAGCATGGTGCGGTCGGTCGCGATCATCGACTGCATGACCTCGATCTCGGTCGGCGTGGCATGGATCGCGGCCAGCCGGGCGGCCGCGCCTTCCAGCAATTCCCGCATGAAATAGAGCTCGGCGACGGCGCTATAATCGAGCTGGGCGACCACCGCCCCCTGATGCGCCTGGTGGGCGACGAGGCCTTCCGCCTCCAGCTGCTTCAGTGCTTCGCGGACCGGTGTCCGGCTGAGGCCGAGGCGGATGGCCAGCTCGGTCTCGCGCAGCCGGCTGCCCGGGCGCAGCTCGCCATTTTCCATCTGCCCCAGGATCAGTTCATAAGCGCTCTTGCCCGAGGAAATGTCTTTTTTTGTCTTTGCCGCCATCAGCTTGCCTGTGCCCCTGCTCATCTGTATCCCATTGCACACAATCGCGGAGTTGTCGTGCCGAATTACAATATCCGGATCGCTTCAATCGAACCGCACGTCTCGGCCGAGGAGTGGCAGGCGCGGATCGACCTCGCGGCCTTCTACCGGCTCGTGGACATCTGGGGCATGTCCGATCTGATCGCCAACCATATTTCCGTCCGAGTCCCGGGCGAACCCGATCATTTCCTGATTAATTCCTATGGTTATCTCTATGAGGAGATCACGGCGTCAAGCCTGATCAAAATAGATCTGGACGGCAATGTCATCTGGAAGCCGGATTTCGACTATGGCTTCAACCAGGCCGGCTTCGTCATTCATGCGGCCATTCACCGTGCCCGCGACGATGCGCACTGCGTCGTCCATACGCACACCGAGGCGGGCATGGCGGTGTCGGCGCTCCAATGCGGCCTGCTGCCGATCACGCAGATGGCGATGCGCTTCGCCAGCGTGGCCTATCACGATTTCGAGGGCGTGGTCGTGAACCTGGACGAGCAGGCGCGGCTGGTCGCGGATCTCGGGACGAGCGACCTGATGATCCTGCGCAACCACGGGCTGCTCGCGCTCGGCCGGTCGATTCCCGAGACGTTCGATACGATCCGCCGGGCCGAGCTTGCCTGCGCCACCCAGCTCCGGGCGATGGCGGCGGGCGCGCCCCTGGTCCTGCCGTCCGAGGCGGTGCAGCGGGAAACGGCGCGGCTCTACGAACCGGCGGTGAGGCGTCCATATGGGGTAATGGAATGGCCCGCTCTGCTCAGGAAGCTGGATCGGCTCGATCCGTCCTTCCGGCATTGACCGCGCCGCCGGAGCCCGCGCCGGCCGAGGCGCCCGCCAATCCGTTCCGGATCCCGCTCTACCGCAACGTCTGGATCGCCAATTTCGCCTCGCAGTTCGGCGGGATGATCCAGACCGTCGGCGCCTCCTGGATGATGGTCAGCTTCACCGCCTCGCCGGTGATGGTGAGCCTGGTCCAGGCCTCGACCAGCCTGCCGATCCTCGCCTTCGCGCTGATCGCGGGCGCGCTCGCCGACATTTTCGACCGGCGGCTTGTGATGATCGCGGCGCAAATCTTCATGCTCGCGGCGTCGACCCTGCTGACCCTGTTCGCCCTGTTCGGCCTGCTGACGCCCTGGCTGCTGCTCGTCTTCACCTTCCTGATCGGCGCGGGCGCGGCCTTCAACCTGCCGGCGCGTCAGGCCTCGGTCGGCGAGATGGTGCCGCGCAGCCTGCTTGGCCCGGCCATCGCCTTCAACTCGATGGGCTTCAACCTGTCGCGCAGCGCGGGGCCGGCCCTCGGTGGCGCGATCGTCGCTCTGGCCAGCGCCACCGCCGCCTTCGCGGCCAATGCGCTGTCCTATGTCGGGCTGCTGGTCGTGCTGCTGCGCTGGCGGCCGCCGGCCGAGCCGCGCACCCTGCCGCGGGAGAGCCTTGGCAGCGCGATCGTGGCGGGCCTGCGCTATGCCGCCATGTCGCCGAGCATCCTCTCCGTGCTTGCGCGCGGCGCCGCCTTCGGCCTCACCGCCAGCGCGCTCGCCTCCCTGCTGCCGCTGATCGCGCGCGAGCGGCTGGACGGGAGCGCGGCGGTGTTCGGCCTGCTGCTCGGCGCCTTCGGCCTCGGCGCGGTCGTCGGCGCCTATTTCTCGATCGCGCTGCGGCGGAAATTCTCGGCGGAGGCGATCGTCAGGCTGGCGCTGGTCCTGTTCGCCGCCGCCGCCGCCTGCTCGGCGCTCAGCCATATGCTGCCGTTGACGCTCATCACCCAGTTCGTCGCCGGCGCCGGCTGGATCCTGGTCCTGTCCACCTTCAACACCACGGTGCAGATGGCCGCGCCACGGTGGGTGGTGGCGCGCGCGCTGGCGCTCTACCAGACGGTGACCTTCGGCTGCATGGCGCTGAGCGCCTGGCTGTGGGGCACGGTCGCGGCCCAGCACGGCCTCGTGACCGCCGTGCTCGCCTCCTCGGCCGCGGTCCTGGGCTGCGCCGCGCTGGGCCTGCTGTTCCCGCTGCCACGGGTCGAGGCGCTCAACCTCGATCCGCTCGGCCGCTGGACCGAGCCCAGCATTCCCGGCTCGATCGAACCGAAGAGCGGCCCGGTCAGCATCAGCATCGAATATCGGATTCGCGAGGCGGATCAGGCCGCCTTCCTCGCGGTGATGGCCGAGCGCCGCCGCATCCGCCGCCGCGACGGCGCCCGCCGCTGGTCGCTGCTCCGCAGCCTCGAGGATCCGGAGCTCTGGTACGAGCGCTACGAGACCGCGACCTGGGCCGAATATGTCCGCCACAACCGCCGCGTCACCCATGCCGACGCGGACATCGGCGCGCGCCTGCGCGAGATGCACCAGGGCGACCGGCCGCATGTCCGGCGGATGATCGCTCATCAGGACCTGTCCGAAGCGGCGGACCGTTATACCAGCCGGCCGGTGGACGAGGATTCGGTCTAGCGGCGGCGCCGGGCGCCGGCATAATCCGCCTGGCACCTGTCTCCCGGCGAGAGATATCCGGCATAGCAGAGCCGATGGAGCATCGTCGTGACCGGATGGTCAGGGCCGCAATAACGGGGTGCCTTGGCGATGCTGTAGGGGGTGTCGCCCCAGATATTGCGCGCATCGAAGCGCGCGCCGCCTTCAATCAGGGTACGGCTCATCTGCAGCAGCCGTTCCCGGTCGTGGACCGGGTTCCACTCGCAGATGTTGAGCACAGTGTGCAACGCGGCATTGTCTTCAGTGTCGAAGGGCTGGTTCGGATCCCAGCCGGCGCGCAGCATCTGCTCGATCCTGTCCAGGTCCAGCGAGCGGATCGCGCGGGCGGCGTCGGCATTGGCGAGCGGACGCGCCGGAAAGGTCTCGGGGCCGCGCATGCGCTGCGCGGCGAGGATCGCCGCGACCAAGGCGAGCGCGAGCCCGCCCGCGACCATGGCCCGGGGCAGGAAGCGGGAGCGGGGCGGAGCGGGCCTTGTATCGCTTTCGGCATCCGCCCCGGCCGGCGGCGCCACGGCGCGCTCGGCCGCGTTCGACGTCCATTCCACCTCGACCGGCACCGCGAGCCGGTAGCCGATGCGCGGCACGGTCTCGATGATCGCCGCGCCATCCCCGCCTTCGCCCAAGACGCGGCGGAGCTTCAGGATCGCCGTGGACAAAGAGGCCTCGACGACAAGCACGTCGGGCCAGACCGCGTCGAGCAATTCGTCCTTGGTAACCACCTCGCCGGCGCGCAGCAGCAGCTCGCGCAGCAACTCCAGCGGCTTGGTCTGGATCGCGACCGCGCGGCCGTCGACGAACAGGGTCCAGCGCGGCTCGTCGAGCACGGCGGAAGCGAACTTCCAGCGTCGCGGCTCGCGGCGAAACAGCGCCTTGCCCTGAGTGCCGTGCATGCCCCGCCTTCACTAGGTCTCAACGACGCCCATATGAGGGCTCCCCACCAGTGGTGGCAAGCGACACGTTCGCGGCCGGTCCAGCAGGGTTCAGAACAAATTTAGAGCCGGTTCAGGACGGCGCCCCCGCCTTTGTGCCAGCCGAAGCCCGCGCTTTCCGCCCGGTGTGGCCATGCCGGGCGCGTAGCAAGCCAAGCGGGGGAACGACCATGGCACGAAGCAAGACGGGTGCACGCAGGCCGGCGGAGATCGAGGCCCGCCTCGAGCGCATGCTCAACGGCGGCGACGAGGGCGCGGCGGCAAGAGCGATGGGGCTGCTCCCGCGGCAGCCCGCGACCGCCCTCGACATCGGCGGCGCGCCCGGCGTGACGAGCCCGAGCGCCGGCTTCGACGACGATCCTCCCAATGTCGCTCCGACCGTCTCCATCAGCGCATTGGGCGGCATCGCCCAAGGCGGCGAGGTGCGGGTCAACAGCTTTACCCTGTACGACCAGAAGGAACCGGCGATCGCGACCTTCGCCGACGGCAGCTATGTCGTGGTGTGGAGCTCGCTGCGCGACGGCGACGGCACCGGTATCTACGCCCAGCGCTTCGCCGCCAGCGGCGCCCGGCTGGGCGGCGAGGTCAGGGTCAACAGCAGCACGGCCGGCAGCCAATATGGCGCCACCGTCGCGGCGCTGACCGGCGGCGGCTATGTCGTCACCTGGACGGGCGACGGCGAGGATGACGGCAACATCTACGCCCAGCGCTTCGACGCGGCCGGCGCCACGCTGGGTCCTGAGGTTCAGGTCAACGGCGACCCTAACGAGAAAGGGGACGCCACCGTCACCGCGCTCGCCGACGGCGGCTATGTCGTCGTCTGGGAGGTGAGCCTGGAAGACGTGCCGAGCGGCTTCGAGGCGCAGATCCAGGCCCGGCGCTACGACGCCGCCGGCGTCGCGCTCGGCACCGTGACCCTGGTCAGCACGACGGTCCACGAGCTCGAGGCGCCCCGCGTGGCGGCGCTGCCGGGCGGCGGCTATGTTCTTGCCTGGACCTATTTCGGTGCGGACGGCGACGGCGCCGGCATCTATGCGCAGCGTTTCGACGCCAGCGGGACGGCGCTTGGCGGCGCGGCGCTGGTCAACAGCGTCACCGCCTCGGACCAGCTCGACCCGTCGATCGCGGTGCTCGCGGACGGCGGCTATGTGATCGCCTGGGCGTCGAGCAATCAGGACGGGGGCGGCTACGGCATCTACGCCCAGCGCTTCGACGCGGCCGGCGGCGCGGTCGGCGCCGCCTTCCGGGTCAACGTCATCACGGCCAACGACCAGGTCTCGCCGGAGGTTGCGGCGCTCGCCAATGGCGGTTTCGTCGTCACCTGGGAATCCGCGCTGCAGGACGGGAGCGGCTTCGGCATCTACGCGCGCCGCTACACCGCCGCGGGCGGGGGAGCGCCCGAGGTCCGCGTCAATACGCGCACGATCGTGGACCAGGTGGAGCCCGCCGTCGCCGCGCTGCCGGGCGGCAATTTCATCATCGCCTGGGCGTCCAACCGGCAGGACGCCAGCAATTACGGCATCTACGCCCAGCGTTTCGGGACGGCCTTCGAGCAGGTGCCGTTCAACCTGAAGGGCAGGATCTTCGTCGGCGACGCCGATGCGGGCAGCGGCATCCTCACGATGACCTTTTCGACCAGCTACGGAATCCTCAACGCGACCGTCGGCGACAGCGGCGCGACCATCGTCAGCGGCAACGGCACCAATAATCTGGTGGTCAGCGGCACGCTCGTCCAGCTCCTCGCTTTTCTGAATCCCGAGACGATCAGCACGCTCGCCTATCTCGCCGACACGGACGATCCGCCGCTCAGCGCCACACTCTCCGTCTCCGTGAACGACAACGGCAATAGCGGCGCCGGCGGCCCGCTGATCGCCAGCGCCAGCCAGCTGATCGGGATCACGCCCGTCGACGACGGCCCGACCGTGACCATCCAGCCCAATGGCAGCGTGCCCGAAGCGCTGGAAGATCAGGTCAATACCGGCAGCCTGGGCAACGGCGTTGGCAACCCCGCGGTCGCGATGCTCTCGGGCGGCAATTATGTCGTGGTCTGGAGTTCGTTCGGCCAGGACGGCAGCGATTTCGGCGTCTACGCCCAGCGCTTCGCCGGTGACGGCACGCCGATCGGCGCCGAATTCCAGGTCAACATCTCGACGACGGGCCAGCAGGGCGCGGCAAGCGTCGCCGCTTTGCCCGAAGGCGGCTTCCTGGTGACCTGGCAGTCCAATCACACCGCGCCGACGCCGCCGGCGGTCAATTACGAAATCTACCTTCGGCATTATGACGCGAACGGCGACGCGATGACCGGCGAGATCCAGGTCAACACGACGACCGCGGCATCGCAGCTCGGGCCGAGCATCGCCGTGCTCGAGAACGGCAATTACGTCATCGGCTGGAACGGGACCTCGGACGGCGGTGCGTCCGGCTATTTCGCCCAGCTCTACGGCGTCGGCGGGACCCCCATCGGCGCCGAGTTTCGCGTGAACGTGACCACCGCGGGAACCCAGTTAAACAGTTCCAACAATGCGATCGCGCCGCTCTACGGCGGCGGCTTCATCGTCACCTGGCAGTCCACGGGCAGCCAGGACGGCAGCGGCAGCGGCGTCTATGCCCGGCGCTACAACAGCGTCGGCATCGCCACGAGCAGCGAGTTCCTGGTCAACAGCACGACCGTGGGCGACCAGGCGCAGCCGTCGGTAGTTTCCCTCTGGAACGGCACGTTCGTCATCGTCTGGCAATCGGCCAATCAGGACGGCAGCGGCAACGGCATTTACGCGCAGCGCTATGGCAACAATTATCTGCCGGTGGGCGGCGAAATCCTCGTGAACAGCCACACGGCCGGCAACCAGCAGTTGGCCTCGATCGCGGCCCTGTCGGACGGCGGCTTCGTGATCACCTGGGAATCCGCCGGCCAGGACGGCAATGCCCAGGGCGTCTACGCCCAGCGCTTCGACGCGGCGGGCGGACGGGTCGGCGACGAGATCCAGGTCAACAGCCACACCATCGATGGCCAGCGCGATCCGGCGGTGGCAGGGCTCGACGACGGCCGCTTCGTCATCGTCTGGAACTCGTTTAACCAGACCGGGCCGGCCGCGTCCGACATCTATGCCCGGCGGTTCGGCAACGGCTTCGACGCCGCCGAGGAGCAGGGCCTCGACCTCAAGCGCGCCATCCTCATCGGCGGCAATCAGGACGGCAGCACGGGCAATGCCTTCACCTCCGGCGAGAGCATGACCGATGTGGAACCGAGCGACATCCTGACGGTGACGCTCTCCGTCGATCACGGGACGCTCGCCGTCACGGCGGGCGGCAGCGGTGCGGGGGTGGTAGGCAGCGGCACCGCCAGTGTCGTGCTCACGGGCACGCTCGCCCAGATCCAGGCGCTGCTGGCGAGCGATCCGACGAGCACATTGGTCTTTACGCCGGCCGCGGGCAGCCCGCCCGGCGGGGTCGAGCTCCAGGTGAGCGTGGACGACGGCCAGACCATCGTCACGGCGAGCGAGGGTATCAGCATCGCCGCGGTGAACGATGAGCCCGCGGGCGCGGACGTCGCGCGCACGATCAACGAGGACGGCTTCTACGTCTTCGCGGCCGCCGATTTCGGCTTTTCCGATCCGGCGAACGGCGACCTGCTGTCCGGCGTGCGGATCGCGAGCCTCCCGGCCGGCGGCGCGCTCTATCTCGACTCGGACGGGGCGGGGACGGGCAGCATCGGCTTCGCGATCACCCTTGGCCAGACGATCTCGGTCACCGACCTCAATGCCGGACGGCTCGTCTACGTGCCGCCTGCCAACGCCAGTGGCAGCGGCTACGGCAATTTCACCTTTCAGGTGGTGGATGACGGCGGCACCGCCAATGGCGGCGTGAACATCGACCAGAGCGCCAACCTGTTCACCTTGAACGTCATCGCGGTGAACGATGCGCCGGCCATCACGGTGCCGCCGTCGCAGACCGTCGTCGAGGACAATGCCCTGACGTTGAGCGGCGCGACCCAGATCGCCGTCTCGGATGTCGACGCGACGACCATCACGTTGACCCTGTCGGTAGCGCACGGTCGGCTGACCCTCGCCAGCACGCTCGGCCTTGCCTTCTCCGGCGGATCGGACGGCACGAACGATGTGACCATGATCGTCTCGGGGTCGGCGGCGGCGCTCAACGCCGCGCTGAACGCGGGCCTCACCTACACGCCCGATGCCGACTTCGCCGGCGCCGACGCGATCTCGGTCGAGGTCACCGACAATGGCGAGGCGGGCACGGGCGGCATCGCCACGGACAGCGACAGCATCGCGATCATGGTAACCAACGTGAATGACGCCCCGGTCGTGGACCTGAACGGGCCGTATGCCGGGATCGACCACAGCCTCACCTTCGTCGAGGATGGCGGCCCGGTTGGGATCGGCGCGAGCCTCCTCGTCCGCGAGCCGGACGAGGCCTCGGGCGACCTGATCGAGGGCGCGATCGTGACCCTGACCGACCGGGCGGCGGGCGACAGCCTCGCTTTCTCGGCGCCGCTGCCACCGGGCTTCAGCGCGATCTTCACCGCCAACGCCACCGCGATCACGATCGAGATCAGCGGCGCAGGCACGGCCGCGCAATATCAGGCGATCCTCGCCTCGATCGTCTATGCGAGCACCAGCGAGGAGCCGAGCTTCGCCGGTACCGATCTCAACCGCACGGTGACGGTCGTCGTGGACGACGGCAGTCTCGACTCGCCGGTGGCGACCGCGACGATCGCGGTGCAGACGGTGGACGATCCGGCCATGGCCCGGGCCGACGCCTTCACGATCGCCGAGAACGGCGCGATCACGGGCGGCAACCTGTTCGCCGCGAACGGCGCGGGCGCCGACAGCGATCCGGACGGCCCGGCGCTCGTCATCGGGGCGGTGAACGGCGCGGCCGGCAATGTCGGCACGCAGATCGTGCTCGCCTCGGGCGCGCTGCTCATTGTCAACGCCAATGGCAGCTTCGACTACAATCCGAACGGCCGCTTCCTGGCGACGCCGGCACCGGGCTCGGGCGCGTCCAACTCACCCGGCCATGACAGCTTCACCTACACGCTCGCGGGGGGCACCACGGCGACGGTCAGCATTTCCCTGACCGGGCTCGACACCGACGACGTGCTGCGCGGCACGGCGGGCGCGGACACCCTGGCGGGGGGCGGCGGCAACGACCAGTATCTCGTCGAGAATGTAGCCGACATTGTCATTGAGCTGGCCGGCGGCGGCAACGACCGCGTGCTCGCGGGCGTCAGCTATGCGCTGGCGTCGGCGGCATGGGTGGAGACCCTGTCGACCGACTTCAACGCCGGCACCGCGGCGATCAACCTGACCGGCAATGGCCTCGCCAACACGATCTTCGGCAATGCCGGGGCCAATTTGCTCGTGGGCGGCGCGGGCAACGACATCCTCGACGGCAAGGAGGGCCATGACATCCTCTCCGGCGGGCTGGACAATGACACGCTCTACGGGCGCGACGGCAACGACACGCTCTACGGCGGCGTCGGCGCCAACTATCTCGCGGGCGGCGCGGGCGACGATCACTATGTGATCGACAACGGCACCGACCATATCGAGGAGCTGGCCGGGCAGGGCAATGACCGCGTCTATGCCAATGTGAGCTTCGCTTTGGCGCTCGGCGCCTCGGTGGAGACCGTGTCCACGAGCGACAATGCCGGCACGGCGAGCCTCAACCTGACCGGCAACGAACTCGCCAACACGATCATCGGCAATAACGGCGCCAATGTCCTCAACGGCGGCGCGGGCAATGACGTGCTGGACGGCAAGGAGGGCAATGACACGCTCTACGGCGGCGCCAATGACGACACGCTCTATGGCAATGGCGGCAACGACCAGCTCTATGGCGGCGCCGGGACGAATTACCTGGCCGGCGGCCTCGGCGACGATCTCTATTTCGTCGACGGCGCGGCGAACATAGTCGCGGAGCTGGCCGGCCAGGGGTCGGATCGCGTCTATGCGAGCGTCAGCTATATGCTGGCGGCGGGCATTTCGGTGGAAGTCCTGTCGACCAACAACAATGCCGGGACCGCGGCGCTGACACTCGCGGGCAACGAACTGGCCAACACCCTCTTCGGCAATGAGGGCGCCAATCTCCTCGACGGCGGGGCCGGCAGCGATTTTCTCGACGGCAAGGGCGGCGCCGACATTTTCGCCTTCACCACCGCGCTCGGCGCCGGCAATGTCGACACAGTCGCCGCCTTCCAGGCCGGCCTGGACAGGATCGCGCTGGACGATGCCATCTTCACCGCGCTCGGCGGCGGCCCCGGCGCGCTAGGCGCCAATGCCTTCCACAGCGGCGGCGCGGCGGCCGACGGCGCGGACCGGATCATCTACAACAGCGCCACCGGCCAGCTCTTCTACGATGCCGACGGCACCGGCGCGGCCGCCGCCATCCAGTTCGCGACGCTCAGCCCCGGCCTCGCTCTCGCGGCGAGCGATTTCACGATCATCTGACGGCGGCTGCGACGCCCAGGGGAAGTGGCGCAGAAGAGGAGGGGCCGGCTGCAAGCTGGCGACCCGGCGCCAAGCCCGGATGTCGCTGGTGACCCCTACGGCTAGGTGAAGCCCGTGCCAGGGCTTCTCATATTGTCCTAAAATATTGAGATTTCAGGATAAGTGAGATTGGCTTGGTGCCGCTTCATCTCATGAAGTGCCGCCAAAGCGCGATCACTTCGTGGGGTGGAACGTGGTCCCGGATTTATAGGGAATTGAACCATGCCACTGACTGCTTTGAAGGTGAAAAATGCCCGCCCTGGCCGGCACTCCGACGCCCATGGATTGTACCTTGTCGTGCAGCCGAGTGGCACCCGCTCATGGATGCTGCGCTGCCAATACAAGGGCAAGCGCCGGGACTTCGGGCTCGGCCCTGCGCACGACGTGTCGCTGGCCGATGCCCGCGCTGCTGCGATGGATATCCGCAAGATGGTGCGCGCCGGGCTCGACCCTGTCGTGGAGCGCGGGTTGAAGCGGCCGAGCCGGCCGACCTTCGAGGTGGTCGCCCGGAAATGCTATGAATCCCTGCGCAAGGGCTGGAAGGACCGGCGCAATGCGTCCTGGATCTCGAGCTTCGACAATCATGTGTTCCCGCTGATCGGAGCGAAGCGGGTCGACGAGGTCGACAGCAAGGCCGTGCTTGGCGTGATGGAGCCGATCTGGACGACGATCCCCGATACCGCACGGCGCATCCTACAGCGGATCGGGGCGGTGCTCGATTATGCGCATATCAAAGGCATGATCCCGCAGCCAATCTCGCTGCGCTCGGTTCGCAAGGGCCTGCCCCGCCAGGAACGGCGGGTCGAGCACCGGCAGGCCATGCCCTACAAGGATGTACCGGCGTTCATGGCCAAGGTGATGGCGCTGCCGCCGAGCGTGGGCCGGGATGCGCTGAAGCTGACCGTGCTGACCGCGACGCGGTCGGGGGAGGTGCGCAATGCCGTGTGGGGCGAGTTCGACCTGGACAACGAAATCTGGTCGATCCCGGCGGCGCGGATGAAGATGAAGGAGCCGCATGTCGTGCCGCTTGCGGAGCCGGCCGTCGCGTTGCTGCGACGGTTGCGGGACGAGCACCTTGCGCTCGATGGGGCGATCAGGCCGGAGCGGATCGTGTTCGCGCATTACGGTGCGCGGGCCATCTGCGATGTGACCATGCTCAAGGTGCTTCGTGACATGCAGATCGAGGGGATCACGGTGCACGGGTTCCGCAGTAGCTTCGCGGACTGGGCCGCGGAGCAGACCAGCGTGAACAAGGAGATCGTGGAGAAGGCACTGGCGCACAAGGTGCCGAACGTCGTCGAGGCAGCCTATCGAAGGACGGACTTTTTCGACAAGCGTCGATCGATCATGGCAAACTGGGCTGCATTCCTGCTGGGCTCAGCGCGAGCATGAGCCCTCTTCAGTGAAGTAACACTTGGGATTGGGGTGGTAGTGAGTTCGGGCCGTCTGGCCATAAACCTGAGTTATCCGCCTGAGCCGGTCTACGGAGGATGTTCTTGGCGGTTTGGGCCCAAGACCGGCGACGGAATCACGCCCCTATGCGGCTCGCCTAGCGACGAGAGCAAACGATAGCCCGAAATAGATAATTCGACGGCCTGGCAGTGGATTGGCAAGGTAGTGGATAAGCTGATTGGTGTCGGTACGGTGACGCGGCGCAAAATGGCTCACATAAACCGATAGAAACTCTTCCAACCGCTTGGGCGCTGTAACCCGCTGATCGAAAACGTCTAACTCGAACTCGCTGCGAATGCGGCGCCCCATAACCCTGAATTATCGATCAGGCGGTGGTTGCACCCAGTGCAGAGGGCCTCTGGCGCCTCGGAGCAAAGGCGAGGACAGCGGACGCGAACAAAATCGTTCCGCGAAGGTAGGGAGGTGGCCTTCCCCAGCTAGGGTGCGGTGCGCGTCGCCACAGCCGCAATAACGCTGCGGCTGACGGATCCCGCTGAAGTCTCACCGTCGCGTAGGTTCACTTTTACCAACGTATTGGGAATCAGATTTTCAAGCTCGAGTATGAGATCGCCAGGACCGGTTACTCGCCAGCCCCGCCCCTCGCGGGCAACGGCGGCCCCGCCGCGAACTTGGGCGCTCACCAGCTGGGCGCCCTCGACGCTTAGGAACAGAGTTTCCGGCGGCGTCGCAACGTTGCCCGAGCGTGTGATCGTGACAATTAGCCGGCCGGTGCCAGTCGCGGGATTGGCGATGATACCGCTTGCCGACGCGTCGATGCTGAATGGAGAAGTAGACGCAGGCGCTGAGGCGTTCACGAGCCATACTGGGTAGCTCAGAAAGCAGGCTCCATCTTCGAGCCGGACTTCCCCACTTCGCCAAAGCGCAAGGCTGGAGTTGTCTTCCGCGCTTGGCAGCGGAGAGGCGCATGGACGCGGCATCCGCGGGCGCCGCGGCACGCGGAGCTCCAGCACATAGGTAGGTGGCGGCGCCGTTGATCTTGCTGCTGGCGCTTCCCCTGCGCGAGACCGTCCCCTTGTACGCGCGCCTGCTGCGGCCGTCGTAGGTGCGGCTGCGGTTGGTCTTTGGGAAGCTGTTATGCCGAAGCGCCCGAGTGGTGGGAAAGTCGCCGAGATCGCACGGCCATTCGGGGAGACCGTCGTCGTCGTAGCGGGGATCGCACCCTCCTGCGACCCGATCAACACGAGCTGAACGTCCGCGAGGCCGGCAAGGTCTTGACCTTGGGTAAGAGTTACGCCGCTCTCGTTCTGCCCAAAGTTCAGCAATGCGAGCTGGCGGGGCGGCAGCGTCGGGCTCAATTCTCGAAGCGTGATGGGGACATTGGTAAAGGCAAACTCGAGAGTTGGGCGAATACTCTGGAGTTGAGTCCAGAGCGGTGCAGCTACCATCTCATAGCGCATTCGCGCGAGGGTCAGGCAGCGCGCATCACGCGTGGCGTCGAGCGCCTCGGGGACGCGCCGCGCCGCTGGCGTCGAGTTGGCGCTTGGCGGACGGGAGACTTCACCGCGCAGGCGGTCCTGCAGAATATAGTCATCAGGCTCGGCAAGGTTGTCATAATCCTCGGGCCTGGTTCGATAAGCTCGGGGGGCGCCTAAGAGGTTGGCAATGATGTTCGGCCGGCACATGCTCGCCTGAAGGTGCTGATTGACGACATAGTCGAAGAAGCGTTCACGTTCTTGCCGTGTCGCCCATTGGTACATGCGGGCGAGCTCGAGGTAATCGAACTGCCCAACAAAGCGCTGCTGGACGCTTGCGATCATATCGGCGAGGCGACGAGTAGAGTTTTGATATTCGAGCACCTGACCGCTCTGAGCGTCACGGAAGGCAGTACGGGAAACTGCGGTAATTACGCGGGTGCCACTGGCGTCGTAACCTGTCCGATCTTCTCTGAGGCAAGGCCGATAAATGACGACCAGAGAGATGCGGTGATTGCGCGGTACAGTTACATAACCAAAGCGCGGACTTTGAACCGCTCCCAAGCGGATCCGCACCGTGTCGTCGCTCAATCTCGCGATTGTGAACAGGCTGTTCGTATCTCGTCCTTCGGTGCGCCGCAGTTCTTCGATCGTTCGTCCGAACTGGCCCGCGGCCCCGACGTTGCCGGCGGTTCCCACTAGAGCGAGTGCGAGTTGGCGGATATTGTCGGTTGTGCGCGCAGCGCGCAGGCCCTCGAGATTGTCTGTAACGATCATAGGCAGAACTTGCAGCGTATCGCGGGTGCCTGGGGCGCAAACCCGCGGCGCTGGTGCCGACCTATCGGGATCGTTGGGTAGTTGTAAATCATAAGCCAAACGCGCGCGCGCCTGCTCATCGTCGGCATGTAGAGTGACATCGGTCTCGACATCATAGGGCATGGAACGTCCGTTCGGCATCACACTAAGCTGTAGTTGGACGACGAACGCCTGCGCGCCCGGCCAGCGAATACGATCGCGGACATAGCGGTTCAGCAGGGCGACCTCCTGTTGCAGCGCAGTCGCGGCCAAGTAGCGAAGTATTGGATCGTCCCCGAGATTTGTTGCGCCTAAAGCGGCTAGGGTGGCGGCGGTCCCAGGTGCTAAGGTCACCGCGCCCGGCCTCGCGCCAGACTGTCGAGTGGTAGTGTTGTCGACTACGGTATCGATATCCCCGGTCGTGGAATTTGTGTCCTGATTGGTGATCCGGGTGACATTCCTTGTTGGTAGGCCGACTTGAAGATTGGCGGATAATAGATCCGATAGACGTTCATCGAGGGATTGGGTGTTGGGGATTGCGTTGTTGAACGCTGTAGCACTGTCCATTTTGAAGCTTGGCTGTAGATCCCCTGCTACGTCGTCCCAAGCCGTGACGGCGGTCGGTGAAATGCTAACTGAGCCCGCCTCATCCGCATATTTGACGCGAAGACCGCGTTCGTAGGTGGGGTGCCCGGCGCAGGCTTGCAAAAGAATGGCCATCAGTGCAGCCGGCCAAACGATCAGCGGTGGTCGGCTTGCCGTCATAGCACCCCCCTGTGCACTCGATTTAGGCATCGAGTCGTATTTGGACTTATACGATATAAGCTGGCACCAAGAAGATACACATTCTCGAATGCCAGTTTGCTGCACTACTTAGGCAGGGCAATTTTGTATTTTAATACGATCATCGCCTTGACAGCCGCTCATTCGCGGTTGCGATGCCTTGGACTTCGCAGATAATTCTAACATCCATCTACGCCGGGCGCTGGTTCCGCGACCGACGGAAAACTAGGTGCAACTAGGGCGCCTGTTCACACACTTACATATATGCAGTTATCGGACTTGTCCGCGTCTGTGCGCAGGCGACGAAGTGAGGTTCGATATCGCCAGCGAGTTCCTTTCGTGGCCGGTGGCCTACTGACCGGTTCCGGGGTTTCATGGGGAAAGCTGCCGTGACTCGCTCGGCTGGCTGAGGCCTGTGCCAAGGCCTCTCATATTGTCCTAACATATGGATATCTTTAGGGAACGTAGTTTGGCTTGGTGCCGCCCAGTCCTGTGAAATGTCGCAAAAGCGCGATCATTTCGTCGGGTGGAACGTGGTCCCCAATTTTCAGGGGATTGAACCATGCCGCTCACAGCTCTGAAGATGAATAATGCCGGCCCCGGCCGCCACGCCGACGCCCATGGATTGTATTTCATAGCTCGGCCAAGCGGGACGCGCTCCTGACTGCTGCGACATCAATACAAAGTTCGGTGCTGGGACTTCGGGCTCGACCCTGCGCACGACGGGTCGCTGGTCGATGCCCGCATTGTCGCGATGGATATCCGCAGGATGGTACAGGCCGGGCTGGGTCCGGTTGTGGAGCGAGGCCTCAAACGGCCGAGCGAGCCAATCTTCGAAGCCGTTGCCCGCAAAAGCTATGGGTCCTTGCGCAAGGGCTGGAAATACCGTCGCAATGCGTCCCGGATCTCCGCTTCGACAGTCATGTGTTTCCGTTGATCGGTGCGAAGCGGGTAGACGAAATCGACAGCAGGCCGTGCTCGGCGTGATGGAGCCGATCGGGACGACGATCCCAGACAGGGCGCGCCGGATATTGCATCGGATCGGCGCGGTGTTCGATTATGGTCATGTCAAGGGAATGATGCCGCAGCCTATTGCATTGCGCTCCGTGCGTAAGGGGTGCCTCGGCAGGAGCGGCGCGTCGAGCATCGGCGCGTTTCTGGGTCAAAAACTCTTGAACGATTACTCAAGAGAGTTGGGCATTACGTGCAAGATCTTGCGATGTTGGAAACAGAATGTTTCTTATTCGGAAGAAACGAATCGGAGGTCGATATGCGGACGGGGGAGAGGGTTCTCATCGCGGCGGCGATCAGCGGTTCAGCACTCGCGGCAATGATGGCGAGTGCCTCCGAGACAGTGAATTATACTTATGACGCGCGCGGGCGGCTGGTGAAGGTCGATCGCAGCGGCACGGTGAACAATAACATCAAGGCTGAATACAAATATGACAAAGGCGATAATCGCACGAATGTGAACGTGATATCGCCAAACTAGCATCTTCCGGGAAGCTTTGAGGGGAGGCTTGTCCGATGAGGCAGTTTGGTCCGATCTCGATATTGGCCGGCGTGTTGGTTTCGGCGCCACTGGCCGCGCAGATCCAAACGCGAGGCAGTACGGCACCGCCCGAGGAAAGGCTCGTCGTGTCGCCGGGCGGCGTCGATATGCGCTCAGGTCGCTATGCTTACGATCAAACCGATCTCTCGATCGGAGGCGAGGCTGGCGCTTTGATCTTTGCACGCTCGCTGGCCCAGCCGGTCGCGGGCCATACCAATCCGTTCGCAAACTTCTCGCACAACTGGGACATTTTGCTCGTCGAGAAGCGGGTCAATATCGGCCTGTTCAACTTTGTGAGTGCGCCCGGGCATCCAGACTACCAGCTTGAAGTCACCTTCGGCGGCCGCTCGCAGAGTTTTCGCGCCTATGGCGTCCAGACCACCAACGATCTCGTCTCGCGCGCGGGCTATGGTGTGCTCACCTATACGGGCACGCGTTCGAACGCGGTCTACACCTATACCACAGGGGACGGGACGCAGGCGCTGTTCCGCCCGATCAACAGCGCGGATTGCTCCACGATCCTGCGCTGCGCTTATGTGTCCCAGGTGACGGAGCCAGACGGCACGGTCTTAGACTTCGAATATGACCAGACCACCGGCACTAACACGACCCGGCTCCGCAGTGTCACGTCAAGCCGCGGCTATGCCCTGCTGCTCGAATATTCCGGGCAGGCCGTTTCAAAGGTCTGCGTGCTCAATCTGACACTGCAGACCAAGCCCGGCAGCAACGTCTGTCCGGTTGGCGCGCAGGCGACCACTACCTACAGCTATACCACTTTTGGCGGACAGGCCCGGCTCGCGAGTGCCACCGATCCGTCCAATGCGACCTGGAGCTTCGGCTATACAGGTACGCCGGCCTACGGCACGATGACCTTCACCCGACCGGGCGAGGGCTCTCCCTGGCTCACGAACACCCTTATGGAGCAGCCGGGGAACGACAATCTGGTCCGGGAGATCGTCCAATCCCAGAGCTTCGCGGACGGATCAAGCTACACCTACAATTACGATTCCACGCCAGACATCTTCTGCCAAGATCCGCCGGTCATCCCTGATATCGCGGGCGGTTCCTATACCGACCACCTCAACCGCACGACCCAGATACGGTACGGTTTTCCATATCTCCCCTTTGACCGAACTCAAGGCCATGGTGATGTGTCCATCTGTAATGGTAGCGACCCGCCCTCGCTCTATGTCGCCCAGGTCACGCCAGGCCCCGAGCTGATCATCGACCCGCTGGGACGAACAACGAGGATCAGCTATTGCGATCCTGGGCCCATGGCGAGTTTGCCGCCAACATGGTTTCATCGCTGCTATGTGACACCAATGCCTGTTTCGATTATCGATCCGGAGGAGATAAGAACAAATCTTGTGAGCGACTTTCTCGCTCGCAACGTCACACAGCGCACGCGCATCGCCAAACCCGACACGACCCAGCCCAACGCGCAGGCCTGGCCGAACATCGTCACCTCGGCGACGTTCGACTGCGGGCCTTCGACGATCCGCTACTGCAACAAGCCGCTGACTACGACCGATGCTAACGGCAATGTTACGACCTGGACGTACAGCGCCGCTCATGGCGGCATGCTGACCGAGACGTTACCTTCGGCCGGCGGAGGCGCGCCACAGGCGCAGACCCGGCACGGCTACGGCCAGCGCAACGCCTGGATCTCGAACGGCAGCGGCGGCTACACGATGGTAGCGACACCCGTCTACCTGCGCGTGTCCACGAGCATCTGCCGAACCAGCGCGGCAACCGGCAATCCCGCGAGCCCCTGCGCGACCGCCGGGGACGAGGTGCTGACCGAATATGATTACGGCCCGAACAATGGGCCCAACAATCTATGGCTGCGCGGCCAAGCCGTGACCTCGACCGATGGTGGCGTCACTACGACGCTGCGCACGTGCTATGGCTATGATGCGCTTGGTCGTCGGATCAGTGAGACCCAGCCCAACGCTAATTTGGCGAGCTGCCCGTGAGCCGTCGGGGTAGGCTGGCGGCGGTCGCTGCGCTGCTGCTGACACCCTCCGTGGCTCTTGCGCAAGCCTCGCCTTCGCCGTTCACTAGCGGCACTCGCTATGACACGGTTGGGCGGGTGACCGGGACCATCTCGGCCGATCCCGACACCGTGGGAAGCGGCAACCCCTTCCTCGCCGTGCGCAACACCTATGACGCGGCAGGCCGGCTGACCCAGGTTGAGACGGGCTTCCTCACGACTTGGCAGTCGGAGGCAGTGGCTCCCGCGAACTGGTCAGGGTTTACGGTCGAGATGATCCTGGTCACCTCCTATGATGCGATGGGGCGCAAACTTCGCGACGTCATGAGCACGGGCGGGACGGTGCGGCGGGTGACGCAATTTAGCTATGACGCGGCGGGTCGGCTGGAGTGCACGGCGGCGCGGATGAACCCGGTCATCTTTCCCAACGCGGCAGGGTCTGGCGGATCGCTACCCGCGAGCGCCTGTACGGCGGGCAGCCAAGGCGGCGGAGCGAATGCGTTTGGACCCGACCGGATTGCGCGAACCAGCTACGACATGGCTGACCAGCGGCTGCAGCTGCGCGAAGGGGTGGGCACGGCGGACGAAGGGACAGAGGCGACCTGGGCCTATAATCTGAACGGCCAGGTGACGACAGTAATCGACGGCAACGGCAATCGGGCCACGCTCGTTTATGACGGGTTCGGGCGCCAGAATTGCTGGATGTTTCCCTCGACCACGCGGCCAGCAAGCTTCGACGACACTAGTCACGCAACCGCGCTTGCGACCGCCGGGGTTATCGGCGGCGGGTTCACCAACGGTCATTGTACCAGCGGGGACTATGAATCCTACGAATATGATCCGAACGGGAACCGTACCAACCTGCGGAAGCGGGACTGGCGCAACATCGTCTACGCCTATGACGCGCTGAACCGGGTTGTCTCGAAATCCTATCCGCAAGGGGGAGCAACCCCGGTCCATTACGGTTACGACCTCAGGAACCTTCAGCTCTATGCCCGCTACACCAGCGCCGGCGGCCAAGGCGTTAACAACAGCTATGACGGGTTCGGGCGACTGTCTTCGCAAAGCATCGACCTTGGGGGCACGACGCACGCGATTTCTCATCTCTACGATCGCAACGGCAACCGGACGCGAGTCACTCATCCGGACGGTATCGCATTCAACTATCTCTACGACGGCTTGAACCGATCGACCTGGATCCAAGACACGAATTACGCGGTTCAATATGGCTATCGCAGCTTCGGCACATTGAGTGGCATCGGGCGGGTCGGCGGCTCGACCGGCGTGAACATCACTGCGGACGCGCGGCTGACCAGCCTGACTCACTATGTTGGCGCCCCACAAGAGGTGCAGTGGACGTTTGGGCACAACCCGGCGGCGCAGATTACGATGCAGACGCGGACCAATGATGCCTACGCATGGACGGGGTCTACGGCAGCGCAGCGCGTGTATCAGACCAATGGACTGAATCAATATGGTCAGACTATCGACGCTGGAAGCACGACCACGTTCGTCTATGACGCCAGTGGCAGCCTCGCCTCGGAAACCAACGGGGGCGTCACGAAGAGTTACATCTACGACATCGAGAACCGTCTTGTGATTGGAAACGGGGTGACGCTCGCCTATGACCCTCTCGGCCGGCTGTACGAGGTAACGCAGGGCGGCAATACCACCCGGTTCCTTTTTGACGGAGACGCGCTGGTGGCAGAATATAATGGCGGCGGTGCCCTGGTACGCCGTTATGTCCACGGCGTTGGTGCCGACTTGCCGGTGATGCAATATGAAGGTGCCACTGTGGGCGCTGCGACGCGACGCTATCTGCTGGCCGACAATCAGGGTTCGATCGTCGCGCTCACTGACGGAGGCAGCGCTATTCAAAGCCGCAATAGCTACGACGAATTTGGGGTGCCGGCAGCCACGAACACCGGGCGGTTCCAGTATACCGGGCAAATATGGATCAATGAAATCGGGATGTATTACTATAAGGCACGCATATACACTCCTCGGCTGGGGCGGTTTATGCAGGCCGACCCTATTGGATATCAAGGAGGGGTGAACCTTTACGCCTATTCCTCGAACGATCCACTTAATAGATCAGACCCAACGGGCCAGGCAGATATCGAATGGTTCACCCAATATGACCCGGCTTCTTTCCGTGCGACACAGGAGCTATTTAATCTTCCAAATATCTACACCGTATTCTCGCATGGGAGCTCGAGAGGCACCTTTGGTATAAGAACTGGCTCCGCTCCTTATAATTACGCGAGTTACACCGCGCAAACTATGGGATTAATAATCAGAAGCAAAATGTTGGCGGAGGGAACTGCAGGGAGGCCAATTGTTCTTTTTGCTTGTTTCGTTGGCCGATCAAACGCGCCAGAAATTATTTCAAGATTGAATGGAGATGTGGCCGTCGTGGCCGCGACTGACTATACCACAAGGGACGTCTTAGTAGACGGCAGCATTGGATGGAAGTTGACTGGCACCGGCGAGTTTCGAGTAACCGGCGGTCGGGGCTGGGCCGATCTCGGCATCACCTTGCCACGGAACGGCCATGTTGTTGGCTTATATACACATCCAATCACAGGCCGAAGAACCGCGCGCATAGACGTATCTGAGACGGGATATGCGACGCGCATCAGACGGACAGAATATCGGGAGATGCAAGACGCAGATGCTTCTCAATAGATGGCTAGCTCCCGGCACATGCGCTGCTATCGTGGCGATCAGTCTATCAGGCTGTAGGCCAGACCCTAGCTCCGCTCAGGGAACTTCGAATTCTTCTGCCGTGATTGATAATCGCGAGGTTTTGTCTGGAGGAATGGATACACCGCTTCCTCCCGAAGAGCTGCCGTCCCTCATGAATCGTGCTCAGGTGGGCGACGATCGAGCCGCGGAGAATCTCGGAACCCACTTTGCAAATCTGGGGGACAGGATCCAGGAGAGGCGGTGGCACACGCTTGCAGCGTCTCGCGGCCACTGCAATTCGATGTCTGTATTGCGGGAGATAGCTTACGAAGAACGAGATCGGATGGCATATGATCAATGGAATAGTAGAATTCGTGCACGTCAGTGTATGGTTGAGGGAGTGCCGCGCGAAGTGGACGGAGCGAACACTGCTATTCCGATGTGGGTTGATCAACCGGAGTTAATTTGGAATGGTCATTAGTCCATCACGTTTTAGTAAATAGAGTAGTGCTAGTTATCAACAAGGGTGACAGTTAATCCGTGGAAACACCGCTCTCTTTGGTAGACTGGCGCAGGCTGATTATTCCGAAAAATATTAGTTCAAGGGTGGTCGCATGGGTTGACCGTTTGCTGGATTTGCGCATTTGCGTCTGAGGAAATCTTGCACATGTCAATCTACGCCCGATCAGGTGGAGCAGGTAGTTGTTTTCGGGTTGCTTTATCGAACCGCTATGGTGGTGTGTACCGTTCAGATTGGAGGTGGAGAATCGGGAAGCACTGACGAGGAACGAATATTCTAAGCTCACCCATTTTCCGAATAGTAAAATGGGTTGGCAGTCCAAGCTGAGATGGCGGACTCCCGCCATCCCGCGCAACGGGTGCTGATCGCCACCTGCCTTGGAAATGTCCCCGCCTTGATCTTCCGGTAGAGAGTGGAGCGGCTGAGCCCGGTTCGTTCGAGCACGGCGGGCAGCCTGAGGATGCGATCGGGCTTGTCGGCTATGGCGGTGGGATGGTCCTGCATCTTGTCTGTCCTCTGAGATTGAACAGGGACGATGAAGGTTGAGCAGATCCTTGGTGCAACGGTCGGCGGTATGAGCGGCGTCGGGCGTCCACGAGATTCCGTGGAGAGGTAGGTCGACAAGGCTCCGGTCGTCCCGCGCCTGCGGCGCGGCCGCGCTCTACCTCGCTTCGCTCCACCGAGCCGCGCTGCGGCGTCCCGGCCCATTCGGGTGACATGGGGTAACAGCGGGCGCTCTGATCAGCCGATTCGCAGCTAGTCTCGCTCCTTTCGTAGATGGAGGGTGCAATGGCTCTGTTCGTGG
>Ga0335075_10003649_pt1 | contig 24339 bp, 20 predicted proteins | sample Lox_Sample_24_FD_206723 | JGI IMG/M metagenome (GOLD analysis project Ga0335075, IMG submission 206723) | Soil microbial communities from Loxahatchee National Wildlife Refuge, Florida, United States - Lox_Sample_2.4 | ecosystem: Environmental > Terrestrial > Soil > Wetlands | place: USA...
CACAGCGGCGAGGCGGCGAAGGTGGGAATGACGATGCCCAACACAAAGCTGCTGATCTTTGGCAGCCCGAAGGCGGGAACTCCGCTGATGCAGGCGGCGCCGAGCGTGGCGATCGATCTGCCGCTGAAGATCCTAGTAGCGGAGAATGCGCAGGGGAAGGTGTGGATTTCGTATAACAGCCCGGAGTATCTGGAGAAGCGGCACGGCTTGCCGGCGGATCTGCTGCCCAATATTGCCGTAGTGAAGGTGCTGGCCGAGAAGGCTGGCGAGTAGACGCCAGATGCGGAAAATTCAAACAAAGGCTCCCTAACAGGCAGGAGGAAACGATGAGTACACATGTGGGCGTGGTTCTGGCGCCGCCGTTCACCAGAGAGACAGCCATTCAGAAAGTGCGCGTGATTGAAGACAACTGGAACTCACGGAATCCGCAGAAGGTGGCGGGCGGATATGCGGAGAATGCGTACTGGCGCAACCGCAACGAGTTCCTGCACGGCAAGGCGGAGATCATCGAGTTCCTCACGAAGAAGTGGTCGAAAGAGTTGGAGTACCGGCTGATCAAAGAATTATGGGCGTTTACCGGGGACAGGATTGCGGTGCGGTTTGCGTACGAGTCGAAGGATGCAAACGGCCAGTGGTGGCGATCGTACGGCAACGAGAACTGGGAGTTCGATGCAGCGGGCGTGATGAAGACGCGGCATGCCAGCATCAACGACCTTGCGATCAAGGGTGAGGATCGCCTCTATCATTGGCCGCTGGGAGTTCGTCCTCAGGATCATCCCGGATTAAGCGATCTGGGCCTCTGAAGTGAAGCAAATAGAGCAAGGGGTTTCACCATGAGCGAATCGAATGTGAAGAAGTACGACGTCGTCGTTCTGGGCAGCGGCGAGGGCGGCAAATACATCGCCTGGACGATGGCAAGGCAGGGTAAGCGGACAGCGCTGATCGAGCGGAGATATATCGGCGGATCGTGCCCGAATATCGCGTGCCTGCCGAGCAAGAATGTGATCCACAGCGCAAAGGTCGCCAACTACTTCTTTCGCAGCGAAGAATTCGGGATCAGCAAAGACAACGTCAGGATCAACATGCCGGCGGTGCGCGACCGCAAGCGGAAGATGGTAAGCGGGCTGGTCCAGGTGCATCTCGACAACTTCAAGGCGAGCGGGGCGGAGCTGATTCTGGGAGCGGGGCGCTTTGTCGGGCCGAAGACGATCGAGGTGGCGCTCACGGATGGCGGCACGCTGCTGGTGCGCGGCGACAAGATTGTCATCGGCACAGGTACACATGCGACGCTGCCCGAGATTCCCGGGCTTGCCGAGTCGAAGCCCATGACGCATATCGAGGCGCTGGAGCTGGATCATATCCCGGAACATCTGTTGGTGTTGGGCGGAGGGTACGTCGGCCTGGAGCTGGCGCAGGGACTGCGGCGTTTCGGCAGCAGGGTGACGGTGATCGATCACAATGACAGGCTCACGCACAAGGAAGATGAAGATGTGTCGCAGGCGCTGGAAGAGTTGTTTCGGGATGAGGGCATTGAACTGGCGTTAGGGACTCGGGTGAGCGGGGTTGAAGGCAAATCGGACGAAGTTGTGAAGCTGCGCGTGGTTCAGGACGGCGTGGAGAAGATTCTGGAGGGGACGGACCTGCTGGTGGCGACCGGGCGCACACCGAATACGAGCGGGATTGGGCTGGAGCTGGCAGGAGTGACGCTGACGGAACGGGGGTATATCAAGGTCGATGAGCGGCTGCGCACGACCGCGCCCGATGTGTGGGCGGTCGGCGACTGCGCGGGCAGCCCGCTCTTCACGCATATCTCGTTCGATGACTTCCGCGTGATTGTGAGCGACATGACCGGCGGGCATCGCGTGACAACGGGACGGCAGGTGCCGTTCTGCATGTTCACCGATCCGGAGTTGGCGCGGGTGGGACTGAGTGAGACAGAGGCGAAGGCTCGAGGGATTGCGTACCGGCTGGCGAAGATTCCGATGGTTGCCGATCTGCGAACGCGCACGCTTTCGGAAACCCGCGGATTCATGAAGGCGCTGGTCGACACAGAGAGCGATCGCATTCTCGGTATCACGGTCTTCGGCGTGGGCGCGGGAGAGATCATGGGCGCCGTGCAGATCGCAATGATCGGGGGGCTTCCCTACACGGCGTTGCGCGATGCGGTAATCACCCACCCGTCTCTGCTTGAAGGGCTGGTGGCGCTGTTTTCTTCGGTGAAAGAGGTCGCGAAGCCGGCGATGGTGCGTGCCTGACCGAAGCGCGAATCAGAAAGGCGTTGGATGAAGAGGATTGCCGAAGAGATTCCTGGATACACGTATGGAACGGACGAGGTTGGCGCTTCTCCTGTGTCAATGGAAGAACTGGAGGAGTTGAAGGCCAGCGCTGGATTGACAACAGAAGATGAGCAGTACCTCAGCCTGGCGGGCGAGGTACTCGGGGACCAGGTCGAGCAGGTCGTGCATCATTGGCGCGATGGCATTATCGCCAGCATTCCAAACCTGGCCAGACATTCACGTACGCCCGAGGGGAATGCGATCCCGGAATATCTGGCGAAGAGCAATCTTCGTTTTGAGCAATGGATTCTGGATACCTGTCTGCGTCCATACGATCAGGACTGGCTGAATTATCAGCGGGAAATCGCCCTGCGACACACGAGCGTAAAGAAAAACAAGGTGGATGGGGTGGTGTCGACGCGGTATGTGCCGCTGCGCGACATCATTGCCTTTGTCGCGGTGATGAATGAGACGATTAAGCCGTATCTCGCCGCCAAGGGGAATTCGGACGAGGAAGTGGAGAGAATGCATGCGGCGTGGTGCAAATCGCTGCAACTGCAGCTCGCGCTCTGGGCAAGATTCTATCCCGCAGGCGGCCAGGCAGCGAATGAGTGGTAATCGGCGAACAACGTTGAGGGAAGATGAATCCTGCTGTGATCTCGTTCCATCGGATGGTGCAGGGAGTTTCGTATGCCCCTGATTGAGAAGATTCTATTCCCGATAAATTTCTCTCACTCCTGCATTGCTATGGCGCCATATGTCAAAAGAGCCTCGGCAATATATGGCGCAAGGGTGTCACTGATTCATGTCGTAGACCCGGCGAGCTTCAACAGCTTCGCGCTGGTCAGAGAGCCATTTTCCGAAATGGCGGAAAACTACCTGAAGAGCGGGCGTGAGAAGCTCGATCGGTTTCTGGCAGCGGAATTTCCCGCCGCAGAGTCTTCGCGCATCGTTGCATTGGGAGAGGCGGCAGCAGAGATTGCCCGGGTCGCGAAAGATGAAAAGTTCGACATCATTATCATGCCCACACATGCCGGCCGCTTCAGGCAGATGCTGCTGGGCTCGACCACGGCCAAGGTGCTGAATGACGCCGACTGCCCGGTGTTGACGAGCACGCACGCCGAGACAATCGCTCCACGACCCCTGGAGCACAGGGAATGGTTATGTGCGATCGGACTGAATCGCGATTCGGAGCGAGTGCTTCGCTTCGCGAGCCGTGGGGCGGCAGAAGTGGGGGCCAGGCTTTCCCTTATCCACGCAGTGCGAACCGCAGAGCCGGACCTGCCGATTCAGCTGGACCTTAAAGAGGAGCTCCGCTCTGCCGAAAGGGAGCTGGCAAGGCAGCGCATCGGCGAGCTTCAGCGGAACATCGGCTCGGATTTTTCGGTCCGCATTGCGGTCGGTTCCGTCAAAGAGGCTTTGCTCGAGACCGCCAGGGAGACGGACGCTGACGCGCTCATTATCGGGAGAGGCTTCCAGTCCGGCGCGCGCGGGCGCATGCGGGACCTGACCTATACAGTGGTTCGCGACTCTCCGTTTCCCGTGCTCAGCGTGTGAGCCGAAACCTGCCTGATCGATAAATCGCGTTTTCGATGGCGCAATCTGCCGCATGCCGTCGCGGAGCAGGTTACTCTACAGACTGAACAGGCGGCGAAGACCGAACATGCGCGTACTCATCACCGGAGTTGCCGGATTTTTAGCTTCCCATCTCGCGGATGCCCTGCTGGCTGAAGGCAACGCGGTGGTCGGCGTCGACAATCTCTCGACGGGCTCGCTGGGAAATCTAAGGCACCTTCGCAACGAGTCGCGCTTCGAATTTCTGGAACAGGATATCTGCGCGGCGTTCGATGTGGGATCGGTCGACTACGTGTTCAACTTCGCCTCGCCGGCAAGCCCGGTGGATTATGCGCGCCTGGGCGTGGAAACGCTAAAGGCCGGATCGGTGGGCACGACCAACGCGCTCGATATCGCGAAGAAGTACAACGCGAAGTTTCTACAGGCATCGACGTCGGAGTGCTACGGAGACCCGGAGGTCGATCCGCAGCGGGAAGACTACTGGGGACATGTAAATCCGATCGGGCCGCGCTCGGTGTATGACGAGGCAAAGCGGTTTTCCGAGGCGTTGACGATGGCGTATCACCGCTATTACGGCGTGGATACGCGCCTGGTGCGGATCTTCAATACCTACGGGCCAAGGCTACAGAAGAATGACGGCCGCGTGATCTCGAACTTCATGGTGCAGGCACTGAAGGGCGAGGACCTGACGGTATATGGAGAGGGCGAACAGACGCGGAGTTTCTGCTACGTGTCGGATGAGATTGAGGGGATTCTGGGGCTGTCGCGGACGGATGAGCATCTGCCAGTGAACGTGGGCAATCCCCACGAGTGGACGATTCTGGACTGCGCGAAGGCGGTGCTGAAGGTGACGGCGTCGTCGAGCCGGATTGTGCATCATCCCCTGCCGGAAGACGATCCGGCGCAGCGGCGGCCGGATATTTCGAAGGCGAAACGACTGTTCGGCTGGGAGCCGAAGATCGAGCTGGAGACGGGACTCAGGCTGAGCCTGGCTTATTTCCGCGCAGCGGTGGAGACGGAAAAAGAGCTGGAGGATAAAGTCTCGAAGGCGGCACAGCAGCCAGTCCATCGAGGTACGAAAATCCGCCCCCCGGGCGGCCGGAATCATCCCAGAGCGGACGGGCGGCAATAACACTGCTTACAATCGGGAGAACTTTTCTTTATGCTTGCTATTAAATTGCGTGCACAAGCAGAGTGGTATACAGCGCCAACGCGGGCGTGCACAGCAATTTACTCTTTGCGTGACGGGTGTTGGCAGGCATGGATTTTGAGCAGCTACGAACCTTTCTGGAAGTTTCCCGGTTGCGGAGCTTTTCGCGGGCCGCGGAAAAACTGATGGTGACCCAGCCGGCGATTTCGGCGCAGATCCGCACGCTGGAGAACGAAGTGGGCGCGCGGCTGTTTGACCGGGATGGCGGAAAGGTCACGTTCACTGCCGCCGGGAAGGTGTTTGAGCCCTTCGCCGAGCATTGCCTGCAGTGCCACAGCCACATTACGGTAGCAATCGGAGAGCTGCACCGCTCGCCGCGCGGCGAAATCTCTGTCAGCGCCAATGAAGCGACGAGCCTGTATGTACTGCCGACCGTCTTTGCCCAGTTCAAGCAGCAGTATTCACGGGTGGGACTGAGCATCGTGAGAGCGGACCGGGCGAGGTCAATCGAATCGGTGATGAGCCGGGAGGTGGACTTTGCGGTGGTGTCGCTGCCGATGAAGGATCCGCGGCTGACGGTGGATGTGATCCATCGCGACGAAGTGGTGCTGGTGGCTCCGAAGAACCATTCGCTGGCGCAAAGGGAGTCGGTGAAGTTTCCGGAGATTCTGCAGCACTCGCTGCTGCTGCCCAAGCAGGGACGGCAACGGGAACTGATCGAGGACCTGTTTCGCAACTACGATGTGCAGCCCAGAGTGGCGATGGAAGTGGAATCGAGCGAGCTGCTGAAACGGCTGATTGTCGCCGGACTGGGCGTGGGCTTTTTGCCGCGCACCAACGTGCTGGGCGATGAGAAGGCGGGGACACTGCAGATTGTGAAAATCGACGGAGTGCGGCTAAGCCGCGAACTGGCGGTTGTCTACCGGAAGGACAAGACACTGACCAGGGCGGCGCACGCATTTCTCGAGATTGCGACGGGCAGGTCGCGTCCGCACACGCCGGCGGCGCCAATCAAGAAGGGCAGGGCTTAAGCCTCAGGGTTCAACTGTCTTCGCGGACTTCTTGCGCGGGCGGCGGGAGGACTGCGCGCGCGCATTGCTGCGGGGGTTGAGCGGCGATCCCAGCGGGTAGCCGGTCGACTGGCGGACGATGAGGCGAGTCGGGATGGTGCGGTGACGCTCCTGCGACTGCTCGACGTTCTCCGCCACCGAGCGGAGAGACTCGAAGGCACCGCGGGCAAGGTCTTTGCGGGACATCCGCACGGTGGTGAGGGGCGGATTGACGAACTCCGCGAGATGAATGTCGTCGAAACCGATCACCGACATATCTTCGGGAACTTTCAGTCCGGCGCGAGCGAGCACGCGCAGCGCGCCGATGGCGGTCATATCGTTGGAGCACATAACGGCTGTGGGTTGCTCTTTCAAAGAGAGCAGGTGCTTCATGGCGCGCATGCCTCCCTCGAGGGTGTGGTCGCCCTCGATGAGCCATTCAGGAGTGGGGCGAGCGCCGATCTCCTCGATCGACTCGATGAAGGCGGATTTGCGGGACTGAGCCGAGCCCTGACGCAAAGGACCACTGATAAATGCGACGTTCCGGTGACCGAGCGCGGCCAGATGCTGGACGCCTTCGCGGATTCCCTTAAGATAGTCGACGACCAGAGCCCGGACCAACGGGGCAGGAGGACCGGCATCAACGAAGACCATGGGAATATTCCGCGAGCTGAGCTCTTCGAGCAGCGGCTGCTCGATGCCGAAGGTCATCACGGCGACTCCCTCGACATGGCGCTCGAGCATGCGGCGGATGCAGATAGTCATACGGGCGAGGTCGTAGTTGGTGGAACCGATGAGGATTTCGTAACCGTGGGCAACAGCGATCTCTTCGAAGCCCTCGATGAGTTCGGGGAAAAACGGATTGGTGATTTCGGAGATGAGCAGGCCGAGGAGACGGGTGCGTCCGGAAACCAGGGCACGCGCCTGGGTGTTGGGGAAGTAATTCAACTCATCGATGGCCTTCCAGACACGCTCGGCCAACTGCTTGTCGACTGTTGGGACACGATTGATGGTGCGGGAGACGGTGGCGATGGAGACACGGGCATGCTTGGCTACATCGCGAATATCGAGGCGACGCTTCTCACTTCTGTTTTGACGAGGACGTTTTTTGACGGGCACCAGAACAGCCTTTCACTTGACTTGGCCAGTGTAGAACGCATAAGTTCAAAGTTCCAGTAAACGTTTGCCGGAGAAATGTTGGTAAAACGCTTTAGCAACGTGGCAGTATGTTAACCGGGAGGGGAAGGCGGAGGAAAGCAATGCTGAGTACTCTCAGGGAAGAGGTCCTCGAGGCCAATCTGGAGCTGGTAAAGCGGGGGCTGGTTCTCTATACGTTCGGTAATGCGAGCGGCATTGACCGGGAGACGGGACTGGTAGTGATTAAGCCGAGCGGCGTGCCTTACGAAACGATGACAGCCTCCGATCTTGTGGTTACGGATCTCGATGGCGAGATCGTCGAGGGGAAACTCCGGCCCTCGTCCGATCTGGGGACGCATCTGCTGCTCTACCGGGAGTTTTCTGAGATCGGCGGCGTGGTTCATACGCATTCGGAATTTGCGACGGCGTGGGCACAGGCAGGGCGGGAGATTCCCGCATACGGTACAACGCATGCGGATTACTTTTACGGGCCGGTTCCGCTGACCGATGAGCTGACGGACGAGGAGATCGGTGGCGATTACGTGCTGAACACCGGCCACGCAATTGTGCGGAGGTTCCGTGATCCGTCGAAAGCGCTGGATCCTTCGGCAGTTCCGGGAGTGCTGGTGCGGGGACATGCTCCCTTCGCGTGGGGCAAGACGGCGGTGGATGCGGCGCACAATGCGGTTGTGCTCGAAGCGGTGGCCCGGATGGGATATTACACGGCAACGCTGAATGCGGCGTGCGCGGGCGTATCGCAGGCGCTGCTGGACCGGCATTACTTTCGCAAGCATGGAACGAAGGCGACCTACGGACAACTGAGGGAGCAGGGGGCTGCCGCTCCAGAACAGTAGTGGGAAGCAGATTTCCAGCTTTTTATTGGATTGAACTTTTCGAATGGCCAAGGACAACACGATAGATGCATCTTTCACTTGTTGACGCGCTTTCCTCGTACCTGGCGACTCCGGGCAAGTCGCTGGCACATCTCAATTCAGTTGATATTGCGGTCATCGCGATTTACTTCGGGATTGTCATCTTCATCGGCTTTTATCTGAAGGGCTCGGCGAACACGAGCGAAGAGTTCTTCATGGCAGGCCGGGAGATGACGGCATGGATTGCCGGCCTGAGCTTCGTTTCCGCCAACCTGGGGTCGCTGGAGCTGATGGGCTGGGCGGGATCGGCGTATCAGTACGGCATTCTGGCGACGCACTGGTACTGGATCGGGGCGATTCCGGCAATGCTGTTTCTCGGCATCATCATGATGCCGTTCTATTACATCTCCAAGGTCAATTCGGTTCCGGGGTATCTGCACCTGAGATATGGGGATGGCGCACGGGCGCTTTCGGCGGTGAGCTTCGCCTTCATGACGGTGCTGATGAGCGGCATCAACATGTACTCGATGGCGCTGGTGATGAAGGTGGTGCTGGGGTGGAATCTGAACTTCAGCATCTGGGTTTCGTCGATCACGGTAGCGCTGTACGTCGGGCTGGGCGGGCTGCGCTCGGCAATTTATAACGAGGTTCTGCAATTCCTGCTGATCTGGCTGGGCGCGCTGCTGGTTCCGGTGCTGGGGCTGATCGAAGCAGGCGGCTGGACAAATCTGAAACACCAGATCAGCGCGCGCATGGGCTCGGAATATATCCACCTCTGGAGCACGACCGGCCACTTCAACCAGAATCCCATGGGGATTCACTGGACAGGACTGGTCTTCGGCCTGGCGCTGGTGATCAGCTGCGGATACTGGACGACGGACTTCTTAGTCGTACAGCGCGTACTGTCTGCGAATAATCTGCGGTCGGCGCGGATGGCTCCGATCATTGGCGCGGCGTTCAAGATGGCGGTGCCGTTCATCGTGATTCTGCCAGGACTGCTTGCGCTGACGGTGCTTCCCTACCACCTGGTAGGCGAGACGCAGGCAGTTGCGACGGGCCAGCACAGCTACAACGAAGTTCTGCCGCTGATGCTGGTGCGCTATTGCGGGCCGGGCCTGCTAGGACTGGGTGTGACGGCGCTGATCGCGGGATTCATGTCGGGCATGGCGGGCAACGTAAGCGCATTCTCGACGGTCTGGACTTACGACATCTACGGCGCGTTTCTGCACAAGAATGCGACGGACAAGCACTACGTCGCGATGGGGCGGTGGTGTACCTTCGTTGGCGTGCTGATCTCGGTGGGCACGGCGTACCTGGTGCAGCATGCGGCGAGCATCATGGATTACGTGCAGGGACTGTTCAGTTTCTTTATCGCGCCGCTCTTTGGGACGGTGATCCTGGGCATGATGTGGAAGCGGGCGACGAAAGCCGGCGGCTTCTGGGGATTGCTGGCCGGCACGTGCACGGCGATCGGGCTGTTTGTTTGGGTTCACCTCGATCCCAAGGCGCTGCGCTATGTGGCGCTCTCTCCGGACGCCAAGGCGCTGGCCGAGGATATGTATCGCGCGCTGTGGTCGTGGCTGGTGTGCGTGATTGTTACCGTGGTGGTAAGCCTGGCGACGCAGCCGAAGCCGACCAAGGAGCTGGAAGGGCTGGTGTACGGGGTGGTTCCGCTGCCGGTGGAGCATGACGATCACTGGTATCAGAAGCCGATTGTGTGGGCGGGCGTGATCGCGGGCCTGTTTGTGATTCTCAACATCATTTTCTGGTAGGGGTAGCGATGCGCGTAGAGATATCGATCTGGTTCTTCGGTGGCCTGTTGTTTCTGATCTATGGCGTGATTGTTTTTTTCGAAGGTATATGGGAGTTGAGCCACCCTCTGGTGCATCCCCCGGTGCTGAATAATCTGCATGCGCCGATCTGGTGGGGCGCGCTGATGGGAATTGCAGGGCTGGCGTACACGGTGAAGTTCTGGCCAAAAAGCGGAAGGTAGGCAAGAGCGGGAAAGCGGAAAGAGCAGACCCTTCGACGGCGCACATTTCGCGCGCTTCGCTCAGGATGATTTCAGTTGAGCCGGTAAAAACGGAGAGTTATGAAAAAGCAGATGACATACGGAGTGATTGTCGGGAGTCGCGGATTTTTTCCGCACCACCTTGCCAAAGAGGGCCACGAAGAGATCATCAAGGTTCTTGATGCGAACGGTTACAAATCGGTCGTGCTTTCACCGGAGCAGACGCAGCATGGGGCGGTGCAGACTCCCGATGACGCGCGGCACTGCGCGGAGCTCTTCAAGAAGCATCGCGAGGAGATTGACGGGATCATCGTTACGCTTCCAAATTTTGGCGAAGAGCGGGCGATCGTGGATGCGATCCGGCTGTCGGGGCTGAAGGTTCCGGTGCTTGTGCAGGCCACGCCTGACCGCGCGAACACTATGAAGATCTCGCACCGGCGCGACAGCTTCTGCGGAAAGATGTCGGCGTGCAACAACCTGATGCAGTATGGGATTCCATACTCGCTGACAGCTCTGCATACGGTTTCGCCGAGCTCTGAGTCGTTCCAGAAAGACCTGGCGTGGTTTTCGGCGGTGTGCCGGGTGGTAAACGGCTTCAAGAATCTGCGTATCGGCGCCATCGGCGCGCGGCCGGCGGCTTTCAATACCGTTCGCTACAGCGAGAAGCTGCTGGAACGGGCGGAGATTTCGGTCGAGACGCTGGATCTGTCGGAGATTCTGGGGCGCATCGCACGACTGAAGGACACGGACGACGCGACGCAGGCGAAGCTCGCGGCAATCAAGAAATATGTTCCGACCAGCGGCATTCCCGAGGAGGCGCTGCTGAAGATGTCGAAGCTGGGCGCGGTGATCGACGGCTGGATGAAGGAAACCTATTGCACGATCAGCGCCATCCAATGCTGGACTTCGCTCGAAGAATACTTCGGCGTGGTACCGTGCACGATCATGAGCATGATGAGCGAGAACCTCTTCTCGAGCGCCTGCGAAACGGACGTGGTCGGCGTGCTGAGCATGTACGGGCTGGCCCTGGCGTCGGAGACTCCGAGCGCGCTGCTGGACTGGAACAACAATTACGGCGAGGATCCGGACAAGGCGGTGTGCTTCCACTGCTCGAACCTGCCGAAGCATTTCTTTGCCGATGTGGTGATGGATTTTCAGGCGATTATCGCGGGAACGGTCGGCAAGGAGAACACCTTCGGCACATGCGTGGGCCGCGTGAAGGCGGGCGACATGACGTATCTTCGCTTCTCGACCGACGATTACACGGGCAGGATTCGCGGCTATGTAGGCGAGGGCGAATTCACGAACGATCCGCTGGAGACCTTCGGCGGCGCAGGCGTGGTGAAGATTCCCAAGATGCAGAAGCTGCTGCGTTTTATCTGCGAGAAGGGTTTCGAGCATCACGTGGCGGCGAATTTCTCGCATGTAGCGAGCCCGGTATACGAAGCGGCGACAAGGTATCTGGGCTGGGAGATGCATCACCATCTGGCGGCGTAGCCCACGCGGAACACACGCGCCTTCGGCGCCAAAAAGGAGGCTGTCGCGCGACAGCGCAGTAGCCTTTTTTTTGAGAATGGTGGTAAAACGTTTTCTGAGGGAACTGCCGAATTTAATTTTTGGAGACAGACAGCGTGGCGATCGTTGCGGGCGTAGATTTCGGAACTCTGAGCGTGCGGGTGACGCTGCTGGACAGCGAGCGCGGCCGGCTGAGCACGGCAAGCGCGGAGTATCCGCTGAAGCGCAAGCGCGAAGACCCGGACTATGCGACGCAGTCGCATGCCGACCAGATGGACGCGCTGGTGAAGGCAACGCGCAAGGCACTCGAAGAGGCGAGGATTCGCGGGGGACAGGTAGAGGCGATCGCGCTCGATACGACGGGGTCGAGCGTCATTCCGGTAGGTGCGAATCTGGAGCCGTTGGACGACTATTATCTGTGGTGCGATCACCGGGCGAAGGCAGAGGCTCAACAGATTACCGAGCTGGCACACAGGGAGAACCTCGAAGCGATTGAGTGGTGCGGCGGCGTGTATTCGCATGAATGGGGATTTGCGAAGCTGCTGCACTGGCTGAGACATAATTCCGGGAAGCGCGGCCGATTTGTAACTGCGTTTGAGCATTGTGACATGGTGGCGGGAACGCTGGCCGGAATTACCGATGCGAGGAAGGTGAAACGCAGCGCGTGTGCGATGGGGCACAAGTGGATGTGGAATCCGAAGTGGGGCGGGCTGCCTGCGCAGGAGTTTCTGTCGAAGGTGGATCCGCTGTTTGACGGGATACGGGAGAAGCTGGCGGGCGAGTATCTGACGTCGGACAAGATTGCCGGACATCTGTCGCCGCAGTGGGCAGACGCGATGGGGCTGAAAGCAGGCATTCCGATTCCGGTTGGCGCGTTTGACGCGCACTGGGATGCGATCGGCGCAGGCTGCCGCGAGGGTGACGTGGTCAACGTCGTCGGCACGTCGACATGCATTATCGCGATGGAAAAGAAGACGACGCTGGTGCCGGGAGTGTGCGGAGTAGTGCCAGGGAGCGTGCATCCGCTGTATACGGGCGTGGAGGCGGGGCTATCGGCGACAGGAGACATCTTCGAGGCGATTGCGCGGCGAGCGGGGACGAAGGTCTCGGAGTTGTCGAAGGGGCTCGAGCAGTATCGCGCCGGGCAGACAGGGCTGCTGCGGCTGAGCTGGGATAACGGCGACCGTACCGTGCTGGTGAATTCGGAGCTAGGCGGAGTAACGCTGGGATGGAACCTGATTCACACGGCACAGGATGAGCTCTTTGCCGCGATTGAAGGCACAGCGTTTCACACGCGGATCATTCTGGAGCGCATGGCCGAGTTTGGAGTGCCGGTGGAGCGGGTGATCAATGCGGGCGGGATTTCGCAGAACAATAAGGTGTTGAACCAGGTGTATGCGAATGTGCTGGGCAAGCCGGTGCTGGTGCCGACGGGGATTCCGACGAGCCTAGGGTCGGGGATTTTTGCGCTGCTGGCGGCTGGGACGTTTCCGACGATCGAGGCTGCGCAGGATGCGATGTGTCTGAAGTATGCGACGTATGAGCCGGATCCCGCGGCAGTGGCGGTGTATGAGTGGCTCTTCCCTCTTTATCGCGATGTGTACTTCGCTCTCGGGCGGAAGGACGCGGACGCGGTGCCCCTGGGCCGGGTCTTGCCGGAGCTGCGAAAGGTTGCGGCGGAAGTCTGTGGCGTATGAGGAGCTAGTTCATCTGCATGCCGGGCATGGCGGAGTGGTCCATGTTGTCGTGGCCATGGTCGTCATCGACGGCCCAGATTTTCGCGGGATCGGTTTCGTAGGGATAGACGTGGACCATCCATCCGAAGATGTGGGGATAGAATTCTCCGCCGGCGGCTTCGCAGGCGTCCCTGGTCGTGATTGAGCCAAGCAGGCCATACTTCGCGTCTGGGCCGAAATACTCGGCCTTGTGCCCCTCGGGCGCTTTGCAGAAATTGATGTGCTGATGCCAGCGCGCAATGCTCAGCGGGATGCGCTCGTTCAGCTCGTCCTCACTCGCGGTGACGCGGTCGGTGTACATCGCACCGACGAGCTGATATCCGCCGTCGGCGGGCTTCTTGTAGAGCAGCGAGGTCGGTTTGTCGGGGTCGAAGTGGGTACGGGCTTCGAGTCCATAGTCACTGCGCGTGAAGTGATAGATGTGCTGCGGAACATTGGGCAGAAAGATCTGGTAGCCGTCAGCGAGGGCTTTCCTATAGTCCTGATAGGGGGCCATGGCTGCCTTCGCAGCCGCAACGATTGCGGCGGCCTTCTGCTGGTCGCCGGGCTGCACCGGCCTGAGCGTGGTCATGAACATGTGTCCGGACATGTGGGCCATGCTGCCCGCTGTGGCGCTGGTCTGGTTGGCGATTTCGTGTTTCTGCGCGGCGGAGGCAAGCAGAACAACGCTCATCGAGACGAACGTGGCAGTGCCGGCGAGCCAGAGAGTTTTGTGGAGCGGGGAGAATCGGATCATGCCAGCGAACCTCGGTATCGCCTGAGAGAGATGGCCCTCTCTTCTCTACTACGATGGACGCAAAACCGGAGTTCCGGGTTTAGCGCCACTGGATGGAACACGAGGAGGCGGCGCAAGTTTCAGGCGTGATTTGCGGTTGACAGCGATGATCTACATATGTAGAGTTCTGCCAATGAAGCTGCGCCTATCGCCGCACACATTGAAGGTTCTGGAGATTTTTCTCGAGGAGCCGCGGGAGTGGAGATACGGATACGACATCAGCCGCATCACCGGGCTGAAATCGGGAAGCCTGTATCCGATATTGATGCGGCTGGCTGAGCGGGAACTGCTGGAAACGGAGTGGGAAGTGAATGAAGCGGGCAAGCCTCCGCGGCATTTGTACCGGCTGACTCCGGATGGCTTGCACCTCGCGCGGGAGAGGCAGCCGGCAAGGGCGCCGGTACGGCAACGGCGCTCGGCGCTGAGCGGGGCAGAGAGCTGATGGCGATGTTGCGCAGGCTGGCGGAGAGATGGCTGCGGGCGGTGGTCCGCCATGCGCCACGCTCATGCCGGCCATGGGCCAGCGCGATGCTGCGGGAGCTGGATTTCATCGAGAGCGACTGGGCTGCGCTCTTATGGGCTCTGGGAAGTACGGCGGCGGTGTCGCGGCAGTGGCTGCGTTCGTGGCGAGCATGGATATCGGGACAAAGCGAGGAGGAACCGGCAATGAAAGGAACTGCGATGAAGGTAACGGACCTGCTGCTGGGAGTGCTGATGGCAGTTGGCGCGGCTGTGGGTGCATTCGCACTGCTTTTGCTTGTTTTTTATCTCTTCCCTGCACTTCATCACGCGCCGATTCCGTGGCCGGCGTGGGTGTTCTCCGGGATGCTGGAGGTTCTTTTTGTAGCAGGCACGGTGAAGTTCTGGAAGACGCGACGTCCGATGGCAATTGGGATTCTGCTGGCGGCACTCGTCTTCACGACGCATTTTGCGATGCACATTGCCAGCCGCTGGAATGGATGAGCCGGCGCCCGCTCTTCCTATTGCGCTACCGCATGATTTCGACCAGCAGAACCCAGGCGCTGGCGGCGGCCTGCACGGCGAGGCAGGTTATCCAGTCAGCGATGGGGCGCAGGTCCATTTCGTGAATCAGGGAGAAATCAAACAGACGCGAGACGTAAACAAGTCATAAGGCTACGTGTTCCTTATGAATTTTTTCGACTAGTTATACGGCTGACGCGGTCTTCTGGATAGTGACGGGGGATTCCCCGCGGAGGCATCCGTGGTCACTACTTGTAAGACTCATCATATTAGTTCTCCTATTACTGCTCATACGGTTTTTATTCTTCATCTTGAAAGCATGCTGATGCTTGCGGAGGAGAATAAAAGCCAGCATCCCAAAGAAACGCACCACTCAAAATGGCGTGGATTCTTCCGCGGCCGCTTCGGCCGTTCGGCCTTGTTTCTAGCTGCACTGCTCGCAGCCAGCCTCTGCTGCGCGCGCGCACAATCCACGCTGGGAAGCATTCTCGGCACCGTGCAGGACGCATCGGGCGCGGTGATTCCGAGCGCGACGGTGACGGTGAAGTCGCTGGACCAGGACCTTACCCGGGCGGTGACAACGACCGATGCCGGAGAGTTTCTGATTGAGAATCTCAAAGCCGGGCGTTACTCGGTGACGGTCGAGCACGAGGGATTTGCCACGGCGACGGTGCCGGACACGCAACTGGAAGCGCGCCAGTCGCTGCGAATTCCGATCACTCTGGCAGTCGCCACGCAGGCGACCCAGGTGGTCGTTACGGCGACGGGGTATGAAATCAATACGGAAGACGCAACGCTCAGCAACTCGAAGGACAACGTACAGATTACGCAGCTTCCTTTGAACGATCGCGCAACGACGACGAGTCCGCTGGGGTCGCTGCAGGTGTCATCGAATGTGCAGCAGGACAGCTCGGGAAATATCGCGCTGGGTGGAGCGAGCTCGTCGATGGTGAACTTCTCTGTCGATGGAATTTCAACCACCAACGTGCGGCAGAACGGTGCGCTGCAGGATGCGTACCCTTCGCTTGAAGGCATTGCCGCCCTGAAGGTGACTTCATTCAACAACAGCGCGGAGTTTTCGCAGGTTGGCGATGTGACGTTCACGACGAAAGGCGGCACAGATAAATTTCACGGCAGCGTCTTTGAATACCTGCAGAACGATGCTCTAGATGCCGATCCGTATGGCTTCTCAGGGAAGGCTCCGAAGCACTTCAACACCTTTGGCGGTTCGCTGGGCGGGCCGGTGATGATCCCGCACCTGCTTGACTTACGGGGCAAGACGTTCTTCTTTGCGGACTACGAAGGCAATCGGCGGTCGACGGCCGCTGCCGAGCAGTTTCTTGTGCCGACGCAGGCGGAGCGCAATGGCGATCTGACGGCGATCGGCGGCCCGGTGATTGCGCCGGGCAGCATCAATCCCACGGCGGCGGCGCTGCTGAGCTATTATCCGCTGCCGAATGTGGCGGGGCAGTCGAACTATAACTATGAGAATTTTCAGTCGACGCCGGCGCGGACAGATGGCGCGGATGTCCGCATCGATCAGACCATTTCTCAGAAGCAGTCGGCGTATGCGCGGTTCAGCCGTAAGAACATTACGGAGGATTATGCGAATCCCTTGCTGCCGAATGATTCGGACAGCGTGCACAACCGCAGCCTGCTGGTGGCACATACATACACCTTCGGTCCGCAGCTGTTGAATGAGTTCCGCTTCGGATTCACGAACGTGATTACCAGCGTGGGCTTCCCGATCGAGGGCGCTGACGCGCTTGATCAGGTCCATCTGCAGGGTGTGAATATCAGCCAGCATCCGACGACGCATGCGTTTCCGACCTTCAACTTCAGCTCGGGAACAGGATTCACGGAGATCGGGCGGGACAAGACGGGCGTGACTCAGTCGAAGACACTGCAGATTACCGATAACGTGAGCTACAACCTGGGCAAGCACGCTTTCAAGACAGGCGTCGATGTGCGGCGTGTGCGGTATGCCGATATCGAAACCTTCCTGCCTTCGGATGACTTCGGCCAGTTCACCTTCCAGCCGACGTTCACAGGCAATGCATTCGGGGATTTCCTGATTGGCGCTCCGACAACGCTGTTCTTCGCAGTGTCGAGCCCGGATGTAGCGGGAACGGCGTGGCAGTATGCCGTCTTCGCGCAGGATACCTATCAGGTCACGAGCAAGATCACGCTCAGCTATGGGCTGCGCTGGCAGGTTCTGCCGGGCTTTCACGAGGATGGCGGCAATCTTGCAAACTTCGATCAGCGGAACAATGCGATTGTCGTTCCGGATGAGCTTGCGTCGTATTTGTCGCAGCAGAATATCGAGGCTTCGAACCTGGCGTTCCGGCAGTCGTTCAATTCCTGCGATTTGAATTACACCGCGCTTCCCTGCACCAATTATCTGACGGCAAGCCAGGATCATCTGCCGCAGTCGCTGCGGAATACGTATAAGGGCAACTTTCAACCGCGCATCTCCGTAGCGTGGCGGCCGTTCAACGATACGAAGACAGTGGTGCGCGCGGGATTTGGCATCTTCACGATTACAAATCTCGGACCGCTTTCGTTCAACAACAGCGGCAATCCGACGTCGGCGCTGCACACTTACACCAACATGACGACCGCGAGCGGCGCGCCGCTGATCCAGTTCCCGAACACCGCGCCTCCGAGCACGACGGTGCAGTACGGCGGCGGAGGTCTGGACCAGGGTGTCGACCCGAACTATCGCGATCCGCAGGCAAACCAGTGGAACCTCACAGTGGAGCGGCAGGTGGGCAATAACGATGGTGTGCGGATGAGCTATGTCGGGATGCATACCTACCGGCTGAGCATTACCGAGGACCTGAACCAGATTCCGGCGAGCACGACTCCGTACCAGACGACGACGGCGAGCCCGTATGTCGATCCGCGGGCGCCGTATCATAACTGGTTCACGCTCTGGAGCACGTTCAATACCGGCAAGGCGAACTACGACGCGCTGGAGCTTGAGTGGAACCACAAAACGGCGCATGGCCTCTATTTCGACGCGAGCTATACGCTTGCGAAGAATCTCGCGGATAACCAGGGCGATACTCCGACCGCATTTGCGGGCGAAGTGAACTACGGCATTCCGATTGCGGATCGCTTCAACATCAACGGCGATTACGGCAATGTGGAAGGCACGCGGCGGCAGCGGTTCCTGTTTACCGGGGTATACCAGTTGCCGGTCGGTCAGGGACGCGCCTTCCTGAACGATGGCGGATGGATGAACGCGATCTTTGGCGGATGGGAACTTAACAACGTCACGCTGCTGGAGACCGGTCCGTGGCTGACGCCGAGCATCAGCCCATCGTACGACCAGTCGAACACCAATGTGGTGAACCGCAGCGCGTTCCTCCGGCCCGACCAGGAGTCAAACAGGCTGTACGCAGGCCAGTCCCGGGCGCAGTATTTCAACCTGGCGGCGTTCTCGCCGACGCCAGCGGGAGCCGGGCGCTTCGGCAATGCGGGAGTGGGCATCCTTGAAGGGCCGGGAACAGAGGCCGTCAGCATGGGCCTGGCAAAAGCCTTTAAGGTAACGGAGGGGGTGCGCGTTCGGTTCGAGTCCACGTTTACCAACGTGTTGAACCATACGAACTTCGCTCCGCCGGCAACGCAGATCGACAACACGGCCACGTTCGGCGTTCTCAGCGCTCCCCAGACAGCGGAGAATGCGGGGAACCGAACCGGACAGCTGGCTCTGCGGGTCGATTTCTGACTACGGCAACAATCGGAAGCCACGTCCCGAACCTTTGAGAAGCTCCGGGACGTGGATGACCTGACGATCGGCATTCACAAAAAAGCCCACACCCGGCACCGGGTGTGGGCTTTCCATTATCTCGCGAGTGGTTTATCGCGTGGCTTTTTCCTGCAGGCCGGGGCCGAGGGCGAGCTCGATGAGCGTCTTCTGCTCCATGTCATGCGCCTTGGCTGAGCCGGTGGCCGGGCTGGCTGCGGCCGAGCGCTTGACGCTGAGGACATGGCGGTCTCCGGCGAGGCGGCGCAGGCGCGGCATGACGAAGGAGTGGGCGCCCATGTTCTCCGGCTCCTCCTGCACCCAGATGATCTCGTGCACTTCCGGATGCGCCTCGATGGCGGCGACGAGTTCGGCTTCAGGCCACGGGTAAAGCTGCTCGATGAAGATGATGCCGGTTGTGGTGTCACCGCGCTTCTGGCGCTCGACGCGCAGCTCGTGGCCGATTTTGCCGGTGCAGATGAGCAGACGGCGGGCATTCTGGATGCCGGTCTCAGGCAGCACGTTCTGGAAGGCCGGACGGGTGAGCTCTTCGACAGGCGAGACTGCGTCGGGATGGCGCAGCATGCTCTTCGGCGTGAAGACGATGAGCGGCTTGCGCCACTTGCGCAGCGCCTGGCGGCGCAGCAAGTGGAAATACTGCGCGGCGGTCGAGGGCTGGCAGACCTGGATGTTGTCGTGCGCGGTGAGCTGCAGGTAGCGCTCGATGCGCGCGCTCGAGTGCTCCGGACCCTGGCCTTCGTAGCCGTGGGGCAGAAGCATGACGACACCGCTAAGCAGTCCCCACTTGTCTTCGCCGGCGGAGATGAACTGGTCGACGACGATCTGCGCGCCGTTGGCAAAGTCGCCGAACTGCGCTTCCCAGAGGACAAGGGTTTCGGGGTAGTCGCGGCTGTATCCGTATTCGAAGCCGAGAACTCCGGCTTCGGAAAGAGTCGAGTTGTAGATCTCGAACGAAGCCTGATCGGCGGCGAGATTCTGAAGCGGCACCCAGGGCTGCTCGTTTTCGATGTCGATGAGAACGCTGTGGCGATGATTGAAGGTGCCGCGCTGGCTGTCCTGTCCGCTGAAGCGGATGGGCGTGCCGGCAGCCAGGAGCGAGCCGAAAGCGACAGCCTCGGCCATTCCGTAATCGAAAGGACGCTTGCCCTGACCCATTTCCTCGCGCTGTTCCAGCAACTTCTTGATCTTGGGATGGACGTGGAAGTCATCGGGATATTTCGTGAGGCCGCCGCAGATGGTCTGGATCTGTTCGCGGGTGAGGCCGGTCTCGACTTCATATTCGGCCTTCCATGGACCGCCTGTGAAGGATGACCAGTACTCGGGAAGACGCGCGAGGTGGGGCATCTTCTTCATAGTGGTGGCGGCTTTTTGCGCCTCGGCAAACTCGCCCTGAAGCTCACGGATACGCGCGGAGATGTCGGCGCCGAGCTGTTTTGCATACAGCTCGGAAAGCGGTGGATGGCTCTTGATGCGGCTGTAGCGCAGCGGCTGCGTGATGGTGGGATCGTCGACCTCGGAGTGCCCGTGACGGCGATAGCCGATGAGGTCGATGACGACGTCGCTGTGGAAGGCGCTGCGATATTCGGCGGCCAGAGTGGCGACGCGCACGACCGCAGCCGGATCTTCCGCGTTGACGTGGAAGATGGGGATGGGCAGGCGGCGCGCGAGATCGGACGAGAAGCGCGTCGAACTCGACTCGTCAGGCTCGGCGGTAAAGCCGATGAGGTTATTGACGATGATGTGGATGCTGCCGCCAACCGAGAAGCCCTCGACGTCGGCAAGGTTCAGTGTCTCCGCCCAAATGCCCTGGCCGGCGAAGGCGGCGTCTCCGTGGATGGTGATAGGGAGGACGCGGTCTCTGCCGTCCGCATCCCAGCGCATCTGCTTGGCGCGGGCGCGGCCCATGGCAACGGGATCGACAGCTTCGAGGTGGCTGGGATTCGAGACGAGATGCAGCGCAATCCACTCGTTGTTGCGGGCCTGGAAGATGCCGGTCGCGCCGACGTGGTACTTCACGTCTCCGCCGCCGAGGATGCTGCGCGGGTTGACGTCTTCGAACTTGGAAAAGATATCGGCCGCCGGCTTGCCGAGGGTGTTGACCATCACGCTGAGACGTCCACGATGACTCATGGCCATGACGGCGGTCTGGATGCCGAGCTCAGAGGAGCGGTGAAGCAGCTCGTCGAGAAACGGCAGAAGAGCGGTCACTCCTTCGAGCGAGAAGCGCTTGGTTCCGAGATAGCGCGACTGGATAACCTGCTCGAAAACGTCGGCACGCGTGAGCAGATCGAGAACGCGCTTCTGCGCCTCGGGGTCGAGAGCGGGCGGACCTGCTTCGAGGCGCTCGGCAATCCACTCGCGGCGATCGGCGTTAGTGATGTGCATGAACTCTGCGCCAATAGAAGAGGCGTAGATGCGGCGGGCGTCGGCGACATCGGGGCCAGAGAGATCGAGCTCCGGCATGCGCACCGGTGAGAGGTACTGGTCGAGGGGATCGAGCTGGGCCTGAAGGTAGCCCCAGCGACGGAAGGCGTCGAATGCCTGTTCACGCTGCGACGATTGCTGTTTTTTTGATCGGGTTTCCGCGGGAGGTGTTGCCAGCCTGGTTGCGCTCATAAATATCCGGATGGCAGCGCGTGGGGGTTTATCAAATGCGGACTCGATGCGAGATCGAGCAACTGCGCGCTGCATCGCACTCCTTATTTTACAGCTTTACGCCATGCCGACGAAAATGCAGTGCTTCGGAGGGTGCAATTGTTTACTATTCCGGGAAAAGATTCCGGAGAGGAATATGAAAGCCCCTGTTTTCCTTGGTTGTGTGAGCGTAGTGCTGGTGCTCTCGGGATGCGCATCGCATCGCGTGGCGACGGCTTCAATTGCGGCGGCGCCGGCTGCCGCGGTTGCGCCGGTGATGACGGCAGAGGCAGTGCGCGAGTCGATGCCGAATGATTATCTGCGCGTGAGCTTTCTGCCGGCGGGTGTTCCGGTAACGAGCATTGCCAAGCCCGGCGCGCTGCGCGGATTCATGACGGCAACCGTGCTGTATTCTCCGCCGCTGACGGTCGAGGAGTATCCGAAATACTCCGGCCTTGAGAACGACGACAGCAAGGTGCTGGTGGCGATGCGCTGCAAGCCGCCCGATGCGCAGAAGGCGGATGCGGTGCTGGCGACGTGGCCGAATGTGTTCATGGCGGTTCAAAGAGATGTTCCGGTTGAGCCCGGCGATTGTGATGCAACGCCGTCCGATCCGGATAAGCAGGTGGCATGCTATGCGAAGGCATTCAGCGATCTGGCGGAAGCGGCGGTGCCGACGTCGCTGGCACATACCTTCGACTACGCGGGAACGATCTACGACGGCAAGCACGCCGCGATGGCGAAATGGCTGCAGGATTACTACGGGATCTATCCGGCATTTGCAGGGACAGGCTACTCGGTGAAGGACTCTTACTTCATTGACAAGAAGCCGATGACGTCGCAGCAGATCCTGGTGAAGTCGGTGTCGTCGGAGTACCTGCTGAAGAATCTCGCGCTCAAAGATGCGGGCTGCCGGTGCATCTCGGTTGCTCCGTATTCGGGAAGGGCTCACGATCGGCTCGATCCGGAGTTCATTGAGCAGAGTGGCGGAGATGGAGTTTGTAAGCAGGTGGATCGGCTCTCCGCTCACTGACTTCACGATCAGGCCGCATCGGTGGTTCGCCTGGTAACGATTGCGGCGTGCCTGCGATTTCGCGGCGCGCTTGCTGCCGGGCGCGTAGTTCTTTCGGTCGTTGCGCGCCGATCAGAGCGGCGCTCGCTCCGCATCACGAGCATGGCGACGTGATACGAAAGGGCGCAGCATAGCGCGATTTCACATAAGAACGGAATCATGATTTGCTCCGTTTGGGCCGCGAAGAATGCTCTGCCGGCCCCAGGCCTTTCGACGGCGGTGGTTCCCCGCGTTCTGCGTCGCTGATGGGTTCTTCGGCAGAAACAGGACGCGGGTTGAGGGGCGGAGGGTGTCGGGGTTAGTCGACGGCTTATTGTGCGGCGAGCCGGGGCGGGGCTATGAGCCGGGAGGCGATGAGCGCTGCCAGGAAAATGAGCAATCCGGTGACAAGGAGGGCCGCGTGGAAGCCATGGGTGAGATCGACGGCGAGGCCCATGATGTAAGGGCCAGTGAAGCCACCGATGGCTCCGACGGAGTTGATGAAGGCGATGCCAGCGGCGGCGGCGGTTCCGCGGAGGATATAGGTGGGGAGGGACCAGAAGGGTCCAAGGCCGCTCCAGACACCGGCGGTGCAGAAGAAGATCGCGGCAAGAGACAAAGCGGGACTGGCAGGGATCGCGCTGGCGATGAACCCTACAGCCGCGGCGATGAGGCAGGCGACGAGGTGCCACTTGCGCTCTCCGGAGCGGTCGGAGCTGCGGGCGACGAGAAGCATCGCCAGACCGGCGAGCGCGTAAGGAATGGTGGTGAGTCCAATGACGCGGAGATCGCTGGCGTGGGTGATGCTCTTGATGACGATCGGCAGCCAGAGACTCATGGCGTAGAGCCCGACGGACATGGCGAAGTAGACGGCGGAGAGCAGCCAGACCGTGGCGCTCCGGAAGGCATGCGACAGATGGGTTGCTTGGGCGTGGTGCGCGTACGCGGCGACTTCAGCGATGAGCCATTCCCGCTCTGGAGGGGAAAGCCATTTGGCCTCTTCAGGATGGTCGGTGATGATGAAGACGACGGCGATCCCGAGCAGGATGGACGGCAGACCCTCGCCCAGGAAAAGCCACTTCCAGCCGGCAAGATGAATCACGCCGTCAAGACGCAGCAGCAGCGTGGAGAGCGGCGCTCCGATGACTCCCGATACCGGCGCCGCGGTGATAAAGAGCGCGAAGGCGCGGGCGCGCTGCGCAAGCGGAAACCAACTGGTGAGACAGAGGATGATGCCGGGGAAGAATCCCGCCTCGGCTGCCCCGAGCAGGAAGCGGGCTATATAGAAGGTTGCGGGCGAGTGGACAAGCGCCATCGATGAGGAGAGGATTCCCCAGGCGATCATGATGACGGCAATCCAGCGGCGGGGGCCAAGGCGCAGAAGGACGAGGTTGGCGGGAATCTCGAAGAGGGCGTAGCTGATGAAAAAGAGACCCGCGCCCGCGCCGTAGACGGTGCCGGAGAATCCCAGGTCGCGGCGCATGGAGAGCGCGGCAAAACTCAGGTTCACGCGATCGAGGTAGGCGCAGACGTAGAGCAGAAAGAGAAATGGAATGAGCCGCCAGAAGACGCGGCGCATGACGCGCGTCGGGTCAACTTCAGAGCGGATGGGCGCGACAACCTGCGGCGGAGACGACATTGCTGGGTCCGATACTCCCGGAGCGAAAGGGTAATGGGAAAGCGATCAGCTGCATATCCCTTATAACCCCTTCGCCCCGGCAATACGAGGATTCCCGTTTTTATTGGCTCACCTTCAGCAGAACGGCTCCATAAGCAGGAACAGTGGCAGTGTAGGCGCCGCCGGT
>Ga0335075_10003650_pt1 | contig 24336 bp, 15 predicted proteins | sample Lox_Sample_24_FD_206723 | JGI IMG/M metagenome (GOLD analysis project Ga0335075, IMG submission 206723) | Soil microbial communities from Loxahatchee National Wildlife Refuge, Florida, United States - Lox_Sample_2.4 | ecosystem: Environmental > Terrestrial > Soil > Wetlands | place: USA...
GGGAATGCACTCGGGGCGCTGACGCGACCCCGCTCGCCACGGAGGGAGGGGGGTCGCCTTCTTCTTGCTCACTCGCCGGACACGGCGAGTGCCGGTTGGGCCAACGGCTCGGTGACGGGGGCTGTGCCGAAGGAGTGCAGCTCGACCTTTCCGTCGCAGACGGTCAGATAAGTGCAGGGTAGCTCCGTCCAGCAGCCGCTGTTATAGTAGGCAACGGGAGGACCGCACTTCGCCACGGCGTGGTGCGTGTGGCCACAGCAGACTACGTCGCAACCCTTTCGGCGGGCGTGCTCGACGGCTCCTTCCTCGATCTTGCGGGCGCAGCGCAGGAAGGTCTTGCTTCCTTTCTTGGCCAGCTTGGCGAACGAATGCGATTTATCGATCTTCTGGAGCAAGAGGTAAATACAATCGCCTATCCACGTCAAAATCGGGTGGGCGTCGATGAAATCGTCGAAGAGATGTCCGTGCATGAACAGGACCTTGCGTCCGCCGCTGGTCAGCACAGCCTCATCTTTCACCGTGACGCCGAGCAGGTGGGAGATGACATCGGGGTCGCCGTCGTGGTTGCCGCAAATCCAGATGATGTCCATTCGGTCGGATAACTTGCGAATCAGGGAGAGAACCTTCCAGTGGCTTTTGTTCAGGCGGCGAAAATCGATCGAGTCGAACACGTCGCCGTTCAGGACCAGGCGAGCCGTGGTAATCTCCTCATCGGCCAGCTTCTCCAGGAATCGTGTCAGGTTCTTGGCCTGACAATTGCTACTCCCGAGGTGAATGTCCGAGAGGACGATGGCGTCGAACACCACGTATCTCCTTTGTTAGCCTGACGAAGTCTACTCATTCCCGTATAGAGAATATACAGAAGATTTGTGCAGATTGTCGCTAGATATTATGGAAATTTGTGAAGACTTTCCGCTCATGGCCGCCGGCGACGAGATCGCCCCATCCGGAAGCAGCAACTTAAGCCACGAAAAAGTGGTTTGCGAGAAATAAAAAAGAAGAATTGATGTAGATACGGATTCCGCGTGAAATCTCCGTGAGGATTCGGGCGTGCGCCTCGACAACGATCTTTGAAGTATTTATTGTGATCCGTATAATAAAGGAGCGAGAGCGACAGATCCGAGGTCCGATGTCTTACGATTTCGACATCATTGTGGTAGGCAGCGGCGCGGGGGGAGGAACGTTCGCTTACGCCTGTGCGAAAGCGGGCAAAAGCGTCCTCCTCGTGGAGAGAGGAAAGAAGCCTGTCCTAGACAAGCCGGCCCACGACGAGCAGGCGATGCTGATCGACAAGAAGCCGTACGACGACCGGCCGGTCCGCGTCAACGGCTTGCCGCGGTTGCTGTACATGAGCGGCGTTTTCGGCGGCGGCACTTCCCTCTACGGCGCAGCGCTGATGCGCCCAAGTCGAGAGGACTTTCACCCCGGCAAGCACTACGGCGGCCGAATTCCGAGCACCATCTGGGATTGGCCGATTCATTACGATACCCTGGAGCCGTACTACACTCGCGCGGAAGTGTTGTACGGCGTGTCGGGGCATGGCGACGAGGATTTCGGTCCGCTCCAGAAGCCCCGTCAAGGTTTTCCCCACAATTCCATCCCTCCCAAGCCGATCAATCAACGGCTGATCGCCGCCAACCGCGCGCGGGGCTTGAAGCCGTTCTCTCTCCCTCTGGCGATCGATTTCAGTCGCTGTCTCCAGTGCGGCGCCTGTCCGGGTTATGTCTGTGTAAACGGCGCGCGCCGCTCCTCCGCCCAGCTGGTGGAGCGGGCCGTCGCCGAGAGCTTGCCGATCCATGTCCTCACCGGGGTCGAGGTCGATTCGTTTTCCCGAGACGCGCAAGGCCGAATCTGCGGCGTCCGTATGCACGAACATTCGAACGGACGGCGGCTCGAATACCGGGCCAGGCGCTACGCCCTCGCGGCCGGTGCCATCGCTTCACCGGCCCTCTTGCTTCGATCGGGTGTGACCGGGCAGTGGGTCGGACGGAACTACATGATGCACCTGTCGCCGATCGTGGTCGGCCTCTTCCGCCGCCGCACCGGCGCCGAGGATACCTACGTTAAGCAGGTTGGCTTTTCCGATTATTACTTTGGCTCCGAGCGCTATCCGCACAAGATGGGGATCGTTCAGTCCTTGCCGGTCCCGGGTCCGCTGATGATGCGGAAGATGACCGCGCGGCGCCTGCCGCCGCGCGTCATCGGCTTTTTACGGCAGCGCATGCTGCCGTTGACGGGGATCATCGAAGACTTGCCGAACCCCGCCAACCGCGTGTCGCTCGGCGAGGACGGCCAACCCGATCTGCACCACAAGTTTGCCCCGTACGACCTGGAGCGCGGCCGCTGGCTGAGCCGTCTGATGCGGAGGATCCTGCGCAACGCCGGAGCGCTGTTCTGCCTCGCCAAGTCGTTCCCGTCCCATGAGCACGTCGCTCACCAGTGCGGCACCCTGCGCTTCGGGAACGATCCTGAGCACGCCGTCGCCGATTCCGACTGCCGCCTGTTCGGACAGCCAAACGTGTTTGTCGTCGACGGCAGCTTTTTCCCAACGTCGCTCGGCGTTGGCCCGGCCCTGACCATCATGGCAAACGCCCTCCGCGTCGCGGAAGTCGTCACGAGGGAAATCTAAATTCCATCACGAAAACACGAAAATGCGAAAGCACGAAAAAAAGAAGGTAGTACCAGCAAAGAAGCACGTTTCTTTCTGTTTTCCTAAATAACCTGTAAAAAAATGAGCCACAGATGAACACGGATGAACACGGATAAAAGACAAAAAGAGAGAAAGACAAAAGAAAGCGGAAGGAAGCGTTCCTCCGTATCGCTTTTCTTCTTGTTTTGATCCGTGTTTATCCGTGTTCATCTGTGGCTCATTTTTTTTACAGGTATTAACGACTTTTTCGTGTTTTCCTCCTTTCGTGTTTTCGTGATTCTCTTTAGGGCCGGATGGACGGAGCGATGGTACACCAGAGCGCCTGGAAAACGCGGATTGAGCAGTATCGTCAGGCGTCGGCCATTCACGGCGGCCTGTTCAACCTCGGAATGGCCGCGCTGGCGATTCGGCTCTCCCGCCTCAACATCCCGTCGAAGCGCCTTCGTCTCCGGCTTTACCGCACCATTTACGGCAAGAAGTACGCCGCCCTCAACGAGGACGAGCTGGAGCAGCCCCTCTGGGCTTATCCCTCCTTCAACGCGCTGTTCACGCGCGGCGTCCGGCCGGAATTACGGCCCATCCCCCAGTCGGCGGATCAGCTCTTTTGTCCCTGTGATGGAAAAATACAGGACATCGGGCAGATCAAGGAAGACAAGCTCCTGACCGTCAAGGGCATCCCGTACACCGTAAGCTCGCTTCTGGCGGGGATGGAGTCGCGCCCTTTTCACAATGGACATTTTGCCATCGTTTTCTTGTCGCCCAGCGACTGCCATCGTATTTTTAGCCCCCAGGACGGAACGATCGAGGAGATCATCCACGTCCCCGGCTATCGCTTGCTCGTTCATCCTCCGTACCAGCGCAAGGAGTTCCCAGTCTTCACGCTGAATGAGCGGGTCATCCTGCGATTGAAAACGCCGCTGGGAAATTGCGCTCTCGTTCTGGTGGCCGGCTGGGGAGTCGGCAACATCACCCTCCCCCTGGATCGAGCCTTTCGACCGCGCTCCCGGAGAATCAGCCAGAAGGCTTATCACCCTCCTCTCGACGTGAGAAGAGGAGCGTGGCTCGCCACCTTTGAGCTGGGGTCAACCGCCATCCTGATCACGGAATCGGCCGAACAGGTCGTGACACACGTTGGGCCGGAGGAGCCTGTTAAGTATGGGCAGCCCGTTTTTTCGCTGCGACGATGAAAGCTCACCGTTCGCGTGAGACGAGTGGGTGAGAGAGGGAGAGCCGTGGACGAAATCCTCTTGATCGCAGGCGCGAACGATCCGGTGATCGCGGATTACGCCCGCTCCGCCGCGCGGTCTGGGAGGAAGAGGATCACGCTGATCTCGGATGCGGGCGTTTGCGGACAAATCAAGGAAAGCGTGGAGCTGCATACAGCGGACGGTTTTTCCAGGACGGACTACCTGTCGAGGCATTCCCAGGATCGAATTGCCGTCGTGGTGATTTTCCCTGGACGCAGCTCGACAGGACGCGAGCAGGGATTCCTTGATGCGGTCGCAGACATTGCCGTCGAGAAGCGGGTAGACTGTGTCTGCATCGTTAGCTCCTTCCAGGCTCATTTTGGCGATTCCCATGCGATCCAAGCTGAGGAATCCCTGGTCGGCCGGCTGAAGGAGCATGTGGGCCGGATCGTGGTATTTCGCCCCGCTCACATTCTAAGCCCTCGTTCGCGGCTGAACGAGCAATTGCGTAAGCTTCGCTTCCTGGCTCCGCTGGTGCCGGCGCGTTTCATAACCTGCTGCATCGAAGGCGAGGAATTGTTCGCGGCCATCGAACAGCAGCTGGAGACAGGCGGCGCACGGAAGCGCCGCACCTATACCATGCTGGGCACGAACATTTCCTGGAAAGCTCTGCTCACACGCAAAAGTAGCGAAAATCCACCCGGAGCTTTCGTCAGGGTAATCGCGCTCCTCTTGCGGCTGTCCTTGATGGGGCAGGTTGTCGGACTGCTGTTTGACATGTTGACGCGGTGGTTTCCAGCCCTTCAGTCTTATAATTGCGACACGCTGTATCCGAAATCCGTGGAAGAATTGCTCTCCGTCTACAACAAATATAATTATCGGTCCGTAAAAATCGTCGGCTACAACAATGGGGTCGTCCACTTCGGTCACAGTTATCCTGGAAGGACCGTTATCTCGACCATCCGCTGCAACCGGGTCGCCCGAGTCAAGGGCGACCGCGCTCGGTTCGACGGTGGAGTGACGATCCACCAGGCGATGGAAGTCCTGAGAAAAGAAGGTAAGGAATTACACGTTGTCCCCAATTATTCCTATGTGAGCATGGGGACTTCCTACTTCATCCCCATACACGGCTCGGCCAGCAGCTATTCCACAATCGCGGAGACGATCGAAAAAGTGCTTCTCTACGATCCTGTCGCCGACCGCTTCATCGCGGCGGCTCGAAAGGACGCCGCATTCGGTCAATACATGTACAACCTGGCGGCCGACGCTCTGCTATTGAGGATGACGGTTCGGGTAAAGGAGAAGTCTGACTATTTCATCAAGGCCCTCCAGCTGGCGGACCCATCAAGCGAGGAAATACTGAGCTATTTCCACGACCAGAAGGCTTCTAACGTCGAGATCCGCAAAGCGAAAGCAGCCTCCCCCGAGGTCAAGGTCAGCCTGTATTTCACGGAGGGAGCGGAGGACGATACCGCCGCACTGGAGCTGCCGCGCGACAGACTCGGGACCTTGTGGGATCGGCTCGAGGCCAACCCCATCACCTCGCTCCTGTTCCACGGACTCATCCGGCGTCTGGCCCACCATGTCGAATTGTTCTTGTCGGAGAAAGACTTTGCAATCTTCTGGGAGACTCACCGAACGCTGCCGCTGTCCAAGATCCAGCTTCGCTACATCAAGCGCGACAGCATGCCGCACTCACCCTTCCGACAACACGATTGCGTTTCAGCGGATCTGTTCATGCTCAAAAAGCACAAGAGCACCTTTGAAGCGTACTTGAGGGAAACGCTCCCGCTGGCTGGCTTCAATCCGGGAAAACACAGCAAGTGAATCGATCATGACTATTCGCCATCCATTTCTGGACACCTGCGCTCAGCTCATCGAGGAGCAGAGGCCGAACCTGTTTCGTCTCTATCTGAATCCATCCGTGGCGCAGACCTGCCTGTGCCTGTGCCGCTACGTCCAGGAGACCTGGTACAAGCAGGCGGCAGTGATACCGGATTATCAGAGCTTTCTCGCGAACAGCTGTGATGAGGCGCTCAGCGGAGCGATCAAGCTGGCCCGATACTGCTCCAGCGTTGAGGGGCGATCACTCACCGGACTGGTGATCGACTGCGACGAGCGTCTCGGCGCCTTCGCCTCGATCACGATCAGCGATCAGAGCCGGATCGATTTCATAGCCGACCTGACCGTCCTCGGTAAGCGAGCGATTGAGTCGGGAGAGATGCTTTCGTCTGAAGCTCGTTTCGGCTTCGCGGTGCTGGTGCTTTCTCCTGGCCTGGAGACTTGCAACAATCGGGACGCGCTTCTGTCATCGCTTCGCCAGCGCGCGGAGCTGCTCATTATCCGTGTTGACCGGGACGCCTTGCTTCGCTGCCGAAAATTGCCGTCCATATTCGGAGAGCTGCTTCAGCCTGATATTGTTGTGTTCGATGAGTCATTTGTTCACAAGGACGTACCTTTCGGCGCTTTCACCGCTCGGAAGTCGCTTTATGATTACTGGAACACACCCGGAAATTCGACCTTCCATTCCACGACATTTCAGCCAAACTCCATCAGCACTCTTCATTTCATGAGGTGCCTGGAGCGAGACGATCCGGAATTCTTTGCAACGCTCAGGGAGCGATTGGAGAGCATTGATTCGGATCCGACGTTGTGTAAATCTCTGCTTCGTGACTTGTACAGCTCGTTTTTATGTAAGACCATCAATCTCCTCGGGACCGACACCCTGGATGTGAAAGCTGCCGGGCATTATGTATACGTCAAGGGTAGGAAGATCTTCGATGGGGTGGCGGGTGTGGCGTGTAGTGTGCGCGGCCACAATCCGGATCAGTATGTCGAGGAGCTGGCCGCATCGAGCGAACTTGCAGATCCACACCAAGCCGCCGCCGAATGTTTGACGAAGCTGACGGGCCTGGAGGGGCTATTGCCGGCGGTGAGTGGTGCATCCGCCGTCGAAAATGCTCTGCGGATTGGGCTGGCGGCGCAACATCCTCGGAGCTATGTCCTCGCCCTCAAGGGCGGCTTCGGCGGCAAGACGCTGCTGGCCCTCACGGGTACGGCCAATCCTTCCTACAAGAAGCACCTTGGCCCCCTTTACGAAAACGTCCTCTACATCGATCCCTTCCGCGATAGCGCCCTGGAAGATCTTGACGCCGCGCTGGAGAAATATCCGGTCGGCGTTGTCCAGCTGGAATTGATACAGGCCGTCGGCGGCGTACGTCCCGTCCCCGAGAAGGTTCTTCACCATCTGGAATCGAAACGGCGCGAGCGCGGTTACTTGTTGTTCGTGGACGAGGTGCAGACGGGCATGTACCGGACGGGGCCATTCGTTCTGTCGGAAAAAATGGGCATAAAGCCCGACATTCTGACGGTTGGCAAGGGCACGTCCGACATGATGTTTCCCTTCGCGGTGACGTTGTACTCCGCGGCGGTCGGGGCCAAGCTCGCCGCCGTACAACCGGAACTCACTCACTCTCTTCGCCAGCGTTACGATTACGAATTCGGATACAAGACGCTCCTGAATACATTGCAGCGTGCCGAGAAAGAGTGCCTATCCGCGCGTGTCCTGGAGTCCGGGGCGCTGTTCGCAAAAATCCTGGGCGAGCGGTTGTCCTCGTGCAAGGCCGTGCGAGCCGTGCGGGTGTTCGGCCTGCTGATAGCCATTGAGCTGAAGGTGGCCAATTGGCTTCCGAAGCCGTTCAAAAAACAGGTCCCTTTTGTGTACATTTATAACCTGTTCGTTCATCCTCCCTTTCCGGTGCTCGTGGGCTTTTGCCAGTATGAGCCGAACGTCCTCAAATTCACGCCTCCGCTGTCGATCACGCGCGAGGAAATCGAGCGTGTCTGCGACGCCGTCGCGGTCGTGCTTCGGACGCCGTTTTACAAGCTGGTGCCCCGCGCCCTTCGCGCGCGTCTGGCTGCCGGCGCTCGGAAATAATAGAACACTCGCTAACGGGAGTATTGCCAATGAATCCTTTGAAGGTGAATTTTCAGGAGCTATACGAACGGCACCTGTGCCGGCACTCGCAATATGGGATCAACGTCATCCATGTGGCGGCCGTGTTCGGGATTTATCTCGCGCTGGCCGGGATCATTTGTTCTCTGGCCGGCACGGAGTGGGTGCTTCTCGGCATCATAATCCTGCATCTGGCCATCGTGGCGCTGAATGTTCCTGCCCGCGTGCTGCTCGGCACCGTGTTGTTCATGGCCGGCTTCTTCGCGGTGTGCCTGACTTTGCCAAGGCAGCCGTGGTGGGTGAGTGTCTACCTCCTGGCGATCCCGCTGCTCTACAAGATTCAGGCATGGAGCCATAAGATTTATAACGTGGAACGCGACATAACCGAGTTCAACAAGAAGTACAAGAAGGGCTTCGTCCTCTTCGTGCTGCTGTCGATTTACGAGCTGCCCTTGTTGTTGAAATACCTGGTCTTCGACAAAAACAATTGGCCCGTGTGGGTCAGCCGCCCTCGGATCGAAGCTCCGCCCGCCCAACCCGGCGCCAGTCCGGAAAGCTAACGGCGCAGAGCCAAGATCGGCACCTTATCTCTCGCCTTAGAACCTGTAAAAAAATGAGCCACAGATGAACACAGATGAACACGGATAAAAGACAAAAAGAGGGAAAGACAAAAGAAAGCGGAAGGGAGTGTTCCTTTGTATCGCTTTTCTTCTTGTTTTTATCCGTGTTCATCTGTGTTCATCTGTGGCTCATTTTTTACAGGTTTTTAACCACCGCAAACGTACCTGAGCTTGAAAAGGGCTTCCCAAGATGCAGGCGACTACAATCCAGCGCCACTACGACGAAGTGATCGCTTCCCACTACGACTTCGACCCGCAATCGGTGATCGGGGATTCCCAGGACAGGGCGATCGCGCAAATCCATCGCCGCCAGAGCCACGACGCCGGCGCGCGGCCGCTGAACGCGCTCGACGTGGGCGTGGGCACCGGCCTCTTCCTGGAGAAGCTGCGAGCCGCCGCACGACGCGACATTCAGCCCTTCGGTCTGGACATCTCCCAGAAAATGATCGATATCGCCCGCACGCGCATCTCGGATATGACCGCCGCCGTCGATGATGCCGCCAAACTGGACAATCATTTTCAGTCGTTGTCTTTCGACCTGATTTGCACGCATTTTATCACCGGCTTCGTTCCGCTCACTGTGCTCGCGCCGAAAATCCGCGGCAAGCTCGAAAGCCAGGGTTTCTGGTCTTTTGTGGGCGGCACCAAGGCGGGATTTCCGAAGCTGCAAAAAAAAGCCGCATCGCTGCCCATGAAGAAATGGCTGTTCGGAGGGTCGAAATTGGACGTTGACGACCTTGTTTACAATCCGGCCGGCCAGGACGAGGTCGTTCGCACTCTGGAACAAAATGGCTTCAGGGTCTGCGAGTGTGAAACGTTTTGTCCCGATCTGCATTTCGACAATTTCGATGATTTCATGAGCTTCGCCTACTATGGCGGCTGGCTCACGCCGTTCGTGGAGTCGTTAGGTCTTCACAAGGCCAATCGTATGATCCGTAAGTTTTTGAATACCTTTTATTTCCCGGCTGACGATCAACACAACATCGTCATCGCGCTGGCGCAAAAGCCCTAAATTCCATCACGAAAACACGAAAGGACGAAAACACGAAAGAAAAGAGAGAAGAAGGCAGCAACAGTAATGAAGCACTTGTCTTTCTGCCCCCTGTTGTTTTTTTCGTGTTTTCGTCCTTTCGTGTTTTCGTGATTCTATTTTGGAGGTTTGAGGATGCGCATCGCCATCATCGCTGAGGTCTACCTGCCCAAGGTGGACGGCGTCGTCAACCGGACCATGAACCTGATCCAGCAGCTGGTCCACAAAGACGATAATGTCCTGGTCGTGTGTCCGCAGGCCGAGGGCAGCAAGGCCAGCTCGGTGCCCATCGTCGAGTGCCCCAGCTTCCCTTTTCTCCTCTATCCCGAATATCGGATTGCCCGGCCCAATAAACGGCTCGCCAAGCAGCTGGATCACTTCGCCCCCGATGTCGTGCATTACGTCAATCCCTTCGCTTTCGGCTTCCGCTGTTACGACCTCCTCCATCGTGCCGGCATGCGCATTCCCAGCGTGTTCTCGTTTCACACGCTGTATGGCGAGTTCGTCAAGCAATACAAGGTGCTCAAGCCGCTGTCGCATCTGCTCTGGTGGCTGATGCGCGAGTACCACAACCGGGCGGACCTCAACCTGACGGTGTCGCGCATCATGCAGGAAGAGCTTACGGCACGAGGCTTCCAGCGTGTCGAGCTTTGGCCGCCGGCCGTCGATGGCAATCTGTTCCATCCGTCGCGAAAGACTGCGGAGATGCGCGCGCGCCTCACCAAGGGACAGCCTGATAAGCAGCTGTTGCTTACGGTATCGCGGCTCGCGCCGGAGAAGAACGTCGGCTTCCTGGCCGATGTCCTGGACCAGCTTCCGAACGCCTGCCTTGCCGTGGTCGGCGACGGCCCGCAGCGTTCCGAGCTGGAGCTTCTCTTTGCCGGCCGCAATGCCAATTTCGTCGGCTACCTGAAGGGAGCGGAGCTGGCTGAGGCGTACGCCTCGGCGGACGCGTTCGTGTACGCCTCGGAAACCGAAACTATGGGTAATGTGATTCTGGAGGCGATGGGATGTGGCTGTGCGGTGCTGGCGCCGCGGGCAGGAGGCATCCCCAGCCTTGTCACCCACGGCGAGACGGCCTTGTTGTACGCGCCGGGCAGCCTGCAAGAAGCGGTGGCCGGGGCCCAGGTACTGCTTGGCGATCCGGCTCGCCTTGCTCGCATGAGGCAGGTCGCTCGCGATACGGTGGAAAATTGGAGCTGGGAGCATTCCATCGAGCGCGTTCGGCAGGTTTACCGGCAGGCGATCCAGGATTATCGCCCGTCGCCGGCTCGCGCAACCTTGAAGCAACGACTTGCGGAAATGGTCGTGTCCAGCCTCGTCTTCGGCTTTCGGCAGCTGTCAGGCGAGCGGGGTGGGGGGGGGGGGGGGGGGGGGGGGGGGCGCCCCCCCCGCCGCGCGGCGCCCCCCCCCCACCCCGCTCGCCCACATGTGGAAGTCATTCGCGGACGCGACCTTACTTGAGCTTCTCGACCTCCGGCGGCTTGGGATGGAGAATGAGGCGTTTGAAGGCAAATTTTCCGGCAAACCAGAGGCCGAACAGCGACATGATGACGACCCACAGCTTGATGCCGCCAATCCCCCATACCCATACAAAGAAGTTATCCGAGCCTTCAACCAGGTCGCTGATTTTCACCAGATACCAGATGTTGAAGCCAATGAGGCTGAAAACGGCCACGGCGCAGGCAATGCCGGGCAACAGCCAAAGAATATGTTCCCCGGTCGTCAGATCGTAGACCTTACGGGTTTGGGCCCGCTCGCGGGTCATGGTGTTGTAGCCGCAGACCAGACAGATGACGGCGTCCTCACTCTCCATCTCGTTGGCGCAGTTGGGGCAGCGCGCCGACAAACTGATATCGACCAGACCGTAGGGATTGGCGTCCTCCTCGTCGTCGTCGGCGGGCTTGGCCGGCTTCGCGGGCGCCGGCTTGACGGCCGGCGTCTTGGCGGGCTTTTCCGCCTTCCCCGGCGTGATCTTGTCGGTCCCCTTCTTGGCCACGAAAGCAGCCTGACAAAACTTGCAGCGGACCTTTTTGCCGAGCACATTATCCGGAGCCTTGATCTGCTTGCCGCACTCCGGACAAACGAGAAGAATGGGAGTGGCCATCGTCGTCTGCTCTTTCCACGGATAGGAGGTTGCGTCTTCCGAGAACTTCCTCTTCTTGTAGGATAATTACCGAAACGCGTTGTGCAAGCCCTCGGCAGTTGTCAGTTGTCGGTTCTCAGTTGTCAGAAGCAGCCAAGTGACGACTGACAACTGACAACTGACAACTGACAACTGACAACTGATCGAAGGAGTGGCCGTGCCGTCCGCCGCCTCTGCCCGCATTCTGGTATCGCTCGCCACCTACAACGAGCGCGACAACCTGGCGCCGCTGCTGGCCGAGATTCAAAAACAAGTGCCGTCGGCCGAGCTGCTGGTCATCGACGACAATTCGCCCGACGGGACGGGCCGGCTGGCTGACGAATTGGCCGCGAACAATCCGCGTCTGCACGTGCTGCACCGGCCAGGCAAGCTCGGCCTGGGCACCGCCATCCTGGCCGGCATGATGTACGCTCTGGAACACGATTACGATTTGTTTGTCAACATGGATGCCGACTTCAGCCATCATCCGCGCTATCTGCCGGCGATGCTGGCGGGGATGGAGCGCCATGACGTGATGATCGGCTCGCGTTACGTGCCGGGCGGCGGCAGCGAGGGCTGGCCGCTAAGCCGCCTGCTGATGAGCCGAAGCATCAACGCGCTGGTGTCGCTGCTCATGCGGATTCCGGTGCGGGATTGCAGCGGCGGCTATCGCTGCTATCGCACGGCCAAGCTGCGCGAGGCGCGGCTGGATCGTGTACGCTCGCGCGGCTATTCGTTTCAGCAAGAGGTGCTGTATCGCTGCCGCAAGGCCGGCTGCAAGATCGGCGAAACGCCCATCCTTTTCGAGAACCGCAGGGCCGGCAAGTCCAAGGTCAACATCCGCGAGGCGGTGCGCTCCATCGCCATGATTTTTCGCATCGGCGTGCCGGCGTTCTTCGGCTTGGATTGATCGCTCGGAATCATGGTAGATCCGGATTGCCGGTGCGTCCTTCCAGGACATCACGCCAGAAAGCCGGCATGCCTCGATAGGCTTCTTGATAGGTGGCTTCCAGCGGCAGGTTGATGTAGCGATCCGGGCGAAAGAACAACGGCATGTCCGGCAAGAGGGAGCCGACGGCGACATGCTCCAGGTACACATGAACACGCGGCTCGGCGATGTAACTCGCTAAGGTCAACGGTTCGTCGGCAGGCAATTCGTAGGGTTCCTCAAACGGATTCAGCCGTTGCTGGATAACGTCGTGCATTCCTCGCGGATCGTGAGGACTTGGCGGAAAAAGATCCACCAGGACGACATGCACGCCAACCCGCAGGGCAGACTCAACCTTGTCGGCGAACTCCTCGACGCTCTCGGCCCGATCCTTGTTCGCTGGGGAGACGATTTCCAGCAGCGCGATAAGGCGGTGGCCGCTAACATGGCGAATGGCTAAGCTGCGCCGGAGGGAGCGCAGGTCTTGTTCGATCGTCTTCCGCCGCCGCACCTTGGGCGGAGCCTCGGCCAAAAGCGTGCCGCCCGTAGCTGGCGGCAATGGCGGCTCGGGCTCCACGGGCGGCCTGCTGGCGTGCAGGGTCAAGACATCCGCGATTCTCCTCCCGGCATGCTGCTCGGCCAGAGCGTAGTAGCCGTGTGGAAGCAGCCCGCCATTGAGCACTTTACGGATCTCTGGAATCCAAGCGACGTGAAAATCGTGAAAGATCCCCGCGGCAACTCGTGTCCAATCGTGAACCGGCATAATTCGCCCTCCCGAAATACGCTACCCCTCCGGATTATACTGCTTCAAGGCCATTACATCAGCCTTACGCTGTTCGGCCCCAGAATCGCCTCTAGCTCCTCTTGCGGGATCGTATTCGGATTGATGGCGAAGTCGCGGCCAAGCTTCAGCACACAGAACTTGTCCCCCCCGTCCTTGATGGTCAGAAACACCGGACACGGTCCCGGCGTCTGCCGCAGCACGGCCCCCAGGCGATCAATGTCTCCCGGCTGGGTGCGGCCCAAACGCAGCAACAAGTACAGGCCGCGTGCCAGCTCGCGCTGTGCTTGCTCCAGCGTCAGGATGCGGTTGATGACCAATGTCGGCTCCTCGCGGCGGCGATCGACCGTGCCCTTGATGATGTACGGCACGTCGTCGCGGATTTCCTCCTTGAAACGGGCGAAATCGTCCGGCCACATCACGCACTTGGCCGAGCCGGTCATGTCCTCGATGCGGGCCAGGAAATAACGGCTGTTGCCGTTGCGCGCCTTCTGCGTGTTCTTGAGGGCGATCTGCGTGAACATGCCGGCGAGGGTCGTTTCCTGATCGGCGGCCAGCTGCCTCATCTCCTCGGCGTTGTGGCTGCGATAACGAGCCAGGAGCTTCTCGTTCTGGGCCAGCGGATGGCTGGAGAGATAAAAATCGAGCACTTCCTTTTCGTACTTGAGCTTGTCGGTTTCCGTCCAGGCCGGCACGTCGGGCAGCGTCTCCTTCGGCTCGGCGACAGCCGAATCCTCGGCGGCGAAGCCGGCGAACAGGTTGCGCTGGCCGAGGCGCTCGTCGCGCTGTCGATCCATCGCCGCCTGAATGGCACGGGGCAGGGCTTGCATCAGCTGCGCGCGGTGATCGCCGAGACCATCGAGCGCACCCGCCTTGATGAGACGCTCGACCGTGGCTTTGCTGATAATTTTAAGATCAACACGCTCGCAGAAGTCGAAAATATCCTTGAAGCCGTCCTCCGCCTTCCGCGCGCGAACAATCTCCTCGGAGGAGCTGCGGCCGACTCCCTTGATGGCGGTCAAGCCGAAGGCAATCTTGCTGTTGTGGACGGTAAACTCACTGTCGCTGACGTTGACATCGGGCGGCAGCACCTCCACGCCCATTTTGCGGGCATCGGCAAGGTGGTCCACCATGACATCGCGCTTGTTGCCGTCCTCGATCTCGCTAGACAACAGCGCGGCCATGAACTCGGGCCGGTAATGCGTTTTCAGGTACGCCGTCTGGTACGTCACATAAGCGTATGCACAACTGTGTGACTTGTTGAACCCGTAACCTCCGAAGTAGACGATCTTGGCAAAGATGTCCTCGGCAACTTCCTTGCGGACGCCGCGCTCCTGCGCGCCGTGGATGAAATCGGCTCGCCGCGCGTCGATGATTTCTTGCTTCTTCTTGCTGATGGCCTTGATGCAAGCGTAGGCGCTGGATAGCTCGATCCCGCCGAGTCGATTCAAGATGCGCATTACGGATTCTTGATACACCATAACTCCGTAAGTCTCGGCCAGGATTTCTTCCATGATGGGATGGGCGTAGGCCGGCTTCTCGCGGCCGTGCTTGCAGTTGATGTAGGCGTCCACCATGCCGCCGCCGAGCGGTCCGGGACGGTACAGGGCCGTGCAGGCGATGATGTCGCGGATGTTGTCCGGCCGCAGACGCTTGAGCAGCTCGCGGATGCCGTCGGACTCGAACTGAAACACACCCTTGGCGTCGCCGCGCTGCAATAGCTGATACGTCTCCGGGTCGTCGAGCGGTAGCTTGTACACGTCGATTTTCTCACCGCGCGTCTTCTCGATCAGCCGCACCGCCTTGTCGAGCAGCGTCAGCGTTCGCAGACCCAGAAAGTCCATTTTGAGCAAGCCGACCGTTTCCAGGTCGCCCATGACCCACTGGGTCGTCACAACGGCTTCGCCGCTTCGGGAGCCGGAGTCCTCGCCCTTGCGGACGACGCGCTGCAACGGCACGTAATCGCTGAGCGGGCCGTTGGCGATGACGACGCCAGCGGCGTGCGTGCCGGCGTTGCGATTGGTGCCTTCCAGCTTGCGGGCGATGTCGATCAGCTCGCGCACCGCCTGGTCTGACTGATACGCCTGCTTCAGCTCGGCGCTCTGCTCCAACGCCTCGTCGAGGGTGATGTGCAGCGTCTTGGGCACCATGTTGGTCAGCTGGTTGACGCGATCGAGCGGCACGTCCAGCACACGGCCCACGTCCTTGATGGCGGCGCGGGCGGCCAGCGTGCCGAAGGTGCCGATCTGCGCCACGCTCTCCTCGCCGTACTTGCGCTTGACGTAGGCGATCACTTCCTCGCGGCGCTCCTGGCAAAAATCGATGTCGATGTCGGGCGCCTCGGAGCGATTTGGATCGAGGAAGCGCTCGAAGAGCAGGTCATGTTCCAAGGGATCGACGTGACTGAGCTTGAGGACGTAGCTGACGAGGGCACCGCAGCCGGAGCCGCGTGCGCTGCACGGAATGCCGTTTTCAACGGCGAAGTTGACGAAATCCCAGACGATGAGGAAGTAGCTGGCGAAACCCATTCGGCAAATAACGTCCAGCTCGTGTTCCAGGCGATCATGTACCGCTTGCGAAGGGTTGTCGCCGTAGCGTTGCCGCAGGCCCTTTTCGCACAGGTCGCGGAGGTGATCTTCCGGCGTCTTGCCGGCCGGCGGCGTGAACACGGGGAAATGACGGGCCTTCAGGTTGAGCTGGATGTCCACGCCGTCGGCGATCTCCTGACTGCGGCGGACAGCATCCGGCAGCTCCGGAAACCGGCGATACATCTCGTCGGGTGCGCAGACGTAAAACTGATCGATCATGCGGCCATCGTTGTTTCCGTAACGCATGCGGTTGGGATCGTTGAGCGTCTTGCCGGTGTTGATGCACAGCAGCACGTCGTGCGCCGGAGCATCCTCGCGCGTCAGATAGTGCGCGTCGGAGGTGGCGACAAGCGGCAGGCCCATTTGATTGGCGATGTCGATGGCCCCCTCGGCGCACAGACGCTGCACGTCGATGCCGTTGTTCTGGACCTCGACGTAGAAATCGCGGCCGAACATCTGTGCGAACCAGCCACAGAGCTTCTTGGCCTCCTCCATCTGCTCCTTGAGGATCATTTCGCTAAACTCGGAGCTGGCGCAGCCGGATAAGCAAATAAGCCCTTCATGATGGTCGGCGAGCAGCTCCTTGTCGATGCGGGGGATGTAGTAGTAGCCCTCCAGGTAGGCGCTGCTGGCCATTTTGATGAGGTTTTTGAAGCCGGTCGCGTTTTTGGCCAGCAGCGTCAGGTGATAGCCGGCCTCGCCGCGTTTCTTGGCCTCGCGCTCGCCGCGCTTGCCGGGCGCCACGTACGCTTCATAGCCGATGATCGGATTGATGCCGGCGGCCTTGCAGGCGAGGTAAAACTCGATGGCGCCGAAGAGATTGCCGTGGTCCGTGATGGCGCAGGCGTTCATGCCCAGCTTCTTGACGTGGGCCACCAGCTCCGGCACCCGGTTGGCGCCGTCGAGCAGGCTGTAATGACTGTGACAGTGTAGATGAACGAACGGACTTTGCGGCATGCGACAATCCTCTTCGAGCCGCTTGCGGCTTAGCGTCCTGGACGCCAAGCTGCAAGTGGCTCTTGCACCATAAATCCCCAACCGCCGCGCACGCAAGCACAGCAGGCGCGGGAACCCTCATCGAATGTCGTGATGGAGGTGGATCGGGCTTGAGATCATTCGTCGAGCAGCTCCGGCTCGGCGACGGCGCGGACGTAGCGGGCCAGAATCATCTGCATGGCCATCACGCGCTGCCAGTCGATGTAGTGGAGGGTGACTTGCGACCCTTCCTCGTTGGCGCTGATGTTCTCGGTGGCCAGCGTCAGATGACGGTGCAGGAACTCCAGCAGCTCGGCCAGGCGTGCGGCCTGCGCGGGCGTCATTTTCTGCGGTAACGGCGGCAACGGCCGGCTGCCCAGAAACAGCGAGCCAGCGGCTACCGTGATCTTGTCGTGCGGATTGAGATGGTAATCGATGTCATGATCGAACTGGGCGGCGAGCGTCTGGGCATGCACGGTGGCCGGCAGGACGCTGGAAGGCAGGTCGCCGGCGGCGGGAGTGCTGATGCCGGACAGGGCCGCATTGCGGGCGTTGATCTCTTGCTCTGAGCCGAACAACAGCAGCGAGCGGCCGACGCCGATGCGATCGCCGGGACGCAGCCGGCGGATCTGCACGACGTTGCCGTTGACCCGCGTGCCGTTGGTGCTCTCCAGGTCGGTCAGGATGATCTCGCCGTTATCGGACTGGACTTTGGCGTGATAACGGCTAACACGCTCATCATTGAGGCGGAGGGTATTGCCTTCCTCACGGCCGATGGTGACGGGCGTCGTCAATTCACGAAAAATGCGGCCTTTATCGATTCCTTCGAGGATCTGAAACGTCACGACCGGCATGTTACCATCCTCCACGACACACGTACCGACCGGCTCGTGCGTCGATGCCATCGCCGCTTCGACGGAGAGATACAGCGTGGCCCCAAGGGCGTCCGGGAGCCGGCAAGCTGGCGCGGCCCCTGCCCAATCTTATAGCACAGCCCCATCCCCAAGGAAAGCAAGAAGTGCAAGGAAGATTGAGCCGCGCCCGGTTTGCCGTTGCCTCACTTCTTCATTGTCGATGCCCACAAGATAAAAGTCAATTCAGGACGAGCGATGCGGCGAGCCGGCAAATGGCGAAACCACGTCATTTGCCGTTTGGCGAAATTGCGACTCCGCATTTGAATCTGCTGGATGGTCTGCCGCAAATTCGCGTGTCCGTCGAGATAAGCAAACATCTCCTTGTAGCCAAGCGCCTGCGCTGCCTCGCGGCTGAGAGGACGATCCAGATGTCGCAGCGCACGCACTTCTTCTACTAGGCCATCGGCAATCATCCGCTCCACCCGCGCATCGATGCGCGCGTACAGCTCCGGCCGCGGCAGATCGAGACAGAGGCAGCGGGAATCCTCCTGCGGAGGCTCGCTCGTCGTCCACTGGGTTTGCCAATCGCTGATAGGCCGGCCGGTCAGCTCCCAGACTTCCAGAGCGCGAATGACGCGGCGCACGTCGTTGGGGTGCAGACGGGCGACGCTGATAGGATCGACGGCGGCGAGCCGCGCGTGCAGGGCCGCGCCGCCGACCGAGGCGGCCTCGTCGCTTAGGCGGCGGCGGATCGTCTCATCCGCGGGCGGACCGTCGAAAAGGCCGTGCAACAACGCTTTCAAATAGAGAGGCGTGCCGCCGACGAAGAGGGGCCGTTTGCCGCGCTGAGTAATGTCGCGGCAACATTCGGCGGCGCGCTCCAGCCACCAGGCGACGTTGGCCGACTCCCACGGCTCGAGAACGTCGAGCAGATGATGCGGCACACGACGGCGGTCTTCCGCCGTCGGCTTGGCCGTGCCGATGTCCATGCGGCGATACAGCGCCATCGAATCCATCGACACAATCTCGGCCCCCAGCCGCTCGGCCAGGTCGAGCGCCAGCTGACTTTTACCACAGCCGGTCGGGCCGGTGAGAACCAAGGCCTGAGGATACGAATCGAGAATCATGCTCTCGTCCTAGCGCGGATCCCTCCGCGGGCAAGAAAATCGGTTCATCGCATTGACGACCCGGTAGCGAGCGGGGATACTGGGTGTCGCGTCGGCGCTGTCCAGGAGGCCGGCCGCACGGTCAGCAACCCGCCCTTGTCCCGGTTAACGCAGGTAAAATCATGAACACATTTCGCCGGCACTTGCTACACAGATTGTCTACATTAATCCTTATCGGCGGGACAGCCCTTTTGGGAATAGTCTCTGGAAACAAGGCCTATTCGGCTGAGAAATCCAGCGTACCAAACATCATTTTCATCCTCGCCGACGATCTCGGTTACGGCGATCTTCGTTGTTACAACAAGGACTCGAAGATCCCCACGCCCAACCTCGACCGCCTCGCCGCACACAGCATGCGCTTTACCGACGCGCATACACCCTCCGCCGTCTGCACGCCGACGCGCTACGGCATCCTCACCGGCCGCTACTGCTGGCGCACGTCCCTGAAACGCGGCGTGCTGGTCGGCTACTCGCCCATGCTGATCGAGACGAAGCGATTGACCGTGGCCGCACTGCTCAAAAAGCACGGTTATGTCACCGCCGGCATCGGCAAATGGCATCTCGGACTTGGCGACGCCAATAAAACGGACTTCAGCAAGCCGCTGCGCCCCGGTCCCTGCTCCGTCGGCTTCGATTCCTATTTCGGCATCCCCGCCTCGCTGGACATGCCGCCGTATGTGTTTATCGAGAACGAGGGCGTGACGGAGGCGCCGACGCAAACCATCAAAGATAGTGCCCCGCGCCGCGATGGCGGCGGCGGCTTCTGGCGCGGCGGCGCCATCGCGCCGCACTTCAAGCACGTCGATGTCCTTCCGGCGATCACCGAAAAAGCGATCGGCTTCGTGCGTTCCCAAGCGGAGCGTGGGAACGAGAAGAGGAAGCCATTCTTCCTCTATTTGCCGCTGACGGCGCCACATACGCCGTGGATGCCGACCGCCGAGTTTCACGACAAGAGCAAGGCCGGCCACTACGGCGATTTCGTCGCGCAGGTCGATGCCAGCGTCGGCCGGCTGCTCGCCGCGCTCGACGAGGCGAAGTTATCGGACAATACGCTGCTGTTCTTCACCAGCGACAACGGCGCCTGGTGGCGGCCGGTGGACATCAAGAAGTGGGACCACGCCGCCAACGACGGCCTGCGCGGGCAAAAGGCGGACATTTGGGATGGCGGACATCGTGTTCCCTTCCTGGTGCGCTGGCCCGGCCGCGTCGCGGCCGGCAGCACGAGCAAGGAGCTGATCTGCCTCACCGATTTCATGGCGACGGCCGCGGCCGTGGTCGGCGCCAAGCTGCCGGACGATGCCGGCGAGGATAGCTTCAGCCTCCTGCCCGTGCTGCGCGGCGATAAGCTTGGCAAGCCCCTCCACGAAGCGATCGTGCATCACTCCGCCGACGGCACTTTCGGTATCCGTCAGGGGCCGTGGAAGCTGGCGATGGCGCTCGGCTCGCACGGCTTCAGCAATCCCACGAAGATTAAGCCCAGGCCCGGCGATCCGAAAGGGCAGCTCTACAATCTCGACGACGATCCGCGCGAGCAAAACAATCTGTGGTTGAAGAAACCGGAGATCGTGGCGCGGCTGACGAAGCTGCTCGACAAGTACAAGCGTGAAGGACGCAGCCGGCCGAAATAATTCTCGTACAACCGCGAAGCAGCGGCGGCCGTGCGCACACAGGTGAAATGTCTTGCATTTGCGCACTGCCGCTTTACAATCGAACTCATCCAGGGACCAGAACTACCTGACCGAACCGAGTCGTTCGCCCAGAGGTTCCTCGTGTCATGTCCGCGCCGCTTTCCGAGAGTCAGCAACGCATCCGGGATCGCTTTGAGGACGCCTGGAATGGCCCCACGCCGCCAAGCATTGAGGATTATCTGCGTGGCTGTGAACCAGCCAAACGGCGCGCCCTGCTGATCGAGCTGATTTACATTGATCTGGAACGCCGTCTGGCGGCCGGTGAACGAGTGCGCGTGGACGAGCTGTACCTGCGGCGCTTTCCGGTGCTGAACGACGACCGCGCGGCCGTCATCGCCCTGGCGAAGCGCGAGTTTGAGGTGCGGCGGCACCGCGAGCCGGATCTGTCGCCCAGCCAATTCCTCGAACGTTGGCAGGACTACCGCGACGATTTGATGCATTTGCTCGACGCACATCTAAGCTTTCCTACCACCAGCGACAATACGCGTAACGGCAAAGCGGGCGTGGACGGCCAAAAAATTAGCGAGGAAACGCGCGATGTCCTGGCTTTCTTGTCGCCTCCGCAAGCGGCGGACGAGGTTGGCCGACTGGGAGGCTATCGCATTCTCAAGGTGTTGGGCAGCGGCGGCATGGGCGTCGTCTTGTTAGCTGAGGATGCCCAGCTGCAACGGCCGGTCGCTCTGAAGGTCATGCGTCCGGCTCTGGCGGCCAACGACGCGGCGCGGCAGCGTTTTCTCCGTGAGGCACGGGCCGTCGCCGCGCTCAAGCACGATCACATCGTCACCATTTACCAGGTCGGAGAGGACCGCGGCGTACCGTTCCTGGCGATGGAGTTCCTGGAAGGCGAGTCTCTGCACGATCGTCTGAAATGTGAGCCAACGCTGCCCGTGGTCGAAGTGCTGCGTCTGGGTGTTGAGATCGCCGAGGCGCTGGCCGCCGCCCACGCGCGTGGTCTGATCCATCGCGACATCAAGCCTGGCAACATCTGGCTGGAACGTGCCAACCGCTCCCTGACGGTCGCGGCTCAGAAAGAATCTGAGCCGCGACCGTTAGGGAGCGGTGCGGATGGTCGCGGTGCGGTCGTTCGCACGCGCGTCAAGCTGCTCGATTTCGGCTTGGCGCGACCGGCTGGCGGCGAGGACGCCCACTTGACACAAACCGGTGTCATCCTCGGTACGCCGGCGTTCATGTCGCCGGAACAAGCACGCGGCGAGAAAGTCGATCCGCGCAGCGATCTCTTCAGCCTGGGTTGCGTGCTGTACCGCATGGTGACGGGGCAAATGGCGTTCCAGGGCCGCGACATGATGAGTACGTTGCTATCGCTCGCCAACGATCATCCCAAGCCGCCGCGCCAGCTGAATCCGCACGTGCCGCCGGCGCTGAATCAATTGATCCAACGTTTGCTGGCCAAGAACGTCGCGGATCGGCCGCCGACGGCCGCGGCGGTGGTCGCTGCCTTACGTTCCATCGAGGACGATTGGAGTCGGCCGGTGCCCGCCCTCGCGGTGGCGGACACCCTCGCTGTTCCCGCAGTCGTGGAGGCGAAACCATCGCCTCGCATCGTGACATCGGCCGTTCCGGTAGCAAAGCGTCCGGGGCGTCGCCGTCTCGCCCTGTCTGCGCTGGCACTGTTCGGAATGGCCGTCCTGCTTGGGGCGATCATCATTCGAATCCGCAGCAAGGACGGCCGCGAGACGACGATCGAAGTGCCCGAAGGCCGCAAGGTGACGATCGACGAGGATGGAAAGATAGCGGTGGATCTGAGCCGCGACCGTAAGGGAGCGGTTGTGCCGCCGCTGGTTGAGGGGACCGAAGCGTTGAGTCGCTGGGCGTTGGTGCGCCAGCCGGCGCGTCTCAAGGGCGTGCGGAGCTGGACCATCGAGACACGCATGCTGCGCGGCGGCTCCATCGCGTGCGCCATGCGTCCCGATGGCAAGCAGCTCGCGGTCAGTAGTTTCGATGGCGTCATCCGCCTTTACGATCCGATTACCGGCCGGTTGCAGCAAGCGCTTTTCGGACAGCAAAAGGATTCCAGCGCTTCCTCTCTGGCTTGGTCTCCCGATGGCAAACGGCTGGCCTCTTGCGGGGGTTTCGGCAATCTAAACATCTGGAACGCGGCCACGGGCCAGCTGATCCGCACCATTCCTCCGAACAGCAGAGAGAATTGTTGCGTGGCATGGTCGCCGGACGGCAAGCTGCTGGCATTCGGGACGACGGGTGGAGTTACGCTCTGGGAGCCGGATTCGGGCAAACAAGCCCTGTTTCCAGTGCAATTCGCCGGCTATCCAACAAGACTGGCATGGTCTTCTGACAGCAAGACGCTCGCTGCCGCAAGCACGGACAAATTCGTTCGGCTCTGGGTAGTTCCTTCGGGCAAGCTGCTGCACAAGTTCGAGGGATACCAAGGATATTGGCCAGCTATGGGCTTGTCGCCGGACGGCAATACTCTTGTATTCGCAGCATCGGAAAAGGAACTCCGCGTCTGGGATGTGCATTCGGGGAAGCTGCTACGAACATTGCAGGAGCCAAACGGGCGTATCCTCTCCGTAGCGTTTTCACCGGATGGGTCAATCCTTGCTTACGGTACGAACTTTTGGTCTATCATCGTTCTGATTCGGACAGGGGATTGGAAGGGCTTCCGATTTTTCACGCCCGGAATTAATCAAGGAGTGAGAAGCATCACCTGGTCGCCTGATGGTGCCACACTCGCCGCCGCTATTCATGAGGATAAAGCCAGCATCTTCGACGTGAAGACGGGGAAGGAGCTGCGGCGGATTGAGACTCATCCCCCCCCGGGACCTTCCGCCTGGTCTTCCGATGGCATGAAGATTGCGTCGGTTCAGAGACACGAGGTTCGCATCTGGGATGCGGATTCAGGTGTTCAGATTCATCGAATCGAGAATGTTGGAAAGCCGCTAGCTTGGTCGCCGCGCGGGATCTCCCTGGCGGTAATTGGAAATAATCAGGTTCACATTCTCGACGGCGAGATTGGGCAAAGATTGCGCTCCTGGAATGCCCCTGTCATTCCGGAATACTTTCCCGCTTGGTCCCCCGATGGCAAATTGATAGCAACCGCCGCCACGGATAAAACCGTGCAAGTCTGGGCCGCCGCTTCGGGCCGTCTTGTCCACACACTCAAAGGACACACCGCGAACGTGGGAGCAATCGCCTGGTCGCCGGACGGCAAGCTGATCGCATCCGGAAGCGAGGGCGATAAGAAAGTGCGGCTGTGGGATGCGTCCTCGGGCAAGCAGATCCATTCGTTCGACGCCGACGGATGCGTCCGCCTGGCGTGGTCCCCCGATGGCCAAAGCCTCGCTTCGGGTAGGTGGCAAGATTCCCGCACCTGGGACATGACGACAAAAGAATCGCAAGTTCGGTGTAGGGGGCCGCTCTTAGGTTGGTCCGCCGATAGCAAGGCCGTGCTGACCGAGGGTTGGTACATGTTGAAATGGTGGGACCGCCAGACAGGCGAATTGCTCCGTCGCGTGGACTTTCCGCTCATGGCTTGGCCCGTACTCAGCCCGAACAGTCAAATCGTCGCCTTTCCTAATGGTGGCGCGCTCCACATTGGGGACGTTTTTCGTGGGAAATCCCAGCTAAAACTGGTGCCGCTTCGTGCCGGGCAATGGCTGGCCTTTCGTCCCGACGGCCACTATCGCGGCTCGCCGGGCGTCGAGAAGGAAATCGTCTACATCGTCCAGACCGATGCTGGCCAGGAAGTGCTGGCACCCGACGAGTTCGCCAAGAAATACGGTTGGAAGAACGATCCCGAGCGCGTGCGCTTGC
>Ga0335075_10003651_pt1 | contig 24329 bp, 22 predicted proteins | sample Lox_Sample_24_FD_206723 | JGI IMG/M metagenome (GOLD analysis project Ga0335075, IMG submission 206723) | Soil microbial communities from Loxahatchee National Wildlife Refuge, Florida, United States - Lox_Sample_2.4 | ecosystem: Environmental > Terrestrial > Soil > Wetlands | place: USA...
TTGCAGTGTCGCCGGGCAAAATGGCGATCGCCGCCTTCTCGCCGCCGCTGGACAAGGCCGGCAACAGCGTTCGCGCGCAAGCGGCGATCACGCAGATCGCCCACACCCTCAAGCTGGGACTCTTCCATACGTAGCTCAAATCAGAGCGCGCAGCTAACGTGTTGTACGTCGGTCGTCGACCGGCGGACGTTCGGAGACGGGCTGTGGTGTAGGTATGAGTACCGTTACGTGGCGGCGGATATTCGTCGCTCTGGCCGTCGTTGCAGTCGTGAGCTCCGGTGTCGTTGTCGCTGTGCGGGTTTTCATGCATCCGAGTGCGAGTTCGGCACCTGCAGCCCCATCTGCGGCGCCGCTGCCGCAAGGCTTTCCGGATCTCACCGGTTTCACTGACGTGTCGCAGGACCACGATGTGTCCCGCCATTACGCCTTGGCGACCTTCACCAGCCCCACGGGCTTGCAGTGCGCAATGTGGAGCAGCCGTGGCGATACGGCAGCAGCCTGCTTCGGGGCGATCCCTGGTCTCGACCATCCGGCGAATCAGGTTTACGCGGGGGACTACAAGGCACATTTCGACCAGGGCAGGCCTCCCGCCGCGGACAAGCTCAACGGAAAGCCCTTGGCATCCGGCCAGAAGGTGGTATTAGGCGCCGGAGGCACGCTGATGGGCGGTGACCAGATCACCTGCGGTGTGCACGACGTCGTCGTCGCGTGCGAGCTGATCAGGGCATTCCACCAGAACCACGGCGACGACACCGCCCAACGGCATGGCTTCGTCCTGGACCCGCAGCGAAGCTGGACGTTTTAGTGGAGTAGTCGACTACTCGTGCGGTCGTACAGATCCGCCGCGATTATTCGGTTTGTCGGGGAACAGGACCGCATAACCCCGATGCCCGACGCGGCAAACCTTGTGAGCTTGAAGGGGATCGACATGACTACGACAGCACAGCCAGTAACGATACGAAGCGTCCTGCTCGGGCTGCTGGGTGTTCCACCCAGCGTCGCGGCCCAAAGCGTCGCGGTCTCGCCCGACAATGCCGTGGCTCAGCCGGACACAGCGAAGGTGTACGAGTTCACCAGCGTCGACTATCCCGGCGCCGCGGAGACGCTGGTGTTCGACACTGACGGCACGACGGCGCTGGGCGCGTTCGTTTTCGACCCTAATAGCTCGTCCTCGCCACCGAGCGCATTCACTGCGGCAGCAGGGGTTTACCAGATCCTCAACGTGCCCAACTCGACCGCAAGCATCGCAACGGGCCTCAATACGTCTGGTCTGATCGTTGGGGTGTATGACGACGTCGCGGGCTCGGCACATGGCTTTAGCACCAGCGACAGCATCAGCTTCACCGACGTCGATTTCCCCGGAGCCACTGACACTCAGGCCATCGACGTCAACGACGCCGGAACTATCGTGGGCGACTATTTCGACGCTGCCAACGTCGAGCATGGGTTCGTCAGCAGCGGCGGCACCTTCACGGCCATCGATTTCCCGGGAGCCAAAAGCACTGCGGTCGGCGGAATCAACGCCAACGGCGACGTCGTCGGAGGATATACGGACACAACGGGAGTAACTCACGGCTTTCTGCTGTCGGGCGGTGTATACACCCCTCTCAACTTCCCGCTCGCCAGTAGCACGACCGCCTTTGGCATCAACGACAACGGGGACATCGCCGGCTGGTACGCCGACGCCGCTGGCAAAACGCACGGTTTCGTCTACGCCGACAACAACTTCAGCACCGTCGACGTCGCAGGCGCCAGCGCCACCCAACTGACACGCATCAAGAACTGGGAACAGGTCACGGGCGTGTACGAAGACGCCCTCAACGAAGAACACGGCCTCACCGGTCAGTGAATGACGTCAACTACCAACCAAAGACGGGATCAAAATGACAACGCTCGACACGAGGCCTTCGAAGAAGGTCTCATCAGCAGTGCGGACCAGTGTCGCACCGAAGAAGACCGGTGTTGCACTGACGAAGACCGGTGTCGCACTGAAGAAGCCGACACCACGGAAACGTGTCGCCAAACGCGTACCACCAGCACCCAAGTCAGGCAAACCCCCGCTGGCGCCAGCGGTGCTCGCTGCGGCTGTGCAGTCGCTCGCGCTGCCGCAGCTGCCACAGCCCGCACCGGGGCAAGCCATCAATCTCGGGCCCATCGCCGGGACCGAATCACCCACCAGCGCGGTCGGCGCCGGAGCCGTCGACCTCTGCGAAATATCACCCAGCGGTCTGGTGGGCCTGGGCGGCGACACCTTCTCGGGAAACGCTGAGGGGGTCGGAACGTGGAGCGCATCAATGGCCCTTCAAGTCCAGCCAGGCACCCTGAACGGCAACACAATCCAGTTCAACGGCTCGTTTGGACACAACAGCACCCTCTACGACCAGCCCCCGCCTAACGTCGCAGGCGGTAGTCAATTGCCTGCCGGCACCGTCCAGGTCTTCGGCATCGACTATGCCTTCATCACAAGGACGGCGAACCTTCAGCCCCTCGATACGCGACTGGTAACAATCGACCCGAACAACCCGGGGTGGGCGACCGTTCCCGGGTCCTGCCGGGACGCAGCCAGCTGGCAGAACGGCAACGAAACACAGATCAGTGGCTACCAGGATCCCGACGGTAACGTGTATATCGTCGCCGACGGGTTCGCCCGCGATAAGGGCGTGTGGCTCTACCACTGCCCTGCGGAGAGCTTCACGGACCGGAATACCTGGTGGGCCTGGGGAATTGGGGACGACGGCAATTGGGCCTGGAATGTGGACCCGACACCTCTGAGCGGTGACCTCTGGGGCGAGTTAAGCCTCCGGTTGATCGAGGGCATGAAAGTATTGTCCGGGTTCAATGCGACCACAGGGAATGTCGAGGTTCGGGTGACTGACGACGTGACGCAAGTGTTGGCGCCGGAAACACCGGTGACAGTGGTTGCGACCCAAGAAACCGTTCCGCAGAACTACGGCGGCTATATCGTTCCCGGGTCCACGCTGGACCAGGCGATCATTTTAGTGAGTCAGTGGAATACCGCTGCGCACGATCCGTACAACGTGCAACAGTTCGTGGTCAATCTCAATCGCTGACGCCGGTGATCTTGGAAACATCCGTCGGGTGACGGCCAGGGTGGGGCGTTCCAGCGACCGGTGTTCTGGTGGCGGCGCTTTGCGATCGCGGGGCCGACGGTGACGTGGCTGAAGCCGAGGGTGCGATCAAGCGGTTAGCCGCGGCGCTTCGAGGGACATTCCGCGGGGCCGAGGCGATGCCATAGATGCGTATAAGTCGAGTAGTCGGCTACTCGTTCCGGTAGCGCTCCGCGGATACATGATTGACGCGCCTCGACGAAAGGGTGACGCGATGAGCGGATCAACGCGGGTGGAAACCTGCGACGTTTGCATCGTGGGAGCCGGCATCGCCGGGCTAAACGCCCTGTTCGCCGCAAGTCGATACCTGTCGCGCGACCAAAAGGTCATTCTTATTGATCGTCGGGCGCGCGTCGGCGGCATGTGGGTTGATGTGTACTCGTATGTGCGCTTGCATCAGCCGCACCCCATGTTCACCGCGGGCAACATCGAGTGGACGCTCGGCAAGGATCGCGCCTATCTGGCGACCAAGGGCGAAGTACTTGACCATTTTCAGCACTGCGTCGACGTGATTAGGGAGCGTGTGCAGGTCGACGAGTACTTCGGCTGGGATTTCGAGTCGGAGGAAGAAGCGAACGGAATCGTGCGGGTCACCTGTAGGGCTGCCGATGGCCGGGTGCTCGCCGTCGACGCGAAGCGATTAATCAAGGCGTATGGCCTGGCGGTCACGCCGAACGAGCCGCTCGACATTTCCAGCAAGCGCCTCCATTCGGTGTCGCCCGACTACTGCGATGTCCGGGCGGGCGACATCAGGGAAAGCGATGCGCCGGTGTGGATCATCGGCGGCGGAAAAACGGCCATGGACACCGCGCACGCACTGATCACGGAATATCCCGGCCGCGAGGTGAACCTGGTCGCCGGCCGTGGAACGTTCTTCTCCAGTCGCGACAATCTGTTACCGAGCGGCGCCAGGCGGTGGTGGAAGGGCACACCGCTCGCCACCGTCGCCGCACAGATGGGGCGGCGCTTCGACGGCACCAACGGAGCGGAAGTTCGAGATTGGTTTCGCGCCACCTACGGCACGTTCTTGACCCCGCAGGCCGATAACTTCGTGTTAGGCGTGCTGTCTGAGGCGGAGAACCGCACGATCTCCGCTGGCCTCAACGATGTCGTCATGGATTACCTCGAGGATGCCGTCGACCGCAACGGCACAACCGAGTTGGTGTTCCGGAGCGGGTCGACGAAGGCGATCCAACCGGGCAGCTGGGTCGTCAACTGCACGGGATACGTTGGATTCGTCGAAGATTACCCGTACGAGCCTTACGTTTCCCCCAGTGGCGCAGTGGTTTCGATCAATCTGCGGTCGGCTATCCTGCACTTGCCTGCGTTCATGGGGTACTTCCTCGGCCACCTGCTGTTCTTGGACAAGATCAGGGATATCCCGCTGTACGAAGTCGATTGGCAGGAACTGAAGCACAAGTTGCCGACGTCGTTTCCGTACGTGCTTTTCGCGCTCGTCCAGCACAACCTCAGCTTGATTTACGACAATGTCCCGAGCCGTGTTTTCAACGAGAACGGCCTTGATTTCGACAAGTGGTACCCGCTGCCGCGCCGCTTGCCGGGCTTGGCGAAGTTCATGCTTACGCATTGCCGCGAACGCGAGCGCCAGCGCCGTGTTCTCGACACAGTGCACGATCATTTCGGAGTCCGCTGCGGGCCGCTGAGCGAGGAGTACACACCTAGCGCCAGAACGTGACTGGACGAACGCTGAGCATTTTCCAGCTGAGATCTGAATGCGAGTCAGGCCGCAACCCCCGGTGGTGTTGGGATGTGTGCCGCGTGGAAAGCTGCCCGGCGCACAACCGGCTTGATTGGCGGTGCGATCTGCTGGTTAACCGTAGGCTGGGAACTCCCAGAGAGAGGTGCTGGCGATGGCCGCTTACGATCTTGCCGCGTTGTGGGAAGCTCACTGTCGGTACGAGTTTGAAACGCGGGACGTGGACGCCACCATGTCCACCATGGTGGCGGAACCCTATGTCAACCACGTCCCCACCATGACCGGTGGCGTCGGCTTCGAGAGCTTGCGACATTTTTACGCGCACCATTTCATCGGTGTGAACCCTCCCGACTTCGACCTCCTCCCCGTCAGCCGCACGGTCGGGGAGAGTTCCCTTGTCGACGAGTTCATCGTCCGCTTCACGCACACCACTCGGATGGACTGGATGCTGCCCGGCATTGAGCCCACTGGACGCGCTGTGGAGATTCCGACAGTGGCCATTGTGCAATTCCAGGAAGACAAACTCGTGCATGAGCACATCTACTGGGACCAGGCCAGCGTGCTCGTTCAACTCGGTCTGCTCGATCCCGACGGCCTTCCCATCGCTGGGGCCGACACCGCGCGCAAAGTGCTCGACATTTCCCTGCCCAGCAACACACTGATGACTCCGTCGCAGTAGGACGCCTGAACGTGGCTGTAGGAAAACAGAATTGAGTTAATCATGACTGGGCGAGTCGAAGGCAAGGTCGCATTCATCACCCGGGCGGCGCGCGGTCAGGGCCGAGCGCATGCGGTGCAGCTGCCTCAAGTAACTGCGTTTCGAACCGATCTCACGGCTGGAGTACTTGCTCACCGAGGCGAGCGCGCAGTTCCTGCTCGAAGGCGACGACCTCGGGGCTGAGCTTCTCGGCCCGCAGGCGCTCTAGGTTCGGATAGCCCGCGTCGCGCTCGGCTTCCCATTCGTCGGCGAACTTGCCCGACTCGATCTCGCTCAGCACCTCGCGCATCACCGCGGGGACGTCGAGGCTGTCGTAGCGGTCCGCCCGCGACATCTGGCCGTACTGGCTGGTCGGTGAGTGGTATCGCATCTGGGCGGCGTAGCCTTCCAGCCGCAGCAACCGGTAGTTCCGCTCGATCTCGCCCGAGAGCATGAGTTCGGTCATGATCGCCTCCAGCGGGATGCCGGCCCCCGCCATCAGCGCGACGAAGCTCGTGGAGACGCGGGCCATGGCTGGGGCGAACACCTGCTCCATCGCGAGGTCGAGGACGGCCTCCTGGCGCGGCGTCATCTCGATGGCACCTTGGCGCAAACCGCCGACAGCCCGTCCAATGGCCAGCGTGCGGGCCAGAGCGGTCCCAGTGTTGTCCTTGCCGATACCGAGCGCGGTGATGAAACCCACGCCCTCGGCGTAACATTCACGCACCTCGCGACCCAGCATCCGGGGAGCGACCATGCCGACGTCGCAGTTGGGGTCGATCCGGTCGAAAGCCACTGCGTAGCCCGAAGCCAGCACCCACAGCGCATGGGGCTCGGGCGTGATGGGGAGCTCCGGGATGACGTCGTCGGGAATGAGCGTGCAGATCACGTCGAACTCGCTCGCCGCCTCGATCTCGTGTGCCGTGAAGCCCTCGGCCTCGGCCTGGTTCCGGGAGGCGTCGGCCTGAGTGAAGACCTCCACCGCAAGGCCCGAGTCACGCAGATTCAGGGCCCATGAGCGGCCCTGGTTGCCGTACCCGACGACGGCAACCCGCTGCCCGTCCAGCACCGACAGGTCAGCGTCGGACTCGTAGTAGATCTTCGTCATCTTCAATCCCCTCTAGCCGCGGTGCCACGCGGGCCCCAGGGCGATGAGACGATTCGCCTCGAGCGGGGCGTCGGGTCGCCGTATCGCGGGTACCTGGCGGTTAACGTTAGCCCGGTGAGCGACGTCGTTGTGCTCGGCTCGGGTTTCGCTGGTCTGTGGGCCGCCGTGGGTGCGGCCCGCCGAATCGACGAACTCGGCGTCGCGCCCGGCGAGGTGAACATCACGGTGGTCAGCTCGCTGCCGTACCACGACATCCGGGTGCGCAATTACGAGGCCGACCTGACGGCGTGCCGCATTCCGCTGCGGGATGTGCTCGACCCGGTCGGAGTCGGGCACGTCGCCGCCGATGTGACGGCGATCGACCCGGGTTCTTGCACCGTTGCCACCTCGCTCGGTACCCGCGCCTACGACCGTCTCGTGATGGCGTTGGGCAGCCGAGTGGTCAAACCGGACATCCCCGGTCTCCGTGAGTTCGGCTTCGACGTCGACACCTACGACGGCGCGCTAAGGCTGCAGCGGCACCTGGCGGAGGTCGCCAGCGGTCTGCACACACTCGCCGCGGCGACCGCGATTGTGGTGGGCGCCGGGCTGACTGGCATCGAGACCGCCTGCGAACTGCCCGCGCGGCTGGCAACGCTGTTCCCGGACGTCACTCCCCGCGTCATACTCGTTGATCGCAACCGGTATGTCGGCTCGGATATGGGCGAGTCGGCGCGCCCAGTGATCGAGGCCGCGCTGACGGAGAACGGGGTGCAGACTCGGCTCGGTGTTGGTGTCGCCGCGATCGGTGCCGACGGAGTGACATTGTCGACAGGGGAAAGGCTGGCCGCGTCGACAGTGGTGTGGTGTGCCGGTATGCGAGCCAATCCGCTTACCGCGGATCTGGGCGTCGCGTGTGACGGTCTCGGCCGGGTTGCGGTTGACGAGCACCTACGCGTGATCAACGTGCAAGGGGCGTTCGCCGCCGGGGATGTTGCGGCCGCGTGGATGGACGATGGGCACCTTTCGGTGATGTCCTGCCAGCACGGCAGGCCGATGGGGCGGTTTGCCGGCTACAACGTCATCAGCGATCTACTGGGTGAGCCGATGTTGTCCCTTCGGATTCCCTGGTATGTCACAGTTTTGGACCTCGGGCCTGCGGGGGCGGTCTATACCGAAGGCTGGGATCGGCAAGTGATCGCCAGCGGGGCCGAAGCCAAAGCCACCAAGCGCACAATCAACGGCAGGCGAATATATCCCCCCCTCAACGGGAGCCGCGACGAGATCCTCGCCGCCGCCGCACCGACGCTGCAGTCGCGGCCAACCCCTGAACACTGATCTCGCATCATCGAAGCCCACGGTTGCCCCAACAATCCTCGAACGCCCGTTGCTTCGTTTCGATGTTGTCGTGGGGTGGCACGGGCGTCTTGAGATAGCCTTGCCGGATCCCTCAACGGCCTGTGTGACAGAGTGATTCGGTTGCAACTACAGCATCTCGCAATGGACGTATTCGTCTGATCCTGCGTGGCTGCAGGTATAGACAATAGAAGCACCGAGCGGGGGGACGTCAGCCCGGTGTCTCGCGTTCAACGAACTGGTCGAGCACCTTTCGGGACAACTTTGAGACGCTCATGCCGCGAGCTTTCGCGATCGCCCGCAACTTGTCGCGGGTCTGCTCAGAAACCCGGACCTGCACGACGGGTGAGTGCTTCCCATTGCCTGACAATGACTTTCCCCCGGGTCGCAGGTTCATGGCCTGCGCCTTTGCCAGAACTTCTGCCGCGATCTCGCTAGCGCGCTCGTCGGTCAGACGCTCGCCCCCGACGTAGATTTCTTCTTCGTTGAGGTCGACCACGTCTACGACGGTGTTCTCATCGAAGCGAATCTTGGTGGGATCAAGCTTGCGTGCCATGGTTCAGCCCTCCTTCCGGTAGCGGGTTTGCAAGGCACGCAACGCAATCCAGAGGTCGTCGTCTTCGTCGTCGGGTGCCAAGAGATTTCGAACTCGCGGCCGCGGGTGTCGGTGCCGATGAAGTAGGCGCGGTCGCGATCGGTGAGGAGCGGCAGGCCAGCATTGCGGAGAGCGGCAAGAGGCTCACGCTTCGAGATGCGTCGATGAACTGCCGCTGTCATCCTGATCCGTGCCATAAAGCCGGAGTATGGGACGCATGACCGACAGCCTATCGGTTATGTAGTACATACTCGGAGTTTACATGCCGCGCCTAGATGATGTCCTTGTCGGTCAGCCACCGCATCACCGGCCAGCCGACGAACACCGGTAGCCAGCAGGTGAGCACCCGGTAGAGCAGCACCGACGGCACGCCGACGGCCGCGGGTACGCCGAAGGCCGCCAGCCCACCGATCAGCGCGGCTTCGACAGCGCCGACACCGCCGGGGGTGGGGGCGGCCGAGGCGAGGGTGCCGCCGACCATCGTCACGACGGTGACGGCCACGAACGTCACGTCGCCGCCGAAGGCATGGACGCTGGCCCACAGCGCTATCGCCGCGCCGAGAGTCGTTCCGGCGCAACCGAGCAGGATCAACCCCAGTCGCTTCGGCTCGCGGGACAGCGCGACGAGGTCGGTGGTGACTTCCTTGAGCTTGGGACGCACGTCCGTCGCCAGCCAGCGCCGCAACCTGGGCACGAACAGAAATGTGCCGACGAGGCCCAGCGCCACGCCCCCGATCAGGTAGAGCAAGGTGGCCTTCGGGACGAAGTGGGACAGATCGGTTCCGGCACCCGCGGCGGCGCTGAAGAAGATCAGCAACGTGACGTGGACGATCACCTGCACCGTCTGCTGCAGTGCCACCGCCGTGGTGGCTCGCACCGTGCTGATCCCGCCCTTTTGCAGCAACCGCACGCTGAGCGCGAGCCCACCGACGCCCGCCGGGGTGGTGGTCGCGGCAAAAGTGTTGGCTACCTGGGTAACTAAGATTTTCCAGTAGGCCACCGCATGACTGGCACAGGCCCACAAGGTGCCCGCCGCCCCGACATAGGTCAGCGCGGAGACAACGAGCCCCAGCAGCGCAAACCAATAGTTCGCTCTGTTCAACTCTGTAAAGAACGTCGGCACGGTGCTGATAAACGGATACGCGACGTAGACCAGCCCGCCGAACAGCACCAGCTGGATGAGCTGGCTGCGGGTGAACCGGGTGATCGTCTCGGCCTGGATCTTCTCGGCGCCGGTCTGGCGCATCACCGCCGCGCGGCTGCGGGAGATGACGGCCTTCGGATCGTTGACCGAGTCCCGGACACGTTTCGGCACAGCGGATTTCGTGAGCCTGCCGGACGCAGTCAACACCGTGTCTTTGCCCAGCGCGTCAATCGCCGCGTTGACGGCGGACTCTGCGCCGTAAAGCGCCGACGTCGTCACCAGCAGCTGGGCGATGTCGGACTGTAGCTGGTTGTCGGTGGCGCCGTATTCCGCACTGCCGAACCCACCGAACAGGACCGTGCCGTCGTCGACGGTGATCTGCTCGTCGCGCAGATCACCGTGCGAGATCTGATGGTCCTGCAGATTTCGCAGCGATTCCCACACTCGGGTCACCGGCGTCGATGTCGCGCATTGCTTGAGACCCGCGCCGCGAACGGGCTTGTGCGCGTACAACGTCCAGCCGCGCTCGAGCGCGCCGACGGCGATGCTCGACGTGTTGGCGACACCCAAGTCGCCGACGGCAATCGCCATCAATGCGCGATGTTCGACGGCGCGGCGCATGGACGCCTGAAAGGGTGCCGCCTCGGTGCGGCGCAGCCGCAGCTTGCTCCACAGCTGGCGTAGCGTGCCGCCGCTGCTTTGATGTGGGCCGTACATCTCGATGACGGCGTCGCCGTTGCGACCATCCGAGGCGGCGGAGAGCATGAGCGGCCCGGCTCCGGCCGGGCGGATCACCGTGAGCCCGGACACGATGAATCCGCGTTTGTTCAGCGCGCGGACCGCGCCGTCCAGTGGCACCTCGAGTGCGGGCGTGCCGCTGATCAGGACCACCAGCGCGCCGACGAACCATCCCACCGTCAGGCCCAGCAGCGCGCGGGCCGGCACGACGGCGCTGACCACCAGGTGGATCGGCACGAACGCCAGTAGCAGGCCCCACCACCAGTGCCGCCAGCGCGCCGGTAGCCACGGGCCGGACACGGTGAGCACTGCGGCGAGCATCCCGATCCAGCGCGGGTCGTCGAGGAATTGCGCCAACACCGTGCGCAGCCGGTCGGACAGGTCGAAATGCCATCCAGGCATGGCGATGCGCCTGCCGGTGATCGACAGTGCGAGGAAGGCAATGAACGCGGCGGCCGCGTACGGGCCGAGCATCTTCCACTGCCGGGACAGGATCAGGCCGATCAGGATCATGAACGGCAACGCCAGGATCGCCAGGCCGTACACCAGGTAGACCACGTCGGATTGGGTGGGAGTGAGCACGCCGACCATGCGGGAGATGGATTTCTCCAGCTGGTCCCACCGGGTGCGGGTGACCACCGAACTGGTGATCACCACCGCCAGGAACGCACCAGAGAGCACGACCCGCAGGATGTCGTTGGTGCGCCGGGTCGGTGGTTGCAGCAGGCTCCCCGAAACGGTGACCTGGCGCCCGTCGACCTGCATGTTGCGGAAACCTCCGGTCCGCGTCTCTCCTACGGCCCGCCGACAACATAACCGGAGACCGCCGCCGAGAGCCTGATTTGCCGACGGTACGCCGAGGCCAACCCCGCCCGTCACAGCAGTCACCCCGAGAGTCGAGTGTCGATGTGCCCACCTACGAGCGACAACTCGGCCTCGTCGGCTAGAGTCCCCGGCCGCGACCGTTGAACAAGCTGCATGACTCGGTGAGTGCCGGCTCGTAGGTGACGTCGCTGCATTCGCATTCCCACGTGGTGTGCCAACCGCATGAACACGGCATGCTTCCGACGAGCATGTGTCCCGGCAGCAGCCAGTGGCCCCGCATACAGCGGTGCGGCCGTCGGTCCGTCTGTCTTCGCCCAGTGGAACGGACAAGGTCGTCGTCAACATCAATAGTCACAACGACCACACTGGCATCTCTCGCGCCGGACGTGCCGGGCCGTTGCCGGATCGTTATGGCTTGGTGTCCTGCCGCGGGCGTGTCGTTGCGCTAATGGGACTCAACGACGGTGACCGCCTCGATTCTTTAGCTTGGCTCACAGAATCCGCGCGTACCCTCCGCGGGTGGCGTGCTGGTTAGTGGGAGGACGTGAACGTGCCGAGAACCGATAACGACAGTTGGGAAATCACCGAGAGCGTGGGCGCGACGGCGCTGGGTGTGGCTGCGGCCCGCGCGGCGGACACCGAGAGCGACAATCCGCTGATCCACGATCCGTTCGCGCGGGTGTTTCTGGACGCCGCCGGCGACGGCATGTGGAACTGGTTCGGGTCGTCGGAGCTGCCGCCGGAGATTCTGGAGGCCGAGCCCGACGTGCCGGTGCGGATGCAGGGCATGCGCGACTACATGGCTTCGCGGACAATGTTTTTCGACCAGTTCTTCCTCGACGCCACCAATGCGGGCGTGCGGCAGGCGGTGATCCTGGCGGCCGGTTTGGATGCGCGGTCGTGGCGGTTGCCGTGGCCGGACGGGGTGACGGTCTACGAGCTCGACCAGCCCAAGGTGTTGGACTTCAAGTCGTCGACGCTGCGGGAGCGCGGCGCGCAGCCGACCGCGAATCTGGTTACCGTTCCGGTCGATCTGCGCCACGACTGGCCAACGGCGTTGCAGCAGGCGGGTTTTGACCCTGCCGCGCCGAGCGCGTTCACGGCCGAGGGGCTGTTGCCGTTTCTGCCGTCTTCGGCTCAGGATCTGCTGTTTGAGCGGATTCAGGCGTTGACCGCGCCCGGCAGCCGGGTGGCCGTCGAAGCGCCCGGGCCTGATTACAACAACCCCGAGGCGCGGGAGCGGCAGCGGGCGCAGATGCAGCGCTACCGCGAGCTGGCGGCTCGGTTGGGTCGCGAGGAGCATGACTTTCCCGACTTCGAGGAGTTGTGGTATTTCGAGGAGCGCACCGATGTCGGTGACTGGTTGCGCGGTCACGGTTGGACGGTGTCGGTGCTGAGCACCGAGGAGATGATGGGCCGCTACGATCGGCGGCCACCGGAGATTGAGGACGGGTCGCCGGATACGTTGTTCGTGTCGGCGAAGAGGGGTGCGTGAGCGTGGCGAGGACTGACAACGACACCTGGGAGATCACCGAGAGTGTGGGTGCGACGGCGCTGGGTGTGGCGTCGTCACGGGCGGCCGAGACGCGCAGCGAGAATCCGTTGATCCGTGATCCGTTCGCGCAGGTTTTCCTGGATGCCGCCGGTGACGGGGTGTGGAACTGGCACTCGGCGGGACCGCTGCCGGCCGAGGTCGTCGAAGCCGAGCCGTTGGTGCCGATGCAGATGCAGGCGATGGTCAGCTACATGGCCTGCCGGACAGCGTTTTTCGATAACTTCTTTGTGGATGCGACGCGTGCGGGAATCCGTCAGGCGGTGATTCTGGCGGCGGGTTTGGATGCGCGGTCGTATCGGTTGCCGTGGCCGGACGGTGTGACGGTCTACGAGTTGGATCAGCCCAAGGTGTTGGACTTCAAGGCCTCGACGTTGGCCGAGCACGGGGCGCAGCCTGCGTGTCACCGGGTTGCGGTGCCGGTGGACTTGCGGCTCGATTGGCCGACGGCATTGCGGCAGGCGGGGTTTGACGCCTCTGCGCCGAGTGTCTGGTCGGCGGAAGGGTTGACGCCGTATCTGCCTGCCGCAGCGCAGGATTTGCTGTTGGACCGCGTTAACGACCTCACGGTCGCCGGTAGCCGGGTTGCGGTGGAGGCGTTGGGGCCTGATTTCGCGGATCCTGACGTGCGTGCCAAGCGGCGTGAGCGGATGGATCGGATACGGGCGGTGATGGCCAAAGTCGACCCGCAGCGCGAGCTTCCCCGCAACGACGAGCTGTGGTACTTCGAGGAACGCGAGGACGTCGGCGAATGGTTCGGCCGCCACGGCTGGAACGTCACAGTGACAACAGCCCCGGAGCTGATGGCCAGCTACGGCCGCACTGTGGCCGAAGAGGTTCGCGACACCACGCCGCACAACCTGTTTGTGGCCGCGGCAAGGACCTGAGGCCGCTGGCCCTGTTACTCAACGGGTCGCTAAGCGCCCGATGTGCGGGCGCCAGGATTTGTGGCCAAGGCGCACCCAAGCTCGGCGAGCGAATCGGGAAGGTTTCGAACGCAGAGATGATTGAGCTTTCTCGGCGCCTCGCTGATCAGTTGTAGGGGTGCTTGCCTCGCCACCGATCCGCCGAGATCGACACGGGCTACGCCGCTTACGACGAGCACGCGGCGGGTGCATCGCGAGTGCGATTGCACCAGTTGACCGCTACGTGACTTCCGTGACCTGAGGGATGTGCCAGCTGCCATCCAGGATCGTCGGCGGGGTGCTGGTGGGCCAGTAGAGCCGCAGCATCAGGACGAACTGGTCCGTCGGGGCGGGCAGCCAGTTGGATTCCTTGTCCGCGCCGGGGGAGTCGGCCTGGATGTACAGGTCGGTCGAGCCGTCGGGGTTGGTCTTCAACGGGTCGCGCGGACTGAGCGTGTAGCGGTTCAGCGGGTTGTCGACGAAGAACATCTCGCCGTTGTACATGGTGAGCGACCAGAAAGCCCGTACCGGCGGCAGCTGCCCCTTATCGAAGTGCATCACGTATGTGTTTGCGCCGCTGTACTTCTGGACGGCATCGGGGCCTTGTGAGCTCGGATACACGGCGTCGCCGGGCAGGTTGGCGCCCAAACCGATCGCGGTTACGAACGCTCGTTGCCGGTAGTTGGTGCCATAGCTGCCGGCCTTGGTGGTGTAGGCCCAGCCGTTTTCGAACTTCAGATCACCGGCGAGCACGCCTTCTTTCATCCAGGCGCTGAGTTTGTCCTGGCCGAGTTTCGGCGCCTTCGCCATACCGGCGCTCGCGGCGGGTTGCAGCTTCGCCGCGTCGAAGTCTTGGCCGGGGACAATGCCGAGCTTGGCGAGCTTGGCAACCATCGGCGCGTCGTCGGCGCTCGGCGGGTTGTCCTTGAGCAGATTGGTGAACAACCGGAAATACGCTTGGGGGTCAAGGGTATTCACCTGGTTGCGTACCGCCGTCGTCATGTCGACGGACGGGTCGACCGGGCCGGGCACCGGCGAGTACGGTTTGCCGAACGACGACAACGGCACCGCGGTGATCTGATCCTGCAGCGCGTGCACGGCCGCGTAATCCTCCGGGGTGCCCGTGCAGTAGATGCGGCCCAGCAGCCACACCATGCCGGTGGGCGACTTGTATTCCGTCACCCCGGCGGGCAGGGTGCCGTGCCAGCCGGGGCCGGTGATGGCGAAGGTCTGCGCCTTGCCGCCGGTGGTGCGGGTGCCCGGCGAGGCGAAGACGTTGGTCCAGCCGTCCAGCATGGGCAGCAGGAAATAGCGGTCACCCATGTCGGGCACGCTGATGACCCACGGTTCTTTCGACACGTTGAACCACCCCTGGGTGTACAGGGTGTCGGCATTCGGCGCGGTCACCGTGTGGAACGAGGCATCCGGGTACTGGCGGATGCGGGCCAACTGTCCCATCGGCGCCTTCGTCCCGTCGGGCACCGCGACGTTGGTCAATCCGCGGCGGGTGTATTCCATCGTGACGAGCGGATAGGCGTAGAGATACGCCTGGGTCGCGATGTCGGTTGCCTCAGCTTCCGACACGGCCGCTGCCCCAGCGGAGTCCTTTGCGCACGACGCGACCATACCGCCCACCAGGGCCAGCGCCGCCAGCATCACGCCACCACGTTTGACGTTCGGTCGCATGACTGTCCCCTCTCCGACAACCCGTCAGCCTGCCCGGTCGGGAACTGCTGTCCTAGGGACTTTCGTCCCTGGCGTCCCGCGGGCGCGCGGTGTGAGCTTGGCTGATGCTCATCGATCTGCGAATCGGCCGACAGCGGCTCACGGGAACGATTCCCAGTGTCGTGCTGGGTCTCGTCGGCCTGGCCTTTGCGTGGCTGGTGGTGTTGCCGAGGGTCTTCCGGCGCAACCGCGACCGGATGCTCAAGATCGGCCCGTTCAAGAAGGCCATGACGAGATACAACGACATCACCCGCCAAATCTCGGGAAGTGAGCGGTCGTCGTGGGGGCTGTTGACCCATGTCGGCCGCCGCAGTGGCCGGACCTACCAGACGTCGCTGGGCACGTGCACGTACGGCGACGGATTCCTGTTGCCGTTGGGTTATGGCCCGCACACCGACTGGTACCGCAACCTGATGGCCGCCGGGACAGGCACGCTGGCCTGGAAAGGCCACACCTACCAGGTGGAGCGGCCCGAGCTGATTTCCGGGCCCGAGCCGATGCGGGCCTGGCGGAAGCCGGAGCGGGTGCTGTTGCACCTCGCCGGCATGCACGACTTTGTGTGGCTGCACCGAAGCGAGCAGCCGGCCAACGAGCCGGCCGCGTCGCCGGTGCAACACGCAGCTACGACATGACCACGCCCGGACGGCGGCGCAGGTTCGCCGGTGCAGTGCTGGCGATGCTCGCGAAGGATCTTCAGGGCGACGCTTCTGCGCTTGTCGGTGTCGTAGGCCTCATAGACCTCGCCCATCCCACCCTTGCCGAGCAGCCGGCTCAAGCTGTACTTGCCGAACGTGCGGCCGACCCGCGAATTGGCCGTAGTCAACGTTCCCTCCCTTGGCACGACGCAGTATGCAACGCGGCGCCGACAGGCACGCCAGGTTTGCCGGGATCACCGCATGAAATGGCATACTCGTGGCATGAACCGCATACGGCTTAGTACGACGGTGGATGCGAAACTGCTCGGCAGTGCACGAAGCGTGCGCTCGGGAATCACCGACGCCGCCCTGATCGATGAGGCCCTCGCGGCACTGCTCGCTCGTCACCGATCCGCCGAGGTCGACGTCGGCTACGCCGCCTATGACGAGCACCCGGCTGACGAGCCGGATGAGTGGGGCGACCTGGCGTCGTGGCGGAGGGCGGCGGGCGCGTCGTGAGTGGGTTGCCGGCACGTGGTGAGGTGTGGTGGTGCGAGCTTGCTGAGGTTGGCCGGCGCCCGGTTGTTGTGCTGTCCCGTGACGCGGCGATCCCGCGACTTCGACGTGCCCTCGTCGCGCCATGCACGACGACCATCCGGGGGCTCGCCAGCGAGGTTGTCCTTGATCCGGGTCACGACCCGATCCCGCGCCGTTCGGCGGTCAACCTGGACTCGGTGGAAAGCGTCTCCGTTGCGGTCTTGGTCAGTCGCATTGGCCGGCTTGCCGGCACCCGTATGCGCGAGATCTGCGAAGCCCTCGAAATCGCGGTCGACTGCACCTGATCCGAAACGGCCGCAATCGCTGTTCTTGAGCGTGATCACCACCAGATGATTCTTACGCTGTACAACAGTCGTGATCTTCGGCCCGCCAATCCCTCTCCAAGCGCGCACCGGACGCGACGGCCTTGCAAGATAGACAGCGATGCCGTTACGAAGGCCCCTCACCGCGCTGCTCGCCACGGTGGTGGTCGGCATGATGCTGACCGGCGCTCCGCCGGCGGCGCACGCCGATGAGCCCGCGTTCGTCGCGAATCCAGTCGAGCATGTCGACACGCTCATCGGCACCGCGACGGTCGAGGATCAGGGTGAGGAGGGGATCGACAACTTTCCCGGTGCCGCGGTGCCGTTAGGGATGGTGCAGTATTCGCCGGACACCGTCGACACCTACGCCGGCTACGACCACGACATCGAGCGCTCCACCGGATTCAGCCTGACCCACGCCTCGGCGGGTTGCACGGCGTTCGGCGACATCCCGATGCTGCCGACGACCACCCCGATCGGCTCGCAGCCCTGGTACGCCTGGGAGAACATCGCCCACGACGACACCGAGGTGGGGGTGCCCGGCTACTACACGGTGCGGTTCCCCGACACCGGGGTGACCGCGGAACTGACCGCCAGCACCCGCACCGGCGTCGGCCGGTTCCGCTACCCCGACGACGGACGGCTCGCGCTGTTCCATGTGCGCCCCGGCGGGTCGCTGGCGGGCAACTCCGCGGCGAGCATCCAGATCGGCGACGACGACACCACCATCACCGGGTCGGCGACCACCGGCGGATTCTGCGGCGCCAAGAACAGCTACACGGTGTACTTCGCGATGAGGTTCAGCCAGCCGTTCACCTCCCACGGCACCTGGGACGGTAGTGCGGTGAACGCCGGTGTGCGCAGCGCTGATTCGCCGTCGAGCGGGGGATGGGTGCAGTTCCCGGCCGGCTCGGTGATCGAGGTGCATACGGCGCTGTCGTACGTCAGCGTGGACGGGGCGCGCGCGAACCTGGCCGCCGAGGGCGGAACCGGCTTCGACGATGTCCGCGCCGCCGCATCGCGGCAATGGAACGCCTCGCTCTCGCGTATCCGGGTGGCCAGCACCAACGGCGACGACGCGAAGACCTTCTACACCGCGCTGTACCGATCCTTGTTGCACCCCAACACATTTAACGACGCCGACGGGCGCTACCCCGGCTTCGACGGCGTCATCCATACGGTGGCCAGGGGGCACGCCCAGTACGCCAACTTCTCCGACTGGGACACCTATCGCTGTCTTGCGCCTCTGCAGGCGCTGCTGTTCCCGCAGCGAGCCAGCGACATGGCCCAATCGCTGGTCAATGACGCCCAGCAGAGCGGGTCGCTGCCGCGGTGGGCGCTGGCGAATTCGTCGACGGCGATCATGACCGGCGACAACCCGGTCCCGCTCATCGTCAACCTCTACACCTACGGGGCCAAGGATTTCGACACCAAAACGGCGCTGTACTACATGCTGAAGGCGGCGACCGACGGCGGTGTCGGGCTGGGCGACTACGTGGAGCGGCCGGGAATCGCGACCTACCTCAAGCTCGGCTACGCGCCGCAGACCGAAGACTTCAGCGCGTTTCATGCGACCGCCGGCGCCTCGATCACCCTGGAGTGGTCGGTCGACGACTTCACCATCGGACGGTTCGCCGACGCGCTGGGCCACACCGCGGTTGCCGCGCAATTCCAGTATCGGGCGCAGTTTTGGCGAAATCTGTTCAATCCGGCGACCGGTTATATCTGGCCGCGCGACGCCGACGGTGCTTTCCTCAGCGGAACCGGCTTCACCGGGACCGGTTCAGACTACGGACAGGAAGGATTCGACGAGGGCAACGCCGAACAGTATCTGTGGTTCGTGCCGCAGAACACCGCCGGGCTGGTGACTCTCCTTGGCGGGCGCCAGGCAGCGGCCGAGCGGCTGGACCGGTTGACCACGCAGCTCAACGTGGGCCCCAACCAGCCGTATCTGTGGATCGGTAACGAGCCCGGCTTCGGGGTGCCGTGGCTGTACAACTACGTCGGTCAGCCATGGAAGACCCAGCAGTTGGTCGACCGGGTGCGCAGCCAACTGTTCGGCCCCACACCCGGCGGCGAGCCGGGCAACGACGACCTCGGCGCGCTGTCCAGCTGGTATGTCTGGGCCGCCCTCGGCCTGTATCCGAGCACGCCGGGAACCGCCATCCTCACGGCGAACACACCGCTCTTCGATCGCGCCGAAATCGCGCTTCCCGCAGGCAAATCCATCCGGATCTCGGCGTCGGGCGCATCGAACGGCCGGAAATTCATCGATGGTCTCAGCGTCGATGGGCAGCCGACCGATCAGACGTTTCTTCCGGAGTCGATGATCCGCACTGGTGGCGATGTCAGCTTCTCGCTGTCTGGCACTCCGGATATGGCCTGGGGGACTGCTGAGGCCTCCGCGCCACCGTCGTTCGGCGCGGGCAGCTCGCAATGACCGCTGCGCAAAGTGCACGATTCGGTGCGCAGGCCCCGGAGCGGCACCTGGTGTTTTCTGCCACGATTGGCGTCAGCGCGGCTTTTAGCAGGGCAAAAGGGGGTACACCGGGTCCATGAACGAGTTGAAGTTTCTGGAGTTGCACGGGGACCGGGTCGCTTACCGCGACAACGGCGACGGGGAAGTCCTGCTGCTGATCCACGGCATGGCCGGAAGTTCGGACAGCTGGCGGTCCGTTTTACCGCAGCTGTCGAAGAAATTCCGGGTGATCGCGCCAGACCTGCTGGGCCACGGCGAATCGGCCAAACCCCGCAGCGACTACTCGCTGGGCGCATTCGCGGTGTTTCTGCGCGATTTCCTCGACGAACTCGGCGTCAGCCAGGCCACCGTGGTCGGCCACTCGCTCGGCGGGGGTGTCGCCATGCAGTTCGTCTACCAGCACCCCGACTACGTCAAGCGGTTGGTCCTGATCAGCAGCGGCGGCCTAGGCCCCGATGTCGGATTGATACTGCGGCTGCTGTCGGCGCCCGGCGCGGAGCTGGTGTTGCCGATCATCGCGCCCAAGCCGGTGCTGACCGCGGGCAACAAGCTGCGGTCATGGTTGCGAAGCGCCGGCATTCATTCGCCGCGCGGTGCCGAGCTGTGGAGTGCCTACTCGTCGCTGTCGGACGCAGAGACGCGGCAGTCGTTTCTGCGGACGCTGCGATCAGTGGTCGATTACCGCGGGCAGGCGGTCAGCGCGTTGAACAGGCTGGGGCTGCGCACCGACCTACCGGTGATGGCGATCTGGGGTGAGCGGGACAACATCATTCCCGTCCACCACGCACATGCCGCGCACGAAGCGCGCACGGACGCCAGGCTCGAGCTGTTGCCCGATGTGGGTCACTTCGCGCACGTGGAGGCGCCCAACGAGGTGGTCGAGCTGATCGAGGACTTCATCGCGACCAGCGACCGTCGGGACGTGGAGAGTCCGGAGTTGAAGTCGTATTCCGAATCACCGAGCCCGGCCGAGCCCGGAGAGTGAGCCGCCGGGGGCGCCGGATGAAGCGTCACGCCGTGACACAGCGCTGCCGTCAGGCCGGCCGAAGCGCCCGCCACTGTCATTGCCGAAGGGCTGATTCGGCTCTCGAAGAGCCATCCCCTATTCCGGCACACGTTGTTTTGCTCGGGTAGGCCTAACGCGAAGAACTTTCCCGCTCAGTAGTTGTTGCAGGTGTTGGCGATCTGCACGACATATCCGCCGAACTGCTGAACGTACGGCTGGGCTCCTGGCTTACTTTCCAGCTCCTCCGCGATCTGCCGGCGCTGATCGGGCGACGAGTCGAGGAATCCACGCAACGCAGCCTGCGCCGTCGGCGACGCGTTCAGTTGTGCGGCAGCTGCGGGCAATTCGGCATTCAGAGCCGAAACCACTTGAGAGTAGCTGCATGTGGAGTTGAAGGCCGGGCTCAGGTCGGGATCGGCGGACGCGACGCCGGCACCAGCGGTGAGCAGGAGTGCCAGCACGCCCGTTGCGGCGAACAATTGACTCAACGACGGTTTGACCACGTGAAAACCTTCCGATGCACCGCCCAACGCGAAGCGGCCACTGACGCCAGCGTACCGATTTAGGCGGCAGCCGCGTCAGGTCCGATACAGCATCCGGGCGCGGCCCTGGAAGACCCAGGAGTTGGTCGACCGGGTGCGCAGCATGTTGTTCGGTCCCACCCCTGACGGCGAGCCGTCACTTCGCTCACTTGGAGGCGCCCAACAGGGTGGTCGAGCTGATCGAGGACTTCACCAGCGACCGTTGGGATGTGGAGAGCCCACAGCCGAGCTCCTGATCCGGGCCGAGCGGCTGAGCGTGATCGGGACGAATCAGGCCGACGCCGAAGTGCTTGCCCGCGTGATTCTTTGAGCAGCACGTGGTGGTCGGTGACACGCTGGCCGCTGAAGCTGTTCCGGCAGGGAAGACCCTGTGGCAGGGGAGAGTTGCTTCTGGGCTTCGGTGAATAGGATTGCACCTGATAAACCGCCGATTCGTTGTACGCTTCGCCGAGCCACCGCTGCCCGGCTGAGGAGTTGCGATGCGACGCATAGCCGGAGGAGCTGGGAGGAACTGATGGACAGTCCGAATCGGTGGACGACGCATGAGCCGCGCCGGGCGGTGGCGGTGGTCGGCACGTTGATGCCGCACATGGCGGCAGAGCGTCATCATGTGTATCGGAATGTGATCGCGCTGGCGCTGTTGGCGGCGTTGATCGCCGCGGCGTTCGGGTCGTTGTCGATTGCGCTGGTGCTGGCTGCGGTGGCGTTGCCGGCGGCGGTGTTGACCTAATATCCACGACCACCGGTTGTGGCATGACGAGCCGCTGACCGTCATCGCCGTGACGTTCGCGCTGTCACTGGTTCTGGGCGTGGGTGTGGGGTTTTTGCAAACCCATTTCACCCCGGGGATCGCACTGGCCGCCGGCCATCACCGACTCCCGCCGATGTCGCGGATCCTCGAACTGGGTGTGCTGGTGCCGGTGGTGGCGTTCATGGCGGTGTTGGTCGCGCCGCTGCTGGTGACCGCCCGCGCGGCGTTTCGCCATCCGATGGATGTGGTGGTCACCTGCGCGCTCAGCGGCGCCGCGCTGTCGCTGGGCCTGAGTGTGGTGGTTCAACACGGCGCGTTCACCCACCTGCAAGCCACCGCGGGTGACCCGGTCGGCGTGGCGTTCATCGCGTTGACCCTGGGATTTTTGCAGCCGGTGATCTTGGCCACCGCGGCGGCGGTGGCGGTGTTGGGGTTCCGCAGTACCGGGCTCAACCCGGCCGTGGGCGTGATCGAGGGCCTGGTGTTGATAGTGCTTTATGAGTTGGCCACCACGCTGCTGCAGCCGTACGGGACGCGCGGGATTGTGCTGACCATGTTTGCGGCGTTCGTGCTGGCCGGGGCGGGCCTTTTGGCCGTGCGCACCGCGCTGCACACCGCCGTCGACGCCGCGCCTGATGTGGGCTCCGTCGAGCACCGATTGCATGGGTCGGTGGTGGCCGCGATCATCGCTGTGGTGGTGCTGCTCGCCGCGGGGTTCACCGCAGCCGTGGTGTTTAGCGGCCCATTGACCCAGCCCAAGCCCCCCAGGACCGGACCCGTCGAAGGGGTTGTTCCCACGCCTCATGCGCTTGGCGGCGGGACGATCAATTTCGTGGACGGAGTCACCCTCACCGTGGCCCCCGGCTGGACGATCGTCCAATCGTCACAGACCTGGGTCTTGCTCGCCAACCGCGACAACAGCGCGCTGATGGAAGCCGACTCCCGCAAGTCGGCGATGCCGGATATCACCGAAGAAGCAGGCTTCAGGGCCGGTCTGGCTACCAACGGACTCACGAACGCGGTTGAGGAACCCCAGGGGGTGCAGACGGTGCAGGGCAAGAACTTCACCCAGTCCCTGCAGGTCAACTACACCGCCAATCGCGAAACCAACCAGGGCACGATGCAGCTCTACGGGACCTGGACGACGCTGTTTAACGCCTCGACCCAAATTGTCGGCTTCATCGATTTCCGCGCCGTCAGCCCCGACGCGTTTCAGGCGGCATTGCCCGACGCCAAGAGCATGCTGGCCTCCATGCTGTAACGGGCCGGCTGCCCTGCGGGCGCGACACTCGAACGGGACACACCGGCCTCCTTGTACCTGCGGACGCCGGCTCAGGGGTCACAGCGTTGGATCAATGACGGTGTCGATGTCGCGTCGCAGCACGTCGGGGTCAACGCGAGGCAGCGCTTTCCTGCGCTCAATAAGTTCGACAGGTCTGGCGCTGCGGCGTGGCAGCGGGCGCAACTCGGCGACCGCGCGCCCGTCCCGGGTGACGATCACATGTTCGCCGCGCTCCACACGATCCAGCACCTTTCCTCCTCTATTACGGAGGTCGCGCAGGGTTACTGACTCCACAGCCGCAGTTTATGGCCGGTGAGACAGACACATCCAGCCTGATTGCCGGGGCCGTAGCCAATCGGGCCAGACGCTCATCAAGGGTGGTGTGGGGCAGTGGATCGGAACCTGCAACGAACTGAACGCCTCCTACGCTGCCGGACGGGCGCCACCCTCAGGCCGACGCGGAATAGCCTCTGAAACGCTTGAGGTAAGACAACAGTCGACACGCTGGCACGCGGCTCGGCCAGTCGTCAGCGCGGAAGTAGGCGTCCGACCCACCATCGACGAAAAGGACGCTGCCGCATAAGAAGTCCGCCGCATCCGAAAGCATGAACAGCACCCAGTCGGCCAGCTGCCCAGCGTCGCCGAACCCGCCGATCGGGACGGGGAAGGAACGAATGCGCTTGGCCTCCTTCGGCGTTGATAGCCCCTCCTGAAGAAGAGGTGTCATAATCGCCCCCGGAGCAAGGGCATTGAGGCGTATGCCGGCGCCCGCCCGCCGTCCAGTCTGGACCCCGACGCCGCCAAAACGCCGGCCGCGGCCACCTGGCGTCCCTCGCCGGTCGACAAATCGGCGACGATGTCTGCCTGCTTGATGTCCACTCCGATCACGGTGTGGCCGGCGTCGCGCAGCTTCTGCGCGACCTGGTGCCCCATGCCTGAGGCCGATCCGGTGACCGCGTGGGTACCCATGAGCGCAACCCCTTCCCAGCGCGGGCGCAATCACGTCACCGCTCCGACCGCGGTCTCCAGATCAACCAGCACGCGCTCGGTCAGCGGTATGAGCGACTCGATGTCCGGCATCACGTTGCGGCCGGAAACATAGCCAAACGTCACCCGGTCGGCATAGGAGCACATCGTCACATTCAGCGCCTGCCCGCCGATGGCCGTCGACACCGGATAGATCTCCTCCAGATGCGCACCGTTCCAGTACAAGTCGGCCGGCGGCCCGGGAACGTTGGAGATCGCCAGGTTGTAGCCGCGGCGCAGCCGCGGCGCGAACGGCACCATCGGCAACAGGACCGTGGG
>Ga0335075_10003652_pt1 | contig 24325 bp, 23 predicted proteins | sample Lox_Sample_24_FD_206723 | JGI IMG/M metagenome (GOLD analysis project Ga0335075, IMG submission 206723) | Soil microbial communities from Loxahatchee National Wildlife Refuge, Florida, United States - Lox_Sample_2.4 | ecosystem: Environmental > Terrestrial > Soil > Wetlands | place: USA...
ACGATGTCGAACGGGGTGGTGATGTCGAAGTAGATCCGGCCGCCGATGATCCCGGCCGGGACGGCCCACGTGGCCACGTCCGTGAGCAGCGAGGGATCGCCGCCCACGGCCCGCCACCGGCGCCGGGTGATGATGATCGCCAGCGTGATAGCGACCACGTACATCAGGCCGTAGAAGTGAACGAACAGCGGGCCGACGTGGAAGCCGTTGATGGGCGGGCTGGGGATGTGCAGCGCCGCGGCGAGGGGCATAGCACGAGGGTAGCCGGTGCAGGCCGTAACGTGGCGCGTCATGAAGCCTCTCAGCAACCTGGTCGCCCTGGTTACCGGCGCCAGCCGCGGCTGCGGCAAGGGAATCGCCTTAGTTCTCGGCGAGCGAGGCGCCACCGTCTACGTGACCGGCCGCAGCGTCCGCGGCGAGCCGACGACACTGGGCCGGCCGGGCACCATCGAGGACACCGCGGACGAGGTGAGCGAGCGCGGCGGGACCGGGATCGCGATCCGCTGCGACCACGGCGACGACGCCCGGACCGAGGCGGTGTTCGCCCGCATCGCGGCCGAGCGAGGCCGCCTCGACCTGCTGGTCAACAACGCCTGGAGCGGGTACGAGATCTCGCCCGACCCGGCGCTCGCGTTCTGGGAGATCGACTGGCGGCACTGGGACCTCATGGCCCGTGGCGGACTGCGCGCCGCGGCGTTCGCGTCCCGGCTGGCCGCACCGATGATGATCCAGGCCGGCCGGGGGCTGATCGTGAACATCACCTGGGTGCTCGACCGGCCGCACGGCCACGCGTTCTACGAGGTGATCAAGAACGCCACCAACAAGCTGACCGAGCGGATGGCCGACGACCTGCGTCCGTACGGCGTGGCCTGCGTGGCCGTCTCACCGGGCTTCATGCGGCTGGAGCGGATGAACCTGGCTCCCGCGCAGCTCGCGATGACCGAGTCGGCCGAGTTTCCCGGGCGCGCCGTCGCCGCCCTGGCCGCGGACCCCGCGATCCTGGCCAAGTCGGGGCGGGTGTGGACCACGCCCGGCCTGGCCCGCGAGTACGGCTTCACCGACGTGGACGGGTCGCGGCAGTCCCGGTTCTGGGACCAGCACTGGCGCGGGCAGCCGGGCTGACCTGCGCCTCGACACGTCCGGCATACTTGGTCAGCTATGAGCGAACATGATCAAACCGCGGCGCTGGACCGGCTTGGCGAGGACTTCTTCCAGGTCGTGCACTCGGCCGACCCGTTCAACGCGACCCAGCTCGGCGTGTCCGGCTTCGACGACCTGGTCCCGGACCCCAGCCGGGCGGGATCGGCCGCCACCGCCGCGAGGATCGGCGCGGTCGAGAGGCGGCTCGGCGGCATCGACGCCGGCCTGCTCGACGCGGCCGGCCAGGTCAACCACGCGGTCATGGCCCACCTGGCCTGGGCGGCTCGCTCCGACCTGGAACACGGCCTGTGGGAGGCGAACGTGTCCGCGGGCGGCTACGTGTCGCCGCAGGCCATGGTGTTCCAGTCGGTTCCGACCGCGCTGCTCGACGACGCGGGCGCGGCCGAGGGTTACCTGCGGCGGCTGCGCCTGCTCGGCGGGTACTTCGACGCCGCGACCGCCCGCTACCGGGAGGCCGGTCAGGACGGGCGGATTCCCACCGAGGTGGGCACGCGCCAGGCCATCGAGCAGCTCGAGGGCCATCTGGGCCGGGCCCTGGCCGACGACGCGCTGGTGGCCGTGGACCTGCCCGGCGGGCTCGACCAGGCCGGGTTCCGGGCCCGGGCGGCCGACATCGTCGAGGGCGAGGTCCGGCCCGCGCTGCGGCGGCTGCTGGCCTGCCTGCGCGACGAACTGCTGCCGGTGGCGCGCCCGGACGACCGGGTCGGCATCTGCTTCGTGCCGGGCGGTCCCGAGGGATACCGGGCCGCCGTGCGCAAGCACACGACCACCGCGTTGTCGCCGGAGGAGATCCACCAGATCGGGCTGGACTGCCTGGAGGCCCTGCGGGCGGAGTGGGCCGAGATCGGCGCGCGCGCGCTGGGGACCAGCGACGTGGCGGAGATCCTCGGCCGGCTGCGGGAGGACCGCTCGCTGCGGTTCACCGGCTCGGCCCAGATCGTGGACACGGTCACGGCCGCCCTGCAGCGCGCGGAGCAGGCCCGCGACCGCTGGTTCCCCCGGTACGACATCCCCGACTGCGTGATCGAGGAGATCGACCCGGTCGAGGCGGGCAACGCCCCGCTCGCCTATTACCGGCCCCCGGCGGCGGGCGGGAAGCGGCCGGGCGCCCACTGCGTGCTGACCGCGGACCCGCAGGACCGCTTCGTCTACGAGTACGAGGCGCTGGCCTTCCACGAGAGCACCCCGGGCCACCACCTGCAGATCGCCTCGGCGCAGACGCTGGCCGGGCTGCCGGCGTTCCGCCGCTTCCTGGACGCCGAGGTCTGCGGCTACGTGGAGGGCTGGGGGCTTTACTGCGAACGGCTGGCCGACGAGATGGGCCTGTACACCTCGGACCTGCAGCGGCTCGGCATGCTCTCGTTCGACGCGCTCCGCGCGTGCCGGCTGGTCGTCGACACCGGCATGCACCACTACGGCTGGTCGCGCGCGCAGGCCGCGGACTTCATGTGGAGCAACACCGCCACCACGCGCAGCAACGTCAGGAACGAGATCGACCGCTACATCGGCTGGCCCGGCCAGGCCCTGGCCTACATGGTCGGCCGCCGGGAGATCCAGCGGCTGCGGGGCGTGGCCGAGGCCAGCCTCGGCGGGAGCTTCGACATCCGGGCCTTCCACGGGGCGGTGCTGGGCAACGGCGCGGTGCCGCTCGGCGTGCTCGAGCAGGTCGTCACCCGCTGGGCCGCCGAGGACCAGGATTAGCGGCTGACGATCGCGTACCTGCGCACCGACAGCGGCACGAACACCGCGAGCAGCAGCGCGGCCCATAGCAGGCTGGCCAGTACCGGGTGGGCGAGCGGCCAGGCCCCGGCCGCGCCGGGTGCCGTGGCGCTGCCCAGGAGCTGCCGCAGGGCGGCGACCAGGGCACTGACCGGATTCCAGTCGGAGATGGCGCGCAGCCAGGCCGGCATGTGGGTGGTCGGGACGAACGTGTTGGAGATCATCGTGACCGGGAAGATCAGCGGGACGAGCTGGTCGGCGGTCTCCTCGTTGCGGACGGTCAGCCCGATGAAGACGCCGGTCCAGCTCAGCGCGTACCGGAGCAGGACGAGCAGGCCGAGCGCGGCGAGCTCAGCCGGCGCGCTGGCGTGCGGCCGCCAGCCCACGGCCAGTCCGCAGCCGATCATGATGGCCAGGGCCACGGTCCCGGTCACGACGTCGGCGCCGGTCTGGCCGAACGGCACCGCCAGGCGAGCCATGGGCATCGAACGGAACCGATCCATCACGCCCTTGGCGGCGTCGCCCGCGACGATCACCACGGTCGCGATCACGCCGGTGAACGCGGTCATCGCGAACAGGCCCGGCATCAGGTACTCGCGATAATCACCGCCGGGAACGGTGATCGCGCTGCCGAACACGTAGCCGAAGAGCACCACCATGAGCGCCGGGAAGACGAGCGCCCCGACCAGCTCGCCGGGCTGGTACTTCAGGTGCCGCAGGTCACGCCAGATCACGGTGAGACCGTCGGCCAGGGCCCAGCGGATCCGGCCCGCCCGGGTGCGCGGGGCGGCCGGAGCCACGATCGCCGGCGTCATGCCGCGACCTGGCCGGAGCCGGGCTGTTCCGTGGCGCTGTCTTCGGTCGTCCGGCCGGTGAGCCGCAGGAAGACATCGTCCAGCGTCGGCTGGCGCAGGGTGACGTCCTCGGCCGGCACGCCGGCCTGGCTCAGCTGGACCGCGACGTCGGCCAGCGTGATGGCGTCACCGCTCACGGCCACGGTGACCCGCCGGCGGTCCGGGTCGGTCGCCGGGCGCGTCCCGGTCATCCGGCCGAGCAGCCCGGCGGCGGCGCCGAGCGCCGCGCCGTCGCCGACCACCACGGTCAGCGTCCCGCCGATCGCCGACTTGAGCTCGCCAGGCGTGCCGGCCGCGATCACCCGGCCCGCGTCGACCACGGCGATCTGGGCGGCGAGGCGGTCGGCTTCGTCCATGTACTGCGTGGTGAGCAGGACCGTCGTGCCGGCCTCGGCCAGCCCGGTGATGCCCGTCCAGATGTCGCTGCGGCTGCGCGGGTCCAGGCCCGTGGTGGGCTCGTCCATGAACAGCACCGGCGGGGCGACGATCAGGCTCGCGGCCAGGTCGAGCTTGCGGCGCATGCCGCCCGAGTAGCCCTTCACCACCCGGTCGGCCGCCTCGTCCAGGCTGAACCGGGCCAGCAGTTCGTCCGCCCGCTGCCGGGCGAGCCGGCCGGGCAGATGGTAGAGGCGGCCGAACATTCGCAGGTTGTCCCGGCCGCTGAGCTTCTCGTCCACCGCGGCGTGCTGGCCGGCCAGGCCGATCAGCGCCCGCACCCGGGCGGGGTCCCTGACCACGTCATGGCCGGCGACCCGGGCCCGCCCGGCGTCCGGCCGGGTCAGCGTGGCCAGGATCCGGACCGTGGTGGTCTTGCCCGCGCCGTTGGGGCCGAGCAGCCCGCACACCGTGCCGGCCGGAACGGTCAGGTCGAGCCCGCGCAGTGCCTCGGTGCGCTTGAACCGCTTGTACACGCCTTCCGCGACGATCAGATCGTCATCTCTTGCCGCCATGCCCGCTCCCTCTCGTGAACCAGGTACGATGTACGCAGTTATTGACCAGACCTTAGCAAACTAGATACGCTGTACGCAACTAGATCAGGGGCCGAGGCCGACCGGGCCGCGGCCGGCGCGAGGTGAGGTGGTGGATGGCGAGCTCGGCGGATCGGGCGCATGACGGCGCGGCTCCGGCGGAAGCGGGCGCACCGCGGATACCGCCCGTGGTCTGGATGCTGCCGGACCGGCCGGCCCGGGGACCCAGGCCGGCCCACAGCCGCGACGAGATCGCCGCGGCGGCCATCAAGATCGCTGACGCGGACGGGCTCGAGGCGGTGACCATGCGCCGGGTCGCGTCCGAGGTCGGCTGCGGCACGATGACCCTCTACCGGTACGTGCCAACCAAGGACCACCTGCTCGACCTCATGATCGACGTCACGGCGGGCGAGGCCGCCCTGCCCGATCTTCCGCCCGGGGACTGGCGCGAAGGCCTGCGCAGGGTCGCCGAGATGCAACGCGACATGCTGCTGCGGCACCCCTGGCTGACCAGCCTGCAGTCGGGACGGCCCTCGTTCGGTCCGAACAGCCTGCGCAACCTGGAGTGGGCCGCGGACGGGCTCAACGGCCTGGGGCTGGATGTCGACCAGATCCTGATCATGGTGACCACCCTCCTGGCCTTCGTCCTGGGCGCGGCGGTCCGGGAGCTGGCCGAGCAGGAGGCGCAGCGGCGCAGCGGCCTGTCCACTCAGCAGTGGCAGGAGCGGATGGCGCCGTACGTCGCGACGCTCATGGCCAGCGGCCGGTACCCGACGTTCAACAAGATCATCAGCGATGCCAGGCTCCCGCACAGCGACGGCGGCCCGGATGAAGGCTTCGCGCTGGGCCTCGAGCTGGTCCTCGACGGCCTCGCCGCAGGTCTCCCGGCCGATCGCGGTTAGGAGCCGGGCATGCCGTGGGACCAGGCCGCGCCGGGCGTGCTGCGGCTGCCGTCCGGCCGGCTGGTGCGCGGCCGCGCACTGGGCCGCCCGCTGCCCGACGGCCCGGCTCCGGATTTCGCCGTCTACCTGCTCGGACGCGAGCCACCCGCGGTGACCTGGGAGTCGGTCTGGGTCCGCTGGCCCGACTTCCGGCTGCCGGCCGACGAAGCGGCGGCCCGGGAAGCGTTCGGACGGGCCTGGCGCCGCTGCGCCGCGGAACGGGTCGAGCTGGCGTGCCGGGGTGGCCGCGGCCGGACCGGCACCGCCCTGGCCTGCCTGGCCATCCTGGACGGGGTGCCCGCATCGCAGGCGGTCGAGTACGTCCGGGGCCACTACGACGCCCGCGCCGTCGAGACCCGGGCGCAGCAGCGGTTCGTCCGCGACTTTGCCCCGGATCGGCCGGCATAGCTCAGGCGAGGACGCCCTCGATCACGCCGTAGGGCGGGGCGACCGCGGTGATCCGGGCCAGGCGCAGGCCCGCCGCGGCCAGCAGCGCGGCGTACTCCGCGTTCGTGCGCTCCATCCCGCCGGTGACCACCAGCATGTTGATGTCGCTGAGCAGGGCCGGCAGGGCCTGCTGCGGGTCGTCGGGGATCAGCCGCTCGACGATCAGCACCCGGCCGCCTGGGGCCATGGCCCGGCGGCAGCGTTCCAGGATCGCCGCCGCCCGGTCGTCGGCCCAGTCGTGCAGGATGTTGGCCAGCAGGTAGCGGTCCGCGCCGGCCGGGACCCCGGCGAAGAAATCCCCGGCCACGACCTCACACCGGCCGAACACCCCGGCGGCCTCCAGCGACGGCCCGGCGGCCGCGGCCACGGCCTGCGTCTCCACGAGGATGCCGCGCAGGCTCCCGTGGGCGCGCAGAATCGCGGCCAGCAGCGTGCCCCGGCCGCCGCCCACGTCCACCACGGTGGCCGCCCCGGTGAAGTCGCAGGCGGCCGCGAGGCCGGGGGCGAACGCCGACGTCCGCTCGGCCATCGCGGCGTCGAACCGGGCCGCATCCGCCGGGCGCCCGGCGAGGAACTCGAACAGGCCCATGCCGTACGCGGCGTCGACGCCGGGCTCGCCGGTGCGGACCGTATGGATGATCGGCTCGAAGGCGCGGACGCCGCCCACCGCGTCGACCAACCGGGCCCAGGATCGCATCGAGGCGGGCACGTCGCTGCGCAGCCGGTCGCCGAGCACGGTCAGGGTGAACGACCGGCCCTCGTGCCCGGCGAGCACGCCGAGCGAGGCCAGCAGCCGGAGCACCCGGTAAAGCGACGGCTCGTGCGTCTGGGTCGCCTCGGCCAGCTGCGCCGAGCTCATCGGCCCGTCGGCGAGCAGGTCGGCGATCCCGAGCTCGGCCGCCACATACACCGCCCGCGAGATGTGGATGCCCGAGGTCATCCGCAGGACCGCCGCCGCGGCCGCCCGCTCCATGGTGGTCGGCTCGTCCATGTCTGCCTCCCGATTCGGCTGATCGCACCAGCGTGCGCGGCGGCGGCGGGCAGAACATCGGTCAGCTGACCGGTGTCTGGCCGGCGGGTGTCGTAGACGACCGCGAGGATCACACTGGTGGTGTGGCGGACACGGGGAGGGTAAGCCTGCTGTCGGTCGGCGGCGGCAGCCGCCACGACGGGCGGCGGGTGTTCGCGACCGCCCCCGAGGCGGTCGGCTGCGCGCTGGCGCTGCAGCGGGAGCTGGCGGGAGACCCGGTCCTGCCGCGGATCGGCGCGCACGCCGGCGAGTCCGGGGGCCCGGACGATGGCGGCGCGGCCCGGGGCCACTGCGACCACCTGGCCGGCATCGCGTCCGGTGGTCAGGTCGTGCTCTCACAGGACGCGGCCGAGCTGTTGTCCGGCCGCCTGCCGGCCCGCTGCTCGCTGGCCGACCTCGGCTGGCACCGGCTGCCCGATCTCGGCCCGCCGGAGCGGCTGTGGCAGCTGCGCCATCCCGACCTCAGGCCGGACTTCCCGCCCCCGGCCACGCTGGACCCGGGCCGCCACAACCTGCCGGTCCAGCTGACCAGCTTCGTCGGCCGCCGCGCCGAGCTGGCCGAGGTGGCCGGGCTGCTCCGGGATGCGCGGCTGGTCACCCTGACCGGCTCGGGAGGCTGCGGCAAGACCCGCCTGGCGCTGCACGCGGCCGCGCTGCGGGCCAGGGCCCAGCCGGACGGGGTGTGGCTGGCCGAGCTGGCCCCGCTGGCCGACCCCGCTCAGGTCGGCGGCGCGATCGCGGCCGCGCTGTCGGTGCGCGAGCCCAGGGCGGCCGGCGATGCCGCCGTGCTGGCGGCCGCCATTGGCGCGAGCGCCCCGCTGCTGCTGCTCGACAACTGCGAGCACCTGGCCCGGCGCTGCGCCGAGCTGGCGGAGCGGCTGCTGCTGGCCTGCCCCGGACTGCGGATCCTGGCCACCAGCCGGGAGCCGCTCGGGGTGCCGGGCGAGGTCACCTGGCGGGTTCCGTCGCTGTCGTTCCCGGCCGACCCGGCCCGGGCCGGCCTGGACGAGCTCGGCGCGTTCGAGGCGGTGCAGCTGTTCGCGCAGCGCGCGCGGCGCGCCCGCCCGGGGTTCACGCTGAGCGAGGCCAATGCCGGGCCGGTGGGTGAGATCTGCGCCCGGCTGGACGGCATCCCGCTGGCGGTCGAGCTGGCCGCGGCCCGGACCCGGGTGCTGTCCACCGGGCAGGTCGCCGCCGGACTGCGCGACCGCTTCGGCCTGCTCACCGGCGGATCCCGGACCGCGCTGCCCCGCCAGCAGACCCTCGAGGCGTCGGTGGCCTGGAGTTACGAGCTGCTGTCGGGGCCCGAACAGGCACTGCTGCGGCGGCTGTCGGTGTTCGCCGGGGGGTTCACGGCGGCCGCCGCCGAGGCGGTTGGCGCGGGCGCGGACGCCGGCATCGAGCCGGCCGAGGTGCTCGGGCTGCTGTCCCGGCTGGCCGACAGATCGCTGATCGGCGTGAGCGACGAGACCGACGCCCGGTTCGGCATGCTCGAGACGATCCGGCACTACGCCCGCCGCCGACTGGACGATGCGGGCGAGACCGACCGGACCCGGCGCCGCCACTTCGAGTTCTTTCTGGAATTCGCCGAGCGACGCCCTGACGAGGACCAGGACGGCTACCGCGACCGGCTGCGGGCGGACTACGACAACATCCGGCAGGCCCTGGAGTGGTCGGCCGGCCGGGACGACCCGGGGCCGCTGCTCGGCCTGGCCACCCGCCTGGGACCGTTCTGGTCGCTGAGCGTCCACCTGGCCGACGCCCGCTTCTGGCTGCGCGCCGCCGCGGACCAGGCGGCCGAGGCCGGGCCCCGGGCCGCGGACCCCGCATTGCGGGCCCGGGCGCTCGGCAGCCTGGCCCAGGTGGCGAGCCTGGCCGCGGACATGCCCACGGCGATGGCGGCGGGCACGGCCGCGCTCGGCCTGCTGCGCCGGCTCGGCGACAAGGACGGCATGATCCTCGCGCTGACCAGCCTGGGGTCGAGCGCCACCATCATGGGTGAGCGCGATGCGGGCCGGCCGTACCTGGAGCAGGCGGTGGCGCTGGCGGAGGAGACCGGCGACCAGCCCGCCCTGGCCTACGCGCTGGCCCTGCTGGGCCGGACCGCGGTCAACAGCGCGGTCAACCGGGATGCCGGCCGGGACGCGCTGCGCCGGAGCCTGAGCGTCGCCCGGGCCTGCGGGGACACCGACGCGGCGTCCATCGCGGTGTTCCTGCTGGGCGTGCTCGACGCCCTGGACTGCCGGCCGGCCGAGTCCGTAACCCGGCTGAACCAGGCGCTGCCCGGGCTGCGGGAGGCCGGCGACGGCTTCTTCCTGTCGTTCTGCCTCGTCGCGCTGGTGCACGACCACGCGCTGCTCGGCGACGTCGACGCGGCCGAGGCCGCCTGCGCCGAGCTGGACCAGATCGCCGCGGCGATGGGCAGCGCCCGGCTGTACTTCGCCGCCGAGGCCCGCGGCTGGCTGGCCTTCTGCCGAGGGCGGTGGCCGGATGCGGTTGACGCCTACGTCGAGCAGCTCGACTACTACGCGTCGGTGGCGCTGCGCGGCATGTTCACCGGCAACCTGGCCTGGTGCGAGCTGCTGGCCGGGCGCCGCGATGCGGCCCGGCAGCGGCTCGACGACTTCATCGCCGGTGCCGACCCGGTGCGGACCGGCCTGGCCCGCCCGCTGGCGGTCCGCGCGCTGATCGCCCGGGCCGACGGCGACCTCGCGCGGGCCGGGGAACTGGCGGCCGGTGCGGCCGCCGCCTCCCCCGCCGACGCGTTCGGCCGGCTGACCGTCTGGACCTGCCTGGCCGTGCTGGCCGCGGTGAAGGCGGATGCCGGGTGCCCCGACGTCGCGGCCCGGCTGGCCGGGGCGGCCGCCGCGTTCGCGCGCGAGACCGGGCTGACCAGGCTGCCGGCCGTCGCCGACCTGATCGATGCCGCCGCGGCGGCGGCCCGGGCCGGACTCGGCGACGAGGAGTTCAGCCGGGCCTGGGCCGATGGCGAGCGCATGACGCTCGAGGAGGCGGCCGGCTACGGCAGCCGCGGCCGCGGCCGGCGGCAGCGCCCGGCCCGCGGCTGGGCCAGCCTCACGCCGACCGAGCTCACCGTGGCCCGGGCGGTGGCCGACGGGCTGTCCAACCCGCAGATCGCCGAGCGGATGTTCATTTCGCGGCGCACCGTGGCCACCCACCTGACCAGCATCTTCCGCAAGCTCGGCGTGACCTCCCGGGCCGGGCTGGCCGCGGCCGCGACCCGGGAAGGCGTCAGCTGAACGTTGAAGAACGCGTCGACGTACGGAGCGGGCGTCGTCGCGCTCATTTCCGCTCGGGCCTCATCGTCGCCTTGGGCCTGGAACCTCAGATCGCGGCCTTGCACCTGGCCGAGGATCGTCACCCGGTCGGCCGGTCAAGGCCGGGCGCAGGCTGGCCGGATCGTTCAAGTCCGCGGTCATCACCTCGGCTGTCTCCCTGGCCTGCTAGCCGGCGATCAGGTCCTGCGCCTCGCACGCGAGCTGGATCGCGCCGATCACCCCGGCCCGGTCGCCCAGCCGGGGGGTCACGATGTAGTCGTCGGTCGCGTCCGGGTCGGTCAGCTCGGGCGCCCGCAGGTAGCCGGCCAGCAATTCGCGGACCCGGCGCCGGGCCAGCGGCAGCAAGGCCGGCTGCTTGGCCACGCCGCCGCCGATGATGATCCGCTGCGGCGACAGCATGCAGATCACGTTGACCAGGGCCAGGGCCAGGTACTCGGCCTCGAGCTCCCAGACGGCCGGGTCGGAAAGCTCCGGGCCGGGGCGGCCCCAGCGCTGCCGGATCGACTCCCCGGAGGCGAGGCCCTCCACGCAGTCGCCGTGGTAGGGGCAGATACCGTCGAACGGATCGCGGGCCCGGTCATGCGGGATGCGCATGTGGCCGAACTCCGGGTGCAGCAGGCCATGCAGGATGCGGCCGCCGGTCACCGCGCCGCCGCCGATCCCGGTGCCGACCGTGATGTAGAAGAACGTGTCCAGCCCGGTCGCGGCGCCCCACCGCCACTCGCCGAGCGCGGCCGCGTTCACGTCGGTGTCCAGCGCGATCGGAACCCCGAGCACGGAGGTGAGCGCCCCGGCCAGGTCGGTGTCGCCCCAGCCGGGCTTGGGCGTCGTGGTGATCGTCCCCCAGGTGGGTGAGTCGCGGTGGATGTCCACCGGGCCGAACGCGCCCACTCCGAGAACGTCGACCGGCCCGTGCTCCTTGAAGTACCGGGCGGCGCGGGCCACGGTCTCGGCCGGCGCGGTGGTCGGGAACCTCTCGACCTCCAGCGGCTGGCCGGGCTCCTCGGCGACGGCGCATACCCACTTGGTGCCGCCCGCCTCAATGCCCCCGTATCTCATCAGCCGCCCTCGCCGCGGAGCCTCTTGATCATTGCCCACACGATAGCGGACCTACGGGGCCCGGCCCGCGCATGACCGGAGCCCAGCACCCGCGCTGTCGTGACCAGATCGGTCCGCACCAGGGCGTAAATGACACTTCACAGGCATCCGGCCGCCAGCCAGGGTTGACCTATGAACAAAGCGCTCATCGTGATCGACGTTCAGGAGTCGTTCCGCCAGATGCCGTCCTGGGCGGCGATCTCCGAGCCCGGCATCGCCGGCCAGGCGGCCCGGCTCGTCGAGGCCGCACGGGACCGCGGCGACCTGGTGGTCTGGGTACTGCACAGCGAGCCGGGCACCGGCACCGTCTTCGACCCCGCCCGCGGCCACGTCCGGCTGATGGACGGCCTGGTCCCGCGGGACGGCGAGCGGGTGATCGCCAAGACCTCGCACAACGCGTTCACCACGACGAACCTCCAGCAGCTGCTCACCGAGCGGGCGATCACCGACCTGACCCTCTGCGGCATCAGGACCGAGCAGTGCTGCGAGACGACCGCGCGGGTCGCGGCCGATCTCGGCTACCGGGTCACGTTCGTGATCGACGCGACCGCGACCTCCCCGATCGAGCATCGCGACGCGCCGCGCGGCCGGAACCTGGCCGAGATCCTGGCCGACCCCCGCACGCTGCCCGTGGACGAGATCATCGCCCGGACCGAGTACGCGCTGGCCGGCCGGTTCGCCGCGATCGCCACCGTCGCCGAGCTCGCCAGCGCCGACCTCACCGGCGCCGCCGCCGGAGGCTGACCACATCGTGCCCAGGGTCGCGTTCCTGTTGGTGCCGGGGCTGCACCTGCTCGACCTGGCCGGGCCGGCCCAGGTGTTCTCCACCGCCGCCGACCTGGGCTACGGCTACGAGCTGCACTACGTGGCCGAGCAGCCGGAGGTGGCGACCGCGCAGGGGCTGACCGTCCGGGCCGGGCCGGGCTGGCCGGAGCTCGGCCCGGACGACATGATCATGGTCCCGGGCTGGCGCGGGCCGGTGCTCGCGGGCCGCCGCCCGCTCGGCGCGGTCACCCTGGGCCGGCTCGCCGGGCACCATGCGACCGGCGGGACGGTGGCCAGCGTGTGCGCGGGCGCGGACGCGCTCGGCCGGGCCGGCCTGCTCGACGGGCGGCGCTGCACCACCCATCACGACCTGCAGGACGAGCTGGCCCGGCGCTACCCGCTGGCCACCGTGATCCGCGACGTGCTCTACGTGGTCGACGGCCGGGTGGTCACATCGGCGGGCATCGCCAGCGGCATCGACCTCGCCCTGCACCTGATCGCGGCCCGGCACGGGCCCGGGGCGGCCGCGCGAGCGGCCAGGCAGATGGTGGTCTACGCCCGCCGCAACGGCGACGAGCCGCAGGCCAGCGCGATGCTGCGGCACCGCGCCCACCTCAGCGACACGGTGCACCGGGTGCAGGACCTGATCGACGCGCGATTCAGCGAGCCGCTGCCGCTGGCCCGTCTGGCCGCCGCGTCCGGGGTGAGCCAGCGCACCCTCACCCGGCTGTTCGGGCAGGCGACCGGCCTCACGCCGCTGCGCTACCAGCAGCTGCTGCGGGCGGAGCGGGCCGAGCACCTGATCGGGCACGGCGCCACGGTGGAGGCGGCCGCGCGGGCCGCCGGGTTCCAGGACGCCCGGATGCTGCGCCGGCTGCGCGCCCGCGGCTGGGCATACCCGGGCGGGAATGAACCCGCCACGGCCAGGGGTGGGTTGGCCGCGGCGGGCTCTCGGTGACGCTTTTTACACGCTCTGGTCGTTCTGGTTACCGAGCATGAACGATGCCCGGCCCTGCTCATCGAGCTGTGCGTCGAGCTCGCGGTCCTCCACGATCGCCGCGGCGTCGCGCTGCACGAATACCTTGGCCCCGCCGTCCTCGATCTCGACGTCGTCCGGGTGCGGCCCCTCCAGGGACAGGGCGAGCGTGCCCGCCTCGCTGTCCTGCAGGGACATCCGCAGGCCGGTGTCGGCAGGGATACCCGGCTGAGAGGTAAGGGTGCGGATAGTCTCCGCGGCCCGGTCGGTTAGCGTCAGCAAGTCAGCACCTCGCTCCACGTAGGTATTTGGTGGGAGGCTCTGGGCCCTGCCCGCGCTGTCTCCGGCTAAACCGGGTTTGCAGATCCGGGGGTCAGGCCCGGGGGTCGACGTGGACCTTCGGTCCGGGGCCCGACCCGGACGGGCGCCAGCCGGCGAGCACGTCGCCGACCCGGCTCAGGCCGACCGTGGCCGCCACCAGCGGCCGCGGGTCCACCGACCCGGCCGCGTAGCTCGCGATCGTCCCGGCCAGCCCGGCCGAGGCGCCCAGGATGCCCACCGCGGTGAGATCCTTCAGCACCACCGCCCGGGCGTCGATCAGGCTGCGGCGCCCGGCCACGCCGATCAGAACGACCCGCTTGCCCGGCTCGACCAGGTCGAGCGCCAGCGACGGCAGGTCGGGCGATGTCGACGCGTCGACAACCGCGTCGAACGGCACCCGGGGCAGGTCGTCCGCGGTCCACGCGCCGTGCACGCCGAGCCCGCGGGCGAAGCCGAGTGAGGGCCCGGGCAGGCCCAGCACGTGCACCTCGGCGCCGTGCGCGAGGGCGAACAGCGCGACCAGCAGGCCGATGGTGCCCGGGCCGAGGACCAGGACCCGGTCGCCCGGCCTGAGGGCTGCCGCCTGCACCGCGCGCAGGGCGGTGCCGCCCGGCTCGACCAGCGCCCCGGCGACCTCATCCACGGCATCGGGCAGCTCGTGCAGCGCGCCCGCCGGCACGGCCAGCTGCTCGGCCAGCGCGCCGGGAAAGCCGCCGCGGATGCCGATCTCAAAGCGGAACTCGCACACGTGCGGCCGGCCGCCGCGGCAGCGATCGCACGTGCCGCAGCCCAGCATGGTGTCGCCGGTCGCCCGGCGGCCCAGCCAGCCGGCGTCGACGCCGTCGCCCACCGCGGTGACGGTTCCGCACCACTCGTGCCCGAGCCGCATCGGGTAGGCGGCGTGGCCGTTGTTCAGGTATTCCATGTCGCCGGTGAACAGCTCGACGTCGGTGCCGCACACGCCGACCCGCTCGATGTCCACGACCACCTGGCCCGGCGCGGGGGCCGGGCGCGGCACCTCGGCCACCTCCGACCGCCGCGGGCCGGTGACGACAAACGCTTTCACGCCGCAGCTCCCTCTCGCCGTGGCCGCCACTCCCACCAAAGCGTGACATACTCGCCGCGGTTCCGGGCTGGGGCATCGCGGCTGAGATCGACTTCGTGGCCGGCGCGCCGCGGGAGCCCGCCGCCGGACTCTGACGTTGACGTTAAGGTCGGTTATGCTCTCCCTGGGCCCAACCAGGTCATCGGTCACAGTGGGGAGAGTCATGCCGGCGGTCGGACAGGAGCAGGCGGCACCTTCGGGAACGGGCGCCCGTGGGGTCCACTACAAGTGGATCGCGCTGTCGAACACCACGCTCGGGATCCTGATGGTCACGATCAACCAGTCGATCCTGCTGATCTCCCTTCCGGCGCTGTTCCGCGGCATCAACCTGAACCCGCTGGTGTCGTCCAACACCTCGTACTTCCTCTGGGTGTTCCTCGGGTTCATGCTGGTCACCGCCGTGCTCGTGGTCAGCCTGGGCCGCGTCGGCGACATGTACGGCCGGGTCCGCATGTACAACCTGGGCTTCGCGGTCTTCACGCTGTTCTCGATCCTGCTCTCGGTCACCTGGCTCACCGGCCCGGCCGGAGCCTTGTGGATCATCATCATGCGGGTGTTCCAGGGCGTCGGCGGCGCGTTCCTGTTCGCCAACTCGACGGCGATCCTCACCGACGCGTTCCCGCCGGACGAGCGCGGCAAGGCGATGGGGATCAACGGCATCGCCGCCGTGGCCGGCTCGTTCCTCGGCCTGATCCTGGGCGGGGTGCTGGCGCCGATCGAATGGCGGCTGGTCTTCCTGGTGTCGGTCCCGTTCGGCCTGTTCGGCACGATCTGGGCCTACCTCATGCTGCGCGACAACGGGATCCGCATCCACGCCAAGATCGACTGGCTGGGCAACACCCTGTTCGCCGTCGGGCTGATCTCCCTGCTCACCGGGATCGTGTACTCGCTGCTGCCGTACGGCGGTCACCCGACCGGGTGGACCAACCCCAAGGTGCTGGCCGCCATCATCGGCGGGATCGTGCTGCTGGTCGTCTTCGCCTGGGTGGAGACCAAGGTCGAGGCGCCCATGTTCCGGCTGGGCCTGTTCAAGGTCAAGGCGTTCACGGCCGGCAACATCGCGGGCCTGCTCGGCGCCCTCGGCCGCGGCGGCATCCAGTTCATGCTGATCATCTGGCTGCAGGGAATCTGGCTCCCCCAGCACGGCAAGAGCTTCGCCCAGACGCCACTGTGGGCGGGCATCTCCATGATCCCGCTCACGGTCGGGTTCCTGATCGTCGGCCCGCTGGCCGGGGTGCTGTCCGACCGGTTCGGGGCCCGGCCGTTCGCCACCGGCGGCCTGACCGTCTCCTGCGCCAGCTTCCTGCTGCTGCAACTGCTGCCGATCAACTTCAGCTACATCTGGTTCGCGCTGCTGATCTTCATGTTCGCGGTCGGCATGGGCCTGTTCTTCGCGCCGAACCAGGCCTCGGTGATGAACAGCCTCCCGCCCGACCAGCGCGGCGCGGGCGCCGGGATGCTCAACACGTTCCAGAACTCGGCGACCGTGCTGTCGATGGGTCTGTTCTTCACGATCGTCACGCTCGGCCTGGCGTCGCGGCTGCCGTCCGCGCTGTACAAGGGGCTGACCGCCGCCGGCGTCGCCCCCGGCGCGGCCAAGCTGGTCTCCAACGAGCCGCCGATCGGCAGCCTGTTCTCCGCGTTCCTGGGCTACAACCCGGTCAAGGAGCTGCTCGGCCCGACCGGGGCGCTGCAGAAGATGCCGGCCAAGCAGGCCGCCTACGTCACCGGGCGGTCGTTCTTCCCGCACCTGATCGAGCAGCCGTTCGCCGGCGGCCTGCACCTGGCGTTCACGTTCGCGGCCATCGCGACCGCGATCGCGATCATCGCATCGGCCGTCCGGGGCAAGCAGTACTTCCACCAGGCCGCCCCGGCCGCTCCCGCCGGCGGGGGCCTGACCGAGGAACTGGCCGAGGGCGCGGCCGATTCGGCGGCGGCGCTCGGGCTCGACGAGTCGGAGGCCGTGGCCGACCTCGACGGGGCGGCCTCGTCCGCGCCCAACGGTAGGCTGGCCACGTCGGGCAGTCCTGGCGGCGAGGAACTTGACGTATCGCGCGGAGGCAGCTGAACGGTGAACACCACGGCCCGGAATGGCGCTGCCGAGCAGGCGCCCGGGCACGAGGAGTTGCTCGGCATCGGCGCGGCGGCCGCCCGGGCCGGGGTGTCCGAGCGGGCGCTGCGCTACTACCAGGAGCTGGGCCTGCTCACCCCGGCCTGCACCACCCCGGGCGGGCTGCGCCGCTACGCGGCGGACGACCTGGCCCGGGTGGCGCGGATCAGGGAACTGCAGACCCTGCTCGGCCTCAACCTCGACGAGATCGCGATCGTGTTGCGCAACGAGGACCGGCTGGCCGAGATCCGCCGGGCGTACACGGACAAGGCCACCAGCCAGGAGGAGCGGCTCCGGCTGACCCGCGAGTGCCTGATCCTGCTGGAGAGCCTGCGCGCCACCGTCGAAGCCAAGCGCACCGCGCTCGACAGTTTTTTGAACGATCTTGAGGCCCGCATCGGGCGCGGTCGGGATATCCTGGCCGGCCGCGACGTCCGTTCCGGCTGAGCCGGTGGGTCTCGATTACGTCCATGGCTACTCGGCCAGGGAGGGGACCAGGCTCGCCGATCAGGCAACCGCGCTGACCAGCCTGCTGCACGAAGGCACTCGCTACCCGGCAGGCAGCCTGGTGCTGGAGGCGGGCTGCGGGGTCGCCGCCCAGACGGTCATCCTGGCCCGCAACAGCCCGGACGCCGCCTTCATCAGCGTCGACGTCTCCGCCGCTTCGCTGGCTCAAGCGCGGCGGCAGGTGCGGCAGGCGGGCGCCACGAACGTCTTCTTCCAGAACGCCGACATCTTCCGGCTGCCGTTCGGGCCGGCCAGTTTCGATCACGTCTTCGTATACGTGGATGCCAGCACGCCGGGACTGGCCGACGGATTTACCCGCAAGACCTTCACGGCGATGGTCGAGGCGGTGGGCCCGCAGGCGGTGGGCCAGGGGCTGATCAGCCCGGCGGACTGGGCAAGCGCGATCAGGGATCTGGGCCGCGCGGCCGAGTCCGACGGCACGTTCTGCTACACGTTCTTCAAGGCTGCCGGACTTTGTCCTGGGCGATGAGCCGGAGGCAGAGTTCGATCAGGACGAGCGAGACCGCCGCCTCGATCACGGCCGCCACGAACCCGTGCAGGGCTATCGCCTCGACGATGTGCGCCCAGCCGTGCGGGTCGTCGGATCCGATGTCGACGGGCAGGGCGAGCGGCACCGCCGACAGCAGCGCCACCCACCAGAAGTGCGGCCGGACGAGGTAGGCGGACCGGCGCAACGCCGCCCGGACCGGCCGGTTCTCGATCTCGATGACCGGGCCGGCGAGCGCGAAGAGGCAGAACATGATCAGCCCGGGGATGATGAGCGCGATGACCCCGAGCACGACCAGGACGAATACCAGAATGTCGGCCCGGATCAGGCGGCTCCACGGCAGGGACCGGGCCACCCGCCACAGCGCCGGGCGCGGCTCGCCGCGCTCGTTCTGGTCGACGATCCGGCACAGGAACCCGGAAAGAAACACCGCCCCGAGGACGCTCAAGACCCAGGAGGTCGCCTCGACGGCTATCGCCAGCGGAACGTTGGTGTCGCCCAGCACTTCGGTGGCGACGAGTTCAATCGCCTCGGTCACCAGCGAGACCGCCACCGCGACGGCGATGATCCGCCCGGGGTCGGCCCGGAAGGAGCGGGCCGCCTCGGCGAGGATCTCGCGAACCGGCAGCTTAGGGCGCGAGCGCTTGCGCCCCCGCTTGGCCTGCCGCTCCTGATCGCGTGCTGTCACGCCTCGTCACGCTACGCGATCGCGCCTGGGCGGAGCTACGGCGGGAGCGGATTGCCCCGGGCGACCGGGAGCGGGGCCGTGCCCGGCCAGCCCTGCCGGATCCGGTCGCGCATGGCCCGGCACACCTGGACCAGGCCGTCCAGAGCCGGGTCGCCGCCCGCCACGGCGGCGACGACGGCCAGGCGGTGCAGCAGTCGCTGGCGGGCGCTCGCGGTGCCCCACTCCCAGTCGTCCTCGGGCAGCCGCATCAGCTGCACCGATCCCCCGCGTTCGGCCCGCTCGACGAGCGCATCGCCCCGGATGAGCCAGCCGGCGCAGGCATCGGCCCGGCTCCCGGCCAGGTCGGTGCCGGTAACCGAGCGCCATGTCGACCGGTAAGCGGCCTCGGCCTCACGAATATCCGGCTCGGGCGCTGACGTGGCACACCAGCAGGTGGGCCAGCCGATCCGCAGGTAGGCGAGCTCCGACTGGCCACTGCCCAGCGCCGCCGCTTCGAGGTCGATGAAACGGATCCCGGCGGCGGTGTGGATGGCGTTGTCCGGGCACGGGTCCCCGTGCAGCAGCGCATGGTTCGCCGCCGGGCTCAGCCGCCCGACGAGCGCGCGCAGTTCGTCCGGCAGCCCGAGCGGGATCGGTACCCGCAGACGCTCGGCCAGGTCGGTGAACGCCGCGATGTCGGCCGCGCCGGGCCCGGTCCAGGCCTGCAGCGCGCCGGCGTCGGCCGGTCCGCCGCAGGCGTGCAGCCGGGCCAGCGCGACGGCGAAGTCGGTCAGCCACTCGCGGCTGCGGGGGCGTTCGGCCAGGTACTCCAGGACCAGAACGCGCTCCGCCGGATCCGATGACAGCATGGCGGGCACGACGGGCGGGCGGGCTCGCGCGGCCAGCCGCAGCGCCGTTTCCTCCCGGGCGTACCACGCCCCGGCGCCGGGCCGGTCGATGATCTGCTTGACGATGGCCGGCTCGCCGTCGAACTCGACCAGCCATACCCGTGAGCGGGGGCTGCTGGGCAGCTGGCTGATGACGACCGGGACGCCGAGCGCGGCCCGCAGCGACTCCCCGAGTTGCCGGGTCATCGATCTCCCGCAACCGCGGCCTCGACGGCCGCGCCCGCCGCGAGCAGGCTCTCCTCGCTTCCCCAGGCCGAGACGAGCTGCAGGCTGGCGGGCAGCCGGCCGCCGGCCGGAACCGGCAGCGAGAGGGCGGGCACCCCGGCCAGGTTGACCGGCATCGTGCAGCGAGCCTCCAGCAGCTTCGCCGCGTCGTCCAGTTCCGGCGGCAGGATCAGCAGCGTCGGCGAGACCAGCAGGTCGAAGCGGTCGAACAGCGCGGTGAGCTGAGCGCGCCAGCGGGCCTGCGCCTGGGTCGCCTCGGCGATCGTGGCCTGGCTGAGCTGGCGGCCGACGTCCAGGCGCCGCGCCACGTCCGGCGAGATCCGGTCGGCGTCGCGCTCGAACAGTTCCTTGTTCGCCTGGTAGGCCTCGGCCACCAGCAGCTCGGCCGTCCACCGGGTGGCGGTGAGCCACTCGCCGGGATCGACGTCGGTCACGTCCCAGGACGTCGCGCGCAGCGCGGCGGTCACGGCATCATCCACCTCGGGCGCCGCGGGAATCGGCAGCCGGCCGACCCGCGGCGAGCCGGGCAGCGGTCCGGTTGTGAACCCGGGTTCGAGCAGCCGCATGCCCGCGGCCAGCCCGGCCACGTCGGCGGCCATGGGGCCGACGGTGTCCAGGCTCGGCGACAGCGGCCGCACCCCGGCGACCGGGATCCGGCCCCACGTCGTCTTCAGCCCGCAGATCCCGCAGCACGCCGCGGGAATCCGGATCGATCCTCCGGTATCGGTCCCGTACGCCACCTCGGCCTCGCCCGCGGCCACCGCCACCGCCGACCCGCTGGAGGAACCTCCCGGAGCGCGCGAGGCGTCCAGCGGGTTCACCGGCGTCCCGAACCACGGATTGATCCCGGTCACCCCGAGCGCCAGCTCGTGCAGGTTGGTCCGGCCCACGACCTGCGCGCCGGCCGCCCTCAGCCCGGCCAGGCAGGCGGCATCGCGCGTGGCGGGAACCGCGGCGCCGGCCAGCACCCGCGAGCCGGCCGTGGTCGGCACCCCGGCCATGTCGATCAGGTCCTTCACCGCCACCCGCGGGCCGGTTCCGGTCACGGGGAAGGTCGTGATGAAGGTCGCGGACACGTTGACTCCTTCGCTGCCGGCATTCAGCGGCGACAGTAGCGTTAAATCCGGTAACGAGGGCGGGAGGGTGACCCATGGCACCGGTGGCGGCCTACGACGAGATCGCGGACTGGTACGAGCGGGAGTTCCTGCCCCGGGATGCCGGGCCCGGCCGGGACCCGCTCGGCGTCGCGCATGTGCTGCGGGATCTTCTCGGCCCCGGCCGCGGCCCGTGCCTGGAGATCGGCTGCGGCACCGGGGTGCGCGCGGACCTGGTCCGCGGGCTGGGCCGGGCCCCGGCCGGCATCGACCTGTCGGGCGCGATGCTGCGGTACGCTCGCGGCCGCCTGCCGGTCGCGCTGGCCGACGCGGCCCGGCTCCCGGTGCCCGGTCGCTGCCTGCCCGCTGTGATCACGGTGATGGCGCACACCGACATGCCCGACTACCCGGCGGTGCTGCGCGAGGCGGCCAGGGTGCTCCGGCCGGACGGGGTGTTCGTGCACGTCGGCGTGCATCCGTGCTTCTGCGGCGGGTTCGCCGACCGCGGCGACCCCGGCGCGGTGGTGATCCGTCCGGGCTATATCGACGGTCACTGGACCACTTCGTCCTGGACCGACCAGGGCGTGCGCGACAAGGTCGGCGCCACCCACCTGCCGCTGCCGGCCCTGCTGCACGCGTTCCTCGACGCCGGCCTGGAACTCGAGCGGTTCGCCGAGGGCACCGGCCCCACCCCGGCCGTTCTCGGCATCAGGGCCCGGCCCTCGCGATGACGTCGCTGTGGGCGTGCCCCGCCTGCGGGCGCACGTTCGCCAACCGGAACCAGTCGCACGCCTGCGCCCCGCTGGGCTCGCTGGACCGTCACTTCGCGCGCGCCGCGCCGTTGGTCCGGGTCACGTTCGACCGGATCCTGGCCGAGGCCAGGGCCCTGGGGCCGGTTGAGGTCCTGCCGGAAAAGACGCGGATCGCACTGCACGTCCGGATGAGCTTCGCCGCGCTGTGGCCCCGCCAGAACTGGCTCGGCGGCCACCTCGTCCTGGCCCGGCGGATCGACAGCCCGCGCTTCCTGCGGATCGACGAAATGTCCCGGCGCAACGTCGTGCACACCTTCCGGCTGGCCTCCCCCGCCGAGGTCGACCGGGAGTTCACCGCCTGGCTGGCCGAGTCCTACCGGGTCGGAGCACAGGAACATCTTGGTCCTCACCGGTCAGCCCGCTCGCGCGGAGACGAAGCCCGAATCGTAGGCGATGATGACGGCCTGGGTGCGGCCCCGGGCGCCTAGCTTGCGCAGGATGGCGCGGACGTGGGTCTTGACCGTCTCGACGCTCACGTAGAGGCGCTCGCCGATCTCGCCGTTGCTCAGGCCGGCCGCCATCAGGCGCAGGATCTCCCGCTCGCGGGCGGTCAGCGCGGCCGAGACCGGATTCCGCCCCGGATCGGGATGGCGGCGGGCGGCCAGGTCGCGGATCGCGGCCGGGAACAGCAGCGAGTCGCCGCTGGCCACGACGCGGATGGCGTGCAGCATCTCGTCCGGCCTGGCCCGTTTGAGCAGGAACCCGCTGGCTCCGGCGCGCAGCGCCCCGAAAACGTAGTCGTCGTGCTCGAAGGTGGTCAGCACAATCACGCGGACGGGCGTGGCCGTGGTCATCGCCGCGACCTGCCGGGTCGCCTCGATCCCGTCCACCTCGGGCATCCGGATGTCCATCAGCACCACGTCCGGCTCAAGCCGACGCACCAGGGGCCTGACCTGGGCGCCGTCCGCCGCCTCCGCCACGACCTCCATGTCGCCTTCCGCGCCGATGATCGCCCGCAGGCCGCTGCGAACCAGGTTCTCGTCGTCGGCCAGCAGCACCCGGATCGTCACGGGTCCGCCCGCAGCGGCAGGTCCGCCCGCAGCCGCCAGCGGCCCGGCCCGGCCGGGCCCGCGCTCACCTGACCGCGCAGCACCGCCGCTCGCTCCGCGATGCCGTGCAGCCCGCGCCCGCCGCCCGGCGCTGGTCGTCCCGCACCGTGTCGTTCGGCACCGTGTCGTTCGGCACCGTGTCGTTCGGCACCGTGTCGTTCGGCACCGTGTCGTTCAGCACCGTGTCCCAGCGGGTTGACGATCTCGATGCGGAGCCGGGCCGGGCCGGCGTCGATCCGCAGGGTGGCGGCCGGGGCCCCGCCGTGCCACAGCGCGTTGGCCAGCCCCTCCTGCACGATCCGGTAGGCCTCGCGCGAGACCGGGACCGGAAGCCGGCTGAGATCGCCGGTGATCTCGCAGGTGACGGCCAGGCCGACCCGTTCCATCTGCGCGGTGAGCCCGGCGAGATCGCCGAGCGCGGGCGACGCCGAGGATTCTTGCGCGTCCCCGGCGTCGCGGAGTACCCCGAGGGCGTCGTCAAGATCTTCCAGCGCCTGACGTGCCGTCTCCCCCACCGCGGTGAGCGCCCGGTCGGCGAAGGCGGGATCGGTGTCCAGCACCCGTTGCGCCGCGGAGGCCTGAATGGTCACCACGCTCAGCGAGTGGCCGACCGAGTCGTGCAGTTCCCGCGCGACGCGGTTGCGCCCGGCCAGCTCGGCGGCCCGGCGCTCGGCCGCCGCCGCCCGCTCGGTGGCCGACGGCCCGAGCAGCCGCGGCGCGAGGCGGGCCAGGCCCGCGCCGATGGCTCCGGCGGCGCCGAGCACCAGCAGCAGGACGGCCACGCCGCCGGCCGGGGTCCAGGCGATGTACGCCAGGACGGGCAGGGTCGCGATCGCCAGGCCGGCCAGGCCCCCGGCGGTCACGTGGGCGACATGCCATACCGCCGGCCTGATCCTGGTCCGGGTGGCCTGATCCGCGGGCAGGCCGAGCAGCGCCCTGGCGATCGCCGTCTCCAGATCGCCGACGGCGTGCACCAGACCGACGGCCACGGCGAGCGCGGCCCCGAGCGGGACCGCGGCCGGGGCGATGAGCGGGCCGGGCCGGGCCGTTATCCCCAGCAGCTTGGCCAGGATCGTCGCCAGCACGAGGTAGAGCACGGCGAGCAGGCCGCCGACGAGCAGGTGCAGCAGTCGCCTCCACGTCCGGCGGCCGAACACTCCGCTGAGGGGTTCCGTGTCCTTGCTCCCGGTCTGATCGGTCCGTCCGGTGCTTATTATGCCAAGCATCGCGGGCCCGCGGCCGGCGGCGCGGTTTCCTTCCCGCACCGCGCCTCTCCCTCCCGCGAGGGAGGCGCTTCACGACGCGGGGGGATGCCCGGCTCCGTCCCGGTGCGCCAGGATCGCCAGCATGGCCACCTCACCCCAGCCGCGACCGCTGCTCCGACCGCCGCCCCGGCCCCGGCCGGGACCAGTGCCCCAGCCACGACCCCAGCCACGGCCCTGCCCGTCCGGCCGGGTGGCCGTGAGTCTGCTGGCCGCCGGATGCGGGCTGCTGTACGCGCTGTACCGCGGCTATTACGGGTTCGGCGGGACCGTCGGCCTCATCGGCCGGATGGCCTCCCCGGCCGGATGGCGGGCGATCAACCTCGGCGCGGCGGCCGTCCTGCTCGTGCTCGCGGTGCTGCCGGTCGCCGGGCTGGCCGCCTGGCACCGGCCGCGCCCGCGCACGATGCTGCTCGCGTTGTGCTGGATCCTCGCGAGCGGGCTGGTCATGCACGGCTTGATCATGGACGTCCAACGGGTGCTGAGCCTGGCCGGGGCG
>Ga0335075_10003653_pt1 | contig 24317 bp, 23 predicted proteins | sample Lox_Sample_24_FD_206723 | JGI IMG/M metagenome (GOLD analysis project Ga0335075, IMG submission 206723) | Soil microbial communities from Loxahatchee National Wildlife Refuge, Florida, United States - Lox_Sample_2.4 | ecosystem: Environmental > Terrestrial > Soil > Wetlands | place: USA...
GAGCGACATCTCGGTTCTCCTTCTTCTCGGTCGTCACCCGCCTTCTCGATCGTCACCCGCCTTCTCGATCGTCACCCGCGCAGGCAGGATTTCACGGTTCCTGCCAGGGCGTGCCATCGAGGGAGCTGCGCGGATGCGATCCGCGATCAGGTGGGGCGAGCCCAGGCGAAATCCGGCGGGACGCCGTTGCCGCCATCGATCAATTCTTCCGGCCGATCAGCCGGGTCCAGCGTTCGAGCGCGACCAGGAGCTCGCGGATAAAACCGCGCCCGGCCTCGTCGGTGAAGCGGCCGGCGGCGTCGAACTTGGTCTGCGCCTGGCCGATCAGCACCTCGGGCTTGTTCAAGGGATGCATGTCGAGAAATACGCAGCTGCGCCGCAGGTCATATTGCGCGCGGGCCGTGCCGGCCATTCCGGCCGCCGCCCCCATGATCGCCACCGGTTTGCCGGCAAACGGCTGGTCGGGCGGGCGCGAGGCCCAGTCGATCGCATTCTTCAGCACCCCCGGCATCGAGTAATTGTATTCCGGGGTGGCGAACAAGAGCGCATCGGCCTCCTTGATCTGCCGCCGCAGCGTCTCGACCGGCGGCGGAAATCCCTGCGCCCGCACATCCTCGTTGTAGAGCGGGATGGTCCCGATTTCGGCCACCTCGATTGTCATCCCCGGCGGCTTCAGCTCGATCGCAGTGCGCAACGCGGCCATGTTGTAGGAGCCGCTGCGCAAACTGCCGCAGAGCGCCAGGACGTGAATCTCCTTTGCATCACTCATCTCTCGATCCCCGTGTCCATGCCGCACCGGCTTCCTTAACGCACCTGCCAGACCGGCGGCAAGCCGGTCCGCGCCGCGCTGCGGGATCGGCCAGGTGGCGTCGGCTAAAGGGCGAAATATTCGACGCACCCGCGCGCTCCGCGGCCTCGCCGGCAAACACCGGCGGGGATGTCGGCCGCGGCCGCGACCGGCATCGTGACCATCGGCTACCCGGGAATTTCCCCGCGTCTCTCCGGTTGCATCGCCATGCGCGGATGGCGGTGCCAATGCCATGCGGCGGACCGGCGCGAATGCCCCGATCGGGCTTGTGCGATGCGGCGGTTGCCTCTAAAGATCAATGCCACGTCGAAATCGGGCAGCAAATCTCGGGGGAAACGCGTAATGGCTGGCATCAACCGGCGCAGGCTGCTGCAATTGTCGGGCGCCGGCATGGTCGCGGCCGGCAGCGGCGGGCTCGCTGCCATCCTCGCTGCGAGCCGGGCGCCCGCCTACGCCCAGGCCACCACCGTACACTGGCTGCGCTGGTCGGATTTCGTGCCGGCCTCGGACGCGCTGCTGCACAACCAGATCGCGCCCGAATGCGAGAAGGCGCTCGGCATCAAGCTCAATATCGAGATGGTCAACGCCAACGACATCCAGGCACGGGTCACCTCCGCGGTCCAGTCGGGCGCAGGGCCGGACGTGATCCTCGCGCTCAACAACTGGCCGCAGCTCTATACCGACAGCCTTGTCGATGTCAGTGACGTGGCCGAGAAGCTCGGCGCCGAGCAGGGCGGCTACTATCCGATCTCGAAGGCGGTGGCGACCGTTGGCGACAAATGGATCGGTGTGCCGTGGTGCGTCGGCGGCGGGCTTGTCGCCTATCGCAAATCCTGGTTCGCGGAAATCGGTTACGACAAATTCCCCGACACCTGGGACAAGTTGCAGGCCGCCGGCAAGACGCTGAAAGCAAAGGGGCGGCCGTTCGGCCAGGCACTGAGCCATTCATTCGGCGATCCGCCGGGCTTCTGGTATCCGTGGCTGTGGTCCTGGGGCGGCAAGGAGGTCGATACCGACGGCAAGACCGTGGCCCTCGACAGCCCCGAGACCTTGCAATCGGTCAAGGCGGCGGTGCCGTTCTGGAACGAGGCGTGCGACAGCGGCGGGCTCGCCTGGGATGATTCGAGCAACAACCGGGCGTTCCTGTCGGGCAGCATCTGCGCCACCAACAACGGCGCCTCGATCTATCTCGAAGCCAAGCGCAAGCCCGATACCTACCAGACCGAGAAGGGGACGCCGATGTATCTGGACATCGCGCATGCCCCGCTCCCCAAAGGTCCCGGCGGCCAGTTCAACCTGCCGGGTCCGTTCACCAACATGCTGATGGGCTATTCGAAACAGCAGAAGGCGGCCAAGGAGGTCATCCTCTGGGTCAATTCGAAGCCGATCTTCGAACAGTGGTTCACCTCGCAGCAGGGCTATACCGACGGGGCGACCCGGTATTGGGAAAAGGATGCGGTGTGGAACAAGGACCCGGTGCTGCTGCCGTTCCGCGACATCCCGATCGAGGGGCGGCTGATGGGCTATGCCGGCCCGCCCGGGCGCGCCTCGGCCGAAGCCCAGACCAAGTACATCATCGTCGACATGTATGCAAAGGCGGTACAGGGAACAGCACCGCAGGACGCGGTCAAATGGGCGCAGGGCGAACTGGTCAAGGTCTACACGTGAAATCGGGCGTTTCCGGCACGGGGTCTGGGTCATGAGCTTTACGACGGTTGCCGCGGCGCGGCCCTATGTCGGCGCGCCACGGCGCGGGCCGCTGACCCGGCTGCTCGAAGACGAACGCTGGCTCGGCGGGCTGTTGCTGTTGCCGACCGTGGTTTTGCTCGGCCTCTTTATCGCTTACCCGTTCGTCAAGGGGGTCATGCTGTCGGTGACCGACGCCAGGGTCGGTGTTCCCGGCCACTTTGTCGGATTGCAGAATTTCGAGGAGGTTTGGAACGACAGCATCTTCCGCATCGCGGTGTGGAACACCTGCGTCTACACGCTGGTCGCGACCGCATTCAAGCTGGCGCTCGGCTTGTGGCTGGCGGTGCTGCTCAATCGCCATTTCCGGGGCAAGGCCATCACCCGCGCCTTTATCCTGCTGCCGTTTATCGTGCCCACCGTGCTGTCGACCCTTGCCTGGAAGTGGATGTTCGACCCGACCTTCAGCGTGATCAACTGGATCCTGTTTCATCTCGATCTGATCCACAGCCGGATCAACTGGCTCGGCGAGCCGAACCTGGCGCTGATTTCGGTAATCATTGTCAATGTCTGGCGAGGACTGCCGTTCTACGCGATCACCTTGCTCGCCGGGCTGCAGACGATCAGCCCCGAATTGCACGAGGCGGCGGCGATCGATGGTGCTCGCGCCTGGCAGCGCTTCCGCCATGTCACCTGGCCGCTGCTGCTGCCGGTCACCCTGGTCGTGACGCTGTTTTCGGTGATCCAGACCTTCGCCGACTTTCAGCTCGTCTATGTGCTGACCGGCGGCGGCCCGGCCAACGCCACCCAGCTCTTCGCCACCTACGCCTACCAGATCGGCATCGGCACCGGCTTGTTGAGCCAGGGGGCGACGATCTCGCTTGCCGTCTTTCCGGTGCTGCTCCTGGTCGTGATCTTTCAGCTCTTCTACATTCGCCGGGTGGAGACCCACTGAGCCATGATCGAAGGGGCCACTTGGCGCCGCTGGGTCTTTTTCTACGTTCCGTTGACCAGCTTTGTCGTGCTGCTGCTGTTCCCGTTCTACTGGATGGTGATCACGACCCTGCGGCCCGACCGCGAGCTGTACCGGCCGTGGAACTCGGTCAATTACAACCCGTTCTGGACTTGGCACCCGACACTGTCGCACATCCGCGACCTCTTGACCCAGACGCTGTTCACGACCTGGCTGATGAACACGATGATCATCGCCTTGTCGGCAACGGCGATCTCGCTGTTCTGCGGCCTGCTCGGCGGCTACGCCTTGTCGCGGCTGCAGTTCCGTTTTGCCGGCCTGCTGGGCACCGCGATCTTTATCACCTATCTGGTACCGCAGACGCTGCTGTTCATTCCGCTTGCCGACATCATTCGCAATTTCCATCTCGGCGACTCGCGCTGGGCGCTGATCCTGACCTATCCGACTTTTCTGATCCCGTTCTGCACTTGGCTGATGATGGGCTATTTCAAATCGATCCCGAAGGAGCTTGAGGAATGCGCCCGCATCGACGGTGCCGCGCGCTGGAAGGCAATGGTCTATATCATCTTTCCGATCGCGATCCCGGGCATCCTGTCCGCCGGGATCTTCGCCTTTACGCTGTCATGGAACGAGTTTCTCTATGCTCTCGTCTTTCTGTCCTCGCCGGGTGAAAAGACCGTGCCGGTCGGAGTGACCTCGGAGCTGATCCGCGGTGACGTGTTCTACTGGGGTGAGCTGATGGCGGGCGCCTTGCTCGGCTCGATCCCGGTGGCTTTTGTCTATTCTTTCTTTGTCGAGCATTACGTCGCCAGCGTGACCGGCTCGGTCAAGGGATAGTCCGGCAAGGGGTAGTCGGAACGGGGTAGTCGGAACGGGACAGTCCGGCACGGGACGGGACAGCAAGGGATAGTACGGGGATCAAAAAGCGATGGCCGAGGTCGTGCTGCAAAACCTGAACAAGAATTTCGACGATGTTTATGCCGTCAAGGACGTGAATTTGTCGATTCGCGACAAGGAGTTCATGGTCCTGGTCGGTCCGTCGGGCTGCGGCAAGACGACGACATTGCGAATGGTGGCGGGGCTCGAATCGATCAGCTCGGGCCGCATCCTGATCGATACCAAGGTGATCAACGATCTGTCGCCGATGGATCGCGATATCGCGATGGTGTTCCAGAACTACGCGCTCTACCCGCATATGAGCGTCTACGACAACATGGCTTTCGGCCTCAAGATGCGCAAGCTTGCCCGCACCGAGATCGGCCGGCGGGTGCAGGAGGCGGCGGAAATCCTCGGCATCGAAACACTGCTTGGCCGCAAGCCGCGCCAGCTTTCGGGCGGCCAGCGCCAGCGCGTGGCACTCGGCCGTGCGATCGTGCGCCACCCGCAAGTGTTTCTGTTTGACGAGCCGCTGTCGAACCTCGACGCCAAATTGCGGGTGCAGATGCGCGTCGAGTTGAAAAAGCTGCATGATCGGCTCGGTACGACTGCGATTTACGTGACCCACGACCAGGTTGAGGCGATGACGCTGGGCGACCGCGTTGTCGTCATGAAGGACGGGCTCGTGCAACAGGTCGGCGAGCCGCTCGAGCTCTACAACGAACCGGCCAACCGTTTTGTCGCCGGCTTTCTCGGCTCGCCGGCGATGAACTTCGCCACCGTCGCGGTGCGCGACAATGCCGGCGCGCTATGGGCTGAGGATGACGGCATTCGCATCCGGGTGCCGGGGCAGATTGCCGGCCGCCTCGGCCGCTATTGCGACCAGCAGGTGACGATGGGCATCCGTCCCGAGGATCTGCACGTCGCCGGGGCCGACGATCCGGCCGGGCTCACCTTCGACGCCGCGGTCGAGGTCGTCGAGAAGCTCGGCTCGGAGATCCTGCTCGATGTGGCGGTCGGCAACCACACGATGGTGGCATCGGTCGAGCCCGATGTGCGTATCAATGTCCGCGACCGGCTGCGCCTCGCGCTGAACCCGGAGCGTCTGCACTTCTTTGACGCCGCCTCCGAAGCGGTGATCTGACCGGGTTCGCCGCGCCGGCTCGGCTCGTGGCCGGGTCGACCGCCGGGGCGGGGTTGTCTGCGCGGCACGGCTGGCTATGCGGCGTGGCTGGCGGCGCATGGCGGGCCGGCGAACCGCGCTAACAAATGGCGGGATGAACCCGCGAAAACAGGGAGGATGGATGCGATGCGAAAGTCGATGTCATGGCAAAAGTCGATGTCATGGTTGTGGATCGTCGGATGTTTCGGGCTGGCCGCCGCAGCAAACGCGCAGACGCCGCCCGCACCCGCTGCCAGTGCGGCGTTTGACGGCACCTACACGCTCCTTTCCGCGACCAGGGTAACACCGACCTACCGGACGCGAGGCGGGCAGATGTTCCAGTGCCCGGAACTCACGGCCGGGCCGCTGACCGTGGCACAGGGTCAGGCAAGCTATACGACCGCCACCGGCCACCGGCTGACCGGGACCGTTGGGCCGCAGGGCCAGCTCTCGATGCGATCGGTCGCTCCGCCGAGCAGCGGCGGCGGCTACCGGCCGGTCGAGACCGAGGTCACCGGCAATATCAGCGCCAGCGGCTACGCCCGCATCCGCCAGATCGGCAATTCATGCAGCTACGATTTCCTCTGGCAGAGGGAAGCCAAGTAGGTTTCTCTCAGAGCGGGACGATGCCGCGGGAAGCACGGCAAGAACGCGGCCCGACCCGGCATTTACGTCATGGCAGGGGCGGCGCGGGGCATGGCGCCGACCCCGCATCTGGCGCAGGGGAAACGTTCAATGACAGAATAGACCGCAATGGCCGAACCCGCGCGCGTCGGATCAGCGATGACCGCAGCTATCGTACAATATTTCAAAAGAAACCCGAGTAAACGCCAGGTAGGAGCACCGGTAATGCCACGCACCACTCGCCGCCGTTTTCTACAGCTCTCGAGCGCCGGGACGCTGGCCGCGGGAAGCGGCGGTCTCGCCGCGATCCTCGCCTCCGGCCGGGCACCGGCCTATGCCCAGGGCACGACCCTGCATTGGCTCAAATTCGTCGATTTCGTGCCGGTCTCCGACCAGCTGCTGCGCGGCAAGATCACCGACGAATGCCAGAAGGCGCTCGGCATCAAGCTCGAGATCGAGACGATCAACGGCGACGGCGTACAGGCGCGGATCAGTTCGGCGATCCAGTCGCGCTCCGGTCCCGACATCCTAATGGCGGTCAACAACTGGGCCCAGCTCTACGCCAACAGCCTCGTCGATGTCAGCGATGTTGCCGAGGCGATCGGCAAGGAGCAGGGCGGCTATTACGAGACCGCGCGCGATGTCGCCTATGCCGGCAATCACTGGATCGCGGTCCCGTACACGATCCTCGGCACGATGCTGGTCAACCGCACCTCCTGGTTCAACGCGGTCGGCCACGGCCCCGACAAATTTCCGCAGAACTGGGACGAGTATCGGGCAGTGGGCAAGCTGCTGAAACCCAAGGGCCAACCTTATGGCCAGACCCTCGCCCACGCCTTTGGCGACGGCCCGGCCTTCTGGTATCCCTTTTTGTGGTCGTGGGGCGGCAAGGAGGTCGAGGCCGATGGCAAGACTGTCGTGCTGAACAGCAAGGAAACGCTCGAATCGGTAAAATTTGCGGTGCCGATGTGGAACGAATGCTACGATTCGGGCGGGCTTTCCTGGGATGACGCCGGCAACAACCGGGCGTTCCTATCGGATACGATCAGTTCGACCAACAACGGCGCCTCGATTTATCTATTGGCCAAGAGCAAGCCCGACAGTTATCTGACCGAGACCGGCGCGCCGATTTGCAAGGATGTCTTTCACGCGCCGTTGCCGAAGGGTCCGGGCGGGCAGTTCAGCTATCACGTGCCGTTCTCGAACCTGGTCCCGACCTATACCGCCAACCAGAAACCGGCGAAGGATTTCCTGCGCTGGTTCCAGTCGAAGCCGATCTACGAGCAGTGGTTCACCTCGCAGCAGGGCTTCTCGGTCGGTTGCACCAAGGTCTGGGAACAGGACCCGCTATGGAAAATCGACCCGGTCATGGCGCCGTTCCGCACCGCCGCGGAAAGCGGCCGCTATGCCGGCTATGCCGGTCCGTCCGGTCGGGCGGCGGCCGAGGCGATCTCGAAATTCATCATCGTCGATATGTACACAAAAGCGGTGCAGGGCATGGCGCCCGAGGATGCGGTCAAATGGGCGCATGGCGAACTCGTCAGCATCTATAACGGCAGCGGCTGAAGCGCGGCCGCCAGCGGTTTACCGCGGGCGCGCCCCGGTCAGGATCGCTTTGAGCGTGGCGACGGCGCTGCCCGGGCTGGTCAGCACCGGATGGCCGAGTGCGGCACCGGCCGCCGGGGCGGCGCGCGCGGTCGAGAAATGGGCGAGCAGCACCACATCGCAATCGTCAAAGCGCGGGGCCGCCGCAGCGATCAGCCCGTCATGGGTGGCGCCGTCGCCGGCCTTCAGCGCCGCCATCGCACCCGGCACGCAATAGGTTTCGAGCGTTGCCGGCGAGCCATGCGCCAGCGCCATCGCGCGGAACTCCTCCTCCATCGATTGCACGCTCGGCGCGAACGTCGCCAGCATGCCGATCCGCTTCCCGGCGGCGAGCGCGGCTTCGAACATCGCTTCGTTGGGTTTCAGCACCGGGATCGGCAATTCGGCCGCCGCGGTCTCGATCGCCTCGCCAAAGGCCGAGCAGGTGAAGAGGATGCCGGCAGCACCGGTCGCGGCGGCGTAGCCGGCGAGCGTCAGGATCCGCTGCCGCATCGCCTGGGTCAGCTCGCCGTCGCGCTCGCGGTCGAGGCTCAGTGAATCGTCGAGCAGATTGCTGCATTCGGCCTGCGGCCACAGCTCGCGAAACGCCGCTTCGACCGGGGCGACGGCCACCGGGGTGGCATGGATCAGGGCGATGCGCAGGCTCATCCGGGGTTCCTTTAGGGTGCTGCAAGAGGTGGGTGGCGAGAGGTGCTGGATGGTGCGGCGCGATCAAGCGCGGCTTGCCGCGCGGGCGTCAAGCGCCGCCTGTCGTCGCCGGGCTCAGCGGCGGCCGAACAGCCGCTCGATCGCGGCCAGGTCGAGCGCCACATAGGTCGGCCGGCCATGATTGCACTGGCCGCTATTCGGGGTCGCTTCCATCTGGCGCAACAGCGCGTCCATCTCGGCTGGCGACAGCTGCCGCCCGGCGCGCACGCTGGTATGGCAGGCGAGCGTGCCGCATACGGTTTCGATCGCTTCCTTCAGCGACAGCGCGTCACCCCATTCGGCCAACTCGTCGGCGAGGTCGCGCACCAATGCTGCGATATCGAGCCCGGGCAGCAAGGCCGGCACCTCGCGCACGACAACCGCCCCCGGCCCGAAGGCTTCGATGACGAGACCGAATTCGGCAAGCTCCGCGGCACGGGCGGCGATCCGGGCCGCGGCGGCCTCGCCGAGCTCGACGATCTCGGGCAGCAGCAGGGTCTGGCGGGCGATCCCGTGCCGGGCGAGCTGCGCCTTCAGCCGCTCATGGACGAGCCGCTCATGCGCCGCGTGCTGATCGACGAGCACGATGCCAGTCGCGGTCTCGGCGAGGATGTAGGTGCCGTGCAATTGCGCGCGCGCGGCGCCGAGCGGGGCGGCTGGTTCGGGCGGCTGGTCCGCGGCACGGGCGAATGGCGGCGGTGCGCCGTCATCGGCCTCGGCAAAACCGGTGGGCCCGGTCGCCGGCGGCGGCGGAAAGCTCAGATGCAATGGCCGGGTCAGCGCCGCAGCGGCCGCGCCGGGATCGGCCGACCCCGGCCGGAACGCGCCCAGTGCCGCGGCGGCGACCGTCGTCGACGCACGATGCCCGGCGGCGGCGAGCGCGTTGCGCAAGGCGCCGACGATCAGCCCGCGCACCAATGCGGCGTCGCGAAACCGGATCTCGGCCTTGGCCGGGTGGACGTTGACGTCGATCTCGTCCTCGGGCCCATCGACAAACAGAGCGACGATCGGGTGGCGGTCGCGCGCCAACAGGTCCTGATAGGCGCCGCGCACCGCGCCCGCGAGCAATTTGTCGCGCACCGGGCGGCCGTTGACGACGAGGTACTGGTCGCGCGGCAGAGCCCGGTTCAGGGTCGGCAGCCCGGCCCGGCCCGAGAGCCGAAAACCGCCACGCTCGGCTTCAATCGGCAAGGAATTCTCGGCGAAATCGCGGCCGAGCAGGGCGGCAAGCCGGGTCCGCCGCTCGCCGGTGGCCGGCAAGCGCAGCAAGGCGCGCTCGTCCTCGGCGGTGACCGTGAAGGCGATCGCTGGATAAGCCATCGCCAGCCGGCGCACCGCATCGACCGCCAATTCGCGCTCGGTGCGAGCGGTCTTCAGAAATTTGAGCCGCGCCGGCGTCGCATAGAACAGGTCGCGCACCTCGACCCGCGTGCCTGGTGCCGCAGCCGCCGGAACCGGCGCCGATTTGACCCCGGCTTCGACCGTGATCGCCCAGCCATTCTTGGCCCCGGGCAGCCGCGAGACGATGCGCAGCCGGCTGACCGCACCGATCGACGGCAAGGCTTCGCCGCGAAAGCCGAGCGCCGCGATCCGAATGAGATCGTCCGCCGGCAATTTCGAGGTGCAGTGGCGCTCGACCGCCAGGCCGAGCTCGTCCGGGCTCATGCCGTCGCCATCATCGCCGACCATGATCAGCGCCTGCCCGCCCGCGGCAAGCGTGACATCGATCTGCCGGGCCGCGGCGTCGATCGCGTTCTCGACCAGTTCCTTGACCGCCGCCGCCGGGCGCTCGACCACCTCGCCGGCGGCGATGCGGTTGACCAGAACCGGCGGCAACAGGCGGATCGGCATCGGCGCAGTCTATCGCCGTGCCCCCTGGCCGGGACAGGGTTTTGTCGGCGAGGGTGGGGCTTTGTCGCCCCAGCTCAAGTCGAGGCGGGCTCAGGTCGAAGCGGGCTCAGGTCGGAGCGGGCTCAGGTCGAAGCGGGCTCAGGGCAACATCGCCGCCGGATGGTGCCGTCGCGCCGGAGCGGTGACCGCGGTCGTCATGATCGCCAGCCCGGCGACCGCGGCGCCGGCGATCAGATCGACCAGGTAATGCGGCCCGAAGCTCGGGATCGACAGGACCATGATGGTGTCGACGAGCATCACCGGGAACAGCAGGCCCGAACGGCGATGCGCCCAGACCAGCAATACCGCTAGGACCATGTGGTAGGACGGGAACGAGATCAGCCCTTGCAGCCGGGTCATGTCAAACGATAGCGGGCCGCCATTGCGCAATGCCAGCAGCGTCGCAAGGCCAGGCTGGCCGCCCCGCTGCAGCGGTCCGAGCGCCGGGAAGGACACGAACAGCGCCGTGGTGATCAGCAGGCTGACGATATTGTTTGCCAGAAGCTCGTAGTTGCGGTCATCGCGATCGCGCAATGCGAAATAGATGACCGAGATCAGGATCTGCGGCATCAGGCTCAGATAACCGAGCCATAGCACAAACCGCATCGCCGGATGCGCTGCCAGAAAATCGTACCAGGCGCTCCAGTCGAAGCCGAGCGCGGCGTCGCCCGCGGCAAGCGTCGCATCGTGGACCGGCCCGCCGCAGGCTGCGGCGATATAGGTCAGAATCGCACCGGCATTCGAGAACACGACCCAGAGGAGTGTCCAATGGGCCAGATTGGCGAGGCGCTCGCTGCGCCCCGACAGCCGGTAGAACAGCGCCAATCCGCCGGTCCCGGCGCCGGCCAGCACGAGGCGGCCCCAATTGGTGAAAGAGAGCTGCAGGCGATGGCACAGCACGAGATCGACCAGCGACAGCACCATCACCGCCATCCAGATCACGCAGACGCGGCACCGCATCCGGACCTCCCGATCGACCCGGCATGCTCGGCCCGGTGCGATTGAGAAGTGCTGAATGGAAATGATCGGTTTGTTCCACTCGGGTGCCGCGGCCAAAAGGCGCGACCGGCCCCTGGTCGAGCCTCGCTTTCCCGACAAGAATGGTGGCAGGCTGCCGCATCGACCAGCGTGATGGCGAGACGTGATCGGCGTCTCTCGCCAGACCACAGCCCCCGCACCATCTCTCGCGGAGAAACCGGAGATCGACATGGCCAATTATCGCAAGACCGCCGAAGCCGTCGCCGCACTGACCCCCGAGCAATACCGGGTCACCCAGCAAAGTGCCACCGAGCGTCCCGGCAGCGGCAAGTATCTGCACAACAAGGAACCCGGCATCTATGTCGATGTGGTGTCGGGCGAACCGCTGTTCGCGTCATCCGACAAGTATGAATCAGGATGCGGCTGGCCGAGCTTCACCAAGCCGATCGAGCCCGCGAACATCGCCGAGCAGCGCGATACCTCGCACGGCATGATCCGCACCGAGGTGCGCTCGGCGCATGGCGACAGCCATCTCGGCCACGTGTTTCCGGACGGTCCGCGCGATCGCGGCGGTCTGCGCTATTGCATCAACTCGGCCTCGCTCCGCTTTGTCCATCGCGACGACATGGTGGCACTGGGCTATGGCGCCTATCTCGATCAGGTCGAAGACCCGGCCTGACCGGCGCCGGAGCCAACCGCGGAGGCCGGAATGTTCTGCGTGATCTTCGAAGTGCAGCCGCACCCCGCGCAATGGGAAGCCTATCTCGGCAATGCCCGATTGCTGCGGCCGGAACTCGAGCGGATCGACGGCTTTATCGACAATATCCGGTATCGCAGCCTGACCCGCGACGGCTGGATTCTGTCGCTGTCAAGCTGGCGCGACGAGAAGTCGGTGATCCGCTGGCGGACCCGGCCGCAGCATCACGAGGCGCAGCAGCGCGGCCGCGGTGAAATCCTCGCGGATTATCACCTGCGGGTCGGCGAGATCACCGCGGACACCCGGCTACCCGAGGGATGCCGGGTGGTCGAGCAGCGCCTCGACGAGACCGAAACCGGAGCGGCCAGGGCAGTCATGCTCGTCGATGCGAAGCGTCCCGCCACCCTCGCGCAGAACGCCGCGGCGGACGCGGTGGCGCGATCTCTCGGGCATGACCCGGGCGCGCAGGGTCTCGTCGGCTGGGACGTCTTCGACGCGGTGCTAACGCCGGGCGAGCTTATCCTGATGATGTCGTGGCGCGACCCTGACGCGGCGACCCGCTTCGCGCTGAGCGCGTCGCTACCGCACGACGCCCGCCTGCGGCAGATCCGGATCATCCGTGATTACGGCATGTTCGACCGGCGCGAAGCACCGCAATACCATCTGCCGGCGACCCGCCACCTTTCGTGACCGGTGATGACAGGCGACGACGATCGGCGGTTCCGGGGGCCGGCCCTGCGCCCCTGCGCCGTTTGACGGGTTTGCCGCTCGGAGGGGCTTGGCGCCGACCCGCGTCTAGCGCGCAGCACTCGCGGTTTTTTCGCGCATCAGATCGAGCAGGCCCTGGACCTGGCCGCCGTGGCGCTGGATCACCGAGGCGAATTCGGAGCGCTGCGTCACCGCCATGCTGACCCCTTCGACGATGACGTCGCTGATCTTGAACTGGCCGTCATCGTTGATCAGCCGCCAGTCGACCTTGAGCGGTTGCGGCGCACCGGGTGTGATCACATCGGTCGAGACGATGACCGCATCCTGATCGGGCCGGCTGCCGCTGACCTTGAACTGCTCACCATTGAAATCGGACAACCGCGCCGTATAGACGAAGACGACATAGTCTTCGAACAATTTAAGGAATTCTTTTTGCTCTTCGGGGCTTGCGGTACGCCAATAGCGGCCGAGAACAAAACGGGCGATGCCGGGACAATCGAAATCGTTGCGGAACAGTTCCCGGAACCGCGCCCGGCGCTCGGCGATCGGGGTCTGCTTGTTGAGCACGACGAGAGCGCTGCTCCACAACCGGTTCATAAATGCGACGGCGGCCGGGCTGCTGCTCGGGGCTGCGGCCAATCCGGGCCCGGCAGCTCCGATCGTCAGCAGCACGCCCAGCATCAGGCGGCGGGTCAGCGGTGGGGCCCAATGTCGTCCGGCGGATCGCGCGACCGGGATGCGCCAGCGGGAAAAAGCCATGGTCACTGTCCCCCTTCGGCCTTGGCTCATGATCCTCTATACCGCGCCGCCTCGCGGCTGACAATATCGTCACATGCCGGCGGCAGCGCAACCGGCGACAGCACCCGCTTATGGCGGCCGCCAGCGCCCGCCCGGTCTAATTTTTGACTTCTTGCCAGGCTTGTTCCGCGGTCGGGGGCAGCTTGTCCATGTGTTTGAGAAACAAAGCGAGGGTCCAGATCTGTCGGGCGTCAAGCGTTCCCTTCCACGATGGCATGCCGGTCCAGCGGATACCATGCTCGATCTTCCAGAACGAAAAACCCTCCGGATCGTCCTCGACCCCCTCGGAGGCTAGTTGCGGGGGCCGCGGATATTCTCTTTTTGCGACCGGGGATGCGGCTGCTGCGTCGCTGCCGGGCACCGCTCAAGACCCTGCGAATGTGACCAGGAGCGCCGAGTCGCCGGGACGTTATCGAGGCTGGACGCGGGCTGGCGCTCGCCCGGATCGGCGCCGCCCGTTGCCGGGGACGCTCGCATTTTTGTCGGCGTCACGCGACAGGAATTGTCGGTCCGCGAGCGCCTGCATATATCGTATCGAGCCTTGGACGATCGTGCGCCGGTCGGCGAGGCTCGCGGAGCTTGGGAGGGAGGATGCCGGATGTGGCCTTTCATGCGTGACAAGCTGGTGATCCCCCGGCCCGAAGACTGCCTGCCGGGTCGGGCCCAGGCGATGGCCGTGCCGGAGCGGCACTTTGTCAACGGCCACCCGCTTGCCGGGCCCTATCCGCCGCGGCTCGAAAAGGCGATCTTCGCGCTCGGCTGCTTCTGGGGCGCCGAGCGGGTGTTCTGGCAGGCGCCGGGGGTGTGGGTTACCGCTGTCGGTTACGCCGGCGGCACGACACCGAACCCGACCTATGAGGAGGTGTGCAGCGGCCGCACCGGGCATACCGAGGCGGTGCTTGTCGTCTACGACCCGTCGCTGACCAGCTACGAGGCGCTGCTCAAGCTGTTCTGGGAAAGCCACGACCCAACCCAGGGCATGCGCCAGGGCAATGATGTCGGGACCCAGTACCGCTCGGCGATCTACACCTTCTCGCCGGAGCAACGCCGCCTCGCGGAACTGTCGCGCGACGCCTTTCAGCCGCCGCTGGAGGCCGCACGCTATGGCAGGATCTCGACCGAGATCGCCGATGCTCCGCCATTCTATTTCGCCGAGGATTATCACCAGCAATATCTCGCCAAGAACCCGCACGGCTATTGCGGGCTCGGCGGCACCGGCGTGACCTGCCCGATGCCGGCGGTCACTGCCGCCTGAGCGCAACCGGCAAGCCCGGTTATCGGGGCGAGGCCGGACCGACCCGGCCTATATGCGCCAGAACCGCCGGGCGTGGTTCAGCCGGCGCAAGCGCCTGCGCAGCCGTGCCTCGCTGCGCAGCAACGCGCGCTCGTGCCGCTCGAGCAAACGGCCGCCGGCTGCGACGATCGGCTGCGGCTGTTCGGCCGTTCTGCCCAGTTCGATCACCAGCCCATAGGCGGCGCGGATGTCGCTGACATGGCCGAGTTCGTCCTGCACCGGCTTCATCCGCTCGAGATAGCGGCGCAATTCGCGTCCCGGATAGAGGCTGCGCCACAGCTCGATCGCGTAACGCAGCTCTTTGACGGCGATGCGCAGCCGGTGCCGCTGGTCGGGGGTCAGCCGCATGAAATGCCGGCTGCGCCGGCGTACCTTGCGCCGGCAACGGTCGAGAATGCCTGGGGCGATGGTGTCGATCGGCGCGGTCAGCGCCGGTGCCGCCGGGGTCTCGGCTGCGCGCCACTCGCAGCCGTCAAACCAGCGCAGCAGGCGCAGCAGCCGCGCGGTCCGCTGCGGCGAGCGGATCTCGCAGGCCACTCGATGATGTGCGGCGCGCCGGGCTGCGGCGGCTGCGGCGGCGAGCTCGTCCCAGCCCGGATCGCCAGCGCGGTCACACTGTAGCGGGGCCAGCAATTCGGCAATGAAGACGTCGAGATTGCGCGCTCGGCCGAGCGGTTCGGCGAGCGCCGTGAGCTCGGCTGCAACGCGGCGTCGCGGTTCGCGCGGCAGCACCCCTTTGACCGCGGCCAGCATCGAGCGCAGCCGGCGCAATTCCACCCGCATCCGGTGCACGGCCTCGGGCTCGCCGGCGAGGGCGGCAGGCTCGTTGCGCAGCAGCTGGGCGAGGCACGAGCGGCCGACGCGCTGCAGCACGGTCTCCACACTGGTGCCGGGAGCGAAATCGACCGCCGCTGCCGGCATCGCCGCCGCTGCCGCCCCGCCCTCGACAAGAGCATAGCCGCGCTCCGACTTGCTACGCGTGCCGATCGTCAGCGGTGCTGCTTCGAGCAGCTGCAGTGCGAGATCGTAAAGTGCCGTGCGCGGGCCGGCCTTGAGCTCGAGCTCGAGCTCGCAAACGGGCTCGCTCGCGCCGCCCGACACGGTGCGGATCTCGCCGAGGTCGATCGCCACCTCGATCCTGGTTCCCGGCGCCGGTTCGAGCTCGACGGTTTCCCGGGTGATCGTCGTGACGAATAGCGGATAGAGCTCGCCGGCGACCCCGGCGGGCAGTCGCGCCCCGCTCTGCGGCGCCTGCGGATCGACCTGGTTTTTGGCAACGATGTCCTGCCACTCGCCGCGCTCGAGCAAATTCGCCGGAGCCAGGCCGGCCGTCTTCAAGGTCTGAACGAACTGCCCGTTCTCGGCGCGCACGCGCAAGCTCGCCGCGGCCGCCCGCAGCGCCAGCTCCGGCGTGTCGAAATAGGTCGAGACCAGACTGCGCCGGTCCAACGGTGCACCGCACGCGATCGCGGCGAGCGCAGATCTGAGGGCGGTCAGATCGCTGCTGTCGGCCGTGAGCTTCAATTCGACTTCGAGCGAAATGAGCGGCTCCACGTCGGAGATACGGGGATACGAGAAAAAATTCCTGCAAGTTCCGGACCGCGCCCGTTGCCCCGGAATTGGGCTGCGGCGGCGGTGAGGTATCGATGTTGCCTAAAAATCGCCCAGCCGTCGAATCTCTGATAAGGCTGAGGGCAACGCCGGTCGGTGAAGCCGCGATTGGCCGGTCGGTCGCGGGCCCGCGACTCGTCTCGGGTGCCAACCAGATTTGAACCGGGGGAGGACCGCAATGGGTGGGGTGCGCTGGTCGTGGGTGCGGCGAGCCCCGAGCGTCGCTACGGCCGTGGGCTCCGCCGCGAACCTGCCGCCGGTACACCGGGCCTCGCGCGACTGGCGGATCGCCGAACCGGATTTCTGGCGGCTGTGGCTGGTCGGCTTTGTCGTCTTCGAGGTGCGCTGGCTTGAAATGCTGGCGGTCGCGGTGTTCGTCTACCAGCGCACCCGCTCGCCGTTTATCGTCGCCGCGCTGACCATGCTGCGGATGATGCCGATGGCGCTGTTCGGCGCGGTGATCGGCGCCGTCGCGGAGCGGATCGAGCGGCGTACCGCGCTCCTGATCGTCGTCACGACGATGGGGTCGACCTCGCTGACGCTGGCGATGCTGGCCTTTGCCGGCAAGCTCGCGATATGGCACCTCGCGGTCGCCAGCTTTATCAACGGTATCGGCTGGACCACCGACAATCCGGTGCGGCGCACGATGATCGGCGAGGCGGTCGGCTCGGAGCGGATGAGCGCTGCGATGGCGCTCGATGTCGGTGCCAACAATGCGAGCCAGATCCTCGGCCCCACCCTCGGCGGCGTGCTGCTGGCGAGCTTCGGGATCGGGGGCGTGTTCTGCTGCAGCGTCGTTTCCTACCTGGTGGCGCTCGCTTCGGCGTTGCTGGTGCGGCACCGCAATCTCTCGCGTCCGAGCGGCGCGCAGAGCGTGATCGAGCGCATGATCGAAGGGCTGATGCTGGTCCGTCGTGACCGCCGGCTGATCGCGGTCTTGCTGATCACGGTCATCTCCAACGTGTTCGCCTGGCCGTCGACCAGCATGATCCCGGTGATCGGCCACGACCAGCTGCGGCTCGGCGCGGTCGGCGTTGGCGTGCTTTCCAGCATGACCGGGATCGGCGCGTTCTGCGGTGCCGCAGTGATCGCGCTGCTGGTTCGCCCGCCGCAATTCTCGCGCCTCTATCTCGGCGGGGTCGTCGCCTATCTGATCATGGTGCCGCTGTTCGCACTGATCCCCTATCCGCTGATCGCCGGCTCGGTCCTGCTGGTGACCGGGATCGCCAATGCTTGCTTCAGCATCATGCAGGCGACCCTCGTCTATCTCGCGGCGCCGCCCGAGATGCGCAGCCGTGTCTACGGCGTCCTGTCGGTGTGCATCGGCACCGGCATGGTCGGCTTTGTCCAGATCGGCGTGCTCGCCGGGTTGGTCGGCGCCCCGTGGGCGGTGGCCGGGACCGGGGCTGTCGGTCTGCTGGTGCTGCTCGCGACCCGGCGCTGGTGGCAGCCATTGACCGTGCCCGCTTGATCACCCGGCACATCTCGCCGCGCGGCCGGTGGCGTTGCGATGGGCCGCGCAGGAGGCCGGAGGTGCGGAAATCTTCTCTCCCCCGGCCGGGCATTGTATCCTTGCATGCGACTGCGGCGCGGACCGGTTGTCGCCGACCGGCAAAGGAGAACAAATGACGTCGATCGACCGCGATTTGGCTGCCGCCGCGACTTGCGGCAACGATTATATCGAGCGCGCGCAGGCGCTCGCCCCGCTGCTCACCGATGCGGCCGACGAGATCGAAGCGCAGCGCGAACTGCCCGAGCGGGTTGTCGAGGCGCTGATCGACGGCGGATTTTTCAAGCTGCTGCTGCCGCGCTCGATGGGCGGCGCCGAGCTCGACCCGATGACCTATGTCCGGGTGCTCGAAGAGATCGCCCGCGCCGAGCCGAGCACGGCCTGGTCGCTCGGGCAGAATTCCGGCTGCTCGATGTCCGCACCCTATCTCGATCCGGCGATCGCGCGCGAAATCTTCGGGCCGCGACGGGGCATTCTCGCCTGGGGGCCGGACCTGCCCGGCGCCGGCCGCGGCATTGCCGTCAGGGGCGGCATCCGGGTCACCGGCCGCTGGGGCTTCGCCACCGGCAGCCGGCACGCCACCTGGCTCGGCGCGCATGTGCCGATCTTCGAAGAGGACGGCACGCCGCGGATGAACCCGAACGGCCGCCCGTTTGTGCGCACCGTGCTGTTCCCGAAATCGAGCGCCACGATCATCGACAACTGGCAGGTCATCGGGCTGCGCGGCACCGGCAGCGACAGCTATGCGGTCGAGGATTTGTTCGTGCCGCAGCAATACACCTGCTCGCGCGACAACGCGGCCGAGCGGCGCGAGCCGGGTCTGCTCTACAAATTCACGAGCGGCATGGTCTATGCGATGGGGTTCTCGAACGTGTCGCTCGGCATCGCCCGCGGCACGCTCGACGCGTTTATCGAGCTGGCGCGCGACAAGATTCCGCGCGGTGCCCGCTTCCCGCTGCGCCAGAACAACGTGATCCAGTCACAGGTGGCGCAATGCGAGGCGCGGCTGCGCTCGTCGCGCGCGTTTATCGCCGCCACACTGCACGAGATGTGGGACGCGGCCGAGCGCACCGGCGACTTTCTGCCCGAGCACCATCCGAGGCTGCGGCTGGCGGCGACCTGGGCGATCCAGCAGGCGCGCGACGTCGTCGCCGCAATCTACAGTGCCGCCGGGGCGACTGCGATCTTCACCGAAAATCCGTTCGAGCGGCGGCTGCGCGATATCCATGCCGGGACCCAGCAAGGCCAGGGCCGGCCGGTCCATTTCGAGACGGTTGGCCAGATCCTGCTCGGCCTGCCGCCCGAGGGCCGCATGTTCCGCTGACCGCGAGGGCGCGCGCGTCGGGCGGCCCTGCCATGTTGCGATCGGGGTTCCGCGAACCCCCTCGCACTATTGCACCTGTGTGACGACGGGGCTCGCCTTCCTGCCAATTGCATCGTAAATTTCGTGATCGGGTGAGCGGCGAACACAACAGCCGCCGCCCAGGGTCGAGTGCCGCAGCGAACCGGTCAACCCGGTCGCCCGGGCCTCGCGCCGACAGGGACAACGCAAAGCGGGATCAACCCGCGCTTCACCAAGGGAGGTTTCGATGCAGCACTTCGGTCGAATGATCGCGATCGCTGGTGCGTGCTGTACCGCCGCCGTCGCGGGGTGCGCCTCGGGGCCGGTGGCGCAGGTCGCGCCGACCCACGCCGTGGCCGATCGTTCCGCCGATCCGCCGCAACAGATGGCGGCCGCTGTAGCCCCTTACGCTCCGCCGCCCGAGCTCGCGGAAATTCCACCCCCGGCGCCGACGCCGAATTCGCTGTGGCGGTTCGGCCATTGGGTGTGGAGCGGCACCGGGTATCACTGGACGCGAGGGCATTACATCGAACGGCCGACCCCGACCGACAACTGGTCGCGCGGCTACTGGCAACAGGGGCCCGACGGCTGGGTCTGGATCGAGGGCCACTGGACGAGCTGAGGCGGCCAAAGACAGCGGCGGCCGCCGGCCCGGGATGGGCGGGCTGGGATGGCGCGGGCCGAGTGGCGCGGGAATGATCGCGCGCGCCGTTGTGTTTCCACCTCCGGGAGCAGCGATCGGCAAGTCCGGCGCTGCAGCAACGCTTGGAGGATCGGATGCAACATCTTGGCCGGGTCGCCGGCATCGCCGCAATCGCGTTGGGTGCCACCGCCTTGTCCGGCTGTGTCGTCCCGCCACCGCCACCAGCGCCGCTCGCGGCCGAGACCCCGGCGCCGCCATCCGAATTCGGGATGGCCGAGCCGGAGCAGCCGGCGAACTATCCGCCGCCGATCGCGAGCGCGACACCGCTGACGCCGCCGGCAAGCGGCGATTATGCGACGCCGGAAGCCGCACCAGAATACGGTTCGAGCACGCCGCCGGCGATGGCGCCGAGCAACGCCGGAACGATGGGTGCGATCGTCGCGCCGTATGCGCCGCCACCGCCGCGGGTCGAGACCCCGCCGCCTTCACCCTCGCCGCTGGCGATGTGGCAGCAGGGCCATTGGGGCTGGAACGGCTCGCAATTCGTGTGGATGCCGGGACATTATGTCGAGCGGCCCTCGGCTACCGCCACCTGGATGCAGGGCTATTGGCGGCAGGGGCCAACCGGGTGGAGCTGGGTCGCCGGCCACTGGACCGGCTGATGCAGCAGGCCGCGCTGCCGCAGGCCGGCCATGCCGCCGGCTTCAGCCATCGCGAGCCAGCGCCAGATCGATCAACGGCAGCAGCATCGGGGCGGTCGGCAAACCGCCCACGACGATCTCCTCGCGGCTGAGCCAACGGACCTCGTCGGCGTCGTCGCCGGCCACACCCTCGCCCGACCGCCAGGTGCCGCGGACCGCGACCAGCGTGTAGTGAAAACGCACGCGGCGCTCATCGTCGTGGTCGATCGAATCGATGACCGTCAGGATGCCGGCGGCTTCGGCGACAACGCCGGTCTCCTCGGCGAGTTCGCGCATCGCGCCCGCGGCGACGGTCTCGCCGAGTTCGAGCACCCCGCCCGGAAAGCCCCAGCGCCCGGCGAGCGGCGGGTTGGCGCGGCGCACGACAAGCGCCCGCTCGCCGCGCAAGACCACGGCGATGACACCGACGATCGGCCGCTCGGGATAGCGCCGCGCCTCCCTGCGGGTTGCCGCTACTGACCCTGCCGTCATTGCGAGGAGCCGTCAGGCGACGAAGCAACCGCGACGACGGCACGGCACCAGCGGCACGAGATTGCTTCGCTGAGCCTGTCCTCGGGCGGCGCACAGCGCCGACCCGTGGGCTCGCCTCCACCCGTGGGCTCGCGCCGACCCGCGGACTCGCAATGACAATGCACTCAATCCGCCGCGGCGCGGGGCTGGCCGTGCTCGTCAGTATAGATCTCGGCACCCTGCTTGAGGAATTCCTGCGACTTCTCCGCCATGCCGGAGCGCGCGTAGTCGCGGATTTCCTGGGTGATCTGCATCGAGCAGAATTTCGGCCCGCACATCGAGCAGAAATGGGCGAGTTTCGCGCCTTCGGCCGGCAGGGTCTGGTCGTGGAACTTCTCGGCCGTCTCGGGGTCGAGCGACAGGTTGAACTGGTCCTTCCAGCGGAACTCGAACCGTGCCCGTGACAGCGCATCGTCGCGCTCGCGCGCCGCCGGATGGCCCTTGGCGAGATCGGCCGCATGGGCGGCGATCTTGTAGGTGATGACGCCCACTTTGACGTCGTCGCGGTCGGGCAGCCCCAGATGCTCCTTCGGCGTCACATAGCAGAGCAATGCCGTGCCAAACCAGCCGATCATCGCCGCACCGATGCCCGAGGTGATATGGTCGTAGCCCGGAGCGATATCGGTGGTCAGCGGACCCAGCGTGTAGAACGGCGCCTCGCCGCATTCCTCAAGCTGCTTTTCCATGTTGATCTTGATCTTGTGCATCGGCACGTGGCCGGGGCCCTCGATCATGACCTGCACGCCATCCTCCCAGGCGAGCTTGGTCAATTCGCCCAGGGTTTCCAATTCGGCGAACTGGGCGCGGTCGTTGGCGTCGGCGATCGAGCCGGGGCGCAGCCCGTCGCCCAGCGAGTAGCTCACGTCATAGGCCCGCATGATCTCGTTGATCTCGCGGAAATGGGTGTAGAGGAAGCTCTCCTGGTGATGGGCGAGGCACCATTTCGCCATGATCGAGCCGCCGCGCGAAACGATGCCGGTGACGCGAGAAGCGGTCAGCGGGATGTAGGCGAGCCGCACGCCGGCATGGATCGTGAAGTAATCGACCCCCTGCTCGGCCTGCTCGATCAACGTGTCGCGGAACAATTCCCAAGTCAATTCCTCGGCCTTGCCGCCGACCTTTTCGAGCGCCTGGTAGATCGGCACGGTACCGATCGGCACCGGCGAGTTGCGGATGATCCATTCGCGGATCGTGTGGATGTTGCGGCCGGTCGACAGATCCATGACCGTATCGGCACCCCAGCGCGTCGCCCACACCATCTTTTCGACTTCCTCGGCGACCGAGGAGGTGACGATCGAATTGCCGATATTGGCGTTTACCTTGACCAGGAAGTTGCGGCCGATGATCATCGGCTCGGTTTCCGGGTGGTTGAGATTGTTCGGGATGATCGCGCGGCCGCGAGCGATCTCGTCGCGGACAAATTCCGGCGTGACATATTCCGGGATCGCCGCGCCAAAGGATTCGCCATCCAACTTGCCGTCGCGCCGCAGCTGTTCACGGCCGAGATTCTCGCGGATCGCGACATATTCCATCTCGGGCGTAACGATGCCGCGACGGGCATAGGCGATCTGGGTCGGTGCCGCCCCGGGTTTGGCGCGCAATACCTGGCGCCCGCCGCGATCGAACAGCGACACGCCACCCGCCTCGTTGCGGCGCAGCCCGTTGTCCTCCGGTCTGACCTCGCGGCCCTGATAGAATTCGACATCGCCGCGCGCCAGGATCCACGGCTTGCGCAGCTCCGGAAGACCCTTCTGGATATCGGTCACGGCCGCCGGATCGGAATAGGGGCCCGAGGTGTCGTAGGCGCGTACCGCCGGCTCGCCGGATGCGGCTTCGAGATCGATCTCGCGCATCGCCACGCTGAGCGCAGGGTGGGTCCGGCCAGGAAGATAAATCTTGCGCGAGGCCGGGAATGGGCCGGTGGTGACCCGCAGCTCCTCGACGTTCGGCATGGGTTTTGCGGAGGACAGTGGAGCGGAATCGGGCATCAGGGTCTCCGTTGCGCCGGTTGAACGATGCTCCGGGAGATGCACGAAGGAGGGGACGGCAGCAGCCGATGCGTTCCTGTCCCTACGCCGGCACGACCCGGATCAGGTTCGAAGGGTTTCCGCGCCCCCGCTCTGCCTTCGAAGACACAGACGGGCCGGCGGCATCTCAGCCCCCTGACGGGGCACCCCTTGGACGAGGCGATTATCGGCAGAGACCGGTGCTGCCGTCAAGGTTGCGGTTTGATGACGCAGGCCAGGACCGGCGACCGACCAGGCCCGATCGTATCGGCGACAGCCATGCCGCCGGGAGCGGCCCGCCGACTGGTCCTGTTTCACCGACACGACTATAGGCGGATCGTGATCGTGCTGCCGGGTCCGAGGAGCGGCATCAGGTCGATCAGCACGTCCCTTGCGACGGCGATGCAGCCGGCGGTCGGGGTGAAATCGGGTCGGGCGATGTGCAGGAAAATGGCGCTGCCGGCACCGGGCACGGCCGGTGCCGTGTTGTACCCGATCACGACCAGGAGATCGTAGACATGGTCGTCGAGCCACATCGGCTCGGCATGTGCGCGATAGGGCAGCGTGACGAGGCGGTTGTAATCGGGGTCGTCCGGGTCGTCGCACCACGCATCGTCCGGCTGCAACGGGCGCAGCGGCAGCCCGGTGCGCGGCGGCACGATGCGATCGGCGCGGTAGAAGGCTGAGATGAGCGGGTAGGTGCCGGCCGGGGTGGCGCCGTCGCCTTCTCTCTTGTGCGCGATGACCCCGCCTCGCCCGATCGCGGCCCTGGCGCTGCCATCGGGCCAGCTCAGCCGGCCGGCCCGGTATACGAGGTTTTGGGGCGCCACCCTTGCCGCTCCAACCAGATCGGCAACCGGTAGCACGGCAGGCAACAGCAGCAGCGCCCGGCGCGCAAGTCCCGGCTCAATACATGTGCTGGCCACCATTCACCGAGAGCGTCGAGCCGGTGATGAAATCGGCATCGTCGGCGACCAGGAACAATACCGTGCGGGCGATATCCTCGGCCTTGCCGAGGCGCCCGACCGGGATCCGGGCGACGATCTTTTCCAGCACCTCGGGCGGCACCGCGCGCACCATCTCGGTATCGACATAGCCCGGGGCGACGGCGTTGACGGTGATGCCGCGCGCCGCCCCTTCCTGCGCCAGCGCCTTGGTAAAGCCGTGGATACCCGATTTGGCCGCGGCATAGTTGACCTGGCCATATT
>Ga0335075_10003654_pt1 | contig 24317 bp, 19 predicted proteins | sample Lox_Sample_24_FD_206723 | JGI IMG/M metagenome (GOLD analysis project Ga0335075, IMG submission 206723) | Soil microbial communities from Loxahatchee National Wildlife Refuge, Florida, United States - Lox_Sample_2.4 | ecosystem: Environmental > Terrestrial > Soil > Wetlands | place: USA...
TACCGCGCTTGGCCGTTGGTTTCCGGAGCAAAATAGACGCTACGGGGATAGAGCGTTTTGTGAACAAAAAATCCCGGAAATTCACGCTCCAACATAGCGTAAACTCTGTCCCACCATTCCTTTATGTATGGATCGGTCGCTGCCACATGTGCATCGCGTTCCCCGGGCGATCCCAAACGTACGGCTTTGGTCAATAGCGACGCTCGATACTGTCCGCGAAGGTCCTGCTGGCCGTGCAGGACTGTTGCAGCTTCCTGGAAAGTGATCTGGCGAACACCGTTAGGCATTTTGGCGAGACGGTAACTGGATGGCGTGAAGAAGAGTACTGAATACCCGGAAACGATTTTGCGCCTCAACTCGCCTTCGCCCCTTCGTACATAACGCTCAAGCTGCTCGGGCATGAGTATTGCATCTATCTTATTCTCTACAAGCAGGCGATGGAGAAGCCCATCCGTTCTGTTGAATGTAGCTACTACATCAGCTTCGCTGCCATCCTCGACAACGGAAACGTCCGTGGCGCACGCCGGAAACAGCAGCTCGTCGGAGAGCCCAAATCGCTCCATCATCCATCGCCCGAACGCAGGATTTACGCGCAATTCTTCGGCCAAAAGCAAATCGATGTCTCGTTCGAGAAATTTATTGATGCCGCAGATGCTTGAGTTCATCACGTACCTGCAGCCGCGCTGCCCCTCCTAAAAAAAATCAATAGTACCTTGATTCTTAACGCACGCCAACACTGGGAATCTGATAGCAATGTTCGCCCTTACGCCTGCAACAGCTCCGGCTGATCGGGCGAATGCCGCCCGGGCCCGTGTCCGGGTGCACACCAGGCAATGGAAAGGCCCGGAATTCGCTACAGACCAGCAAGGAATTCGGTCGTGCCGGGTGGTCGCCTTATCTGTTCGCGATAAGGCAAAATCCTTAGCGCCGAAGCCGCCGCTGCGAAGCTGACCCGCGCCGCCTTACTTCGCTGCTGCCGCGCGCTCGATGGCGGGTTTGCGGGCGCGGATCTCGGCAAGCTTGCGCTCGACATGGGCTGAAAACACGAACTGCGCCGGCCGCTGGCGATCGAGCGGAATTTCCGGTGCCATGGGACCTTCTGTCCGAACGCCCTTCACCATCACCCCGAACGCCGTCAGCGGCCGCTTGACGCTGTCGATGACTGCGGTCGCCTCAAAGCCGCAATGCACCATGCAATTGGCGCATTTTTCGTAATTGCCGACGCCGTAAGAGTCCCAGTCCGTTTGCTCCATCAGCTCGCGGAACGTCTGCACATAGCCCTCGCCGAGCAGATAACAAGGTTTTTGCCAGCCAAACACCGTGCGCGTGGGATTGCCCCATGGCGTGCAGTGATAGGTCTGATTGCCCGCGAGAAAATCGAGAAACATGGCGGACTGGCTGAACGGCCATTTCCTGGCGCCTTTTCCGCGCGAGAAAATACCACGGAAGAGATTCTTCGTCCGCTCGCGGCTCAGAAAATGTTCCTGATCCGGCGCGCGCTCATAAGCGTAACCCGGCGAAACGGTGATGCCGTCGAGGCCGATCGCGTTCATCTGATCGAAGAACGACGCGACGCGGGCCGGATCGGCATCGCTGAACAGCGTGCAGTTGATGGTGACGCGGAAACCCTTGGACTTGGCGAGTTTTATCGCATCGACCGCTTTTTCGTAGGTGCCGGCGAGGCAGACCGATTTGTCATGCATCGCCTTGTCGCCATCGAGATGGATCGACCAGTTGAAATCGGGATGCGGTTCGTAGTCGTCGATCTTCTTGGCAAGCAGAAGTGCATTGGTGCAGAGAATGACGAATTTCTTCCGTGCCAGAAAGCCGCGCACGATCTCCGGCATTTCACGGTGCAGAAGCGGCTCGCCGCCCGCAATGGAGACAACCGGCGCACCGCATTCATCGATTGCCTGCATGCATTCGGCAAAGCTGAGCCGCTGGTTCAGTATCTCGTCGGGATAATCAATCTTGCCGCAGCCCGCGCAGGCGAGGTTGCAGCGGAACAGGGGCTCGAGCATCAACACGAGCGGATAGCGCTGCCGCCCCCTCAGATGCTGCTTCATCACGTACGTGCCGACGCGAACGGCCTGTCTCAGCGGTATACCCACGTCATTGCTCCACTGTCGCTGTCTGGCGCTTGCGATTTCTCAGCTCCGCGGGCAGGCGGAATTCGATCTTCTCTTCGACACCTGCCATCTCGGAAACCTCGACTTCGCCGAGACCCCGCAGCGCATCGATCACATCGCGCACGAGCTTCTCGGGAGCTGACGCGCCTGCGGTGAGGCCGATTGTTTGCTTGCCGGCCACCCAGGTGGGATCGAGTTCGCTGCCATCAGCGATGAGATAGCTTGGAACGCCTTCTTCAAGCCCGATCTCACGCAGGCGGTTGGAGTTGGAGCTGTTCTTTGCGCCGACCACCAGAATGGTCTCGGCGATCTTGCACAGTTCGCGCACCGCCGATTGCCGGTTCTGCGTTGCGTAGCAGATATCGGAGGTGTCGGGCCCCACGATGTCCTTGAACCGCCGCTTGAGGGCCGCAATGACGCCGCGCGTATCGTCGATGCTGAGCGTAGTCTGGGTAACATAGGCAAGCGGCGCGTCATCGGGAAGATTCAGTGCTTGCACATCGGCCTCGGAAGAAACGAGATGGACCGGGGCGCCCACCTGACCCATCGTCCCTTCGACCTCGGGATGGCCGGCATGGCCTATCAGGATCAACGTGCGGCCCTTGGAAACGTAGCGTTTTCCCTGAGCGTGCACCTTGGAGACCAGCGGGCAAGTCGCATCGAGCACCGGCAGCTCGCGCCGCACCGCCTCACGCACGATGGCTTGGGGCACGCCATGGGCACTGAACACGGTCACGGCGCCTTGCGGAACCTCGTCGAGTTCTTCGACGAATCGCGCCCCTTTGCGCTTCAGCGCTTCGACCACGTGCCGGTTATGAACGATTTCGTGGCGCACATAGACCGGCTCGCCATATTTCTCGAGCGCGTGTTCCACGATGTCGATGGCGCGAACCACGCCTGCGCAGAAACCGCGCGGCTGCGCAAGGATGACCCGCATTGTCGGTTTCGCCATTTCAACCACGTCCAATTTTCTCACCCTTCGCCGACGCGCTTGCCAAAGCACACATCCGGCTATAGCCGAAAAGCCCGAGGCGGCGAAACCCTTCTGCTTTATGTAAAGCTGGAAACCGGCCCATTCGATCCCGCTGGGTGGAACTTCTGAGTTTGAGGGAGGCGGACTGACGGCATGGATTCTGCGACAATCTGGCAGGGGCAGCAGAAAAGAGCCCGTATGATCTCGCCGGGGTTCTTGCAGCAGGGCTTTGCGGCCTTTTCGTGGCCCGAGACGCGAAGCGGGCGGTTGCCGCTCCTGGCGCTTCTTGCCTGCGCAGTCCTCCTCGCGTTGCCGGCCTGCATCGTGCCGATGCCTGCAATGCCCGATTACCCCGCCCATCTTGCAAGCTTCTATCTTCTGACCGGCGGGGCGAAATTGCCGCTGCTCTCTCATTTCTACCGCGTGCAATGGGCCCTGGTGCCCAATCTCGCGGCGGAGGTAATAGTCCCACTGCTGGTCCCGTTGCTCGGTTTGTCGGGCGCGGCCGCACTTTTTTTGGCGAGCGGCATCCTTTTCTGGGTGCTCGGGGCGGGAGCCGTGCAATTGGGGCTCTATCGGCGCATCGGCATTGCGCCGCTGTTTGCCAGCGTCTTCGCCTACAACGCAAATTTGATGTGGGGGTTCATCAATTATTACTTCGCAATGGGACTTGCGCTGTGTGCGTTCGCGGCCTGGATCGCCACGGAGGGAAAGCGAAAGGCCCTGAAGATCGCCGGCTTCGCAATAGCCGCGCTCGTCATCTATTTCTGCCATGTCTTTGCTGCGGCCGTTCTGCTGCTTCTGATCGGATGTTACGAAATCGCCGCAGCTGGCGGCTCTTTCACCCGGATCGCACGCCGGCTCACGCCCGTGGCGGTTATGTTTGCTCCGGCGGCCCTGGCTTATGTTTTTCTCAAGCCGGCCGGCGAGCGCGGGCTTCTGGAGTTCAATCTCCTCGACACGTGGGACGACCGCCTGAGCGCTGCCATTCAATTCTGTTTCGACCGGCCGGCCTGGTACCTGCTGGCAGGATTGGCCGCGCTGTTCGCAGTCGCGCTGTGGCGCAGGAAACTCTTCATTCATCCGCGTATGCGATGGCTGCTCGTCGTTCTCGCGGTCGCCAGCGCACTCGTACCCGAATGGGCGATGGGCGGCTGGGGCATCGATCTGCGCCTGCCGGCTGTCCTGGGCGCGCTCGCTTTCGCCTCTTCGGAGTTCTGTTTCACGCGCAGGACCTCGACTGTTCTGGCGTGCGCGATGGTCGCGATCGTCGCATTCTGTGCGGCCAGCCTCGCGGGAAATTGGTTCTATTACGATCATCGTTTTGCGGAATTCCGCGCGGCAATTCGTACCCTGCCCGAGGGATCGAAAATCGTAACGGTGTTGGACGGCGATGCCATGGGCCTCGCGTCGGACCAGCCTTACTGGCACATGGCGGAATACGCGATCATTGACCGGCGGGCGTTCACGCCGCTTCTGTTCACGACGGCGGGCCAGCATGTGATCCGGCTTCAGCCTGCCGTCGAGCACATTGCCGCCCGCTCCGCGGAGGAAGGCTCGCCGCCCGATATCACCGAGCTCGACGATCTCGCCGCGGGCAACGTCAACGACGATCCCGATATCCGAAAGGTTTTCCCCTATCTGATCCGCTTTCAATGCAGTTTCGATACGGCGCTTGTGATACATCTGGGCGGTCACAGAAGCGCGGTACCGGACATGCTGGAGCTCGAACGTGCGGGAAGCTTCTTCGCGCTCTATCGAATCCGGCGCGACGAAAACTGTATCGCCAAATGAGCGCCGCCGGCCGCGAACGCCGCATGAATGCGTTCGATCACGCGATTGCACCGATACTGCCCGTGCTGCTCGCCGTCGCCGCGCTCGCCTGCCTGGCGGGGATCATCCGCGCGGCTGCCATCATTCCGCTGCACGTTCCGCTCGATCCTGATGAAGGCTGGAATGCCTATCACGCGGCCGCGGTCATGGCAGGTGCCGGGCTTTATCCGCCGCCCGGCGGCTTCATGGTCAACAACTATCCGCCGCTGTCCTTCTATCTTGTCGGGCTGCTCGGCCTGTTCACGGGTGATCAGATCGTTGCGGGTCGGATCATCTCTCTTGTTTCGTTTGTCGGGGTCTGCGGCTTCGCGGCGCTGGCGGCGCGGCGGCTGGGAAGCGATCTGCCAGGCACGGCATTCTCCGCGGTCCTGATCGCCGCGATACTTTTGCTGACATCGGGTTATGTCGGCATGGATGATCCGCAGCTGTTCGGCCACGCGTTTCAGCTTGCAGCGCTCGTTCTCGTACTTCGCGAACCGCGCACGGCGCGGGCCATATTTGCCGCTGCCCTGCTGCTTGTTGCCGGCGGCTTTGTAAAGCACAATCTGTTTATCCTGCCGCTCGCGACGGTGCTCTGGCTCGCGCTTTTCGATCGTCGCAATGGGCTGCGGCTTGCGGCGGTCAGCATCGCATTGACCTTCTGCGGTCTCGCGGCATTCCGTCTGTATTTCGGCTTCGATCTCCTTGGCCGTCTCGCTTCGCCGCGTCTGTGGTCATTTGCGCAATTCGCGAGCAGTTTTTCGGCGTGGTTGCCCTTCGTGATCGTTCCACTCGTCGGGCTTGCTGGCTTTGTCGCATGGCATCCCAAAGACAAGTCGGCCTGGTTTGTTGCCATTTATGCCGCGCTTGCCGTCTGTGCAGGTGCGTTCATGGCGGGTGGCGTGGGCGTCGACGTGAATGCAATGTTCGACGGCGACATCGCACTTGCATTGGGCGCGGGCCTCGCGCTTGGCAGATTGCTGGAGGAGAAGACGGCCGTTCCCCATCTTGTCGGCCGCGCTTTCGCCCTTGCCGCACTCGTCCCGTTCGTGGTGCTTGCATCGCAGAACCCGGCCTGGCGCGACTCTTCCTTTTGGCTGCATCCGCTGCAGGATGAAACATCGCTGGCGGGCAAGGACATAACATTTCTTCGCGCGCGAAAAGGTCCGGCAATCTGCGAGACTCTCGCCTTTTGCTACTGGGCTGCAAAGCAGGAACCCGTCGATGTCTTCAATCTCGACCAGCAGTTTGCCGCGGGTGTGCGCGATCCCGCGCCTTTCCTCCGGCTGCTCGATTCTCATTATTTCTCCGCCATCGAACTCGACGAAACATACCCCTTTCCGCTGCCTCCGGCCGCAAAGGCGGCGATCTACCGCAACTACCGCATCGACCACACCAACGACGACGGCGCGTTCTTCCTGGCGCGTTGATTTGCAACCGGTCCCCCGATCTCACCATGGCCGTCGGAGAGACGGCCGCCCGGTAGCGAGCGTGCGCGAGCGGAATCGCGGTTTGGCGGAACGCAAAGCCTGGGGCTCGGCTTTCAGCGCCGCTTCGAGTCCCTTCGCCGAAATGTTGCCGCTGCGATTTCCTTTGGCGGCGGACGGGTTAGATTCGTTTCGTGATGTCGCGATAAGGACCGTCGATCCCGGGGCGTGCTCCGGTCATCGTGCTTTTCACAATAATGGGAAATGACGATAACCTGATTTGGGTATTAGATCAACCAAAACAGAACGATAACTTGGCAGGGATGGCGGCTGCGTCAAGAGCTTGTTCGCTCTGTTCCACATGGAGGATGGCATGAGTTCGAGAAACAGAAGCGGATGGTTCGGAGCTGTGGTGCTGATCGCGGTCGGTGTCGTCGGCATGGCCGTGAATTTCAATCTCGTGCCGCGCGAGTTCCTCTCGCAGCTCTGGAAGCTGTGGCCGGTGGTGCCGCTCGCAATCGGCATCGGCATCCTGCTGCGGCGCCCGCGATCCGGCGAAGCTCCATCGCAGCCGGACAAGCCCTGAATTACGCTTGACGGGTGACCGCTGCGTCAATGCGCCGGGAGATTGCGGGCGTAATTGACCTGGACGGTTCCGGTGCGCTCGAGTTTGGACCAGCCGACGAAGCCGCCGCGGATGGCGGTGGAGATGGAGCGCACCAGCACGTAATACATGACCTGACGGTAGCCGCGAGAAGATTTGCCGGCTCTCCGAAGCAGTGGCCGGCTTCATGCGACGGCCTCAAGCAATGCATCGCGGAACGTGCAAAAGCTCCCGGAAGTGTTCGCGCCGGGGTCAATTCTCGATCCAATCGCACGTGCCAGTTCGATTTTCCTGAGTCCTCCAGCGAAGTATCCGGCACGCTGCAAGATGCGTTCGAGCGCCTCCCACGTGCCACCTGCAATGGCGTCGCAGTCGCGATACGGCGATTTTCGCGGAATTCCCGCTGGTACGTCCGGATATTCCTCGCAGACAGCGTTCCAGTCGCCGAAATACCAAGCTTCGAGTTCTTCAACGGCAATGCGATTCACGACCTGCCATACCGGTCCGCCAGCCCGTGTCCGCGTTTCAAGTCCCGCCCGCTCTGCGGCAGTCTCCATCGTTTGCTTGAGCTCTTCGCAGCTATCGTCATCCCTGTCGACGAGAACAACGATCCGCCAGTGCTCCGGAATCCAATCAGCGTAACCGTGCAATCGTGATTCCAGCTTGGACAGCAAATCCTGCTTTCCCTGATACACATAGGTCTGGTAGCTGGCCCGATCGGCCAAGAGACGTGGCAAAAGCTCCTGCAGAAATGCTTCCATCGAGGGCTCCTCCACGAGGATTTCCAGATGTTCCGCCTTCACCCCGCATTCCTCAGCCGGCGGGTCGGGGCACCTTGATTTATCAACGGGTCACCCACACCGAGGTGCCCTTCCAGCCAAAGCTGACCAAGTTGCGCGCCCTTATCCATGAACTGAGGTATTCCCCTGATCGCCGCTGCCAAAACAGCTTGCGTGCAGCCGTTCTCGTCCCGATACAGCACGCGAACTTCTTCAGGCCTCAGGGCATTGATGAAGAAGGGTGAATGGGTCGTCACCAGAAGCTGGCCGCGTCCTGAAGCCCCTCGGCATTCCTCCGCCAACCCGGGCAGCAGCCGGGGGTGCAGAAAATTCTCTGGCTCTTCGATACCGATGAACGGCGGCGGTGACGGATCGTAGAGAAGTACGAGATAGGCCAGCATCTTCAGCGTCCCGTCGGAGGCAAACCGCGCCAGAATGGGATTGTCGAACGGGGCATCCTTGATCGTCAGCAGAAGCCGCCCGTCGGGCATCGCTTCCGCGAGCACTTTCTCTATGCGCGGTACCCGCTGCCGCAAGACGCGAAATATTTGTTCGAGCCGGCGCGGGTGCTGTTCGGCAAGGTACTGGATTACATTCGCCAGATTGTCTCCCGTCCGTGACAATCTTTCCTGCGGCCCTGCCTCAGGCTGTCCCCTTGTATTATCCACGGAAAAATAAGAGACATACCAGCCGGTAATGAACTCGCGAAGCGCAGCCACGCGCGGATGTTCCGCAAACTGCCCAAGCGCATTTACCGCGATCAGATCGGGTGATTTCAGCGGCGTCTGCACCCGCCTGTCCTGCTCATCCGGCAATTCGCCACTGGCCGCATAACCATTACCCTCGCGATAGTCCAGGAAGCGAAATGGGCGTCCGTAGCTTCCACGCTTCCAATGGAGCCATTCTTCGAAAACTATCGGGGTACCCTGCCGCTCATCTATCGCAAGATGATATGTAATCAGCGGGTAGCCGGTCTCCCGATATTTGATTTCAATGACCAGCGGTCCATCTGATCCGCGCGTCTTCAGCTCCTTCGCCCGCCCCCTGCGATCCCACGCGCGCCGAAGGCCCGAATCGAAGCACTCCGAGAGAAAAGCGAAGACGTCAAAGACCGTCGATTTGCCGCTGCCGTTCGGTCCGAGGAGTACGGTGAGCGGCGTAATGTCCTTCAACTCGACATTCCGTAATACGCGAAAGTTTTCGACGCGAAGATACTCAATGCGCGCCAGGCGTTTCGCATCCCGCGGCTTGGTTCTCTGCGCGTTCATTATCGAGTCACTCTCCACACGAATCGTATCTTTAGCACAGAATGGCGCAAGTTCAGCAGCGCTACTGATGAATTGTTCGGTGTGGTCGTGCGGGTGATCGAATCACGGGACTCCCGCGGTCCCGCTGGCTCTCAATGCGCCGGGAGATTGCGGGCGTAATTGACCTGGACGGTTCCGGTGCGCTCGAGTTTGGACCAGCCGACGAAGCGGCCGCGGATGGCGGTGGAGATGGAGCGCACCAGCACATAATACATGATCTGGCGGTAGCCGAAGCGCTGCAGCATCAACCACCAGGTGAGATTCCAGTTCTCGCGCCGCTCCATGCAGAAGCCGAACAGCGCCGCGAGCAGGTCCACCACCATGAACACCGCATAATAGATGCCGACGGTGACGAGGCTGGTATTGCTGAACTCCGAGCCGTGTTCGAGCCAGGCGATCGTCTGGAACAGGATCTGCCAGACGAGCATCAGATCGGCGATCGGCGCGAGCGCAGTGAGAAAAATCTGGAACATCCAGGCTTGGGGCAGCGCGACAAGCCCGAGCGCGCCGTAGCGCGGGTTGAAGGTGAGCGCGCGGTATTTCCACAGGCATTGCAACGTGCCGAAAGCCCAGCGGAAACGCTGCTTGGCAAAACCCCGGATGGTTGCGGGTGCTTCGGTCCAGGCGATGGCGCTGGCATCGAACAGCACCCGATAACCCGCGCGCTGCACGGCGATGGTCAGGTCCTGGTCTTCCGCCAGAGTGCTGGCGGTGAAGCCGCCCAGCTGTTCCAGGACGCTCCGGCGCCAGGCGCCGACGGCACCCGGCACCACCGTTAGCGTGGCGAGCGTGGCGAGCGCGCGGCGTTCGAGATTCTGCGAAACGATATATTCGAGCGCCTGCCAGCGGGTGATCGTGTTGATGCGGTTGCCGACTTTCGCGTTGCCCGCAACGGCGCCGACTTCCGGATCCACGAACCAGCGTACCAGCCGCGAAATCGTATCGGTGTTGAACTGCGTATCGGCATCGAGCGCCACCACCACATCGCCGGTCGCGTGCGAAAGGCCCACATTGAGGGCGTTGGCCTTGCCGCCATTGGCGATGCGGATGAGGGTGACGCGGGGATCGCTTCCAAAGCCCTGCTCCACGATCTCCGCCGTCGTGTCATGGGAGCCGTCATCGACGACGATCACGTTCAGATCGGGATGATCGCTCGCCAGAATGCGCTCGACCGTTGCCGCGATGACCTTCTCCTCGTTGAAGGCCGGAATGATTACGGAAACCTTGAAGGAGGACGCGGCGGGCGGCGCGGATTGTTCGGCTTCGCGCGGACGGTTGAACAGGGCCAGCACGCACCACACGATCAGGCGCGCCACGCCGAGGAAGATCGCCGCGATGAAACAATAATAGAGAATGAGGCCGGCCCAGCTGAAGGTCAGAAACACAACGCGGTCCATGATCAGCGTCGGCGTCAGCGGCAGGTAGGGCATGGCCTGTTTGCGCGAAAGCCCGGCAAGCTCCGCCACCGGCACGAACTGATAACCCTGCGCCCGAAGCGCATCGATGATCCTGGGCAGCGCCGCCACGGTCTGCGAACGGTCGCCGCCGGCATCGTGAAACAGAATGATGTTGGCGTGCTGGTCGGGATTTTTCACGTGGACCGCCGCCAGTGTGCGCGCAACGATCGCCTGCACTCCGGGCAGTTCCCAATCGACCGGATCGGCATGCATGCCCACCGTGATGTAGCCGAGGCTTTGGGCGACTTCGACGGGGCGCAGATCCGACTCATCCGAAGGTTCGGCATCGCCGAGATAGGGCGGCCGGAACAGGCGCAGCGAACGTCCGGTGAGCGCCTGAAACAGTCGCTGCGTGGCATTCAGCTCCAGCACTACCGCCGGTCCGGGTGTATCGGCAAGATTGGGGTGGGTGAAAGTGTGGTTGCCGACGTCGTGGCCCTCCGCGACCTCGCGCTGCACGATCTGCGGATAGGCCTCGGCATTTTCGCCGATCACGAAGAACGTCGCCTTGACATGCTTCGCTTTCAGGATGTCGAGGATTTGCGGCGTCCACGTCGGATCCGGCCCGTCGTCGAAAGTCAGCGCAAGCTTCTTGCTGTACGTCGCCCCGATCTGCCGGATCACGTAAGGCGTCGGAATCCTTGTGTAGCTCTCGTCGTCGATGTCGCCCGTATCCTTGTCGATGTCGAGCGTGCGGGTGCCCGGCGTCGGATGCGCTTCGACCTGCAGGATTTCTCCTTCGCCCTCGAAGTCCACATCCGGGCTCGCCGGGATTTTGAGCAGTCCCGCCGGCGCGGGCGCGCCGTAATGCCGGCCCAGAACCGTCCAGACCGACGGATCCTCGCTGCCGAGTTTCCACATCGCATAGCCCGCCGGTTGATACGGATCGGCCGCGTGAATCTGGTTGAACGCCGTCACCGCATCGAGGAACCACACCTCATGTTTGCTATTGTCGTCCTCCATGTAGGAAAAATGTGGGTTGTTGGTCGCGTCATCGAACACGATCCGCGCCTGCGAGTCGCGCGCTGCAACCACGGCATCCTGGAAGCTGATGGCGTCGCCATGGCCGTCCGACCAGTCATAGCCGTAATTGCCGAGGCCGATGATGGTGCGTGTGGGTGAAAGCACCGCCATTCGCTTGTCGAGGTTTTCTTCGTACCAGGTCTCGCTTGCGATGCTGCCTGGAGCATCTCCATCGTCGTGCTCGTCATAGGCCATCAGCAGCGTGTAATCGACGAGGCCGGCATATTGCGCGTAGGGCCAGTTGTCGTCGTCAAAAGGTGAGGCAATCACGATCAACCAATTGTGCGGCGCAAACGCCTTTTTCATTTCGCCGAGAAATGCCTGCAGATCGGGATAGGCGCCTGAAGGCAGGTCCTCGAAATCCACGACCGCGCCTTGGAACTTGTTAGTCGCCAGATAGGACACGATCCCGTTCAGCAGAATGTGGCGCCGCAGGGGATCGGCGAGGAGCTCCGCCATGCCACCCCCGTTCCATACTGCGTTGGAGGCGTTCTGGACGAGCGGCAGGATCGCCACATTGGGCTTGGTGCGCGCGATCGCCGCCACGGCCTTGCGGTCGACGCTATGCACAAGGCGCATTTCCGGGCCCTGCAGATTCATCCAGGCCGGCACGAACCAGTCGAGTTTCGAGACTTCGCGCTTGAGGTCGGGATAGCCGAGTTCATCGGTACTCAAATAGAAACCAACCGTCAGCGGTTTGTTGGGAAACGGCCGCAGCGCGGCTGGCGAGGAGTGGGCCTGCGCCAGTTTTGCACGCTGGGCGCGCCAGGCCCGGACCAGCGCAGCCCGCTCGGCACGGGCCTCCTGGGCCAGCTTCGCTGCCGCGTTGAGCATGGCCGGATCGAATGCGTGGCGGACGAGTTCTGCCGGGTTGAGCGCGCTCAGGCGGCCGGGAAGATTGGGCTGCGCGATAGGGGGTTCGAAGATCAGGCTGGCTATGAAGACGATGCCGATTATCGTCGTGAGAATGGCCACCGCCCGGCCAAGGACCGACATGCGCGTCGCGCGCCGCCCGCTGGCGTCGAAAAAGACCGGCTTGTCGATCATCTGTAGGCTACGCGCTCCCACCCGCTCGCCGAATCCGTTCGCGGGGGGCACTCATTCGGGTCCGCGGCGTATCAGGGCAAGTAAAACCGGTGTAATCCCCCGCCCGACGCGAGGTAATGCCCGCTTGACGACAATTTCAAGGCAAAAAACCGCCGCGGGATATGGTTTCTTCCTGTTGCTTTCGTAGCTATGCCACGGACTGCGATAGAGAAAACCTGCAATGGCGCTGTGCGTCCTTCGATAGGATGAAGGATTTGAGCTTTGCACAGCCGCCGATGGCAATAAAACTCCCCTCATGCTGAGCCAGTCGAAGCCCGCGAGCCCTTTGACCGAGATTCCTCCTCAAGTCGCCCAACAGGTTTCGGTCCCTCGAATCGTGGCTATGGCCGTGCTTCTGGTCGGCTGCGCGGTTTCGCTCCTGCTCAACTGGCCAGGCCAGCTCTCCTATGATTCCGTGATGCAGCTGCATGATGGCCGTGCGGGGCATTACAATCCCTGGCATCCGCCGGTCATGGCCTGGATGCTCGGCCTTTTTGATTCTGTCGTTCCCGGCACCGGGCTGTTTGTTCTCTTCGATACGCTGCTTTTCTTCGCCAGTTTCGCCTCGGTTCTATGGCTTGTGCGATGGCCGTCCTGGCTGGCCGTCGCGATCACAGCCCTCAGCGTCGCGCTGCCGCAAATTTTGCTCTATCAGGGCATCGTCTGGAAGGACGTGCTGTTTGCCGATGCAGGCATTGCCGGCTTCGTGCTTCTCGCGCATGCGGCTGTACATTGGCGGCACCACCGGCGCTGGCTTTTTCTGGTCGCGGCATTCGCCTGTCTCGCGCTGGCCGCGCTCGCCCGGCAGAACGGCATCGTCGCCCTGATCTTCGGTTGCTTTGCGCTTGTATTCATTGCCAGGCGGCGAGGCTTCTGCTGGCTGCCGGCGTTCGGTCTGGGAACAGGCGGTGCGCTCGCCGCTGCGCTCGTGCTCCTGCTGGCCAATTTGCTCCTGGCGACGCGTACGGACGACGCATGGAGCGCGCCCGCCCAGATCCGACTGCTGCAACTTTATGACCTCATTGGCGAAGTGAAACGCGATCCGGCGCTCAGGCTTGAGACGCTCGCCCGCGCCAATCCGAATCTCGTCACCCTGATACGCCGCGACGGGGTGCGTCTTTATACGCCGGTGCGGAACGACACGCTGGTCGCCGAGCCGCATTTGTTGCGCGCCTTCGCGGCAACCGATGCAGAGGTTGTTACCTCGCAATGGCTTGAGGTAATCGTGCGGCATCCCGCGGATTATTTCCTGGTGCGCGCCGAGGTTTTCCGCTGGGTGTTCCTTACGCCGATTATCGGCCAGTGCATGCCGTACATCACAGGTGTTACCGGACCGCCGCAATACATGAAGACGTTGGATGTCGCCCGACCGTTCCGGCCCCAGGATGCGGCGCTGGGCAAATACGCCGCGCTGTTTCTCTCGACTCCGCTCTATTCGCACGCAGCCTATGCCGTTCTGGCGCTCGTCCTGCTCGTCTTTCTCGCCTGGCGCTGGCATCCGGCCGATGCTGCAATCGCCGCGATGCTTGCGGGCGCGCTGGTTTTCACGGCATGTTTTTTTGTTATCTCGATCGCCTGCGATTACCGCTACCTGATATTTCTCGATCTTGCGGCCCTCACCGCACTTTTCTACTGTGCTTGTACCGGTATCGGAACCAACTGACATTGCCGGTTTATCCGCGGTCGCGGGAGCGTTATTGCCGGCGCGCGCTGAATGGTGCAACCTGCGCCCCGCATCGCTGCTGGTGGAAAGATGATTACGGTCTTCGGCGGATGGCCGACACGGGCATTCCGCGTCGTGTGGGCTCTGGAAGAACTGGGGCTCAACTATCAGATGCGTCCTGTCGACCTCCGCAAACGGCAGGACGACGCGGAATTTCTCAGAGTTAATCCTGCCGGTTTCCTTCCCGTGTTCGACGATGATGGCGTGGTGATGGTCGAGTCTATTGCCATTCTCGAATATCTGATCGCGAAATACGATGGAAAGGTGCTCGCACCGGATATGCGCGATCCGCGCTACCCGGCCTATCAGCAGTTCCTGCATCTGGGGGAGGCAGGACTTGCGGCCTATCTCAACATTGTCGTCGCCAGCAAATTCTTTGCCCCTGAAGCGGAAAAGCAGAATTGGGGGTCGCTGGTCGCCGAGCGGCTCTTTTTCAGCCGGCTGACGCTGGTCTCGCAGAGGCTCGCCGTGGTGCCGCTGATGGCGGGCGATGAATTCACCGCCGCCGACATTTCCGTTACCTACGCGCTGGACATGGCAGACCGTCTTGGCCTTGGCGACCGCTTCGGATCCGAGGTGGAGGACTACCGCCGGCGCGTTTCCTCGCGGCCCGCCTACTTGGCCGCCAAGGAGAAACTGCCGCCGATCGCCCCATTGAATCCCGCAAAGCAGTAATGGCGCAGGCGTTGCGGGCTTGTTTCTTCATTGGTTTCTGATTTCTTAACTTTGCCTGGGAGATGGTGTCCGGGGCCCGAGGAGATGGACATGTCCGCGCATGCCCTTGCTGCGCTTGAGTCCGCAACGGAAGCAGCGCCTGCGCTCCTGAGCGTCGTCATTCCCACTTTCAACGAAGCGGGGAATGTCCGCGAGATCGTGGCCCGGCTCGACCGCACGCTCAAGGGAATCGCCTGGGAGGCGATCTTCGTCGACGATGATTCGCCCGACGGCACGGCCGAAATGGTGAAATCGGTGGCGTCGCGGGACGCACGGGTGCGGTGCCTGAAGCGGCTGGGGCGTAGGGGCCTTGCGGGCGCCTGCATCGAGGGCATGCTCGCCTCGAGCGCGCCCTATGTGGCCGTGATGGACGCCGACCTGCAGCATGACGAGCGCATCCTCCCGCGCATGCTGGCGGCGCTGACGGCCGACAGTGCCGATCTCGTCGTAGGCAGCCGCTACATTCAGGGCGGTAGCGCGGAGTCCTTCTCTGCCGAGCGGGCCCGCTTCAGCCGCACTGCCACCGGCCTCACGCGACGGCTTTTGGGCGTCGAATTGTCGGACCCGATGAGTGGTTTCTTCATGCTGAAGCGGGATAGGCTCGACGAGGTGGCCGGCCAACTTTCACCGGTTGGATTCAAGATCCTGCTCGATGTTGTGTTGACGGCCAAGCACCGGCTGCGCGTCGTCGAGATTCCCTACGAATTCGGCGCGCGCCTTCACGGGCAAAGCAAGTTCGACGCGGCCGTCGGCTTCGAGTTTATCGGACTCGCGCTCGCCAAGATGACCGGCGGCGTGATCGGACCGCGCTTCATCTCTTTCGGCCTCGTCGGCACCTCGGGCCTCGCCGTACATCTTATCGTGCTGCGGTTGGCTTTCGAGACTCTCACGATGAGCTTTTCCGTGGCACAGAGCGTCGCCACCTTCGCCGCGATGGTGAGCAATTTCCTCCTCAACAACGCGCTGACCTATCATGACCGGAGGTTATCCGGGAAAGGGCTGTTGTTCGGCTTCATCGGCTTCTGCGCGATCGGCTCGGTCGGCGCGATTACCAATGTCGGGCTTGCTTCATGGCTCTATTCGCGCGAGCCGACCTGGTGGCTCGCCGGTGCCGCGGGCGCGATCATGGGCGCGTTCTGGAATTACTCCATGTCGAGCCAGTTCGTCTGGCGCACCCGTTAAGATCATTGGACAACAAAGGGCAAAAAGGACGCGAAGGCCGCAACGACTTTGTGCTCTTCGTGCTGTTCGTGGTTGAATCACCGCGAAAATCCGTTCCGGCGCATCGATGTTTCCGCGGCACATTTTGATCACAGGGGCGAGCAGCGGGATCGGCGCGGCGCTGGCGCGGCGCTTTGCGCAGCCCGGAACAAGGCTATCGCTGACGGCGCGCGATCCGGCGAGGCTGCAGCAGGTGCGCGATGATTGCCGCTCCGCGGGTGCGGCGACGGACTGGCAAGCTGCCGACATCCGTAGTGCGGATATAGGGCAATGGATCATGGAATGCGACGGGCGACAGCCTATCGATCTCGTCATCGCCAATGCCGGCATCGGCGGCGCGGCGGTGATCGCACCCGACACCGGCGAGATGCTCGCCGCGGCTCATGAAATTATCGGCACGAATGTTCTCGGCGTCGCCAACACTGTTATACCTCTGCTGCCGCGCTTCGTTGACCGCGGAAAAGGACATGTCGTCATCATGAGTTCGCTGGCCGCCTATGTGGGGTTGCCGCAATCGCCGCTTTATTCGGCGTCGAAGGCTGCGGTTCGCACCTACGGACAGGCGCTGCGCCGCCTGGTCGCGCCGAGCGGAATTCGCGTGACCGTCATCTGCCCCGGCTTTGTGGAAACGCCGATGAGCGCGAGCGTGCGGGGTCCACGGCCGATGCTCTGGAGCGTCGAGCGCGCGGCGGAGCGGATCGTGCGCGGCATTGCGCGCGGCGAACGCGAGATCAGCTTCCCCTGGCCGCTCGCCACGCTGGCGCGGATTGCGGATGTGCTGCCGCCAGGCCTTGTTGACCCGTTTCTTGCCCGCACACGAAGGAGCCATGCATGAGCGGATCGACGCAGGCTTTGCGCGTTACCCAGCTTGAAATTCCAAAGCAGTCCGACGACTGGCTCGCGGTTCCTTATTCCGTCTATGCCGGCGATCCGAACTGGATACCGCAGCTCAATCTGCTCGAGAAACAGCGCATCTCGCCGAAACATGCGCCGTTCTTCACTTTCGCGGAAGCTGCCTTCTTCATCGCAAAGCGCGGCGATACGCCGGTCGGCCGCATCACCGCACAGGTGAACCGGCGCCATCTCGAGACGCATCACGACAATACCGGTCATTTCGGTTTTTTCGATTGCGCAAACGATTCGGAAGCCGCGCATGCGCTCGTCGATGCCGCCGCGGCGTGGCTGAAACAACGCGGCCTTACGCGGATGCTCGGACCTCTCAGCTTCTCCATCAACGAGGAATGCGGCTGTCTCGTCGACGGCTTTGATTCGCCGCCAGCCATGCTTATGCCGCCCGGCAAGCCCTGGATGGGGCCGCTGCTCGAACAGACGGGACTTGCAAAGGAGATCGATCTCTTCGCCTACCGCACGCAGCCGAAGGAATTGCCGCCGCGCATCGCTGAGCTCGCCGACCGCGCGGCCCGTTTCGGCAATGTAAAGCTCCGCCATTTCGACATGAAGCGCTATCGCGCCGAAATCGCTCTCTTGATCGATATTTATAACGATGCCTGGGCGGATGCCTGGGGCTTTGTTCCTTTCAGCGCCGCCGAGATCGATGCGCTCGCGAAAGAGTTGAAGCCCTTTTTCCGCAACGAATATGGACGCTTCCTGATGATCGACGGCCAGGAGGTGGGCATCGGCGTCGGCATGCCGGATATCAACGGCATCATTGCGCCGTTTCGTGGCCATCTGTTGCCGTTCAACTGGGCGCGGCTTCTGTGGACGATGAAACGCGAGACCTGGCGCACAGCGCGCATTCCCTTTCTCGGCATCCGCCGCCAATGGCGCACCACGCCGCGCGGCAGCGCTCTGGTCGTGCTACTTGTGAAAGATCTCGTGCTCCAGGCTTCCGCGCGTTATCCGCTCGACTGGGCGGAATATTCCTGGGTGCGCGAAACCGATCCGCGCATGGTCTCGCTCGGCCAAGCCATCGCCGGTCCGCCGGCGAAGACGTACCGGATCTATGCGAAGGCGATTTGAGACCCTTGCAGCTTTTCCACTTCCCCAATCGTCATTGCCCTGCTTATCGGGGCATTCCGATCTCGCAAGGGGCGTCGCGCCGGTGCCCGCGCAAGTCTCGTCCGGTGCGCGAGCCGTTCTATTTCCCGATCTCGAAGATCGTGCCGCAGCCATTCTCGCAGGCGGTGCCGGTGCCGCCCATCTGGGTTGTGCCGTAGAGGTTGCCGGCCTTGTCCCTGATCAACCCCGCCGCGGGATCGGCGCCGTCGCTTCCGCCGGCAAAGGAATGGGATATGGTCTCGGTGCCGTCCGCCGCGACTTTGAAGACGGTACCCGAACCATACTGTCCGCCGCCTCTCGTCGTTCCGTAGAGATTGCCGGCCTTGTCCATGACCAGGCCGCCCCACGGATACTCGCCATCCGTCTTTTTCCGGCTGAAGGCGTGGAGCACTGTCTCCGTGCCGTCCGTTGCCAGTTTGAAGACGGTACCTTCGTATCCTTTGCCGCCAGTCTCGGTCGTCCCGTAGAGATTGCCAGCCGCATCCGCAATCACACCGGCCATGGGATAGCCGCCATCGCTTTTGCCGGTGAAAGAATAGAGCACCCTCTCCGTTCCACCCGCCGCAATCTCGAACACGGTTCCCCGATTATTGGCGCCGCCGAGCGACGTTGTGCCGTAAATATTGCCGGCCTTGTCGGTGATCAGCCCGCCCATGGGCGCGGCGCCATCGTTTCCGCCGGTGAAGGAATAAAGCACCGTCTCCGTTCCATCCGCCGCAACCTCGAAAACCGTGCCTGAATTCTCGGCGCCGCCCATTGACGTGGTGCCGTAATGATTTCCCGCCTTGTCCGCGATCAGGCTCGCGAGCGGATCGCCGCCATCGCTCCCGCCGGTGAAAGTGTAGAGTGTGGTCTCTGTCCCGCCGGGCGAGACTTTGAAGACCGTTCCGGCGTTGTTGGCTCCGCCCTGGGATGTGGTGCCGTAGAGATTGCCGGCTTTGTCCGCGATCACTCCGCCCCAAGGCCAGGCGCCGTCGCTTGGCTGACCGGCGAACGCATGGAGTACCGTTTCGCTGCCGCTCGAGGGAAATTCGAATACCGTGCCGCAGCCGAGGCCATCGTCACAGCCCGAGCCGCCGCCCCAGTAGGTGGTGCCATAGAGATTGCCGGACTTGTCCATGATGAGGCCGGCAGAGGGAGACGATCCATCGTTTCCGCCCTGAAACGAATACAGCACTGTCTCGCTGTTTTGCGCCCGCGCGGCGCCAAGTGGAAGAAGCAGCATGAGCGCCAATGCGCCGTTCAGAACGCATTTTCCCGAACCATCATAAATTTCGAGCATTGAAGTCCTCATCCCGGAGCCCTCCGGCCACACGCCGGCACGTCCCACTCTAGCCGACGCGTTCCCCACCGCGATACGGTTCTTCGTGCATTTCTCGCGCGAAATTTGCCCGGGCGTTCAGATCTTCACGATCCAGCGGCGGCGGCGGAGGAACTCGAGCGGCACCCAGAGCATCAGGATGAAGACGAGGACCGGCAGGTCGGAGATCAGGAACGAGGCTTCCATGTTGTGGCTTGCCGCGCCGAGTGCGTGCATGTCGTCCCCCGCCGGCAGGAGCTGGGCCAGTCCCTGGAGCACATAGGCAAGCAGCGCGTTGAGCCCGAAAGCCTCAAGGAAGGTCACGGCAGGGAAGCGGAACCGCCTGATATCCAGTCCCCAATAGGCAACCGAAAGCAGCAGCAGCACGAGCCCGGTGGAGAAGAGGACGTAGCTGCTCGTCCAGATGTTCTTCACGATGGGAAAGAAGGGGCTCCAGAGCAGCCCGAGTGCGGTCAAGATGGCGCCTGCCAATGCGAGACGCTGCGGCGCGTAAGCCCGGCCGCGATTCTTAAGCAGCCATTCGCCGGCCGCGGCGCCGAGCAGGCATTGCGCCATGGCCGGCAGCGTGCCGAGGAGTCCTTCGGGATCGTAGCCGTGAGCACCGGTCACGAAGACATGCGGGCCGAGCAGCGTGCGATCCAGCCACGAGACGAAATTTGCGCCGGGAACCAGCAGGTCGGTCGGTTGGTGCGGAACGGGAATGAGTGCAAGCGGCCAATAAAACAGCAGCACGAGCCCGGCCACGATCATCCGCGTGCGTGGGCTGCAGATGACAAACAGCAACGCCGTCGCGAAGTAGCAAATTCCAATGCGCTGCAGCACGCCCATCAGCCGCCAGTCGCCGCGATAGGGCTGGCCGAACCAGACGATATTGGTCAAGAGGAACCCTATGGCGAAGAGCATAAGCGTTCGCAGGGCGATGCGGCGGAACAGGGACCGGTCAAGCTGCCGGTTTCGCTGCAGCGATACCGCAACCGAAAATCCGGCCATGAAAATGAAAGCGGGAAAGACGAAATCCGCGAAGGTAAATCCCGCCCAGGGCGAATGGGCAAGAAAAGCGAAAGATGGAAGGAAGCCATAAGCGTCGCGGGAAAAAGCAAGCGTGTTGACAACGATCATGCCAAGCACCGCAAAGCCGCGTACCGCGTCGAGCGACGTGAGCCGTTCGCGCACGATCTTCGCTGCACTGTGCCCGGCCGCCCCATCCTGCAGCGGCAAGGCTACCGCATCGAGTGTGCCTGTCGTTTCCACCAATTCCATGTGTCCGTCTTGGTCGTGTGCTTGCGATGTCGGACCCGCGACCATCCGGAGATGATTCTGCGCTCTCGCGCAATCGCTCTCCCTTCGGGCGCAATCTTGCGGGCCATTCTAGCGGTGCAAGATTAACGAAAGCCGACCCGGCACCCCGATACGCCGGAAGGACAAGGAATCCCTGCGCGAGCCGAAACGTAACGGCTGACTGGTTTCGGGTTTAGGCGCGGAAAACCCAACTTTTGTGTATGCTCGTGTCACGCCGGAATGCGAATGACCACGATTTCGATCAGGACACGATTCCGCACCGGCGCGCAAGCGAAAAGGAACAACATGTTAGTTTTATCCGGAATCGGAATCGTGGTGTTCGGATTCCTTCTTCGCGCCAATCCGCTGCTCGTTGTGGCGGCGGCGGCACTGGTGACCGGACTGGCCGCCGGGCTTCATCCGCTCGCCGTTCTTGCGGTGCTCGGAAGAGCATTCAACGAGAACCGTTATGTGAGTCTGGTCTTTCTTCCGCTGCCGGTGATCGGCCTGCTCGAGCGCCATGGCTTGCAGGAAAGAGCAAGAATGCTGATCGGACGGCTCAGGAACGCCACGGCCGGGCGGCTGCTGCTCGCCTATCTTTTGATGCGACAGGCCTTCGCCTCGGTGGGGCTCACGGCCATCGGCGGCCATGCCCAGATGGTGCGGCCGCTGATAGCGCCGATGGCCGAAGCCGCGGCCGAACGGGCAGGCCCCGCGACCGCGGCAGCGCGCGCCAGAATCCGCGCCTTCGCGGCTTCCGCGGACAATGTGGGTGCCTTTTTCGGGGAGGATATTTTCGTCGCGGTAAGCTCCATTTTGCTGATCAAGGGATTTCTTGGGGAGAGCGGGATAGCGGTTCAGCCACTCGATCTTTCTCTCTGGGCGATTCCGACGGCGCTTCTGGCGCTCGCGATCCACGGCGCGCGACTGCTTCTGCTCGACCGTCGGCCGGCGTCTCCGACCAAAGTCGGCGAGTCGTGATGATTACGCTACACGATGTATATGTATTTGCCGGTCTCGTCTTCGTGGCGATCGCGGCTCTCAGCGCGCGCGACGCGTCCAATCCGCGCCGCTTCGGCAATGCCCTGTTCTGGGGATTGATCGCGGTGAGCTTTCTGTTCGGATCGTGGCTCGGCGATATCGCAAATGGAATCCTTGCCCTCGCGCTGGCCGCGCTGGGCGGCTTCAGGCTTCTCGGAGTGGGCGTTTACACGCGCGATGGGGAAGCCGAACGCGTCGCGAGCGCATATTATCGCGGCGACATGCTGTTTCTTCCGGCGCTTCTCATACCTGTCACCGCCATGCTTGGAACGGTCGTGCTCAAGAACATTATTGTCGGCGGTGCACCGCTTATCGAGCCGAAACAGGCCACCGTGATTTCGCTCGCGCTCGGCGTCGCGATTGCCTGGGTTGCGGCTTCGCTGTGGCTGCGTGAACAGCCTGTTGTCGCCCTTCAGGAAGGGCGACGGCTGATGGATGCGATCGGATGGGCTTCGGTACTGCCGCAAATGCTGGCCTCGCTCGGAGCGGTGTTCGCGGTCGCAGGCGTTGGCCGTATTGTCGGCGAGCTTGCCGCCAATACCATTCCTCTGGGAACGCCGTTTGCCACCGTCGTCGCCTATTGCCTCGGCATGGCGGTGTTCACTATCGTAATGGGCAATGCCTTCGCCGCCTTTCCGGTGATGACGGCGGCGATCGGCCTGCCGCTCGTCGTACATCGTTTTCACGGCGATCCGGCGATCATGGCCGCGATCGGCATGCTCTCGGGATTTTGCGGCACGCTGGTGACGCCGATGGCCGCCAATTTCAACATTGTGCCCACGGCCCTCCTCGGGCTCGACCGCAACGCCGTGATCCGCACGCAATGGCCGACCGCGTTGCTGCTTCTGTTTTGTAATACGCTCCTGATGTATTTTCTCGTCTTCCGCTTCGGCACGCATCATACATGACGCCAACCTCTATAAGCAGAGCCGTCCCTCGCCAGGCTCAGGACGAGAAAATCCGCAATTGCACAGGCGCCGCCGCCAGTAAGAATCCCTCATGCTGAGCTTGTCGACGCACGCCAGCTTTGAGTCCAGGTTTCGGCGAGCGGCAAAGATATGATTGCGCATCTCACCGAACAGCTCGCATCGCATTTCGCGCAGACTGCGCTCGGCCACGTCCAACGGGAATGGCCGAACAAGCTCGATCACGTGCTGGCGGGCCCGGACGACGTGCGCGGCCCGCGCGCCCTGCACCCGGTTTTCTTCGGCAGTTTCGACTGGCATTCCTGTGTCCACGGTTATTGGCTGCTCGCACGCATTTATCGCCGTTTTCCGCATCTGCCGGAATCGGTGCGCATCCGTGAATTGTTCGACGCGCAACTCGCACCGGAGAAGATTGCGGGTGAAGTGGCATATCTCGCACGGGCCGAAGCGCGCGGCTTCGAGCGGCCCTATGGCTGGGCCTGGGCGCTTATGCTGGCCGGGGAACTTACCCGCCACGAAAGCGCGGAGGGAATGATCTGGAATAAGAATTTCGCGCCGCTCGCAAACGCGTTCGAGGCGCGTTTTGCGGCCTGGCTTCCGCTTGCGACTTATCCGATCCGGGCGGGCGTGCATTCCAACACGGCCTTCGCATTGCTGCTCGCGCTCGATTACGGCGGGGTTGCAGGCATTGATGTTTTCGTCGGCCTTTTGCGCGAGACGGCGGTAGCCTGGTATGCGAACGACGCCAGCTGCCAGGCTTGGGAGCCATGTGGCGATGATTTTCTGTCGCCGGCCTTGATCGAAGCGGCGTGCATGCGCGCGGTGCTCGGACGCAAAGCCTTCGCGCCGTGGGTCGCCCGCTTTCTGCCAAGTCTTTCGCGCGGCGAACCGGCCACCCTGTTTGAACCGGCCTTCGTCAGCGACCGGACCGACGGCAAGATCGCCCATCTCGATGGTCTGAACCTCTCCCGCGCCTGGTGCTGGCAGTTGATCGCAGATGCCGTAGAAGATCCGGCCGCACGCGCACGCATCGATCAAACCATCGCACGTCATCTCGAAAGCGCGCTTCCCCACGTCACCGGCGACTACATGGGCGAACATTGGCTCGCGAGCTTCGCGCTACTCGCGCTGGAGCCGAATCCTGAGTTTCTGCATTCCGGGCGCGACTATGTCTGACGGACCCATGCGGTCCACCTTCCTCAAGCCTTATGGCCCTTCACACAGCAATTCCGGGCGGGACCGCTGCTACTGCTGCTCGTGGCGCAGCAGCTCTTCGGTCTGATGGGCGATGATCTCGAACCGGTTGTTGTCGAGGGCAAGAGCGCCGACGAACGGATAATCGAGCATGCGCACAAGCACGAGCACCATGGCGATCGAGGCTGCAAACGAAGCGGCAAAAACGACGGTGGCTGGCGGCTCCGTGCCCGATAGCACCACGAAGATGATCAGGATTCCTGCGATCGCGATCACCATGACT